>WBZP01002026.1_pt1 | contig 23945 bp, 22 predicted proteins | sample 5204301 | NCBI WGS metagenome assembly WBZP01 (sample SAMN12412401, study PRJNA552823) | activated sludge metagenome | isolation source: activated sludge from nitrification reactor of wastewater treatment plant... | place: USA: Pennsylvania | collected 2017 | reverse complement strand
TGGCACTGCGCAGCCCGTTCAAGTTCGATGTCGTCAAGGACCGCGGCGCGCTGGCCCGTGAGGTCGAGGAAGGCACGATCGAAAACGTCTACCGCGTCCAGATCATGAACCGCACCGAGGTCACGCAGACCTACCGGATTGCCGCGTCCGGCATCGAGGGCCTGGAGGTCCTGGCCACGCCGGCCAGCGCCGGCCCATCCGCAGTGGCGTCGATGTCGGTCAGCCTGCGCCTGCCCTATGCCGCTGCGCAAGGGCTTGCCGGGCGGTCGGTGTCGGTGCTGTTTGCAGTCACGGCCAGCGGTGCCCTGAACGGTACGGGAACGTCGCCAATCCAGTTCGAGAAATCCACCTTCTTCGTTCCGCGTTGATGTGCGGGGCGCCGGTCACGGCGATGATGGCCGGGTGGTATTGCCAGGCCGTTGTCTCGCCCAGGCGCACTTGCCCTTCGCGCCGGGTGGCATACATTGATGGGGGCTGCGACCCATTGCAGCCACATCTGCAACCATCGAAGGACTGACATGGTCACCCGAAAGACAAGCAAAAAATCCGAACTGGCACTGGCCGGGGAGCACCTGGGCACCGCCGCCAAGGAAGTGAGATCGGCGATCACGCACAAGCTCGGCTCCCTGGGCGACAGCGTGATGAAGGGGATGCAAAAGGCCAAGGGCAAGGTGCTGGACAAGAGCGACCTGGCCCAGCGCAAGCTGAGCGGCCTGGTCAAGAAGGCCGAGAAGCAGTTGGCCGGCGCACAGGCGCAACTGTCCCGCGCCGGCGCTGCCGCTGAGCGCTCGGTCAAGGCGGCCGAGAAGAAGCTGGAAGCCACCAGGCGCAGCACGGCCAAGCAGCTGAGCGCGCTGCAGGCCGGTGCCGAACGCAGGGCCCTGGCCCTTCGAAAGGCGCTCGAAAAGGAAGCCGCGGGCCTGAAGAAGGCCGCAGCAGCCAAGGCCGGCGTCGCCAAGAAGGCCGCCTCACGGACCACCGGTTCTGCCGCAGCGGCGGTCAAGAGGCCGGCAACCAGGAAGCCGGCCGCAAAGAGGGCCGCCGTCCGCAAAGCGGCGCCAACGGCCAGCAAGTAGGGTGCACCGGGCAAAGGATTGCAGTCTGGCACGTCCCTGCCAGGACCCCATCCCAACTGGCCCGCCCACGCGGATTGCGGGGTCCAGCCCGACCCAAGGGCGGCGTCCACCTCACCTGCCTTGGCACCAAAGGGCGACAATCCGGCCTGGTTGAACCTCCGGTCCAACGCCGGCTTCTGACGGCAGGCGAACAACGACATGCCCAGCTTCGAACATGTTGGCGGCGATTCCCCGGCCGTTGTGGCGGCCGCCATCCTGGACGATGGTACGCAGGATGTGGATGCGCTGCTGACGCGCATCGTCCTGCAGCAGCTACAAGCTGGCCGTGACGTGCGCGGCTTGCTGATGACCTACCCTGCAGGCCGCGAAGGATGCGCGGCGCCGATGGTGCTGGTGGACCTGGCCACCCGCGACGAGTATCTGGTCTCGCAGCCCCTGGGCAGCGGCTCCACCGCGTGCCGGGCCGACGTTCAGGGTTTTGCGCAGGCCAGCCGGGTGTTGCGCGATGCACTGCAGGCCTCGCCTGACCTGGTCGTCAGCAACAGGTTTGGCGGCCTGGAGTCCGAAGGTGGCGGTTTTGCGGCCGAGTTGCTGGAACTGTTGGCGCATGGCCTACCTGTGCTGACCGTGGTGGCCAGCCGGCATCTGCAAGCCTGGCGCGAATTCACCGGTGCAGCCACCGTCTTGCCCGCCGACGAGGCCGTGGTGAGGGCCTGGTTGACCGAGCACCTGGGATGAGCCTGGTTCAGCGCGCGTTGGGAAAGAACAGCGGCTCGCCGCCGATCCTGTAACTGGCGATCGTGGCCTGGCAGCAGCCAGGTTCACGTCGGCCGCCTTCCAGTAGCGCAGTTCGGCGGCATACGTGCCGCTCTTGTCGCCACGCGAGATGAAGCTGGCCGTGCTGCCGGCCAGCTTCTTCAGCGCCGCATGGATGTCCTTGCCGCGCACGCCGGCGGGGTCGCTCCTGGGGCCGATCAGGATCAAATCGTTGTACATGACAGGCAGGCGCTTGAGGCCAAAGCCCACAGCCACGAATTTCTCCTCGGCGGCCTGGTCGTGCACGAAGACCACATCTGCGTCGCCGCGTCGCGCGCTGTCCAGCGCCCGGCCGGTGCCCAGGGCCACCACGCGCACGCGGATGCCAGTGGCCCGCTGGAAGGCCGGCAGCAGGTGCGCAAAAAGGCCCGATTGTTCGGTGGACGTGGGGGAGGCCATCACGATGAACCTGTCCTGGGCCAGTGCCGGGCCTGCACAAGGCAGGGCCCTGCTCAGGGCCAGCGTGGACAGGGAGGTGCGGCGTTTGCTCTGGTGGATCGACATGCAAGGGGCCTGCGGGTGAAGGATGGGACGGCCGATCGTTGTGGCCACTGGGCCCGGGCGCGATAAGAACAACGCTGCACAGGCGCGCCCCGGTCTCATCCCAGGCGCGAGCTGTCCGATTCGGACCGTTGCGGAGTGCTCCCTACAATGGGTCCGATGCGCATCCTGATGGCCAACGACGATGGTTACCTCGCTCCCGGCATCGCGGCCCTGGTCCAGGCCTGCCGGGGGCTGGGTCACATCGACGTCATCGCACCGGAGCAGAACGCCAGCGGCACGTCCAACGCGCTGACGCTGAGCCGGCCCTTGTCGGTGTTCGAGGCGCGTGGTGACCAGGTGCAGGGTTTCCGGGTCGTCAACGGCACGCCCTCGGACTGCGTGCACCTGGCGCTGACGGGCGTGGTGGCCCAGCGGCCGGACCTGGTGATCTCGGGCATCAACAACGGTGCCAACATGGGCGACGACACGCTGTATTCCGGCACCGTGGCCGCGGCGATGGAGGGCTATCTCTTCGGCGTGCCGGCGATCGCCTTTTCACAGGTCGACAAAGGCTGGGGTGAACTGGAAGCCGCTGCGGCGACGGCACGCAGCGTGATCGACCAGGTGTTGGCCTGCATGCCGCTGGGCGGCGTGCCCTGGCTGCTCAATGTGAACATCCCCAACCGGCCCGATGCGATGCGCCTGCCGCGCCGCGTCACGCGGCTGGGCCGCCGGCACGCCAGCGAAGCCGTGATCCGCCAGACCAACCCGCGCGGCGAAGTCATCTACTGGATCGGTCCGGCTGGCGATGCGCGTGAGTGCGGTGAAGGCACCGACTTCCACGCGGTGGCCCAAGGCTGTGTCTCCATCACGCCGCTGCAGGTCGACCTGACCGACCACGCCAGCAGCGCCCATTGGGCCAGCCGATTGGCCAGCGCATGATCGCGCACTGCCGCCGGCCAGCGCCGACACCGGTGGCCGGGGTGGCCTTGTGACACGGCCGTCGCGTTTTCCGCTGGCGCTGGATCGTATGCATGCCCAGCCCAGGGGCCGTGCGGGTGGGGCTGCCGCGGGCCTGCTGCGTCCGCAGAGTCCCTTGCAACACGCGGCCGAAGTCGCGGCGCGCCAGGTGGCGCCCAGTGGACTGGGCATGGACTCGGCGGCCGTGCGGCAGCGCATGGTGCAGCGACTGCGCGAAGAAGGCGTTTGCCACGAAGCGCTGCTGCAGGCCCTGGCTACGGTGCAGCGCCACCGCTTCGTCGATTCGGCGCTGGCCATCCAGGCCTACGAGGACACGAGCCTGCCCATTGGCTGGCAGCAGACCATTTCCAAGCCTTCGGTGGTGGCGCGTATGTTGGGCCTGCTGTTGCAGGGGCAGGCGGCTCGGGTGCTGGGGCATCTGGGGCGCGTGCTGGAAATTGGCACCGGTTGCGGTTATCAGGCGGCATTGCTGGCGCTCCTGTCGCGCAGCGTGGTCTCCATCGAGCGACTGGGGCCTTTGCATCGGAAGGCGCGCGAGAACCTCGTCGGCGCCCTGGGTGGCGATTTGCGCCTTCTGCATGCCGATGGCCGCCTCGGGCATGCCCCGCACGCGCCCTACACCAGCATCATCGCTGCTGCGGGTGGAGATGCGCTTGCGCCCGCCTGGCTGGACCAACTCGCGGTCGGCGGGCGCCTGGTGGTGCCGATACACGAGGTCAGCCGAGGCGGCCAGGTCCTGGTGGTGGTGGACCGCCGCTCCGACGGCCTGGTCACCGAGCACCTCGATGCGGTGCACTTCGTCCCTCTAAAATCCGGTGCGGAATGACCGAACAAATGCCCATGCCCGATCGACCGTTGCCCGTCGCCATTCGGCCTGCCGCGGGCAGCGCCCTGGCCATCCTGGCGCTGCTGGCCGGCTGCGCTTCGCCCACCCACCGCGCTCCGGTGGAGGACCGCCGTCCTGCCACGCAGAGTGCACCGGTCTCCGCACCGGCGCCTGCACCCGCAGCCGAGCCGGGGGTGGCCAAGCCGGCGGCCCTGCCGGGTGCCGAGAACGCCGGCAAGCCCGGCTACTACACCGTCAAGCCCGGCGACACGCTGATCCGTATCGGCCTCGAAAACGGCCAGAACTGGCGCGACATTGCGCGCTGGAGCGGGCTCGAGAACGCCAATCTGATTGAACCCGGGCAGGTGTTGCGGGTTGTGCCGCCCGCCGCCGATGCGTCTGCCGTTGCGGTCAAGCCGGTTGTGCCTGCGGGGCGCGTGGAGACCCGATCGCTGGACGGCCGCCCGAGCGCCAGTGCTGGCGCCGCCAGTGCGCCGGCAGCCCCTTCTTCTGCCGTGCCGGCCACACCGGCCCCGGCTGCATCGCCGCCATCACCTCAGCCTTCGGTCGCTGCCACGCCACCCAAGGACACCGATGAGGATCTGGGCTGGATCTGGCCGGCCAGCGGCCAGGTTGCGGCAGCTTTCGAAGAAGGCAAGAACAAGGGCCTGGCCATCGCCGGCAAGGCCGGCGACCCGGTGCTGGCCGCTGCGGATGGTCGCGTCGTCTACGCCGGCTCGGGGCTGCGCGGCTATGGCAACCTGATCATCATCAAGCACAACACCACCTTCCTGACTGCGTACGCCCACAACCAGGCCTTGCTGGTGAAGGAGGATCAGGCGGTGCGCAAGGGCCAGAAGATCGCCGAGATGGGCAGCAGCGACAGCGATCGTGTGCAGCTGCACTTCGAGATCCGGCGCCAGGGCAGGCCGATCGATCCGGCACGGCTGTTGCCGGCACGCTGAGTGCGCTGCAGGTGCGGAGTGCCTGGTGAAACGCGATCACACCCAGCCCGAAGTACCGCCTGAAGGCGACCCCGACAGCGCCGCCTACGGCGCGCGGGATGGCGGGCCCGAAGCTGCGGGAGCTCTCGCCGAAGCGACCGAATCGATACCGGCCGAAAACACGACGGACCCTTCCGAGGACGGGGACATCCTGCGCAGCTACCTGCGCGACATCCGTCGGGCCCCCTTGCTCAGTGCGCTGGAAGAGCATGACACGGCGGTGCTGGCCCGGGCGGGCGACTTTGAAGCCCGACAGCGCATGATCGAACGCAACCTGCGCCTGGTGGTCAGCATCGCCAAGCACTACAGCGGGCGCGGCCTGCCCATCAGTGACCTGATCGAAGAAGGCAACCTGGGGCTGATGCATGCCACCACCAAGTTCGAGCCGGAGCGGGGTTTCCGCTTTTCGACCTACGCATCCTGGTGGATCCGCCAGTCGGTAGAACGCGCGGTGGTGCAACAGGCGCGCCTGATCCGCCTGCCGGTGCATGTCATGCGCGACCTGCACCAGGTGCTGAAGGTGCGCCGCAGCCTGGAACTGCGATGCACCGACGGGATGCGCATCTCGGCTTCGGACATCGCGCAGGCGATGGGTCGGCCGGTGCAGGAGATCGCGGAGCTGCTGCGCCAGGCAGAGCACACCGGCTCGCTGGATACCCCCGTGGGGCTGGATGGCGCTGACACGCTGCTCGAACAGGTCCCCGACGATCACGCGGCCGATCCGCTGGCGGTGCGCCTGGGCGACGAGATGCACCACCTGCTGGACGAGGGTCTGGCGACGCTGACGGCGCGCGAACGCGAGGTGCTGTCGGCACGTTATGGCCTGCATGGCAACGAGCCCCAAACGCTGGAAGGCCTGGCCGAGCAGCTCGAACTCACGCGCGAACGGGTGCGACAGATCCAGCACGAGGCGCTGCTCAAGCTGCGTCGGCAGATGGCCCGGCATGGTGTAGGGCGCGAGGACGCGTTCTGATCCTGCAGTCGGCCGGGATAATCCGGCCGATGGAATCAGCAGTGGATTGGCTGGAGGTCGAGTCGCTGGACCTCGAAGCTCAGGGGGTGGCCCACAGGTCGGCCGGAGAAGGGCAGGGCAAGGTCGTCTTCATCGAAGGGGCTCTGCCGACCGAACGCGTGCGTATGCAGGTCGTGCGGCGCAAGAACAACTGGGAGCAAGGTCCGATGACCGCCCTGCTGCGCGAGAGCGCACAGCGCGTGCGACCGGGTTGCCCGCATTTCGGGCTGCACGCAGGCGCCTGCGGCGGCTGCAAGATGCAGCACCTGCATGCGGCAGCGCAGGTGGCCGTCAAGCAGCGGGTGCTGGAAGACAACCTTTGGCACCTGGCCAAGGTCAAGGCCGAACGCCTGCTTCGCCCCGTCCAGGGCCCGAGCTGGGGCTACCGGGACCGGGCCCGCTTGTCCGTGCGCTTCGTGCCCCGGAAGGGGGAGGTGCTGATCGGATTCCACGAGCGCAGGTCGCGTTACGTGGCGGACATGCGCGTGTGTCCGGTACTGCCGCCGAAAGTGGGCGGCATGCTGCTGCCGCTGCGCCGGCTGATCGGCACGATGGACCAGCGCGACCGGCTGCCGCAGATCGAACTGGCCGCCGCCGAGGGCATCACGGCCCTGGTCCTGCGGCACCTGGAACCGCTGACGGCGGCCGACCTGGGGCGTCTGCGCGCCTTCGGTGCCGAGCACGGCGTGCAATGGTGGCTGCAGCCCAAGGGCCCGGAGACGGTGCACCGGCTGGACGAAGGGGGCGTCGTGCTGGCCTATAGGCTTGCCGAGTTCGGCCTCACCATGCCCTTCAAGCCGACCGACTTCACCCAGGTCAATCCGCACATCAACCGCGTGCTGGTCGAGCGGGCGGTGCGGCTGCTGGCGCCGGGGCCCGAGGAGCGGGTCATCGACTGGTTCTGCGGCCTGGGCAACTTCACCTTGCCGCTGGCGACGCGCTCGCGCCAGGTGCTGGGCATCGAAGGCAGCGAGACCCTGGTCGCCCGGGCGCGCAGCAACGCGCTGGCCAACGCCCTGGCGGCGCGCACGGCCTTTGAGGTGCGCAACCTCTTCGAGCTGGGTGCCGATGATCTGCGCGCACTGGGCGTGGCCGGTGCTTGGCTGGTGGATCCGCCACGCGAAGGTGCCTTCGCGTTGGCCAAGGCGCTGGCAGAGCTGAAGGGCAGCCCAGGCTGGACTGCGCCGCGGCGCATCGTCTACGTCAGCTGCAATCCCTCCACGCTGGCCCGTGATGCCGGATTGCTGGTGCACCAGGCCGGCTACCGCTGTTCGCTGGCGGGCGTCGTGAACATGTTCCCGCACACGGCACACGTGGAGAGCATGGCGGTGTTCGACCGCGTCGACGAATGAACAAGGGGCCCCGCAGGGCCCCCGGTCTTGATCGGAGATCCGGCTTCAGTCGCGCTCGCCGCCGAAGATGCCGAGCAGCGCCAGCAGATTGCTGAACACGTTGTACAGGCTCAGGTAGACACCCAGCGTGGCGGTGATGTAGTTGGTTTCTTCACCGTCCTGCACGCGCTTGAGGTCGTACAGGATGAAGGCCGAGAAGATGCCGATGGCCAGCACCGACAGGGTGATCATCAACGCACTGCTCTGGATGAACACGTTGGCGATGCCCGCCACCAGCAGCATGATGGCGCCGATGAACAGGAACTTGCCCATCGAGCCCAGGTCGCGCTTGATGATCGTCGTCAGCGAGGCCATGCCGAAGAAGATGGCGCCGGTGCCTGCAAAGGCCATCATGATCAGGCTGCCACCATTGGCCAGCCCCAGCACCGCACCCAGCAGACGCGACAGCATCAGGCCCATGAAGAAGGTGAAGGCCAGCAGGATCGGTACCCCGGCGGCTGAGTTCTTGAACTTCTCGATCGCGAACATGAAACCGAAGGCGCCGACCAGGAAGACCATCAAACCCACGCCGCCCGTGAGAGCCCGCATGGCGCCGGTCTGCACGCCGATCCAGGCACCCAGCACCGTGGGCACCATCGAAAGTGCCAGCAGCCAGTAGGTATTGCGCAGCACGCGGTTGCGTTCGGCGGCCAGCGCGCCGCTACCGGCGAGGCCAGGATAGTTTTGCACGCTCTGATTCATGAAACCTCCAAGGTGATGGACCCGGAATTCGAGTCGAAGCCGGATTCTAAGTTCCGCATCGGAGGGCGGGAATGGCCCCACGGGCCCGGGAGGATTGGTATCGTCGCTGTCATGAACAACAAGCCCACCCTCACCGCCGAAGACGCGCGTGCCATCGCCGCCGCGGCCGAAGCCGAAGCCACGCGTAACGCCTGGCAGGTCACCATCGCCGTCGTCGATGACGGTGGCCACCTGCTGTGGCTGCAGCGGCTGGAAGGTGCAGCCCCGATCTCGGCCGAGATCGCGCCGGCCAAGGCCCGCACCGCTGCCCTGGGCCGCCGCGAGAGCAAGGTCTACGAGGACATGATCAACCAGGGACGCACCTCCTTCCTCAGCGCACCAACCCTGCGGGGCATGCTCGAAGGCGGGGTGCCCATCCTGGCGCAAGGGCAGTGCGTGGGGGCGGTTGGTGTGAGCGGCGTGAAGTCCAGCGAAGACGCCCAGATCGCGCGGGCGGGCATTGCAGCGTTGGGACTGTGACGCGGCCCGTCTATAATCTTCGGGTTTACCCGCCAACACCGCAGCGCTCACGAAACTCCGTCGTCGGTTTCCTCTCGGACCCATCCTGGCCTGGATGGCGATGGGCGCGCAAACCCCGGAGCTTTCCACTTGTTGCCCGTCCTGCCCCCCGCACTGCTCGCACTCGCAGACGGCACGACCTTCCTCGGAACCAGCGTCGGCGCGCCCGGTCACACGGTGGGCGAGGTCGTCTTCAACACCGCACTCACCGGCTACCAGGAAATCCTCACCGACCCCAGCTATTGCCGGCAGATCGTCACGCTGACCTACCCGCACATCGGCAACGTGGGTGTCAATGACGAGGATGTCGAGTCGATCCGCGTTCATGCCGCCGGCCTGATCGTCAAGGAGGTGCCGGCGCGGGTGTCCAACTTCCGCGCCACGCGCTCGCTGCCCCAGTACCTGCGCGACGAACGCACGGTGGCGATCGCGGGCATCGATACCCGCCGCCTGACACGGGTGCTGCGCACCAGCGGCGCGCAAAACGGGTGCATCGTTAGCTTCGAGACCGGCCATCTGGTAAGACAGGAGGACATTCGCCAGGCCATCGCGCAGGCCAAGGCCGCGCCGGCAATGGCGGGGCTGGACCTGGCACGCGAGGTGACGGTCGCACACCCCTACGCCTGGACCGGGACCGAGTGGCGGCTGGGTGCCGGATTCGGCACGCCGGCGCTGCCGCGACACCATCTCGTGGCCTATGACTTCGGCGTCAAGCGCAACATCCTGCGCATGCTGGCCAGCCGCGGTTGCCGCGTCACCGTGGTGCCTGCGCAGACCTCGGCGGCCGATGTGCGCCGCCTCAAACCGGATGGCGTCTTCCTGAGCAACGGTCCGGGCGACCCTGAGCCCTGCGGCTACGCCATTGCGGCGGCTCGTGAGCTCATCGAATCGGGCCTGCCCACCTTCGGCATCTGCCTGGGGCATCAGATCATGGCGCTGGCCTCGGGCGCGAAGACCTTCAAGATGACCTTCGGCCACCACGGGGCCAACCACCCGGTCAAGGACCTCGACAGCGGCCGCGTCAGCATCACGAGCCAGAACCACGGCTTCGCGGTTGACGGGCACGCGCTGCCTCCAACGCTGCGCCCCACCCACATCAGCCTGTTCGACCAGACCCTGCAAGGCCTGGCCCGCACCGACAAGCCGGCGTTCAGCTTCCAGGGACACCCGGAGGCGTCTCCGGGTCCGCACGACATCGGCTACCTGTTCGACCGCTTCGTCAAGCTCATGGAGGAACGTTGAGATGCCGAAGCGCACCGATATCCAAAGCATCCTGATCATCGGCGCCGGTCCGATCGTCATCGGCCAGGCCTGCGAGTTCGATTACTCCGGGGCCCAGGCCTGCAAGGCGCTGCGCGAGGAGGGCTACCGCGTCATCCTGGTCAACAGCAACCCGGCGACCATCATGACCGACCCCGAGATGGCCGACGTGACCTACATCGAGCCCATCACCTGGCAAGTGCTGGCCAAGATCATCGCCAAGGAAAGGCCCGACGCACTGCTGCCCACCATGGGGGGGCAAACGGCGCTGAACTGCGCGCTGGACCTGCACCGCAACGGCGTGCTGGCACAGCACGGCGTGGAGATGATCGGCGCCAACGAAGAGGCCATCGAGAAGGCCGAAGACCGCATGAAATTCAAGGACGCGATGACTTCCATCGGTCTGGATTCAGCCAAGAGCGGTGTCGCGCACAGCATGGACGAGGCGCTGGCAGTGCAGCGCCGCATCGTCGGCGAGATCGGTGGCACCGGCTTCCCGATGGTCATCCGCCCCAGCTTCACGATGGGCGGCACAGGCGGAGGTATCGCCTACAACCCGGAGGAGTTCGAAGAAATCTGCAAGCGCGGCCTGGACTTGTCACCCACGCGGGAGCTCCTGATCGAAGAGAGCCTGATCGGCTGGAAGGAGTTCGAGATGGAGGTCGTGCGCGACCGCGCCGACAACTGCATCATCGTGTGCAGCATCGAGAACCTCGACCCGATGGGCATCCACACCGGCGACAGCATCACCGTGGCCCCGGCGCAGACGCTCACCGACAAGGAATACCAGGTGATGCGCAACGCCAGCATCGCCATCCTGCGCGAGATCGGCGTCGACACGGGCGGCTCCAACGTGCAGTTTTCGGTCAACCCCAAAGACGGCCGCCTGATCGTCATCGAGATGAACCCGCGCGTATCGCGCTCTTCGGCGCTGGCCTCCAAGGCCACGGGCTTCCCGATCGCCAAGGTGGCGGCCAAACTCGCGGTGGGCTTTACGCTGGACGAGCTGCGCAACGACATCACCGGCGGCGCCACGCCGGCGAGCTTCGAGCCCAGCATCGACTACGTCGTGACCAAGATCCCGCGCTTCGCGTTCGAGAAGTTCCCCGCCGCCGACTCGCACCTGACGACGCAGATGAAGAGCGTGGGCGAGGTGATGGCCATCGGCCGCAGCTTCCAGGAAAGCTTCCAGAAGGCCTTGCGTGGCCTGGAGACCGGCATCGACGGCCTGAGTGAACGCAGCGACGACCGTGACGAGATCGTCGACGCGATCGGCAACGCCGGTCCGGAACGCATCCTCTTCGTGGCCGACGCATTTCGCGTCGGCATGAGCCTGGACGAGGTCCATGAAGAGACCGCGATCGATCCCTGGTTCCTGGCGCAGGTCGAAGAACTGGTGCGCATCGAAAAGCAGCTCGCAGGGCGTGATCTGGCTGGCCTCTCCGCCGCTGAAATGCGTTTCGTCAAGCACCGGGGCTTTTCCGACCGCCGCCTGGCCGGACTGCTCCGGACCCACCAGCACGCCGTGCGCGAGCGGCGCCAGGCACTGGGTGTGCGCCCCGTCTACAAGCGGGTGGATACCTGCGCGGCGGAGTTCGCCACCCGCACGGCCTACCTCTACAGCAGCTACGACGAGGAATGCGAAGCCGAACCGACGGCACGCCGGAAGGTCATGGTGCTGGGCGGCGGGCCCAACCGCATCGGCCAGGGCATCGAGTTCGACTACTGCTGCGTGCATGCCGCGCTGGCGTTGCGTGATGACGGGTACGAGACCATCATGGTCAACTGCAACCCGGAGACCGTCTCGACCGACTACGACATCAGCGACCGCCTGTACTTCGAGCCGGTGACGCTGGAGGATGTGCTGGAGATCGTCGACAAGGAGCAGCCGGTCGGCGTGATCGTGCAGTACGGTGGCCAGACACCGCTGAAGCTGGCGCTGGACCTCGAACGCGCCGGCGTGCCGATCATAGGCACCTCGCCCGACAGCATCGACATCGCCGAAGACCGCGAACGCTTCCAGAAGCTGCTGCACGAACTGAGGCTCAGGCAGCCTCCCAACCGCACGGCACGCACCGAAGAAGCGGCGCTGGCCCTGGCCCACGAGATCGGCTACCCGCTGGTGGTGCGCCCGAGCTACGTGCTGGGCGGTCGGGCGATGGAGATCGTGCACGGCGACAAGGACCTGGAGCGCTACATGCGCGAAGCGGTGCGGGTGAGCGACAAGTCGCCGGTACTGCTTGACCGCTTTCTCGACGATGCCATCGAGGTCGACGTCGACTGCATCAGCGACGGCACCGACGTCATGATCGGCGGCATCATGGAGCACGTGGAGGCCGCCGGCATCCACAGTGGCGATTCGGCCTGCTCGCTGCCGCCCTACACCCTGCCCGCGAGCCTGCAGGACGAACTGCGTCGCCAGGCGACGGCCATGGCACGCGCGCTGGGTGTGGTGGGTCTGATGAACACGCAGTTCGCCATCCAGGGCGAGGGCGAGCACGCGGTGGTCTATGTCCTGGAAGTCAACCCGCGCGCTTCGCGCACCGTGCCCTTCGTCAGCAAGGCCACCGGCCAGCCGCTGGCCAAGATCGCGGCCCGTTGCATGGTCGGTCAGTCGCTGAAATCGCAACTCGGGCCCGACGGGCTGCCGCCGCACGAGGTGATACCGCCCTACTTCAGCATCAAGGAAGCGGTGTTCCCCTTCAACAAGTTCCCGGGCGTGGACCCCATCCTCGGTCCGGAGATGCGCTCCACCGGCGAGGTCATGGGCGCGGGGCGCAGCTTCGGCGAGGCCATGCTCAAGAGCCAGCTGGGTGCCGGCTCGCGCCTGCCGCGCCAGGGCACGGTGGTGATCACGGTGAAGAACAGCGACAAGAAGCGCGCGGTTGCGGTGGCGGCCGACCTGGTGGCGCTGGGCTTCAAGCTGGTGGCCACCAAGGGCACGGCCGCGGCCATCGCCGAGGCCGGATTGCCTGTGCGGGTGGTCAACAAGGTCAAGGACGGCCGCCCGCATATCGCCGACATGGTCAAGGCGGGCGAGATCCAGCTCGTCTACACGACGGTGGACGAAACCCGGACGGCAATCGCTGACTCGAGGTACATCCGAACGGCTGCGCTGGCTCATCGGGTGAGCTACTACACCACGATGGCCGGCGCCGAAGCCGCCACCGAAGCGATGAAGCACCAGTCAGGGCTCGCGGTGACCTCGCTGCAGGACATGCACGCCGAGCTGCGCAAGCCTACGGCCTCGGCTGCCAAACTGCACTAAACTCCGGGCCAACGTCCGCCGCCGGTTGACCCAGAACCAAGACTGGGCAGTCTGCGGCGGATTCACTTTGCCCCCAGCGGATCGACCCATGGCCACCATCCCCCTCACGCGCCGCGGCGCGGACCTGCTGAAGAGCGAACTGCAACGCCTGAAGTCCGTCGAGCGCCACGCCGTGATCCAGGCCATCGCCGATGCGCGCGCCCAGGGCGACCTGTCCGAGAACGCCGAGTACGAGGCGGCCAAGGACAAACAGGGTTTCATCGAGGGCCGCATCAAGGAGCTGGAGTCCAAGCTGGCCGCGGCCCAGGTCATCGACCCGGCGGCGCTGGACGCCGGCGGCAAGGTGGTATTCGGCGCCACGGTGGACCTGGAAGACGAGGCCAGCGGTGCCAAGGTCACGTACCAGATCGTCGGCGACGACGAGGCCGACCTCAAGCTGGGCCTGATCTCTATCAGCAGCCCGATCGCCCGCGCGCTGATCGGCAAGCACACCGGCGACGTGGCCGAGGTGCAGGCCCCGGGTGGTCTGCGCCACTGGGAAGTGGTGGACGTGCGCTACCGCTGAAAGTGGGCAGGTTCTGGCTGCGGCTGCCCGCCTGCTGCCAGCCTTCGGGCTGAGCATGCTGGGCGCAAGAGCCGGGCAGAGGCGCTGAGCTTCGGACAGCAGCATGCCCCAGCGCCGCGTTCTTTGCGCTGGATCTGCCGGTGGCCGCCTTGGCCAGGCGCCAGGCGGGCCTGCCCGCTGTTTGCCCTCTATTTGCCCGCCTTCTTCTTGAGGCTGGTCTGCCGTGGGCGTGACCGCTTGACCTGCCCGCCAGCGGTGAGCCGTTGATTGCCGAAGACCTTGATCTTCTTGACGGTGGCGCGGTGGTTGCCGCTCTTGGAAAAACTCACCACCTTAACCATGCGCGGCCCGGGCATGCGGTCCTCGCGGGCCGGCTGCTCCTTGGCCGGGATCGGCCGCCACAACACCAGCAGCTTGCCAATGTGCTGGATGGGCGCGGCGCCCAGAGCGTCGGCCAGCGTCTGCAACATGCTCTCGCGGGCGGCGCGGTCATCGCTGAATACCCGGACCTTGATCAAGCCATGAGCCCTAAGCGCCAGATCGACTTCCTTATTGACGGCCGGTGTCAGACCATCGCCGCCGATCATGACCACCGGGTCCAGGTGGTGTGCGCCGGAGCGGTGCTGCTTGCGTTCGGCGGGCGTGAGCTGGATGGCGGTCATGTATCTATTATCGGTGGCCCATGAAAGTCAGCACCAGAAGCAGGAAGGTCAACAAGGCCTGGCTCAACGACCACGTCAACGATCCCTACGTGAAGCTGGCACAGCGCGATGGCTACCGTGCGCGCGCGGCCTACAAGCTCAAGGAGATCGACGAGAGCTTGCGCCTGTTTCGGCCGGGGCAGGTGGTGGTGGACCTGGGCTGTGCGCCCGGCGCCTGGAGCCAGTACCTTCGCCGGCGCTTCGCGCCCGGTGGGGCGGCGGTGGGTGCGCTGGACGGCAGCATCATCGCGCTGGACCTGCTGCCCATCGAGCCCATCGAAGGCGTGGTCTTCATCCAGGGCGATTTCCGCGAGCCCGTCGTAGCCCAGGCGCTGGCCACCGAGCTGGGCGGCAGGCTGGTGGATGTGGTGGTCTCGGACATGGCGCCCAACCTCTCGGGCATCGAGTCGTCGGACGCGGCACGCATCGAGCACCTGGTCGAATTGGCCGTCGAGTTCAGCAGCCGGCACCTCAGGCCGGCAGGGGTTCTGGTGTGCAAGGTGTTTCACGGCAGCGGCTACAGCCAGCTCGTGAGTCTGTTCAAGCAACACTTCAAGGTGGTCAGGGCCCTCAAGCCCAAGGCTTCCCGCGACAAGTCCGCTGAAACCTTTCTGGTCGGTGTCGGTCTGAAGGCAGCCTGAGGTCTTGCCAAAGCCTCGAACAATCCGGCCAGAAGGGCACTTTTCCCGCGGGGACGGTGCCTGCCACGCACCCCGGCAAAAGGCTTGTCTGAATTAGAATCGACCCCATATGCCGTGGAATCCGGTGCGACCCTTTGGCGCACGGTACCGCCGAATTTGCAAGAAGGAGCCGCGGTGAACAATCAATGGTTCTCGAAAGTCGCAGTCTGGTTGGTGATAGCCCTGGTGCTGTTCACAGTCTTCAAGCAGTTCGACCGGGGTGTGGCAGCGGGCAACCAGATCGGCTACTCCGACTTCCTGGAAGAAGTGCGCGGCAAGCGCATCAAGTCGGTCACCCTGCAGGAAAGTCCTGGCGGTGGGACCGAGATCATCGCCACCACGGCCGATGACAAGCGCCTGCGCAGCACCGCCACCTACCTGGACCGTGGCCTGGTCGGCGACCTGATTGCCAACGGCGTCAAGTTCGACGTGCGTCCGCGCGAGGAGCCGTCGATCCTCATGAGCATCCTTGTCAGCTGGGGCCCGATGCTGCTGCTGATCGGCGTGTGGATCTACTTCATGCGCCAGATGCAGGGTGGCGGCAAGGGCGGCGCTTTCAGCTTCGGCAAGAGCAAGGCGCGCATGCTCGACGAGGCCAACAACTCGACCACCTTTGCCGACGTGGCCGGCTGCGACGAGGCCAAGGAAGAGGTCAAGGAACTGGTCGATTTCCTGAAAGACCCGCAGAAATTCCAGAAGCTCGGTGGCCGCATCCCGCGCGGCGTACTGCTGGTCGGCCCCCCGGGCACCGGCAAGACGCTGCTGGCCAAGGCCATTGCCGGCGAGGCCAAGGTGCCGTTCTTCAGCATCAGCGGCTCCGACTTCGTCGAGATGTTCGTCGGCGTCGGCGCTGCACGCGTGCGCGACATGTTCGAACAGGCCAAGAAGAGCGCGCCCTGCATCATCTTCATCGACGAAATCGACGCCGTGGGCCGCCACCGTGGCGCCGGCCTGGGTGGTGGAAACGACGAGCGCGAACAGACCCTCAACCAGATGCTGGTCGAAATGGACGGCTTCGAGACCAACCTCGGCGTCATCGTGATGGCGGCGACCAACCGGCCCGACATCCTCGACCCGGCGCTGCTGCGCCCGGGCCGCTTCGACCGCCAGGTCTACGTCACGCTGCCCGACGTGCGCGGCCGCGAGCAGATTCTGGGCGTGCACATGCGCAAGGTGCCGGTGGGGCAGGACATCCGCGCCGACATCCTGGCGCGGGGTACCCCCGGCTTCAGCGGTGCCGACCTGGCCAACCTGGTCAACGAGGCGGCGCTTTTTGCCGCTCGCCGCAACGGCCGCGTCGTCGAGATGGTCGACTTCGAGAAGGCCAAGGACAAGATCATGATGGGCCCTGAGCGCAAGAGCATGGTCATGCCCGAGGAAGAGCGCAGGAATACCGCCTACCACGAGGCCGGCCATGCGCTGGTGGCAAGGTTGATGCCCAAGACCGACCCCGTGCACAAGGTCACCGTGATCCCGCGCGGCCGTGCGCTGGGCGTGACGATGCAGCTGCCCGAAGGCGACCGCTACAGCATGGACAAGGAGCGCATGCTCAGCACCATCAGCGTGCTGTTCGGTGGTCGCATTGCCGAAGAGGTGTTCATGAACCAGATGACAACCGGCGCCAGCAACGATTTCGAGCGCGCCACGGCCATCGCCCGCGACATGGTCACCCGCTATGGCATGACCGACGAACTCGGGCCCATGGTCTACGCCGAAAACGAAGGCGAGGTCTTCCTGGGTCGATCGGTGACCAAGACCACTCACATGTCCGAAGAGACCATGCGCAAGGTCGATGGCGTGATCCGCCGCATCATCGACGAGCAGTACACCATCGCCCGCAAATTGATCGAGGACAACAAGGACAAGATGCACGCGATGGCCCAGTCGCTGCTGGAGTGGGAGACCATTGACAGCGACCAGATCGACGACATCATGGGGGGCAAGCCGCCCCGGGCGCCCAAGGACTGGACGCCTTCGGCCAGCAAGACCGGCGGTGGTGCGCCTTCGGTTGGAGCCGACAGCGCCCCGGCCGCAGCCTGAGGGTGCTGCCAGGTGTTCTTACCGACGGGGCTGCGGCCCCGTCGTTCATTTCTGGGAGGACTTCATGCACTGGCAGACCAGCCGCTTCCGCATCGACCTCAGCCGTCCGAAAGTGATGGCGGTGGTCAACGTGACGCCGGACTCGTTTTTCGATGGGGGCCTGCACGCGAGTGTGTCGGCAGCCATCGCCCATTGCCAACGTCTGGTCGCCGAAGGCGCGGACATCCTGGACATCGGGGGTGAGTCGACCCGCCCCGGTGCGGATTCGCTGAGCGCCGCGCACGAGCTGACCCGGGTCCTGCCGGTGCTGCGGGAAGCCCTGCGACTGGGTGTGCCGGTCTCGGTGGACACCAGCGAACCAACTGTGATGCGCGAGTCGCTGGCCCTGGGAGCGGACATCATCAACGACGTTCGTGCGCTGCAGCGCCCCGGTGCCGTGGCTGCCGTGGCGGCCCACCCGAAGGCAGGTCTGTGCCTGATGCACATGCGGGGCGATCCGACGACCATGCAGTCGATGGTCGACTACGACGATGTGCTGGGTGAGGTGCGTGGCTTCCTGGCGTCCCGGATGCTGGCCGCCGAAGCCGCCGGCGTGCACCGCGAACGCATCGTGCTGGATCCGGGCATCGGATTTGCCAAGTTGCCTGACCACAATCTGACGCTCACCTCGCGCCTGAACGAACTGGCTGAGCTGGGGCGCCCGATTCTGGTGGGCTGGTCGCGCAAGGGAACCCTTGGGCGCATCACAGGCCGCTCGGTGGGTGATCGCCTGGCGGCCAGCCTGGCTGCTGCGCTGGCAGCCGTCCACCACGGGGCAGCCATCGTGCGCGCACACGATGTGGCGGCGACGGTGGATGCGCTGAAGGTCTGGCAAGCGCTAGCCATCGGCCAGTTGCCCAAGACCTGAGCGCGCGAACACAGTCAGGTCCCCTGTACAAATCCGCACAACCTCGCACAGCGCACAGGGCCACCTCGGCCTCCTGCCGATGAAAATCATCGGCAAGGAGCCTGAACATGAGCAGAAGCTATTTTGGTACGGACGGCATACGTGGCACGGTTGGCCAGGCCCCCATCACGCCGGACTTCATGCTGCGCCTGGGGCACGCGGTGGGGCATGTCCTGCGCCGTGGTGCGGACCGGCCCACCGTGCTGATCGGCAAGGACACGCGCATCTCCGGCTACATGCTGGAGTCGTCGCTGGAAGCAGGGTTTGCTTCGGCCGGCGTGGATGTGCTGCTCAGTGGTCCCCTGCCCACACCGGGTGTGGCCTACCTCACGCGCGCGCTGCGGCTGGACCTGGGAGTGGTGATCAGCGCTTCGCACAACCCCTTTGCCGACAACGGGGTCAAGTTCTTCTCGGCCGGTGGCGAGAAGCTGCCCGATGAATGGGAGACCGAGGTCGAAGCCGCCTTGCAGCAGCCTGCGAAGTGGGCCGACTCCGCCGGGCTGGGCAAGGCGCGTCGTCTGGCCGATGCCAGCGGGCGCTACATCGAGTTCTGCAAGAGCACGGTGCCCCACAGCCTGTCGTTGCGTGGCATGAAGGTCGTCGTGGACGCCGCGCATGGCGCCGCCTACCACGTGGCGCCGGACGTCTTCCACGAACTGGGAGCCACCGTCGTCACCATCGGTTGCAGCCCTGACGGCGTGAACATCAACCAGGGCGTGGGCGCAACGGCGCCGGCTGCCCTGGTCAAGGCGGTGGCCGAACACCGCGCCGACTACGGCATTGCACTGGACGGTGACGCCGACCGGCTGCAGATGGTGGACGCCACCGGCAGGCTCTACAACGGCGACGAGCTGCTGTACGTGCTGGCCGCCGACCGGCTGGCCCAGCGCCAGCCGGTTCCCGGCGTGGTGGGCACGCTGATGACCAACATGGCCGTCGAAGTGGCGCTGCGTCAGCTGGGTGTGCCCCTGGTGCGCGCCAAGGTGGGCGATCGCTATGTGCTGGAAGAACTCAGCACCCGCGCCTGGCAACTGGGTGGCGAAAGCTCGGGTCACCTGCTGGCGCTGGATCGCCACACCACTGGTGACGGCATCGTCAGCGCGCTGCAGGTGCTGCACGCGGTGCGGCGTGACGGCCGCACGCTGGCGGCCTTGCTGGAAGGCGTGACGCTGTACCCGCAGACCATGATCAACGTGCGCCTGCGCGAAGGCAGCAACTGGCAGAGCAATGCGGCTTTGGTGGATGCCCGTATTCGTGCCGAGCAGGAACTGGGCGCGAGCGGCCGCGTGCTGATCCGTGCTTCCGGTACCGAACCGGTGTTGCGGGTGATGGTCGAAGCCAGCGACCACGGCCTGGGTCGCCGATGCGCCGAGCGCATGGCGGCAGCGGCCGTTGCTGCGCCCTGAGTTCACGCCCGCGGTATCGCAGCACAGGCCGGTTGGAGCACGGCAGGGGCTCGTCCATCGACGCGGCGTGGCCGGCGGGTGTCGTCTTCGCCGGTGACGGCTGCCCGCTGCCCACGCAGGGGGATGGTGCCATCTGTCTGGAACACCTGGGCGATCCGCAAACCAGCGGCTGCTAGCTCTGAGCGCCCCGAGGCCGGCCGAAGTCGGCCATTTGCGCTGCGGTCACACGACTGTCACACGACCGTCATCTCGCAGGTATTCGTGTCACGAAGGTTTCACATTGACTACCTAGGATTCACCCGAAGTCTCTGAACCACGCCTTCCTTTCAGGAGCATCTCATGCAAGTCCATTTGAAGAGCCTGCTGGCAGCTGCGGCCCTCGTCGCCATCGGCGCCGGCGCCCAGGCGCAGGTCATCAAGATCGACGGCTCGTCCACCGTCTACCCCATCACGGAAGGTGTGGCCGAAGACTTCCAGAAGACGAAGAAGAACGCCATCAAGGTGACCGTCGGCATCAGCGGAACCGGTGGCGGCTTCAAGAAGTTCTGCCGTGGCGAGACCGACATCCAGAATGCGTCGCGCCCGATCCTGGAAAAGGAGATGGTCGACTGTCGCGCTGCCGGAGTGGAATACATCGAGCTGCCGGTCGCCTTTGATGCGCTGACGGTAGTCATGAACCCGCGCAACAGCTTCCTCAAGTCGATCACGGTGGCCGAGCTGAAGAAGATCTGGGAGCCGGCCGCCCAAGGCAAGGTCATGCGCTGGAACCAGGTCAATCCGGCCTGGCCCGATGCCCCGATCAAGCTCTTCGGTGCCGGGGCCGATTCCGGTACGTTCGACTACTTCACGGAAGCCATCAACGGCAAGTCCAAGGCCAGCCGGGGCGACTTCACCGCCTCCGAAGACGACAACGTGCTGGTCCAGGGTGTGGCGCAGGATGTGAATGCCATCGGCTACTTCGGCTATGCCTACTATGCGGAGAATCAGGCGCGATTGAAGGCCGTTCCGATCGTGGAAAAGGAGGGCAAGCCCGCGGTGGCACCGGCGGAGGCGACCGTGATCGACGGCAGCTACCAGCCGCTCTCGCGCCCGATCTTCATCTACGTGAACGCCAAGAGCCTGGCCAAGCCGGAAGTCAAGGAGTTCGCAGACTACTTCATGAAGACCGCCGCTAAGATCGCCCAGGAAGTCAAGTACGTGCCGCTGCCAGCCAAGGCCTACACGCTGGGCCTGGATCACCTCGCCAAGATGAAGAAGGGCACGGTGATGGGTGGCAAGAACGAGGTGGGCGTCCGGATCGACGAACTGCTGGCGCGCGAGGCCAAGCTCTGATCCACCGGGGTCAGCACGGTGCCGGGGTCCAGGGCCCTGGCCGCCGTACGGGCGACAGCAGGATGCGAGGGGTTCGGGGGTGCTTCTAGAATGACCAGCTTGACCAACACCGAACAAGGTGCAGCCGTGGGCCAAGAACGCCTGACCGGCCAGGCCAGGCTTGCCGAGCTCGCCAGGCAGAAGGTCATCCGCAAGCGGCGCGAGAAGCTCATCGAGTTGGTGCTCCTGTCGGCGGCCTTCGTCTCTGTGTTCACCACCGTCGGCATCGTCTACATCCTGCTCAAGGAGTCGCTCAGCTTCTTCAGCATGGTGCCGCTGTGGGACTTCCTGACCGACACCCAGTGGACGCCGCTGTTCTCGGACGCCCACTTCGGCATCACCGTGCTGCTCTCCGGCACGATTACCAGTTCGGTCGTGGCCCTGCTCGTGGCCGTGCCCTTGGGTACCGTGATCGCGATCTATCTCTCGGAGTTTGCCGGCCACAAAACCCGCGAGACGCTCAAACCGGCGCTGGAGCTGCTGTCGGGGGTGCCCACCATCATCTACGGCTACTTCGCGCTGCTGTTCGTGACGCCGCCGCTGCAGAAAGTTTTCCCTGAGTTGCCCGGATTCAATGTGCTGTCGGCGGGGTTGGTGATGGGCATCATGATCATCCCCTATGTCTCGTCACTGTCGGAAGACGCAATGCGTGCCGTGCCGATGAGTCTGCGGGAGGGGTCCTACGCGATGGGTGCAACCCGCTACCAGACCGCCGTCAAGGTCGTCGTGCCGGCAGCGCTGTCGGGCATCGCGTCGGCCTACATCCTGGGCATCTCTCGTGCGGTCGGTGAAACGATGATCCTGGCCGTCGCCGCCGGCATGCAGCCCAGCCTCAGCTTCAATCCGATGGAACCGGCAGCCACCATCACGTCGTACATCGTCCAGGTGGCGCTGGGCGACCTGCCGCACGGGTCGATCGGATACCAGACGATCTTCGCGGCCGGTCTGGTGCTGTTGTTGTTGACCTTGTGCTTCAACATGCTCGGCTACTGGATTCGCCGCAAGTACCGGGAGGCCTACTGATGGCTGCCACCGCGCGCCAGCGCCGGGACGAACTGCGCGCGCTGATCAAGTCGCACAAGCGCTGGGACGCGCTGTTCGGCGTGTTCGGTGTGTTGTCGGTGATGGTCGGCATTCTCACCCTGCTGGCCCTGTTCACCGGCATGGTCATCGATGGGGCGCCGCGACTGAACGGCGACTTCTTCTCCAGCTTCCCTTCCCGCCGTGCGGGTGAAGCCGGCATCCTCTCCGCCTGGGTCGGCTCCATCCTGGTCATGCTGGTGACGGCCTTTTTTGCCGTGCCGGTGGGAATCGCCGGGGCCATCTACCTGGAGGAATACGCCCGCAAGAACTGGTTCACCGATCTCATCGAGATCAACATCGCCAACCTGGCTGGCGTTCCGTCCATTGTCTACGGGCTGCTGGCCTTGGGCTTGTTCGTCTACACCTTCGGCCTGGGTCAGAGCATTGTGGCGGCCGGACTGACCCTCGCACTGTTGATCCTGCCCATCGTCATCGTCGCCACGCGCGAGGCCCTGCGTTCCATCCCGCAACCGATCCGCGAAGCGGCCTACGCCTGCGGCGCATCGCAGTGGCAGGTGGTCAGCCACCACCTGCTGCCCTATGGCTTGCCGGGAATCCTGACGGGGGTGATCATCGGCATGGCGCGTGCCATCGGCGAGACCGCGCCGATCATCACCATCGGGGCCTTGACCTTCATCGCGTTCCTGCCGCCGGTGCCGGGTTCCGGCGAGCCGGCCGCAGGCCCGTTCGATTGGCTGTTCTCGCCCTTCACCGTGATGCCGATCCAGATCTTCAACTGGACCTCGCGTCCGGACCCGGCCTTCCATCAGAACGCCGCCGCCGCCAGCCTGGTGCTGGTGTTCATGACCCTGGGCATGAACGGCCTGGCGATCTGGCTGCGCTACCGCCTGCGCAAGAACCTCAAGTGGTGACTCCCCGATGTCCATTTCCACTCTGACCCTGCCGCAGAACCCGCCGCCGCTGAAGGCCGCTTCCAAGGACCTGGACTTCTACTATGGGGAGTTCAAGGCACTCAAGGGCGTGTCCATGCCGGTGTACGAAAACAAGGTCACGGCCTTGATCGGGCCTTCGGGCTGCGGCAAGTCCACCTTCCTGCGTTGCTTCAACCGCATGCACGACCTGTATCCGGGGCATCGCTACAGCGGCCAGATCGACCTCCTGCCCGACGCCGTCAACCTGCTGGCGCCCGAGGTGGATCCGATCGAGGTGCGTATGCGCATCTCCATGGTCTTCCAGAAGCCCAATCCGTTTCCGAAATCGATCTTCGAGAACGTGGCCTACGGCTTGCGTGTGCGCAACGAGAGGTCGCGCAGCTATATCGAGGACAAGGTCGAAGCGGCGCTCAAGGGGGCAGCGCTGTGGGAGGAAGTGCGAGACCGGCTGAACGAGGGCGGCTCCAATCTGTCCGGCGGTCAGCAGCAGCGCCTGTGCATCGCGCGATCACTGGCCACGGACCCCGAGATCATCCTGTTCGACGAACCCACTTCGGCTCTGGATCCGATCGCCACCGGCGCCATCGAGGAGCTGATTGGTGAAATCAAGAAGTCAGTGTCGGTGCTCATCGTCACCCACAACATGCAGCAGGCGGCACGCGTATCGGACTTCGTGGCCTATATGTATCTGGGCGAGCTGGTCGAATACGGAATCACGCAGGACATCTTCATGAAGCCCAAGCGTCGCGAGACCGAAGACTACATCACCGGCCGTTTCGGCTGAGAGCTTGTGAAGATATGAATCGTGCCCGCGTAGGCCCCTGCAAAGGGCCAAGTCTAGGCGCAATGCGCAGCCGGGTCGGAGACCCGGCGAGGCCTTGCA
>WBZP01002025.1_pt1 | contig 23948 bp, 25 predicted proteins | sample 5204301 | NCBI WGS metagenome assembly WBZP01 (sample SAMN12412401, study PRJNA552823) | activated sludge metagenome | isolation source: activated sludge from nitrification reactor of wastewater treatment plant... | place: USA: Pennsylvania | collected 2017 | reverse complement strand
GCACCATGAGCGCCGCGCGGTCGGCGGCGGTTCGGAGTTCGCCAGCGGACGCGGCGCCGAGAACGCATCCGAGATGCCGCCGGACTATGTGGCGATCGCCGAGGCCACCGGTCAGTCCGACGAGCCACGGGTCCAGGAGCTCGCCGGGCGGGCGCTGGTGCACCGCGAGGTCAAGGAGCAACTGATCCAGCACGTGTCGACGTCGATCGCGACCGGGGCGCTGCCGCCCAACGCCGGCACCCTGATCCGGTTGTTCCACGCCGACACCACCGAACTCGAGGTCGACACCGCGCTGGCCATCGCCGGAACCGCGGGCGTCATCGACGAGACCGGCGACGGCGGAGTGTTCGACGTGGGGGTGCGCTACCTGTCCCGGCAGACGGGCTCGTTGGGGGGCGGCAGTTCCGAGATGGCCCGCAACGTGATCGCCGAGCGCATCCTCGGCTTCCCCCGCGAGTTGGCCGCCGACCGCGGAGTCCCCTTCAACCAGGTCAAACGCGGCCGCCAGTAGCCCATTCGCCGATCTGGGCCAGGGCAGGGTGAACACTTTGGCTAAGGTGTCCACATGACGAGCCAACCCGCCACCGACACCTCCCCCGCTCTCGCTGCTTCACGGGCGTCCTGGGCCGCCGTCAACGCCGGCGACAAGGCGGCCTGGCTGGCCCTGATGGCCGACGACGTGCTCATCGAGGATCCCATCGGCGAGGCCCCCACCAACGCCGACGGCACCGGCCTCCGCGGCAAGGCGGCCGTCGGCGTCTTCTACGACGACACCATCGGCAAGACCACGGTGCGCAGCGTCAAGGCCGAGGAGACCTTCCCGTCCAGCTCGCCCGACGAGATCGCCCACATCCTCAATCTGCACTTCGAGTTCGACGGCGGATTCACCACCGACGTCCGCGGAATCTTCACCTACAAGGTCGACGCGGCCGGACTGCTGACCAACCTGCGCGGCTACTGGAACATGGATTCCATGACGTTCGGCCAGGCCTAGGAACCACCGCCGGCGGGCGGGGACAATGGACCCGTGTGCCACTACTGCGGCTGCCGCGAGATTCCACTACTTCGGGATTACATCGCCGAGCACGAGCGCGTGATCAACCACGGCGGTGCCGCTGTGCGCGCCCTCGACCAGGGCGACCCCGCGGGGGCCCACGCCAAGGTCGCGTTGATGTACGACGAGCTCCGCGCGCACTGGCAGGGCGAGGAAGACGGCCTGTTCGCGGTGATGATGGCCGACGAGCTGTTCGCCGAGCACATCACGCCGCTCATCGCCGAGCACCGCGAACTGGCCACCCTGCTGGAGTCCGTCGACCTGACCTTCGCCGCGGATCAGGACCGGTTCCGGGCGGCGTTCGACGAACTCTACGAGCACATCGCCAAGGAGGAGGACGGGCTGTTCCCGGCGTCGCTCACCGCACTGGACGGCGACGCGTGGGACACCGCAATCCTGGCCTGGCGGCGGGCACATCCAGGTGCCGAGCCGCTCTAGAAAAGCGTGGGCTGCAACAGTTCTGGAGCCGCCAACGGCGGCTCCAGCCGGCGCTGCCGACCGCTCAGCCCGTACCGGGCGATCAACGGGGCGGCCCGTTCCCGCAGCATCCGCCGGTACTCCTCCGGCAGATACGCGCCGCGCCGGTACAACCGCCGGTAGGGCCCGACCAGGTCGGGCCGGGCGCGCGCCAGCCACTCCATGAACCACGGCCGCGTCGCACCCCGCAGATGCAGCCCGAACACGGTGACGCCCGTTGCCCCCGCGGCACTGATCCGGGCCAGCAGATCTTCGAGGTGCGCAACGGAATCCGTCAGATAGGGCAGCACGGGAGCCACCATGACGTGGCAGTCCAGGCCGGCGTCGCGGATCGCGGTGATCAGCTCGAGCCGGGCAGCGGGTGTGGGCGTGCCCGGTTCCAGATCGCGGTGCAGATCGGCGTCGCCGACGGCCAGGGACACCGCCACCGAAACCGGGACGTCCGCGTCGACCAGCAGGTGCAGGTCGCGGCGCAGCAGCGTCCCCTTGGTCAGTATCGACATTCCGGTTCCCGAATCACGCAGCGCCGCAATGATTCCCGGCATCAACGCATAGCGACCCTCGGCCCGCTGATAGGGGTCGGTGTTGGTGCCGAGCGCAACGGTCTCGCGACTCCACGACGGCCGGTGCAGTTCGCGGCGCAGGACGTCGACGACGTTGGTCTTGACCACGATCTGGGCGTCGAAGTCGGCCCCGGCGTCCAGATCGAGGTACTCGTGGGTGGGCCGCGCGAAGCAGTACCGGCAGGCGTGCGAGCAGCCGCGGTAGGCGTTGATGGTGAACCGGAACGGCAGGACGGCACTGTCGGGCACCTTGTTCAGCGCCGATTTGCACAGCACCTCATGGAAGGTGATGCCCTCGAACTGCGGGGTGCGCACGGTGCGGACGAATCCGATCCGGGCCAGGCCGGGCAGGGCGCCGTCGTCCACCCCGATCCGTTGAGCTTCCCAGCGCATACCCTATGCGAACATGTGTTCGATCAGGTGTCAAGTGTCAGGGGCGGGCTTCGAAGACGAGGTTGAACGGCGTCTCCGCCACCCGACCGAACCGGCTGAAGCCACCCTGGGCGACCATCACCTCGGCGAGTCGGCGTTCGCCGGCCTGCGCGCCCAGCGCCGGTCCCTGCCGCGCCAGCGATACCGGAACGCAGATCATCGTGGAGGCGCCGTAGAAGATCCGGCCCACCGGGTTGAGATTGTCCACGACGCTGTCACCGGCTGCCGGTTCGACCAGCAGGCAGTGGCCGTCCGGTTTCAGCGCCGCCCTGGCGTGCCGGGCCGCGCCGGCCGGATCGGCCATGTCGTGCAGGCAGTCGAAGAACGCGATCAGGTCGTAGCCGTCGCCTCGATACGACGTCGCGTCCGCGACCTCGAAGCTCGCGTTGGTCACCCCCAGCGCCGCCGCGTGTTCGCGTGCGGTGACCACTGATGGTTCGTGATAGTCGATGCCCACGAACTCCGAACGCGGAAATGCCTGTGCCATCAGGATTGTCGTCACCCCGTGCCCGCATCCGACATCGGCGGCGGACCCACCGGCTGCCAGTTTGTCCACCACTCCGTCCATGGCCGGCAGCCATTCGGCGAGCAGGCTGGCGTTGTAGCCGGCCCGGAAGAACCGCTCGGTGGCCCGGAACAGACAGGGGTTGTGCTCGCCCCACTCCATTCCGGCACCGCTGCGGAAATTGGCGACGGCCCGCTCCCGGACGTGGAACAGGTCCTCGACGATGGAGTAGGCCGCCGGCAGGTCGATGGGTCCCGAATCGTCGGCGAGACAGAGCGCCTGCTCGGCGTTCAGGTAGTAGACGTCGCGCTCGGCGTCGTACTCGACGTAGCCGCCCGCGGCCTGGTTGGCCAGCCACTCCCGGACATACCGTTCGTTCGTTCCGGTGTTCGCGGCCAACTCCGCGGAGGTCGACGACCCGGCCGCCAGCGCGCGGTACAACCCGAGTTCGTCACCGATGAGCACCAGCGCGGCGCCCACCGCGGCGCCTAGGTCTCCCATGGCCTTGCCGATGAAGGCATTCAGCTTGTCTTCGTCCAGGGTCATTGCTCACTTCACCCCGAATCACACCTGACCGAGCAACTCCCTCGAAACTACACCTCGACGCAAGGGGTAACGGTGACGACGAATGTCACCAGTTGGACAGCTGGCACCGCGGGTTGTACGGCTGCTGATCATGGGCCACCGAGTGCCCGTCGACAGCGATGTCGCACGAGACGTTGGGAGCGGCCTGACCGCCGTGCGTGGTGCTGCTGACGGTCAGGATCGCCCACTGCGGGTCGGCCAGGTTCGCCGAGAACGTCCAGGGCACGCCCGGGGCCAGTGCCACCGGAACCCGCTGGACGAACGAATAGGCGTCCGCGTTGTAGGCGGCCTTGCTCGGCGGCTGGTTCACCAGGTAGAAGAGCTCGACCTGGCCGGGACCATCGGCGGTCACCGTGTAGACGACGTTGCCGCCGGGGGCCGGAGCCGGCGCGGGGGCGGGCTGCTCGGGAGCCGGCACGGGTGCCGGCTCGGGATCGGCATATGCCGTGCCCTGACCGAGTACGACGGCGGTGGCGGCCAGCGCGAGGGCAGCCGCAAGTCGGTGTGTGGTGGCCATGTACCTCATATCTGCCCACGCTACCGAAGCGTTACGGCACCGCGCCGTTCCGATTCGCCGGAATACCGATCGAGCGGCAGGTTTACCGGGACGTGACACACAGATATTTCCCAGAAACACGAACGCCCTAGCGTCCGCCTTGGCGCCCACGGTCGCGCGCCCGATCCCACCTCCACGAAAGGCTGTCGATGCCCAGTTCTGCGTGTTCCCCACTGAGAAGGCCGGCCCTGGCGGCGGGCAGCGTCCTCGCCACGGCGGCGCTCCTGCTCGCAGGTTGCGGCAGCAAGGCCACCGAGGAGTCCACCGGCGCCGCCGGATCCGAGTCGTGCGTCGACACCTCTGGCTCCAAGATCAAGGTGGGATCGCTGAACTCGCTGTCGGGCACCATGGCCATCTCAGAGGTCACCGTCCGCGACTCCATCAAGCTCGCCGTCGACCAGATCAACGAAAAGGGCGGCGTGCTGGGCAAGCAGATCGAACTGGTCGGCGAGGACGGCGCATCCGATCCGGCGGTGTTCGCACAGAAGGCCGAGAAGCTGATCAAGGACGACTGCGTGGCCGCCGTATTCGGCGGATGGACGTCGTCGAGCCGCAAGGCGATGCTGCCCGTCTTCGAGTCGAACAACTCACTGCTGTACTACCCGGTGCAGTACGAGGGCCTCGAAGCGTCGAAGAACATCTTCTACACCGGTGCCACCACCAACCAGCAGATCGTCCCGGCGCTGGACTACCTCAAGGAGAAGGGCGTCAAGTCGCTCTACCTGGTGGGCAGCGACTACGTGTTCCCGCAGACCGCCAACCGCATCATCAAGGCCTACGCCGCGGCCAACGGGATCGAGATCAAGGGTGAGGACTACACCCCGCTGGGCTCCACCGACTTCTCCACGATCGTCAACAAGGTTCGCGCGTCGAACGCCGGCGCGGTGTTCAACACCCTCAACGGTGACTCCAACGTGGCGTTCTTCAAGGAGTACACGAATGCGGGCCTGACGCCGGAGAAGATGCCGGTGGTGTCGGTGTCCATCGCCGAGGAGGAAGTGACCGGCATCGGCGCGGACAACATCAAGCGTCAGCTGACCGCGTGGAACTACTACCAGACCGTCGACAACCCGGTGAACAAGGCATTCGTCGACGCCTACAAGGCCAAGTACGGTGCCGACAAACCCACATCGGACCCGATGGAGGCCGCCTACGTATCGGTGTACCTGTGGAAGAACACCGTCGAGAAGGCGAAAGGCTTTGACACCAAGGCAATTCAGGACAACGCCGGCGGTGTCACGTTCGACGCACCGGAGGGTCTGGTCACCATCGACGGCGAGAACCACCACATCACCAAGACCGCGCGGATCGGTGAGATCCATCCCGACGGCCTGATCTACACGATCTGGCAATCACCCGGGCCGATCGAGCCGGACCCCTTCCTGAAGTCCTACCCCTGGGCCGCCGGGCTCTCCGGCTAGCGTATGTCTGACTGCCTCGCTCCTCCTCACCCGCCCACGGCGGCCGCATCGTCGGCTCGGCGATGGACGTCCTGATCGGACAGCTGGCAACGGGATTGAGCCTCGGCTCGATCCTGTTGCTGGCCGCCCTCGGTCTGGCCCTGACCTTCGGCCAGATGGGCGTCATCAACATGGCGCACGGCGAGTTCATCATGGCCGGTTGCTACACGGCCTTCGTGGTGCAGAAGGTCATCGCCAACGCCGGTGTCTCCCTGCTGGTTTCGCTGGCCCTGGGATTCCTGGTCGGCGGACTGCTCGGCGCGCTGCTCGAGGTCACGCTGATCCGGCGGATGTACCACCGGCCACTGGACACCCTGCTGGTGACCTTCGGCGTCGGGCTGATCCTGCAGCAGGTGGCCCGTGACGTCTTCGGCGCACCAGCCGTGAACGTCACCGCGCCGGCCTGGCTGTCCGGCGGGGTGGAGATCCTGGGCGCGGTGGTGCCCAGGACCCGCATCTTCATCCTGGTGCTGGCCATCGTCTGCGTGACGGTACTGGCGGCGGCACTGAAGTACTCCCCCATGGGCCGGCGCATCCGCGCGGTGGTACAGAACCGCGACCTCGCCGAGACCAGCGGCATCTCGTCGCGCCGGACCGACATCACCACGTTCTTCATCGGCTCCGGCCTGGCCAGTGTCGCCGGCGTGGCGCTCACGTTGATCGGCTCGACCAGTTCGACCACCGGACAGGCCTACCTGATCGACGCGTTCCTGGTGGTGGTGGTCGGCGGCCTGGGCCAGATCAAGGGCACCGTCATCGCGGCCTTCGCGCTGGGCATCCTGAATTCGTTCATCGAGTACAGCACCACCGCGTCACTGGCCAAGGTGATCGTCTTCGTCATCATCGTGATCTTCCTGCAGGTCCGTCCGCAGGGGTTGTTCACCGTGCGCACAAGGAGTCTCGTATGAAAACCCTCATCGGGCGCTGGCAGACCTGGGCGGGTTTCGGGGTCGCGGCCGTCCTGCTGTTCGGGGTGGCACCGGCCGTACTGAGCAGCTTCCGCCTCGGGCTTCTCGGTCAGTACCTGTGCTACGCGATCGTCGCCGCCGGCATCGGGCTGGCCTGGGGCCGCGGCGGCATGCTCGTGCTGGGTCAGGGCGTCTTCTTCGGGCTGGGCGCCTACATGATGGGCATGCATCTCAAGATCGCCGACGCGAAGGTCCGCAAGCAGGCGGTACCGGATTTCATGCAGATCGCTGGCACCACGAAACTGCCCGCGTTCTGGGAGCCGTTCAGCTCGGTGGCGTTCACACTGCTGGCCATCGTCGTGATACCCACGGCGATCGCCGTCCTGCTCGGCCTGGGCGTGTTCAAGCGCCGCGTCAAGGGCGCCTACTTCGCGATCCTGTCGCAGGCGCTGGCGGCGGCGCTGGCGATCCTGCTCGTCAACCCGTCGTTCCATCTCGGTGGTAGCAACGGCCTCAACGGTTTTCGGACTTTCTTCGGTTTTCGCCTCTCCGATCCGGTGAACCGGCAGATGCTGTATTTCATCGCCGCAGGGGTGCTGCTGATCGCGGTGGCGGTGGTGCGGCAGTTGATGCAGAGCCGGTACGGCGAACTTCTGGTGGCAGTCCGCGATGGTGAGGAGCGGGTGCGCTTCCTGGGCTACGACCCGGCCAACGTCAAAGTGGTGGCGTACACCGCGGCCGCACTGTTCGCCAGCGTCGCCGGCGCGCTCTTCGCGCCCATCATCGGCTTCATCACACCCGCGCAGGTGGGCGTCGTGCCGTCGATCATGTTCCTGATCGGCGTGGCGATCGGCGGGCGCACGACGCTGCTCGGTCCGGTGCTCGGCGCGATCGCCGTCGCCTGGGCGCAGACCACGTTCTCCGAGCGTTTCCCCTCGGGGTGGACCTACGCCCAGGGCTTGCTGTTCATCGTGGTGGTGGGCTTCTTCCCGGCCGGCCTCGCCGGGCTCGGGGCGCTGCTGAAGCGCCGGCGCCGACGTGCCACCGAACCCGTTCTGGTGCCCCAGCCCGAACACGAGAAGGTGGGTGCCGCTACATGAATACCGAGGTGAAACCTGTCGCCGGCGGCAATGTCGGCATGGGTAGCGAGTATCTCGAAGTACGCGGCCTGACGGTCGATTTCGACGGCTTCAAGGCGGTCAGCGAGGTCGACCTGACCCTCTTCCAGGGCGATCTGCGCTTCCTGATCGGCCCCAACGGCGCCGGTAAGACAACCGTGATCGACGCCATCACCGGTCTGGTGGGGGCGACGGGTTCGATCAACAAATCCGGGGTCGAACTGCTGGGCAAGAAGGTGCACCAGATCGCCCGGCTCGGGGTGGGCCGAACCTTCCAGACCGCCTCGGTGTTCGAACAACTCACCGTGCTGCAGAACCTCGACATCGCCGCCGGGGCCGGCCGGTCGTGGTGGACCCTGCTGCGACGGCGCCACAGCGTGCTGCCGGCCATCGAGGAAGCACTGGAGACGATCGGTCTGGCCGAGTTGGCCGACAAGCCCGCCGGTGTGCTGGCGCACGGGCAGAAGCAGTGGTTGGAGATCGGGATGCTGCTGGTGCAGAACGCCGATGTGCTGCTGCTGGACGAGCCGGTGGCCGGGATGAGCGCCGAGGAACGCGAGGAGACCGGAAACTTGTTGCGCCGCATCGGCGCCGAGCGCACCGTGGTGGTCGTCGAGCATGACATGGATTTCATGCGGGCGTTCGCGACGTCGGTGACGGTGCTCGCGCGGGGCCGGGTGATCGCCGAGGGCACCGTGGCCGAGGTGCAGGCCAATCCGAAGGTGCAGGAGGTCTACCTCGGTACGGCGGCGGCCGGAACCGAAGATCTGGAGGCGTCCTAGATGCTGCAACTCGCGGATGTCCGCACCGGCTACGGCCGCTCCGAGGTGATCCACGGGGCGAGCATCGAAGTGCCGTCCGACGGGGTGGCCGCCGTGATGGGCCACAACGGGGCAGGCAAAACCACCCTGCTACGGGCGGCGGTCGGATTGCTCAAATGCTCCTCCGGCACAGTGCTTTTCGACGGCGAGGACATCACCCGGCTGCGCCCGTCGGCGCGGGTGAGGCGCGGGCTGGCGTACGTGCCGCAGGGCCAGCAGTCCTTCGGGCAGCTGACCACGATGGAGAATCTGCAGGTGGTGGCCGACGGCCGGCGGGGCGGTGCCGCGCTGATCGACGAACAGCTCGACCTGTTCCCAGCCCTCAGGGAATTGCTGACCCGCCGTGCCGGTCTGCTCTCGGGTGGCCAGCGCCAGCAGCTCGCGATCGCGCGGGCCCTGATCACCACGCCGAAGGTGCTGATCCTCGACGAGCCGACCGAGGGCATCCAGCCGTCGGTGGTCGCCGAGATCGAGGCCACTATCACGGAGTTGACCCGACGGGGCGATCTGGGCGTGCTGCTGGTCGAGCAGCACATCGGCTTCGCACTGGAGGCCGCGCAGCGCTACTACATCCTGGAGGCCGGCCGGGTAACCCATTCCGGCGCAGGTGGTTCCGCTTCGGAATCCGACGTCCGTGCGGCCATGGCCATCTAGATCCCATCCCCGGCGAGCGTGCGCGTCTGCCCGCCGACACGCCGCCGCGGCCGAACTTCTGCGCACCCCCGCCGGCCGATCGCGACGGGCATGGGGCGCCACCGAGGCGCGCGACGCTCGTGCAGGGGTGGTTGTGGCTTCGACGGCATCGATATACGTTGCTCGGCGATGAGACGGAAAGCGAATGTCGAGCAACGCCGCCGCGACCTGTGTGACGCGGCGATCGAGTTGCTGGCTGCCGAGGGTGCGCGCGGTGTCACCCACTTGCGGGTCGATCGTCATCTGGGTTTCCCCGACGGTACGACGTCGTTCTACTACCAGACCAGAGCGGCCCTGCTGCGCGCAGCGGCCGAACGCGTGATCGAGTTGGACGTCGCCGACTTCACCGAGGCGCTCGCCGACTCCGGGGGCGGTGTCGGCGACGATCTCCTGTCGCGGCTGGCGATGCAGGCGATGCGCACCGCGGTGGAGCCCGAACGTTCGCGCGCGCGGGCCCGTTTCGAGTTGATGATGGTCGCGTCCCGGGACGCGGACATCGGCTCCGTCTTCGACGGCCTGATGGACCGCTTCGTCGCCATCAGTGAGTCCGCCGTGGCACAAGTCCAGGCCGACGGGACATCATCGGATCCGACGCTGGTCAAGCACCAGGCGTTCGCTGTGGTCACCTTTCTCGCGGGCTTCCTGTTCCGGCTGGCGTATGGACTCGCTGAGTTGCAGGATGCGAAAAGCCTTGAACGCTACCTTCACTCGGTGATCGCCGGCGTGGCTGCCGACTATCGGGACCGCCCTTGGGGAGCTGATAGGCCATGAGTAGTCGCTGGGCGGATCCTCAGTGGAGGTCCGGTTCGGAGGAGGCTACTCATGTCGGTGTTGAAGGTTGCGCTTGATCCGGCGACGGTGATTGTCGCGGTAGATCCAGGCAAGGCATTCCATCGAGTGTGGATCAGCAATGGTGCAGGAATGCTGGCTGATCCGATGTCGTTGGCAGTCTCGCGAGAAGGCATCTGCCAACTGGAGCTGGCGCTGAATAAGCACGGTCCTGATGCACCGGTGATTGCGATCGAAGCGACGGGCAGTTTGCACCGCCCCTGGGTCAGCGAACTGGAACGTCGTCACCCCGGTTCGGTGCGACTGTTCGCTCCGTCGGAGACGAAATCAGCTCGTATGCAACTGGGTTCAGGCAGGTTCAAGACCGACGATCGCGACTGCGCCGCATTGACCTATATGGCACGCCAAGGTGGCGGTCGACGATACGGCCAGCAGACGGCGGTGGAGGCGCTGCGTGCCGCGGTGCGCCATCGCCGAGCGTTGGTCGCCGACCGCAAGGTCGCTCAGCAGCGCCTGCACGACCAACTCAACGCTTTGTGTCCTGGATTGTCGGCACCGGCGGGTCATGGTCGATCCTTGGGGCTGGACACGCCGACCGGTCTGGCGGTGCTGGCGTGTGCGGCGGCGTTCTCGGGCCGAGCACCGCAACTGCGATCGCTGATGAGCCGGGCTCCCGGGCGCTTGACGGTCAATACCGCCCAATACTGGCTTCAACGATGGCGAGGATGTCTGCCTCCACCGGCGGATGCCGATCAACGCGCGCGCCGATTGGATCGCGATCTGGACCGCTACCGCCGTCTGCGGGCTGATATCGCTGCCATCGATTGTGAAGTCGTGACGTTGCTTGCCGATACCGACGGCCAGATCCTAACCACGTTGCCCGGTGTGGCCTCGGTTCGTGCTGCGGCTTTCGCCGCACATAGCCTTCCGATCGAACGCTTCCCCGACGCTGAACATCTCTACTCGGCAACAGGTTTGGCGCCTGCGCTCTATCAGTCGGCCACCCTGAGCCGGCGTGGCCGAATCTCACGACAAGGACTGGCCGAGCACCGTGATGCTCTGATGGGCATAGCCTGGGGTCTGGCCCAGAACTCGCCGTCATTTACCGAACGCGACGCCGAACTACGGGCCCGTGGCATGGCCCCGATCCAGGCCCGCGTCGCGCTCGCACGACACGCCTGCCGCCTGATCTACCGACTCCTGCGAACCCAACAACCCTTCGATGAACAGCGCTATCGTCAAGGAAGGCTCAGCGGCGAACGGTGACGGCTATTTGAGCTATGCCGCTCGACGGCGCAACCTAGCTTGCCGCCCGCTCGCCCTGGGCCGCCATCACGGCGCACACGAAAGCCTGCCGCTCACGGCGACTAATCAGCCTGCCGGACCACGACGGCCCACCGACCTCACTCATACACTGTTCATCGCGCAAAAACCGAGCAATCTGCCCGGGCCATCAACCACGCCCACCGTCATCCTTGACTCCCAACGCGAAAGCTAGCCCGGAATGACCGCCACCCGTCCCCGCGCCTGACCGGTCCGAACGGCAGCGAACGCGTCACCGATTCCGGCAAGGTCGAACGTCGAGCCGAACAGCATGCTCGGATCAACCTCACCGGTGCTGAACGCCGCTATGACCTCACGGAATTCGTCCGCTGTGTATGCCACCGAATAACGGATGGTGAGTTCCCTGAGCAGGGCGGTCACCGGCTCGATCGGGGTCGGGTCGGCGCAGGCTCCGGCGATGACGACGCGGCCGCGGGGTCGCAGCGCCGGCTGGCTCGCTTGCAGCAGTTCGGGTCTGCCCACGCACTCGATGACTGCGTCGTAGGCGCCGGCCTCGGCATCGGTAACCGAATTGTGAACGTCGGTGGCCCCCAGGGCGGATGCGCTCAGTAACCGATCCGAATCGGGGTCGATGACCGTGACGCGCGCAGCGCCCTTTCTCGACGCCCACACCAAGGTCGTGAGCCCGACTCCGCCCGCACCCACGATGAGCACATCATCACCCAGTTCGATCTCCGCGCTGTGCACGGTGTGCAACCCGACGGCGAACGGTTCCACCATGGCCGCGTACCGCGGCGCCAGTTCTGCAGGTAGCGCGAAGCAGTGACGTGCGGGCACCGCGGCGAATTCGGCGAAGCCGCCCGCCGGTCCCATCCCGATGTAGGCGACCGTGCTGCAGTGCGACACCGCGCCCCTCTCGGCACCATCGGCAGGTGCCGCACGAAACCACCGGCAGGACAGCGACACTGGCTCCGATTGGCCAGTGGCGCGCATCAGCCCCGGCCGCGACCACCGATCCGCCGAACTCATGCCCCAGCACCATGCCCGCGGGTGCGTAGGGCTGCGCCTTGACATCAGAGCCACACACTCCACAGGCTGCGACGCGGATTACCAGTTCGTCCTCACCGGGCACCGGGTCGGGCAGTTCGACGACCTCGAACCGGCGATCCTCGGTCGTCACCGCCGCCTTCACGCCGGATCTCCCTCGAGATCGACATCGAAGGCGGACAGGTACTCGTCGAAGATCGGCTCAAGGTCCGCTCGCGTCACCCCCGAGCCGTCCAATGAATACGGCGCGACGCCGAAACGGTCCTGCGGATGGCTCGCCAGCCAGTCGAGCATCGCACGCCTGGTGGTGTCGGTCAGTTCGTCACCGGCCCAGTCATACAGCGCACCCATGACCTCGATCGGATCACGCATCAAGTCGGCATAGTGCAGATCGAAGAACCGTGCGTCCCCGAGCCGGCGGCGGGCGGCCATCGGACGAGTCACGTGTTCACGCAACTGCCGCAACACATTCGGCACGATGACATCAGTATCCACGTGGGCACCGAGTACGGCACGCGACAGGTAGTTCAGCCGCAGGAACGATGCGGTCGACGTGAACGGGTCGCGATGCGCCCACACGATCCTGGCGTCCGGATAGGTGGCCAGGAGCGTGTCGATGTGCACCGCATGCGACGGCATCTTCAGGGACCAGGTGCCGGGGGCGCGGGACTGCAGCATCTGAAGCACTGTCCGCTGGTATTGGTAGGCGCTCGTCATGTCGGTGTGCAGCAGCCATTCGGCGTAGGCGTCGTCAGGCATGTACGCCTCCCAGAGGTAGGCCTTGAAGTCCTGGTTCTGCACGAAAAGACACTCGGTGGGGCCGTCCGCGTCGTCCCAGTGCACCAACGGAATATTGGCTGCCTTCAATCCCTCTGCGAGAACGTCCAATTCGGCTTTCTTCTGCCGGCACCGCGGATCGGTACGCAGCGTCCCGGATGTCGACGGCGGAACCGAATCCTCGGCCTCCCAGGTCAGCAATGACCGCCGCGCCGGGTCCTGATCGAGCAGACAACTCGCCAACGACGTCCCGGTGCGCGGCAGCCCGAGCACCACCAGCGGTCGTTCGATGCGTTCGCTGCGCACCTCGTCGTGCCGCTTGACGTAGTCGACGACGCGAAGCCGGTTCCACAATGCGCCGACGAACTGACCGTAGACGAACTCCCGCCCGCCCGGGTTGATCCCCGGCGCGGACTCGCAGATGCCGACGAGCAGCTCCAGACCCTCCCGCCAACCGTCCCCGCCGAAGTCCTCCAATGCGGCTCGTTCGCAAGCGCGAGCGACCAAATCGTCGGCAGCTGCAACAGTCGCAGTGGATGTCGAACCAGCCATGGCCAGACTCTATACGGACATAGAGAACAAATGTTAGGTTGTCGTCGGATCCGGACGGGAGAGGTGCAAAAGTCATGTCCCCATCGCTCGACGAACTCGTCAAGCAAGGCCAGGGCGACAGAGCGGCTGTCGACCTCGGCGAGGGCATCTTCATGTCCAGGAACATCGCGAACAGCTATCTCGTCACAACCTCGGACGGCGACCTGCTGATCAACACCGGCACACACTTCGAGGCACCAGAGATCAAGGCACGGTTCTCGGGGGTCAGTGCGGCACCGCTGCGATGCATCACGTTCACACAGGGGCATCCCGATCACGTCGGCGGATGGAGCCTGTTCAACGCCGACGGCGTCCGGACCATCGCGCAGGCCAACCACTCCGATGTCCGCGAGTACTGGAGTCACCTGCACCCGTTCTACGTTCGACGGATCATGAGGCTGTGGGGGGCCGTCATGGACGTCGAAGCCACCGCGGCCGACATGCCGCCCGAGCCCGTGCTGACCGAACAGTTCATCGACGAGTACGCGCTCGAACTCGGCGGCCGCAGGTTCGAGTTCTATGGAACTCCGGGCGGGGAAACGACCGACGCCCAGGTGGTTTGGCTGCCCGAGACCCGCACGGTGTTCATCGGCAATCTGCTGGGTCCGTTCTTCGGCCACGTCCCGAATCTGTATACGTTGCGCGGGGACAAGATTCGCAGCGCAATGACGTTCATCCATTCCGTGGACCGGGTGATCGACCTGGCACCGCAGAGGCTCTTCAACGGCCACGATGTCTTTGGTGAATCCGACGGCATCGTGGAAACCCTGACCTCGGTGCGCGATGCGACCGCCTATCTCCGCGACCGCACCCTCGACGGAATGAACTCGGGCGCCGATCTGTGGACGTTGATGAATGACGTGACGCTGCCGCGAGAACTCGCGCTGCCTCAGGTACACGGGAAAGTACCGTGGATCGTCCGAGCGATCTGGGAGGAGCACGTCGGCTGGTTCCGTTACGAGTCGACGACGGAGCTCTACGACATACCGCCGTCGTCGGTGTGGTCCGACATCGTCGACCTGGTCGGCGGGACAACTCCGCTGATCGATCGCGCCGATTCCTACGCCAAGGCGGGACGCCCGCTCGAAGCATTGCACCTGACCGACATCGTACTGGCTCATGCCCCCGCGGACCGGGCCGCGCTTGGCGTCAAACATGCTGCACTGCAACAACTGCTGGCATCCAGCGGCCGGGAGAATCACAGCGAAGTGCAATGGCTGGAGCAAGAGATCAAGAGCGCAGCAGCTACGGAGGATCAGTGAGAGCCGAGGACCTGTACCACACCGGGATCGTTGTCGATGACCTGGAGGCGACGATGAGTTGGTTCACCGCGGTGGCGGGTTACACATGGACCGATGTGGTCACCGTCGACCAGGACGTCGTCACCGCCGGCGGTGAGATGACCGTCCCGATGAAGATGGTCTACTCCGGCGCAGAACCCCGGTTGGAGCTCTTGCAGACCGCTCCAGGCACCGTGTGGCTGCCCGCGGACTCCGGCGTCCACCACATCGGCTACTGGTCCGACGATGTCGAATCCGATTTGACGACACTGGAATTCAGTGGCATGAGCATTGAGGTCAAATCGTTCAATCCTGATGGGTCGGGCACTCTGCTCTGGGCCTACGCCATCGGAACGACCGGCCCCCGGGTCGAACTGGTGAGCCGCAGCATGCAACCGTTCATCGCCTACTGGTGGGACTCTGCCAACGCCGCGACTGACTGAACGGCTGCGTGTATTCGTCGGATTGCGGGTGGCCCAGCCATCGGCGTCCGACGATTACCAGCCCTACGCGGCTACGCGCCGTCGTCGACGGCATCGAACACGAGGACCGATTGCTCGAACGGCGCCGGCGTCACGCCCACCTTGTAGCCGAACGGATGGTCGAGCCAGAAGATGATGTAGAGCAGCAGGCAGAGCAGGGTCGCCACCGCGAACGAGAGGACCACGTGGCCGCGTGTGCTCTCCATCGGGGTGAATCCCGTCAGCCCGATCAGAACGATCCCGCCGAACACCAGGCCGGTCCACAGCAACCCGGGGATACGCGGTCGCGCGTCCAGAACCCGGGTGTTGCGCTGCGACGTGAGAACGGTGACCTGGCTGAGGATGTCCCCCGCGATCGGGCTCGACGCCTGATCTGTCAGTCGGGTCCCCAGGATCCGGTACAGGTCGGTGATCGTCCGTCGCGCGGTGGCGCTCGCTTCGTCCCGGCCCTGGTTGGTCCACTCTCCCTGAACCGAGGTCGCATATGTGCGCAGCAGTTCCCGCACCTTGGCCTGTTCGGCCGGGGGCAGCGCTACGGTCTGCCGGTACATCGTGGCGAGTGTTGAGGCTTCATCGACGACATTGGCTTCGGCGGACGAAAACTGTTCCCATGCAACAACCACCGTGAAACCCAGCAGCGCCCCGTAGACCAGCGCAACGGTGGTGATGAACGGAGCCAGCGGAGACTTCAGCTCGCTGCCCCTGGATCGCTTGAACCGGTGGGCCAGCCAGATGCTCGCGACGGCCAGCACGGCGGAAACCGCCCCCACCAACAGGACGGACAGCCAGAGCCCGGCAACTCCCAACGACCCCATCGGGATTACCGGCCCCGATTCCAGCGCGGAGCGGATGCGATGCCGTACTCGACGTCGGTCATGGTGCTAACAACTCCCGTTCGGGGCCACGTACGTGGCACCCTAGCACGGCGTCGATCCTGGTCCGCTCGCCGTGTCCGCCGGACACCGGGCCGGCGCCACTGTGGTGAAAGTAGTTCGTCCACAACCGAATCAGGTCCGTCGGTCGACCACCGTTCGTGGAGCTTCCGCACATTCGACGTGGCAAGCTGTCGGCATGGCTGCGCCGGAAACATCCCGCGTCCTCGCCGATACCGGCGGGCTGCTCGTCACCGACGACGGCCGCCGCGTCGTGGTGATCGACCGTCGAACCGGCGCCCTGTCGACCCTGGCCTTCGTCCTCGGGGTGACGACGTTGGTGGTCGGCGGCTTCGGCATGGTCGCCCTGCTGACCGCACTGCCGTCGCGGATGCTGGGTGCCCTGTTCGTCGTCGCCGGCGTGGTTCTCGCGGTGCTGACCGTCCTCGTCGCGCGGGCCGTCCGGCGTCGCCGGAGCCAACCGCTGAGCGAGTCCCGACCGATTGCCACACTGGACCGCAAACTCGGGCTGTTCAGCTACCCGGACAGCCCACTGCTCGCGCTGGACCAGGTCCGATTCGAGCGCCGACTGCAGATTGGTTCGAGCTCGCCGAGACTGGTCGCGGTGACACCCGCCGGCGTGCGGGTCATCAAGCGCGGTAACCCGTTCGACGGCGGCATCGGCCGGATCGACGAGTTGCTCAACACCGTGGCCCGGACCGGATAGTTTCCAGCGTCCCCTGACAGGCCACACGTTGGTGTGGTAGTCACGTCAATTAGTGGAACAGCCCACCCCACCACAGCGGACATGGCACGGCACGCCTGTGACGCGCCGCTCGGCCCTGCTCGGCGCCAGTGCCGTCGCCGCATTCCTGGCGGTCGACCTCGGCGCGGTGGCCTACGCCAACAATTGGATCGACCCACGGCGGCTGACTCGGCAGAGCTTCATCGATCTGTTCCGTTCGATGGGCGCACATTTCCCCGGATTCCGGGTGAACCACGCCAAGGGTGTAGTGGTCAACGGTTACTTCGAGAGCAACGGAGCCGGGACCGAACTGTCGACCGCCGCCGTGTTCGCCCCTGGCCGCACCCCGGTGACGGGACGGTTCTCGCTGGGCGGCGGTAACCCGTTCGTCGCCGACGCCGCCGACACTACTCGCGGGCTCGGGCTGGCCTTCGGTTTCCCCGGCGCGGAGCAGTGGCGGACTGCGATGATCAATCTCCCGGTGTTTCCCGACAACACACCGCAGGGGTTCCACGACCGGCTGATTGCCTCGGCGCCGGTGGCCGGCACGGGTAAACCGGACCCGGCCGCCATGGCCACCTTCCTCGCCGGCCACCCCGAGACGGTGGCGGCGCTGGCGATAATCAAGAAGGCCACCCCGACAACGGGTTTCGCCGACAGCACGTTCCGTGCGTTGCACACCTTCCAGCTGGTGTCGCCGACGGGGGCCAGGACGCCGGCGCGTTGGTCCATCGTCCCCCAGCAGCAGGCACTCCCACCCGGACCGGGTAAGAACTCGCTGTTCGACGCCCTGGTCCGCCAGGTCAGGACCACGCCACTGCGCTGGCTGCTGATGCTGACGCTGGGGGCCGACGACGACCCGATCGACCCCACCGTGCCCTGGCCGGACACCCGTAAGACCATCGACGTCGGCACCATCACGCTGACGATGGCGGAGACCGAGCGGGCCGGCAACGCCCGGGACATCAACTTCGATCCGCTGGTACTGCCGACGGGAATCGAACCGTCGGACGATCCGATGCTGAGCGCCCGCTCGTCGGTGTACGCCGCGTCGCACCGCGAGCGCGCCGCCGCCACACCGGCGCCGTCAGCGGTCCAGGTCGATCAGGTGAAGCCGTGACGAACACGGGTCGCTATCCGCTGCGAACACGGATCCTGCACTGGCTCACCGCCATACTGATCTTCGCCACGCTGCTGGTCGGGTTCGCGATGGTGAACTCACTGGGCAGTTACGCGGCACTGCTGGGCACGCACATGACGCTGGGTGCGGTGATCCTGGTGATCGCGGTCGTTCGGGTCGCCAACCGGTTCACCCACCGGGTGCCCCCGCTGCCCGCCACCGTCGGATCGGTGGAACACAAGCTGGTGATCGGCTCGGAGATCGGTCTGTACACCGCGATGCTGGCGCAGCCACTGGTCGGCTGGGCGCTGGTGTCGGCCTCGGGTCGATCGCCGGTAATCTTCGGGTCACTGCGGCTGCCGCGGATCGCACCGTTCGACGAGAGCCTGTACTTCATTCTGCGCCAGGGGCATTCGGTGCTGGCCTACCTGATCGTGGCGATGGTGGCCGCGCATGTCAGCGCGGTGCTGCTGCACACGCTGACCCTGCGTGACGGCATGCTATCCCGGATGGTGCGCTGAGCTACCGGGTAGCCAACCGCGAAAGAACCTCTGCGACAACCGAATCAGCCGCGACGTCGACCTGTTCACCGGTCGCCAGGTCCTTGACACCGACGGTGCCGGCCTCGATGTCGCGATCACCGGCCACCAGCGCCAGCGCCGCGCCGGAGCGGTCGGCCGCCTTCATCGCGCCCTTCATGCCGCGATCGCCGTAGGCCAGATCCACCCGAACGCCGGCCGCGCGCAGCTGCGCGCCCAGCACCGCCAACGAGCGTTTTGCCTCGTCCCCCAACGGAACACCGAAGACATCGACCCGCGAGCCGGGACCGGCCGTCACGCCCTCGGCCTTCAGGGCCAGCAGGGTGCGGTCGACGCCCAGGCCGAAGCCGATACCGGAGAGGTCCTGACCGCCCAGTTCGCGCATCAGGCCGTCGTAACGGCCGCCGCCGCCGATCCCGGATTGCGCCCCCAGACCGTCGTGCACGAACTCGAAGGTGGTCTTGGTGTAGTAGTCCAGTCCGCGCACCATGCGTGGGTTGATCACGTACGGCACCCCGAGCGCGTCCAGATGGGCCAGCACGGTGTCGAAATGGGTGCGCGACTCCGGTGACAGGTGATCGAGCATGACCGGCGCGTCGGCGGTCATCTCCCGGACCTCCGGGCGCTTGTCGTCGAGCACCCGCAGCGGGTTGATCTCGGCGCGCAACCTGGTCGGCTCATCGAGCGGCAGCCGGAACAGGAAGTCCTGCAACAACTCTCGATATGCCGGGCGGCAGGTGTCGTCGCCCAGAGAGGTGATCTCCAGCCGGAACCCGGTCAGCCCCAGGGACCGGAACCCGGCGTCGGCGATCGCGATCACCTCGGCGTCCAGCGCCGGATCGTCGACGCCGATCGCCTCGACCCCGACCTGCTGCAGCTGCCGGTAGCGCCCGGCCTGCGGGCGCTCGTACCGGAAGAACGGGCCCGAGTAGCACAGCTTGACCGGCAGTGCGCCGCGGTCCAGGCCGTGCTCGATCACCGCGCGCATCACCCCGGCGGTGCCCTCCGGGCGCAGCGTCACCGAACGATCCCCACGGTCGGCGAACGTGTACATCTCCTTGGACACGACGTCGGTGGACTCGCCGACGCCCCGCGCGAACAGCGCGGTGTCCTCGAAGATGGGCAGCTCGACGTCGCCGTAGCCGGCGCGGCGCGCCGTGGCCAGCAGACCGTCCCGCACCGCGACGAACTGGGCCGACTCCGGCGGCAGGTAGTCGGGCACGCCCTTGGGCGCTCTGAAGTCAGTCACGGGAGAGATCCTTGCAGTACGGGTTGAATCGGCGTTCGCCGCCGATGGTCGTGGAGGTGCCGTGCCCCGGTAGTACCACGGTGGCGTCCCCGAGCACCAACAGTTTTGCACCGATGGACCTCAGCAACGCCGCCCGGTCGGCGTCCGGCGCGCCGCGGCCCACCCAGCGGAAGCCCAGGGTGTCGCCCGTGAACGCCACCTCCGCCGGGCCCTCGTCGGTGTCCGCGGTGACGCGGTAGGTTACCGAGCCCGGCGTATGCCCGGGCGTGTGGTCGACCGTAACGTCGATCCCCGCGACCGACAGCACCGTCCCGTCGGCCACGGCGCGGACGTCCTCGGGCGGCTCGTCGAGCAGGGCGACGTCGGCGGGATGCAGGTAGACGGGGATGTCCCAGCCGGCGCATAGATCGAACCCGGCGCCGCTGTGGCCGGGGTGGCCGTGGGTCAGCAGGACCGCGGCCGGCGTCAGGTCGTTGACGGTGAAGTAGTACTCCAGGGTGCCGACGGCTTCGTCGCCGGGGTCGATCACGATCGCCGGGCCGGACGCCCGAACGGCCACCAGATAGCAGTTGGTCTCGTGCGGGCCGACGGCAAAACCGGTTATCAGCACGCCGACCAGTGTCCACCCCGCTCAGATTCAACTCAGAATCGGCTGGCAGACTCCTTGCCGACCGCACTACCGACCGTGGAGGACAGCACCGGTGCCCACCAACGAACAACGGCGCGAGACCGCCAAGCGCAAGCTGGAACGTCAGCTCGAACGCCGGGCGGAGAAGGCCCGCCGGCAGCGACTCGCCGCGATCATCGGATCCGTGCTCGCCGCGCTGGTGGCCGTGGCCGTGGTGGTCGGCCTGGTGTGGATGAACAAGGGCAAGGACGACAAGGGGGGCGCGGGCACCGCGACGGCCTCGGCCGCACCCGAAACCAGCGCCAACGCCGGCCCCAGCACCGCACCGGCCGCCGACGGCAAGCTCCCGGCGTTCACCGCGTCGGCCAATCTCGGCGCCAACTGTCAGTACCCGACAGAGGGCACTGCGTCCAAGCCGGCGACACCGCCGAAGGCCGGCAAGGTGCCGACCGATCCCGCGCAGGTCAGCGTCAGCATGTCCACCAGCCAGGGCAACATCGGGTTGCAGCTGGACAACGCCAAGTCCCCCTGCACGGTGAACAGCTTCGCCAGCCTGGCCCAGCAGGGGTACTTCAACGACACCCAGTGCCACCGGCTCACCACCGCACCCGGTCTGGGGGTGCTGCAGTGCGGCGACCCGACCGGGCTGGGCACCGGGGGCCCGGGCTACAAGTTCGACAACGAATATCCGACCGACCAGTACCCCGCGGACGCCCCGGAGGCCCAGCAGCCGGTGACCTACCCGCGCGGCACCCTGGCGATGGCCAACGCCGGCCCGGGCACCAACGGCAGCCAGTTCTTCCTGGTGTACAAGGAGTCCCAGCTGCCGCCGCAGTACACGGTGTTCGGCACGATCGACGAGACCGGTCTGGCCACCCTGGACAAGATCGCCGGCGCCGGCGTCAAGGGCGGCGGCGACGACGGTGCCCCGAACGTCGACGTCCGGGTGAAGTCGATCCAGCTGGACTGACTCAGCGCGGCGTCGCGGCGCCCACCACCATGTCGCGGATCTCGGACACCGTGTGGCGCTGCCAGATCGCCTGGACCGGGGCCAACAACACGGGCTCGAGGTCGACGACGTTGACGCGGCCGCCCATCGCCGGGCCGGCCGGTGCGCTCACCAGCGCAACCGCACCGGTGGTCAGCGGGGCGGCCACCATGTCGGCGCCCTGCACGCGGCTCACGACGTAGTCGGGTTCGAACCCGGCGCGCCGGCATGCGCCCATCAGGAAGTCGGAGAAATACGAGCTGCCCGGCGGGGCCCACAACGCCAATCGCTCGCCCGCCAGTTCACCCATGTCGATCACCCGCGCAGCGGAAAGCCGATGGCCCGGCGGAAGTGCCACGCGCACATGGTGATAGCCGATGACCGCTGCGGCGAGCGTGCCGGCCGGTGCCACCCCGCGGCGAAGACCCAGGTGCACCGTTCCGTCCGCGACCCCGGCGTCCAGTTGCGCGGGGTACATCTGCCGCAGCGTGAACGACGTGTCGGGAAACGCGTCGACGGCGGGTTCGATCAGGTCGTGGACCTCGGTCCGCGACAGTGCCGGGCTGTGCCCGACGATGAAGGCCCGATGCTCGTCGGCGGCGGCGCGCACGTGGTCGCGGATGGTCCGCGCGGCGGCCAGCAGCGGACGCGCTTCGGCCAGCAACACCTCGCCTGCCGTGGTGAGCGCAATTCGGCGGCCCTCCCGGTGGAACAGGTCGACACCGAGCTCGGACTCCAATTGCCGGACCGAACTGCTCAGCGCCTGTTGGCTCAGATGGAGGGAAGCCGCGGCCGCGGTGAAGTTGCAGACCTCGGCGGCGGCGACGAACTGCTGGAGACGGCGCAGATCGGGGAGCACATCCACAAACATTACTTGTGAGAGAGCCGGTTATTCCTGTTTCTGTTTTGTGCTGGGTGCCATTAGTTTCACTGGCATGGTCAAACTCATAGGCAGGACCGCCGTCGTTGCCGCCGGAGCGAAGAATCTCGGTGGCCTCATCAGCACGACCCTGGCCGGTGAGGGCGTCAACGTCGTCGTCCACTACAACAGCGCGGCTACCGAGTCCGACGCCGAACGTACCGTGGCCGCGGTACGGGCGGCCGGCGCCGGGGCGATCAAGGTCCAGGGCGACCTGACCGTGCCCGCAAATATCACGGCACTGTTCGACGCCGCCATCGATGCGTTCGGCAGGGTCGACATCGCCATCAACACCGTTGGCAAGGTGTTGCGCAAGCCGATCGTGGAAACCACTGAGGCCGAATATGATTCGATGTTCGACATCAACGCCAAGGCGGCGTACTTCTTCATCGCCGAGGCGGGACGGCGGCTCAACGACAACGGTTCGCTGATCACCATCGTCACCTCGTTGCTGGCCGCCTTCACCGACGGATATTCGACCTACGCCGGCGCCAAGGCACCGGTGGAGCACTTCACCCGGGCGGCAGCCAAGGAGTTCGGCGCGCGCGGCATCAACGTCAACAATGTCGCGCCCGGCCCGATGGACACGCCATTCTTCTATCCCGCGGAAACGCCCGAACGCGTCGCGTTCCACAAGTCACAGGCCATGGGCAACCGCTTGACCAATATCGAGGACATCGCTCCGCTGGTGACATTCCTGGCCGGCGATGGTCACTGGGTCACCGGCCAGACCATCTTCGCCAACGGGGGCTACACCACCCGCTGAGCGCCACCCCTGCCTAGCGGGGAACTGGGTGGGGTCAGGCGGCGGACGTCACGCGGTAGACGTCGTACACGCCCTCGACGTTGCGGACCACGTTGAGCACATGACCCAGATGCTTGGGGTCGCCCATCTCGAAGGTGAAGCGGCTCACCGCAACCCGATCGTCCGAGGTGGTCACCTGCGCCGACAGGATGTTCACCTTCTCATCGGCCAACACCCGGGTGACATCGGAGAGCAACCGGTGCCGGTCGAGCGCCTCGACCTGGATGGCCACCAGGAACACCGACGACGGCGACGGCGCCCACTTGACCTCGATGATCCGTTCGGCCTGCTGCTGCAGTGAGGACGCGTTGGTGCAGTCGGTGCGGTGCACGCTGACCCCGCCACCGCGGGTGACGAACCCCATGATCGCGTCGCCGGGCACCGGCGTGCAGCACTTGGCCAGCTTGGTCAGCGTCCCCGGCGCCCCGGGCACCGAGACCCCGACGTCCTCGTTACTGCGTTGGCGCACAGGGATGTTCGACGGTGTCGACCGCTCGGCGATCTCGTCCTCGGCGTCCTCGGCGCCACCGAGCTGAGCGATCAGCCGCTGCACCACGTGCCGCGCCGAGATGTGCCCCTCGCCGACCGCGGTGTAGAGCGCCGACACGTCGACGTAGCGCAGTTCACGCGCCAGGGCGCCCATGGAGTCCGCACTCATCAA
>WBZP01002024.1_pt1 | contig 23957 bp, 24 predicted proteins | sample 5204301 | NCBI WGS metagenome assembly WBZP01 (sample SAMN12412401, study PRJNA552823) | activated sludge metagenome | isolation source: activated sludge from nitrification reactor of wastewater treatment plant... | place: USA: Pennsylvania | collected 2017 | reverse complement strand
ACCGCCCAGCGGCTGCTTGGCATACACCACCCACTCGTGGGCATGAAGCCGCGCCAGAAGGGTGCGCCACGTGACCGCGTCAAGCACCGCCGCGCTGCCTGGCGTTCCGTTCTCCCGTGCCGCCTTGAGTGCCGCCACGAACTTGCCGCGGAACACCCTCGACATCGCCTTCACCGGAAACAGGAAGCCGCGTTTGGCGGACACCCACTCACCCGTCGCCGTCAGCGCCCCGCCGGCCACCAGGGCATGGACATGCACATGGCGCCCCAGGTCCTGCTTCCAGGTGTGCAGCACCAGGGAGAAGGCCGGCGTCCCGCCCAGCCAGCGCGGGTTGGCCGCGAACGCGGTCAGCGTCGCCGCCACAGCGCCGAACAGCATCTCGTAGATCGGCCGAGGTGCGATGCCGATCAAGCCGTTCAGATCATGCGGCAGGGTGAACACCAGATGGAAGTAAGGTACCGGCAACAGCTCGCGGCGGCGTTGGGCCAGCCAGGCCTCCTTGGCGCGGGTCTGGCATTGCGGGCAATGCCGGTCGCGGCAGGAGTGATAGACGTGGCGCGTCGTGCCGCAGGCATTGCAGGTCTCGACATGGCCGCCCAGCGCCGCGGTGCGACAGGCGACGATGGCACGCCAGACCTTGGCCTTCGCTGACGACAAGGGATGGGCGGCGAGATAGCTCGGGCCGTGGCGACACAGCACCTCGGCCAAGCCGGCGCGGCGGCTCACGGCCGCTCAGGCGGGCAGGGGATCGAGCAGTTCGAGCGGCGAGGTGGTGCCGGTCAGGCGGTTCTGCGCCAGATGCAGGTAGCGCATGGTGGTGCTGATGTGGCCGTGGCCCAGCAGGCGCTGGATGGTGTGAAGATCCACCCCGGCTTCCAGCAGGTGGGTGGTGAAGGAATGGCGCCTATGCCGCGATCGGCATAGGAGGCATTCGTTCGCCACCCACCTGCTCGAAAGCGGCTACGACATCCGCACGGTGCAGGAGCTGCTGGGACATTCCGATGTCAAGACCACGATGATTTACACCCACGTCCTAAATCGCGGTGCGCGAGGAGTGGTCAGCCCCATCGACAGGATGGGGCTGCTAGACTCGCGCATGGCTTTTCGACGGAGTGCATGAACATGAAATACATCGACCACGGCGCGGGCGGCGAGGCCGGCTGCATGAAGCTTGCCGAAGGCCCGGCGCCCCAGCCTGGCCCCGGGCAGATCCTGATCGAGGTGGTCTGCGCGGGCATCAACCGGCCCGACGTTTTGCAACGCTCGGGGCGCTACCCGCCCCCGCCGGACGCCTCGCCGCTGCTGGGCCTGGAAGTCGCCGGCCGCGTCGCGGCGCTGGGCGCCGGCGTCTCGGAATGGAAGGTCGGCGATGGCGTTGCGGCGCTGACGCCGGGCGGCGGCTATGCCGAGTACTGCGTGGCGCCTAGCAGCCATGCGCTGCCGATTCCCGCCGGGATGGACTACGCCACCGCGGCGGCGCTGCCCGAGACCTGGTTCACGGTGTGGGCCAACGTCGTCGACCTGGGCCGCCTGAAGCGCGGCGAGCGATTGCTGGTGCATGGCGGCTCCAGCGGCATCGGCCTCACCGCGATTCAGTTGGCCAAGCACCTCGGCGCCGAGTGCATCGTCACCGTCGGCAGCGACGAGAAGGCCGAATTCTGCCGCGCCGCCGGCGCGGCGCATGCGATCAATTACCGCAACGCCGACTTCGCCGCGGAGGTCAAGCGGATCACCGCCGGCGCCGGCGTCGATGTGATTCTGGAAATGGTCGGCGCGCCCTACCTGCAGCGCAACCTGGCTTCGCTGCGGCGCGACGGGCGCCTGGTGTATGTCGCCTTCCTCGAAGGCAGCAAGGTCGAGGCGGAGCTGATGCCGATCATGATCAAGCGCCTGACGGTGACCGGGTCGACGATGCGGCCGCGCAGCCTGGCGGAGAAGACCGCGATTCGCGATGCATTGGCGGCGAACATCTGGCCGGAGCTGGCGCAGGGCCGCCTGCTGCCCCACCTGTTCGCCCGCTTTCCGCTGGCCCAGGCCGCCGAGGCGCACCGCCTGATGGAATCCAGCCGCCATATCGGCAAGATCGTGCTGGAGGTTGCCAGCCCGTGACTCGCCGGGCTTCGGTTCCCGCGTTCGCGGCGCCGAGACGCGTGCCGGGGTTTGGGCTATTGTGCTAAATGACCATTGTGAGACGTTAAATGACCATTAACGCTGTCAGTGTCACGGAGTTCAAGGCGCATTGCCTGGATGTCATTCGCCGGGTCGAACAGGACGGTACGGCTGTCGACCTGACGCGCCACGGCAAAGCGGTGGCGCGCCTGGTGCCGACGCCGCCTGCGACGCGGGGCGTCGCGCCCTGGCTGCGGCTGCGCGGTCATGGCTGCCTTGCCGGTGCGCCCGAATCCTCGGTGGTCGACGCCGCCGAATTCGATGCCTACTGAGATAGGCGCTAACCGGACGCGGACGATGCCCCTGCTGCTGCTGGATACGCATGTCTGGCTATGGTGGCTGCTTGGCCAGCCCGAGCTTTCCGCGGCAGAGCGCGATGCGCTCGACGCCCTCGCCGCTGCCGGATCGCTTCCCGGAATCTCCGCGATCAGTCTGTGGGAGGCATAGATGCTCGCCCGCAAAGGTCGGCTCGAACTCGACGCTGCACTGGCCGCCTGGCTACCGACCGCCGCCGCGGCCGGGACGGTCACGGTGCTGCCCCTTGACGTGGCTGTCGTCCTCGCGCTGGATGCCTTGCCGGCAGGATTCCATGGCGATCCGGCCGACCGCGTCATTGTCGCCACCGCGCGCGCCCACGGCCTGCCGCTGGCGACCCGCGACAAGAACCTCCGCCGTTCCCGCGCCGCAAGGCTTTGGAAACCCTGAGATGCGCGCCACGGAACAATCCGGACGCCATCGGCCAGGCGGACCATCCCGGCCAGACCGGGCGCCGGTGAGGGCGGCTGCCGCGGAGTCGGTGCGGAATCCCCGGCGAAGCGGAAGAACATGACACTGACGATCGACGTGGTTTCCGATGTGGTCTGCCCCTGGTGCTTCATCGGCAAGCGCCATCTCGACCGCGCGCTGCAACTGTGGCGCGACGAGCGGCCGGATTGCCCCGTCAGCGTGCACTGGCGGCCCTTCTTCCTCAACCCCGATACGCCGGAGGCCGGCGAGCCCTACCGGCCTTTCCTGGAACAGAAATTCGGCGGGCCGCGCCAGGTGGCCGAACTGTGGCAACGGGTGAGCACGGCGGGCCGCGCCGCGGGCATCGAATTCGCCTTCGAGAAGATCGAACTGCGCGCCAACACGCTGCACGCGCACCGCTTGATTCATCACGCCCAGCAGTCGGGCGGTGAGCCAGGCATCGCGAGCCGCCTGGTCGAAGCGCTGTTCGCCGCGCAGTTCCTCGACGGACGGCATATCGGCGAGCGCGCCGTGCTGGCCGCGGTGGCCGGCGAATGCGGCATGGACCGCGCCGCCGTGCTGCGCTACCTGGAGTCCACCGAGGATGCCGCCGAGGTACGCGATGCCGCCGCCCAGGCGCCAAGGATGGGCATCAGCGGCGTGCCCTTCTTCATCTTCGACCGGCGCCTGGGCGCCTCCGGCGCGCAAGCACCGGAAGTCCTGCTGCAGGCGATGCGGCAGGCCGCGGCGCCCGGGGTGTAGTTGAGCTTCAGGTTTCCGCCGGCGGAAACGGTATCCCCCGCGGATATGCGCACTCTTCTGTTGCCTGGATCAAGTGGAGCCGCGCCGGCCCTGCTCGGCCGCCTTTTGCTCGACGGCGAAAACCGCGGCCTCGACCCGCGAACTCAGGTTGAGCTTGGCGAGGATGTGTTTGACATGCAGCTTGACGGTATCGTGGCTGATGTCGAGCTGGCGGGCAATGGCCTTGTTCGACAGGCCTTGCGAAAGATGCTGAAGGATCTCGCGTTCGCGCGCCGTCAGCAGCTTCAGCGTATCGGTCTTGCTCGCCGCGGCACTGCCGCCCTGCAGCAGGTTGACCAGCTTCAGCGTCAGCGCCGGGGCCACCACCGTTTCGCCGCGCACCGCGCGCTGCACCGCGTCGACCACGTCTTCCGGTTCCATGTCCTTCAGCAGGTAGCCCTTGGCGCCGGCCTGCAGCGCGGCGGCCAGGTCGTCCTCGGCGTCGCTGACGGTGAGCACCAGCACCGGACCGTGCCAGCCGTCGGCGCGCAACTGGCGCAGCAGGCTCAGGCCGCCGTTGGGAGGCATGTTGAGGTCGGTGATGATGACATCGGGACGCGCCTCGGGGACGATGCGGATGGCATCCTCTGCGTTGCCGGCGATGCCGGCCACCTTGATCTCGCCGCGCTGCTCCAGCAGTTCGGCGAGGCCCTTGCGGAACAGCGTGTGATCGTCGACCAGCAGCACGCGAATCGGATCGCCGGTAGCCTGCGGGATCACGCCGCGACGCCTCCTCCGGGAGGAAAACTGAGCCGCACGCGGATGCCGCCCTGCGGCAGCCTGGCGACGTCGAGGTGGCCACCGATCTTCTCGGCGCGTTCACGCATGATGGCCAGGCCGAAATGGTCGCGCGGCGCCGCAACTTCCGGGGCGCCACTCCGGCCGGCCGTGGCGAACACGCCCTGCCCTCCGCTGCCGTTGTCCTCGATCGTGGCGGTGTAATAGTCGCCGGCGGCTTCCAGCGTCATGCTGGCTTGCGTGGCACCGGAATGCCGCGCGACATTGGCCAGCGCTTCCTGCAGGATGTGGAAGACCTGGCTTTCCTTTTCCGGTTCGAGACGCAGGTCGGTCAGGCGATTTTCGTAGCACAGGCCGATGCCGGTACGCTCCTGGAAGCCGCAGGCCAGCCCTTGCAGCGCATGTTGCAGGCCCATCGGGTCCATCCGGCTGCGAAACTGCACCAGCAGTTCGCGCAGGTGGCCGTAGGCATCGTCCAGCGCCTGGCTGACGTCGCCGGCATACTTGGCGCTGCGGTCCAGCGACTGCTCGGCCAGCGCGTCGTTGAGCATCGCCATGCGCATCTTCATGTAGGCCAGCGTCTGCGCCAGGGAATCGTGGATCTCGGCGGCCATCATCTGCCGCTCGCTGGTGAGCACGATGCGCAGGTTCTCGCGCTTCAGGCGGGCGTTCTCCAGCGCCATACCGAGGTGTTCGCCGATCGAACGGAACAGCAGCGCGACTTCCTCGGGGAGTTCGAAGGCTTCGGGCAGGAACAGGTTGTAGGTACCCAGCAGGCGGCCGCCGTTGGACAGGGGCACGACCACCATGGCCTGGCAGCCGGTCTTGAAGAAATCGCCGCCGGTGCGCTCGGCGCAGCCGGACAGGTCGATGTCGAACAGCGGCCGGTTCTGGCGGATGGCGATGCCGCACTGGCCGCAATCGCGCGACACGAGGCGTTCCTTTTCGACCACCGCCGGCGGCAGGCCGCGCGCCGCCACCATGCGCAGATGCTTGCCGTCGCTGGTCAGCACCCGCACCACGCCGGCATCGGCCTTGGCCAGGCGGATCATGGTGCCGAGGAAGCGCCCAAGCAGTTCGTCGAGATCGTCCTCGTCGGCGAGATTGCTGGAGATCTCCGCCAGCACATGCAGCGCCTCCAGCGTATGACTGCCGGATGGATCGAGATCCAGCTCTTCAAGGGCTGTCGAGGCGGCCACCCGGTTCATCGCTCAGTCGGGCACGGCCCACGCGCCCGAATCGATCTTGTCCGCCCACATCAGCGCGGCAATGGTCTTGCCGTCGGTGATCTCGCCGTCGCGCAGCGCCAGGACGGCCTCGGCCACGCTCAATTCGATGATTTCCAGAAATTCCTCGTGATCGCGCTCATGGCCGACGTAGATCAGGCCATGAGCCCAGAAGATCTCGATGCGCTCGTCCGAATAACCGACGCAGGGATGCATGGTCGATAGATGGCGCCAGAACTTGGCCTGGTGGCCGGTTTCCTCGCGCAGTTCGCGCTTGGCGGTATCCAGCGGATGTTCGTCGGGGTCGATCTTGCCGGCGGGAAGCTCGACGAAGATGCGCCGCAGCGGATAGCGGAACTGGCGTTCGAACAGCAGCTTGCCGTTGTCCAGCGCCGCCAGCACGACCACGGCGCCGGGATGCGCGATCCATTCGCGGATCGTGTGATCACCGTTGGGCAGGCGCACGGTATCGCGGCGCACATGCAGCAGCTTGCCGTCGAAAACCGGTTCGCTCGCCACGGTATGTTCAATCAGTTCGGAATCGTCCATCTCGATATCGCGGAAACCCTCACAGCGCCCTATCTTATCCCAGGCCGGCGCCGGATCGGCGGCAGGCGGAAACGCAGAAGCCGCCGTGCGTTCTCTGCGCAGGGCGGCTTCCCGCGGCCGGACAATCCGGTATCGCTAGAGCGAGCGCATCAGCGCGGTGGTGCACACCGTCATCATCAGGTCGGGGAACAGGCCGAAGCCGGCGACGGCCAGACCGTTGAGCGACAGCAGGACGCGCAGGTCGAGCCCCGCCGCGATCGGCGCGGCATCGACCGGCGGATCGAAGTACATCAGCTTGACCACCCGCAAATAGTAGAAGGCGCCGACCAGCGAGAACATCACGGCGACCACCGCAACGGCCGTGTAGCCGGCCTTGATGGCCGCCAGCAGCACCGCAAACTTGGCGAAGAAGCCGACGAAGAAAGGGATGCCCGCCATCGAAAACATGATGATCAGCATCATCGCGGCGAACCACGGGCTGCGCTGGTTCAGACCCTTGAAGTCTTCCAGGTTCTCGGCTTCGTAGCCGGCGCGCGACAGCAGCAGCACCATGCCGAAGGCGCCCAGCGACATCAGTACATAGGCCACCGTATAGTAGAGCGCCGAGCTGTAGGCGTTGATCGCGGTGAAGGGATCCAGCTCGCCGCCGACCACGCCGGCCATCAGGCCCAGCACCATGTAGCCCATGTGGGAAATCGCGGAATACGCCAGCATGCGCTTGATGTTGGTCTGCGCGATGGCGGCCAGGTTGCCCAGACCGATCGAAAGCAGGGCCATGATCAACAGCATCTTCTGCCATTCGACGGCCAGCGCGATCAGTCCATAGACCAGCAGGCGCAAGGCCATCGCGAACGCGGCGAGTTTCGGCGCCGAGCCGATGAACATGGTCACGGGCGTCGGCGCGCCGTGATAGACATCGGGAATCCACATGTGGAAGGGCACCAGGCCCAGCTTGAAGGCGATGCCGGCGACGAGGAAGGCCAGACCGAATACCAGGACCGACTTGTCCGGCTGGTCGTGGTAGAGCGCCTGGGCCACGCCGCCGATGTCGAGGCTGCCCGTGGCGCCGTAGATCATCGACATGCCGTACAGCAACAGGCCCGAGGCCAGCGCGCCGAGGACGAAGTACTTCATCGCCGCCTCGGTGGCGCGCGACGAATCGCGATCGATGGCGACCAGGCCATACAGCGACAGCGACATCAGTTCGAGACCGAGGTACACCGTGAGCAGGCTCGCCGCGGAAATCATCACCATCATGCCCAGCGTGGCATACAGCACCAGGACGTAGAACTCGCCCTTGTCCAGGCCGCGCTCGGCCAGGTAGCGCCGGCCATACACCAGCATCATGATCACCGCGAGGTAGGTCAGCAGCTTGAGGAAATCCGACAGCAGGTCGTCCACGAACATGCTGCTGAAAGTCAGGACCGTCTGGCCGTCGACGCTGATCAGCGTGATCGCGGCACAGCCCAACAGGGTGATCACCGTGAGCATCGCCGTCATCCAGCGCTGGGCGGCGCCGAAGACCAGATCGACCAGCAGCACCAGGAAGGACATCAGCAGGAGAAAAATCTCCGGCGCCGCCGGGTACAGGTCGGGCATCACGAAATTGTTCAGCATCTCTTCTCTCGTGTCTCTCGTTGCCTGCCCGCGAAGCGGAGTTCCAGGCACGCAAAGCGCGTGTGCCGTTCGGTGGGATGCATCAAAGCTTGCTCGCCGTAACGTGATTGATCAGGTTGTCGACCGAAGCGTGCATCACCTCGGTGAACGGGAAGGGGTAGACGCCCATTGCCAGGACGCAGGCCGCCAGCAGGCCGAGCACGAGGAATTCACGGCCGCCGATGTCCTTCAGTTCGGCGACATGGGAATTGCCGACCTCGCCGAAGACGACGCGCTTGACCATCCACAGCGTGTAAGCGGCGCCGAGTATCAGCGTCGTGGTGGCGGCGAAGCCGACCCAGAAATTGAACTTGATCGAGCCCAGGATCACCATGAATTCGCCGACGAAACCGGAAGTGGCCGGCAAGCCGGAATTGGCCATCGCGAAGAAGACGAACAATGCGGCAAATTTCGGCATGGTGTTCACGACGCCGCCGTAGTCGGCGATCTGGCGCGAGTGCATCCGGTCGTACATGACGCCGACGCAAAGGAACATGGCCGCCGAGACGAAGCCGTGGGAGATCATCTGCACCAGCGCGCCTTCGATGCCGATCTGGTTGAAGATGAAGAAGCCCAGCGTGACGAAACCCATGTGCGAGATCGACGAATAGGCGATCAGCTTCTTCATGTCGGTCTGCACCAGCGCCACGAAGCCGATGTAGACGACGGCGATCAGGGACAGCGAAATGATCAACGGCGCCAGATGATGAGCGGCGTCGGGAACGATGGGCAGTGAAAACCGCACGAAGCCGTAGGCCCCGAGCTTCAGGGCAATTGCCGCAAGCACCACCGAGCCGCCGGTGGGCGCCTCGACGTGGGCATCCGGCAACCAGGTGTGTACCGGCCACATCGGCACCTTGACCGCGAACGACACCAGGAAGGCGATGAAGATCAGAATCTGCGGGCCCATGGCGATCGGCAACTGGTGCCAGTCGAGGATGTTGAAACTGCCGCCGGATTCCAGGAACAGCCAGATCAGGGCAACCAGCATCAAGAGCGAGCCAAGCAGCGTGTAGAGGAAGAACTTGATCGCGGCATAGACGCGGTTCGGACCGCCCCAGGCACCGATGATGATGTACATCGGGATCAGCGAGGCTTCGAAGAAGACATAGAACAGCACGCCGTCCAGCGCGCAGAAAATGCCGTTCATGAGTCCGGACATGACCAGGAAGGCGCCCATGTACTGCGCCTGCTTTTCCTCGATCACCTCCCAGCCGGCCAGCACCACCAGCACGGTGATCAGGCTGTTCAGCAGGATGAAGGGCATCGAAATGCCGTCAATCCCGAGCAGATACTGAACATTGAAGCGCGTGATCCACGGCGCCTGCTCGACGAACTGCATGCCGGCCAGCGTGGTATCGAACCCGGTGTAAAGCGGCAGGGTCACCAGCAAGCCGGCAATGGCTACCGCCAGCGCCAGCCAGCGCACCAGCGCGCGGCGCTCGGAACCGATCGCGAACACCGGCAGGGCGCCGAGGATCGGCACCCAGATGGCGAGGCTAAGATATTGCATGTTCATATTGTTTGATTTTCACACCGGCGGCCATCAGAAGAGCCCTCTTTGCCCCAACCACCACATCAGGGACAGCAGGCCAAGGACCCCAAACACCATGCCGAACGCGTACTGGTAGATATGGCCGCTCTGGATCAGGCGCACCAGACCGGAGATCCAGCCCACCGCGCCGGCCGAGCCATTCACCATCACGCCGTCGATCAATACCTGGTCGCCGCCCTTCCACAGGCCGCGGCCGACGCCGCGCGCGCCGCCGGCAAAGAACCAGTCGTTGAACCTGTCGAAGCCATACTTTTCTTCGAGTATCGTCGCCAGCACACCCGACTTTTGCTTGATCACCGCGGGCAGCTCCGGGCGCACGATATAGAGGAACCACGCCGTTGCCGCGCCGGATATCGCCAGCCAGAATGGCAATGAAGTAACCCCGTGCGCCATCATGCCGAACACGCCGTGAAACTCCTCGGCCATCTGCTCGACGCCGTGGTGATTTTCGGCGATCAGGATCGCATCGCCGAACCACTTGCCATAGAGGATGTCGCCGATCAGCCAGCCCGAGCCGATGGCGGGAATCGACAGCAGGATCAGCGGCACCGTCACCACCTTGGGGGTTTCGTGCGGTTCGGCCGGACCGTGATGGCCGTGCGCGTCGTGGTGTGCATCGTGGCCGTGGGCATCGTGCGCAACTTCGCGGAAACGCTCCTTGCCATGGAAGGTGAAGAAGATCAGCCGGAAGGAGTACAGGCCGCCGACGAAGACCGCGGCGAGCGCGCAGAAATACGCGAATCCCGCGCCCGGCACCTGCGCAAAATGCACCGCCTCGATGATCGAATCCTTGGAGAAGAAGCCGGCGAAAGGTGGCAGTCCCGCATTGGCGAGCGCGCCGATGAACATCGTCGCGTAGGTGATCGGCATGTACTTGCGCAAGCCGCCCATGCGCCGCATGTCCTGCTCGTGGTGCATCGCGATGATCACCGAGCCGGCGCCGAGGAACAGCACGGCCTTGAAGAAGGCATGCGTCATCAGATGGAAAATCGCCACCGAATAGGCCGAGGCGCCCAGCGCCATGGTCATGTAGCCGAGCTGCGACAGCGTCGAATAGGCGACGACGCGCTTGACGTCGGTCTGCACGATGGCGATCAACGCCATGAACAGGCAGGTGATGGCACCAATGACGATGACGAAGGACAGGGCCGTGTCCGACAGCTCGAACAGCGGCGACATGCGCGACACCATGAAGATGCCGGCCGTGACCATGGTCGCGGCATGGATCAGCGCCGAGATCGGCGTCGGGCCTTCCATCGAGTCGGGCAGCCAGACATGCAGCGGGAATTGCGCGGACTTGCCCATGGCGCCGATGAACAGACAAATGCACACCGCGGTGATCAGCGGCCAGCCGGTGACGACTTCGGTGAGCGAGGCGAGCTCATTCCTCTTGGCGAACACCTCGGCGTAATCCAGGCTGCCGGCGTAGGCGGCGATCAGGCCGATGCCGAGCAGGAAGCCGAAGTCACCGACCCGGTTGACCAGGAAGGCCTTGAGGTTGGCGTAGATCGCCGTCGGCCGGGTATACCAGAAGCCGATCAACAGATAGGAGACCAGGCCCACCGCTTCCCAGCCGAAGAACAACTGGACGAAGTTGTTCGACATCACCAGCATCAGCATCGAGAAGGTGAACAGCGAGATGTAGCTGAAGAAGCGCTGGTAGCCGGGATCGTCGGCCATGTAGCCGATGGTGTAGATATGCACCATCAGCGAGACGAAGTTCACCACCAGCATCATCGTCACGGTCAGCGGGTCGATCAGGAAACCGACCTGAAGCTTGAGGCCGCCGGACTCCATCCAGGTGTAGACCGCGCCGTTGAACAAGTGGCCGGCCTGCACGTCCTGGTAGATCAGTACCGACAGCGCGAAGGAAATCGCGACGCCGAGAATCGTGACGATGTGCGAACCGGTACGGCCGAGAATCTTGCCGAAGAATCCGGCGAGAATGGCGCCGGCCAGCGGAGCCAGCGGAACCAGCAGATAGAGATTTTTCATGCCCATGTGACTAGCCCTTCAGGCTGTCGAGATCCTCGACATCGATGGAGGACAGGTTGCGGAACAGCACCACCAGAATGGCCAGACCGATGCCCGATTCGGCGGCGGCCACCACCAGGATGAAGAAGACGAAGAGTTGCCCCGACAGATCGTTGAGGTAGTGCGAGAAGGCCACGAAGTTGATATTCACCGCCAGCAGCATCAGTTCGATGGCCATCAGCAGCACGATCAGGTTCTTCCGGTTGAGGAAGATGCCGACGATGCTGATCGCAAACAGGATGGCGGCAAGGATCAGGTAGTGCGAAAGCGAGACCATGCCCTATTCCCCCTGCTGCGCCGGCGCGGCGGGCATTTCGACTTCGGGCGCCATCTTGACCAGCCGCATGCGGTCGCGGGCCTTGACGGCGATCTGGTCGGAGGCGTGCATCGCCTTGGTGTCCTTGCGTCGGCGCAGGGTCAGCATGACGGCGACGATGATGGCGACCAGCAGGATGACCGAGGCGATTTCGAAGGGATAGGCATAGTCGGTATACAGCAGACGCGCCAGTTCCTTGGTATTGCTGTAGGTCGCCGGCAGGGTCCGCGGCGGCAGGTTGACCAGACCGAAGTAGCGCCCCGACAGCACCGCCACCATCTCGGCCACGATCAGCAGGCCGACCAGGATGCCCAGCGGCAGGTTGTTCCAGAAGCCCTGGCGTATCCGTTCGATGTTGATGTCGAGCATCATCACGACGAAGAGGAACAGCACCATCACCGCGCCGACGTAGACCATGACCAGTGCCAGCGCCAGAAATTCGGCCTGCAGCAGCATCCACAGACCCGCCACATTGAAGAAGGCCAGCACCAGGAACAGCGCGGCATGCACCGGATTGCGCGCCGTGATCACGCGCAAGGCGGCGATCACCGTCACCGCGGAGAAGATGTAGAAGAGAACGGTCTTGAATTCCATGGCTGGTTCAACGATACGGCGCGTCCTGCGCCCGGTCTGCGGCAATCTGCGCCTCATTGCGCTCGCCCACCGCCAGCAGCATCTGCTTGGTGTAGTAGAGATCGCCGCGCACTTCGCCGTGGTATTCGAAAATGCGCGTCATCACGATCGCGTCGACCGGGCAGGCTTCCTCGCAGAAGCCGCAGAAGATGCACTTGGTCAGGTCGATGTCGTAGCGCGTGGTGCGCCGGCTGCCGTCGTCGCGCTCGGCCGATTCGATGGTGATCGCCAGCGCCGGGCACACCGCCTCGCACAGCTTGCAGGCAATGCAGCGCTCTTCGCCGTTCGGGTAGCGGCGCAGTGCATGCAGGCCGCGAAAGCGGTTGCTCTGCGGCGTCTTCTCTTCCGGATACTGGATGGTGATCTTGCGCGCGAACATGTAGCGGCCGGTCACCGCCATGCCCTTGAACAGTTCCTTGAGGAACAGGCTGCCTATGAAATCCTTTGCACCCATGGCGATCTCTCCCGGTCCTATTTCCAGATGGTCAGCGGCGACATCATCCAGATGCCGACCACGAGTATCCAGACCAGCGTCAGCGGCACGAACACCTTCCAGCCCAGGCGCATGATCTGGTCATAGCGGTAACGCGGGAAGGTGGCGCGAATCCAGAGGAAAAAGAACAGGATCGCGGCCATCTTCGCCGCCATCCAGTGGAAACCATCCGGCAGGAAACCGACCGGGGACAACCAGCCGCCGAGAAAGAACACCGTCGTCATCGCCGAAATCAGGATCATGTTGGCGTATTCGGCGAGGAAGAACATCGCGAACGCCATGCCCGAATACTCGACCATGTGCCCGGCGACGATTTCGGATTCGCCTTCGACCACGTCGAAGGGCGCACGATTGGTCTCCGCAACCCCGGAGATCAGGTACACGGCGAACATCGGCAACAGCGGCAGCCAGTTCCACGACAGTGCTCCCACACCCCAACCGGCGAAACGCCCGTGGCTTTGCGCGCCGACGATGTCGGTCAGATTCAGGCTGTTGGACACCATCAACACGGTGATCAGGCCCAACCCCATCGAGATTTCGTAGGAAATCATCTGCGCCGATGCGCGCATGGCGCCGAAGAACGGGTACTTGGAATTCGAGGCCCAGCCGGAAACGATGATGCCGTAGACGCCCACCGAACTGACCGCCAGCAGATACAGGACTCCGGCATCGACGTTCGCCAGGACCCAGCCCGGCGAGAACGGAATCACCGCCCAGGCCGCCAAGGCCGGCGCGATGGCCATGATCGGACCGAGCACGAAGAGCTTCTTGTCAGCCGCGGTCGGGAACAGGACTTCCTTGAAGAACAGCTTCATGCCGTCGGCAATCGGTTGCAGCAAACCCCAGGGTCCGACTCGATTGGGACCGATGCGCACCTGCATCCAGCCGATGACCTTGCGCTCCCAGAACGTCAGGTAGGCCACCGACAGCATCAGCGGCACCAGGATCAGCACTATCCTGAGCAAGGTCCAGATCAGCGGCCAGACCGGCTCGACCACCGCCCAAATGGGCACCCACAGCGGACCCCACAACGCTTCGAAGAAATGCAGTACGACGGCTTGCATCACGCCTTCTCCACGCTAAGAGCGGAGAACATCGCGCCCAGCGCCACGCTGTCCGCATGCGCGGCAGCGACACGCACCACGCCATCCGGCAGCCCGGCATCGAGTTGCGCGGACAGGGTCACGCCCGCCGTACCGCCGGCGCCGACTCTCACCTTGTCACCGGCGGCGACACCGGCCTTCGCCAATGTCGCGGCATTCATTCGCGCGGCAGGTGCCACGGAATCGGCCGCCAGCTGCAGGGCCGGAGCGCGCCGCGCAAGGGGATCGGCGAAATGGATCGGGACGTCGGCCACGCGTTCCAGAGCGTCCGCCGCGGCGAGATTGAGCGTCACGCCGGCAACGCCGTTGTCGAGCCCGGCAACGAAGTCCGGCTTGCCGCCTAGCACTTCGGCGCGCACTTCATCGCTGCTGTTGTAGTCGAAACCGGGCTGTGCGAGCAGGTTGCCCAGCACTCGCAACACCTTCCACGCCGGACGGGTCTCGCCCAGCGGCTTGGCGGCGGCATGGAAGCTCTGCACACGGCCTTCGGTATTGACGAAGGTGCCCGAGGTTTCGGCGAACGGCGAAACGGGCAACAGGACCACGGCATAGTCGAGCATCGCGACGGACTTGAAAGGGCTCAACACCACCACGGCGGCAGCCTGCTTCAACGCGGCCAGTGCCAGCGCGCCGTCGGCGCAATCCAGCTCCGGTTCGGCGCCAAGCACCAGATAGGCCTGGCGCGGGTCTTTCAGCATCGCCGCAGCGTCGAGGCCGGCACCAGTGGTGGCGGGAGTCGCCTTGGCAACAAAGCCGCCGACGCTGTTGGCCGCCTCGCCAAGGAAACCGGTCCTGCCGCCGAGCGCCGCCGCCAACTGGCCGGCCAACGCTTGCAGCGTCGCCGCCCGGGGATGCTGTTGCGCGAAGTTGCCGAGCAGGATGCCGCTGCCACCTTCAGTGCCCGACACCAGACTCTGCGCAATCGCTTGCGCCTCGGCAGATACCTTGAGACCCGCCAGCGCGGCATCCGCCGCAACCCCTTTGAGCGCGCAAACGGCCTTGAGGACCTGGCCCAGCACCGCCGGCAGTTGCGAAGGTGCGGCAATGGCGCGCGCCGCCAGCGCAATCAACAAGTCGTCATCGGCACTGTGCAGGATGCTGATCTGCGCGCCGCGCTTGGCCGACTGGCGCAGGCGCTGGGCGATCAGCGGATGGTCCTTGCGCAGGAAGGAGCCGACCACCAGCACGCGGTCGAGGCGGCCTATGTCGGCGATCTTCATGCCCAGCCAGGGTATGCCGCGGCGCTTGCCGTCGGCCGAAAAATCGCTCTGGCGCAGGCGAAAATCGATATTGTCGCTGCCCAGGCCGCGCAGCAGCTTCTGCGCCAGATACATTTCCTCCAGCGTGGCGTGGGGGCTCACCAAGCCGCCGATCGCGGCGCCGCCGTGTGTCTTGGCGATGTCGCGCAGGGCGTGCGCGGCGACATCGAGCGCAACGCTCCAGTCGACCTCCTTCCACGCCCCACCCTGCTTCACCATCGGTTTGCTCAGGCGCTCGGCCGAATTCAGGCCCTGGTAGGAGAAGCGCTCCTTGTCCGTCAGCCAGCATTCGTTGATGTCTTCGTTTTCCAGCGGCAGCACCCGCATCACCTTGTCATGCTTGGTCTGCACGATCAGGTTGCTGCCCAGCCCATCGTGAGGGCTGATCGACTTGCGCCGCGAGAGTTCCCAGGTCCGTGCCGAAAAACGGAAGGGCTTGGAGGTCAAGGCGCCGACCGGACACAGATCGATGATATTGCCGGAAAGTTCGGTGTCCACGGTCTGGCCGATGAAGGGCATCACCTCGGCGCGTTCGCCGCGGAAGGACTGGCCGAGTTCCATGAAACCGGCGATCTCGGCGGTAAAGCGGATGCAGCGCGTGCAGTTGATGCAACGGGTCATGTCGGTCGCCACCAGCGGACCGAGATCCTTGTCGGGAACGACGCGCTTTTCCTCCTGATACTGCGAGGCCGACTCGCCGTAGCCGACCGCAAGGTCCTGCAACTGGCACTCGCCGCCCTGGTCGCAGATCGGGCAATCCAGCGGATGGTTGATCAGCAGGAACTCCATCACGCCTTTCTGCGCCTTGACCGCGAGCTCGGAATGGGTGAATACCTTCATGCCGTTGGCAACCGGCGTGGCGCAGGCCGGCATCGGCTTCGGCGCCTTTTCCACCTGCACCAGGCACATCCGGCAATTCGCCGCGATCGACAGCTTCTTGTGATAGCAGAAGTGCGGGATGTAGGTGCCCAATTGGTGGGCGGCCTCGATGATGGTGCTGCCCTCGGCCACCTGCAGCGGCTTGCCGTCGATTTCGATCTCGACCATCAGACTCGCTCCGCTACTGGCGATGTACGGAAGAAACCGCTGCCCATGCGCTGGACTTCGGGATCGACCAGGCACTTCTTGTTCTCGATGTGGTACTCGAACTCGCTCTTGAAATGCTTGATGAAGCTGCGCACCGGAAAGGCGGCGGCATCGGCCAGCGCGCAAATGGTCTTGCCCATCATGTTGTCGGTGACCCGGTTCAGCAGATCGAGATCCTCGGCGCGGCCTTCGCCATGTTCGATGCGATGGACGACGCGATACAGCCAGCCGCTGCCTTCGCGGCAGGGCGTGCATTGGCCGCAGGACTCCTCGAAATAGAAGTAGGCCAGGCGCTCCAGCGCCTTGACCATGCAGACGGTTTCATCCATCACGATCACCGCGCCGGAGCCGAGCATGGAGCCGGCCTTGGCGATCGAGTCGTAATCCAGGGTGCAGTCCATCATGAGGTCCGCCGGCAGCACCGGAGCCGACGAGCCGCCGGGGATCACCGCCTTCAGCTTGCGCCCGCCGCGCATGCCGCCGGCCATTTCGAGCAGCTTGGCGAAGGGTGTGCCCATCGGAACTTCATAGTTGCCCGGACGATTGACATGGCCGGACACCGAGAACAGCTTGGTGCCGCCGTTGTTGGGCTTGCCGAGATTCAGGTAATTCTCGCCGCCCATGCCGAGGATGAAGGGGATCGCGGCAAAGGTTTCGGTGTTGTTGATCGTTGTCGGCTTGCCATAGAGGCCGAAATTCGCCGGAAACGGCGGCTTGTAGCGCGGCTGGCCCTTCTTGCCTTCGATGGATTCGAGCAGCCCGGTTTCCTCGCCGCAGATATAGGCGCCCCAGCCGTGATGCGCGAACAGGTCGAAGCTGAACTCGGAACCGAGGATCCGCTCGCCCAGATAGCCGGCGGCGCGGGCCTCTTCGAGGGCTTCCTCGAAGCGCTGGTAAAGCTCGAAGATCTCGCCGTGAATGTAGTTGTAGCCGCGCTTGGCGCCCACCGCGTAGCCGGCGATGATCATGCCTTCGATCGTCGAGTGCGGATCGAAGCGCATCAGGTCGCGATCCTTGAAGGTGCCCGGCTCGCCTTCGTCAGTGTTGCAGACGACGTACTTCTCCGGCGCCGCCTTGGGCATGAAGCTCCACTTCAGTCCGGTGGGGAACCCGGCACCGCCGCGACCGCGCAAGGCGGACTTCTTGACCTCGGCAATCAGTTCGTCCTGGCTCATCTTGCTCGCCAGGATGCGCTTCAGCTGCACGTAGCCGCCACGCGCCTCGTAGTCCTTCAGACTCCATCCGGCGTCGCCCTTGGACCAACCGGTGGTGAGCAGCGGATTGATCGTGTCGATCAGAGCCATGTCGCCTCCGCAGGGCCGCCCCAAGAAGGCGACAGGCAACCACCCGGAAGTCGCGCGCGGCGCGGCTGAACGATTGTCGCCCTCCTGCCGTGGGGCGCAGGCGGGGTTTCGCGGAGCAACGCTCCGCGCCGCCGTAGCCGGCTGGCTGTGCAAAGCCGGCCGTGCGGCAGGGTGGCGGGGGGGATGGGGGCCCTTGTCATTTGCACTCCGCCAACAGCTTGTCGATTTCTTCGGGAAACATGAAGCTGCACATGCGCTTGTTGTTCACCAGCATCACCGGCGCGTCGCCGCAGGCACCCATGCACTCGCCTTCCTTCAATGTGAACTTGCCGTCCGGCGTGGTCTCGTTGAAATCGATGCCCAGCTTTTCCTTGACGTAGTCGGCCGCATGCACGCCGCCCGACAGCGCGCAAGGCAGGTTGGTGCACACCGTCAGCTTGTACTTGCCGACCGGATGCAGGTCGTACATGTTGTAGAAACTCGCCACCTCGTAGGCGGCGATCGGCGCCATGCCGAGATAGCCGGCGACCGCGGCAATGGTTTCCTTCGGCAGCCAGCCTTTTTCGTCCTGCGCGATCACCAGCGCCGCCATGACGGCGGACTGCTTCTGGCCGGGAGGATACTTGGCGACTTCCCGGTCGATTTTGGCCAGCGCCTCGGGACTCAATTCGCAATTCGCGGAACTCGACATGTCGTGGGGATTATTCATGCAACGGCCTATCGGTCAACGTCGCCCAGCACCAGGTCGATGGTGCCGATCACGGCCGTGGCATCGGCCAGCATATGGCCCCTGACCAGTTCATCGACACCCGCCAGATGCGGAATCCCGGCGGTGTGCAGCTTCAGCCGATACGGCTTGTTGGCGCCGTCGGACACCGCCCAGACGCCCATCTCGCCCTTGGGATGTTCGATCGCGGCATAGGCTTCCCCGGCCGGAACGTGCATGCCCTCGGTAAACAGCTTGAAGTGGTGTATCAGTTCTTCCATGCTGCCCTTCATCTTCTCCCGCGAGGGCGGCGCCACCTTGTGGTCGTCGGTGATGACCGGCCCGGGATTCTTGCGCAGCCAGTCGATGCACTGGCGGATGAGGCGGTTGGCCTGGAACATTTCTTCCATGCGCACCAGGTAGCGGTCGTAGGTATCGCCATTGACGCCAACCGGAATATCGAAGTCGAGGTGCTCATAAACTTCATAGGGCTGCTTCTTGCGCAGATCCCATTCGACGCCCGACCCGCGCAGCATCGGCCCGCTGAAACCCTTCTGCATCGCGCGCTCCGGACTGATGACACCGATGCCGACGGTACGCTGCTTCCAGATCCGGTTGTCGGTCAATAGAGTGTGGTACTCGCTCAGATAGACCGGGAAGCGCTTGGTGAAGTCCTCCAGGAAATCCAGCAGCGTGCCATTGCGCGCCTCGTTGAGTTCCTTCACCGTCTGCGCGTTCTTGAAGCGGTTCTCCTGGTACTTCGGCATCTGGTCCGGCAGGTCGCGATAGACGCCTCCCGGCCTGAAGTAGGCGCCGTGCATGCGGATGCCGGTGATCGCCTCCAGCACGTCGAAGATGTCCTCGCGTTCGCGGAAGGTGTAAAGCACCATGGTCATGGCGCCGATGTCCAGCGCGTGCGTGCCGATGCTCAGCAGGTGGTTCAGGATGCGCGCCAGTTCGTCGATCATCACCCGAATGTACTGGGCCCGGATCGGCACCTCGACGCCCAGCAGGCGCTCGACCGCCAGGCAGTAGGCGTGCTCGCTGGGCAGCATCGACGTGTAATCGAGGCGATCCAGATAAGGCAGCGTCTGCAACCAGGTGCGCGTCTCCGCCAGTTTCTCGGTACCGCGATGCAGCAGCCCGATATGCGGATCGGCGCGCACGATGACTTCGCCATCGAGTTCCAGCACCAGGCGCAGGACGCCGTGGGCCGCCGGATGCTGCGGGCCAAAATTGATCGTGTAGTTCTTGACGTCAGCCATGAGCTTAACCGCCCGCCCCGGAGCAAGACGCCTCGCGCCTGTACAGCGGGAGATCGATTTCGGTGCAGGCTAACGCGAGCGCAGCGAGGGTTAAGCGCGCAGCGCGGCCGAAACCAAGTTTGATCGTGTAGTTCTTGACGTCAGCCACGGGCGTCGCCTTTTGCGTAGGATTCTTCGCGCACGATGCGCGGCGTCACCTCGCGCGGTTCGATGGTCACCGGCTGGTAGATCACGCGCTTTTGCTCGGGGTCGTAGCGCATCTCGACATAGCCAGAAATCGGGAAGTCCTTGCGGAAGGGATGGCCGACGAATCCGTAATCGGTCAGGATGCGGCGCAGATCGACATGGCCCTCGAAATGGATGCCAAACAGATCGAAGGCCTCGCGCTCGTACCAGTTGGCGCTGTCCCAGACCTCCATGACCGACGCCACGACGGGAAACTGGTCATCCTCGGCAAAAACCTTTACGCGCAACCGCCAGTTATGGGTGATCGACAGCAATTGGCTCACCGCGGCAAAACGCCTGCCCTGATAGCCGGTGAATTCCGAGTAGTCTATGCCGCTGAGATCCATCAACTGCTCGAAGCGCAAGGCCGGATCGTCACGCAGCCGGAGCATGACATCGAGATAGTCACCGGCCGGAACCGATACGCTGACCTCGCCCAAGGCCAGCACCGGCTCGCCGATGCGATTGCCCAGGCTTTCCTTCAGTTGGCCTACCAGGCGGTCCAGTTTGGCGCTCATGAATGGTTTTCGGTCAGCGGGCGATGGTGGTGGTACGGCGGATCTTGCTCTGCAACTGGATCAGCCCATAGAGCAGCGCCTCGGCCGTGGGCGGGCAGCCCGGCACATAGACGTCGACCGGCACGATGCGGTCCACACCGCGCACCACCGAATAGGAGTAATGGTAGTAGCCGCCGCCGTTGGCACAGGAACCCATCGAAAGCACCCAGCGCGGTTCGGCCATCTGGTCATAGACCTTGCGCAACGCGGGTGCCATTTTGTTGGTCAGCGTGCCTGCAACGATCATCACGTCGGACTGGCGGGGACTGGGACGGAACACGATGCCGAAGCGGTCGAGGTCGTAGCGTGAACAACCGGTGTGGATCATTTCAATGGCGCAGCAGGCCAGACCGAAGGTCATCGGCCACATCGAACCGGTTCGCGTCCAGTTGATGATCTTGTCCAGCGAGGTGGTGACGAAGCCTTCCTGGAGAACGCCTTCGATGCTCATGGCATGGACTCCTCGATTCCGTTCATTCCCAATCCAGCGCCCCCTTGGCCCACGCGTAGACGTAGCCAACGACGAGGATACCGATAAACACGAACATTTCGACGAAGCCGAAGACCTTCACCGCTTCGGTGTTGACGATCTCCTTGAAGATCGCCGCCCAGGGAAACAGGAAGGCGATTTCAAGATCGAACAGGATGAACAGTATGGCAATCAGGTAGTAGCGCACATCGAACTTCATGCGCGCATCCTCGAAGGGTGCGAAGCCGCACTCGAAGGCGGAGAGCTTCTCGCTGTCGGGACGATTGGGCGCAACCAGCCAGCCGAGAAGGATCGGCGCACAGCCGAAGGCGATGCCAACCACGACGAAGACCAGAACCGGGAAGTAGTTATCCAGCATTGTGTGACACAGCCACTCTACACGTTGTCAATGGCCGGCCAGCCCGTGACGCTCTTCAAGACAACCGACGCTCAACTGCATTTGCCACCGTAATGCCAAAATCCATGGTGCCGACGGTGAGACTCGAACTCACACAGCTTTCGCCACTACCCCCTCAAGATAGCGTGTCTACCAATTTCACCACGTCGGCGTTGCGCTAAGCGCGAGCGGCGCGAATTATATATCAGGCGATCAGCGGACTCCCCGGGCGCAACAAAATTTTCCGTTGCCCGACGTGCCACGGAACACTACTTCGGAATCTCCCTGGCCTTCGAATCCGGCGCCTCGGGTTTCGGCGCGGGAACAGCGGGAGCCGTCGGTGCCGGCGTCGCATCCATCACGCTGCCCGATACCCTTGGACGCGAAGTGGCAATATAGGAAAGACCGAGGCTGGTCAGGAAGAACACTGCCGCCAGCAATGCCGTCGCACGCGAAAGAAAATTGGCGGAACCGGTGGCGCCGAACAGGCTGCCGGAGGCGCCGCTACCGAAAGCCGCGCCCATGTCGGCCCCTTTGCCATGCTGGAGCAAGACCAGGCCGATAACGCTCAGACCGGCGATGATATGCACGGTCAGGATCACGCTATGCAACAAGTCCATGAGAACCTCGTCGGAATGTATCCAAGCGGCACAGGCAGCGCGAAAATTCGCGGGGTGCCAGGCCAACTGTGTCGGAAGCCGGCTATTATAGCGGCCGCGAATTGCGAACGCCAGACTGTTGACGCTCGGCGTGCCCTATTTGCTTGCAGCGCAGGCTTGGTCAATTTGGTTCCGCCTCAGGCCCGGCAGGCTTGACAAAAATCAACACAGGCATCGGCAAATTACTGATAATTGCGGCGCGACAAACCACGATCACTTCATGGACGGGAGCAATGGAAACAATATCGACTGATGTTGCAATCATAGGTGCCGGAGGAGCTGGCCTGCGTGCGGCAATTGCCTTGGCAGAGACTGATCCGAAACTGCGCATCGCGCTGATCTCGAAGGTCTACCCGATGCGCAGCCACACCTGCGCCGCGGAAGGGGGGGCGGCGGGCGTGATCAAGTCGGACGACAGTTTCGATTTGCACTTCGACGATACCGTTGGCGGTGGCGACTGGCTGTCCGACCAGGATTGCGTCGAATACTTCATCCACGAAGCCCCCAAGGAGCTGCTGCAACTGGAGCACTGGGGCTGCCCATGGAATCGTGAAGCCGACGGCTCGGTGGCAGTCAGGCCCTTCGGCGGCATGAAGAAGAAGCGCACCTGGTTCGCCGCCGACAAGTCGGGCTTCCACATTCTGCACACCCTGTTCCAGACGTCGCTGCAGTTTCCGTCGATCACCCGTTACGACGAATACTACGGACTCGACCTGCTGGTCGAGGACGGTCGTTGTCAGGGACTGACAGCAATGGAAATGCGCAGCGGCCAGTTGCGCCAGTTTCATGCCAAAGCGGTAATCATCGCCGGCGGCGGGGCCGGCCGCATGTTCCCCTTCTCGACCAATGGCGCGATCAAGACCGGCGATGGCATGGCCATGGCCTACCGCGCCGGGGCGCCGCTGAAGGACATGGAGTTCGTCCAGTATCACCCGACGGGGCTGCCCAACACCGGCAGCCTGCTGACCGAAGCCTGCCGCGGCGAAGGGGGCATCCTGGTCAACAAGAACGGCCGCCGCTACCTTCAGGACTACGGCATGGGCCCCGAAACGCCGGTGGGCAAGCCGCAGCTCAAGACCATGGAACTTGGGCCACGCGATCGCGTCAGCCAGGCCTACTGGCACGAACTGCAAAAAGGCAATACGGTGTCCACCCAGTGGGGCGAATGCGTGCTGCTCGACATGCGCCACCTCGGCGAAAAGTACATCGACGAGCGCCTGCCCCTGGTGCGCGAGCTTTGCGCGAGCTACCTGCAGGTGGATATCGTCAAGGACCCGGTGCCCATCCGTCCCGTGGTGCATTACATGATGGGTGGCATATCCACCAATACCAAGGCCGCGACGCCGATACCGGGCCTGTTTGCGGCCGGCGAATGCGCCTGTGTCAGTCTGAATGGCGCCAATCGGCTGGGTTCGAACTCACTGGTCGAACTGCTGGTCTTTGGTCGCCGCGCCGCACTCTCGGCCATTGAGCACGTTCAGGGACAACCGGCCGCCAAGACCGCCGCCCTGAATGCCCGCGCCGAAGAAACCCAGAAGCGCATCGACGGGCTCTACGCGCGCACCAATGGCACCGAATCGATGTCCGGAGTGCGCAGGGAGATGATGGATACGATGGAAAAGAACGCCGGCATCTATCGCACCGAAGAGGGCCTGAAGGAAGGTGTCGCGAAGATTCACGAGCTGCGCCAGCGCTATGGCAAAGTGATTCTCACCGACAAGTCCACGGTATTCAACACCGATCTGTTCCAGATGCTCGAGCTGGGCTCCATGCTCGATTGCGCCGAAGCGGTCACGGTGAGCGCCCTCGCACGCAAGGAGTCGCGCGGCGCGCACCAGCGCCTTGACTACGTCGAGCGCGACGACAAGAACTTCCTGCGCCACTCCATGGCCTATTTCAAGGGCCTGGAAACACCGCGCATCGACTACCTTGACGTGGTGATCACCAAATCGCCGCCGGGCGTTCGCGATTACTCTGGAGACCACAAATGAAAGAGCGCCTTGTCCAACTGGAAGTCCTGCGTTACAACCC
>WBZP01002023.1_pt1 | contig 23959 bp, 15 predicted proteins | sample 5204301 | NCBI WGS metagenome assembly WBZP01 (sample SAMN12412401, study PRJNA552823) | activated sludge metagenome | isolation source: activated sludge from nitrification reactor of wastewater treatment plant... | place: USA: Pennsylvania | collected 2017 | reverse complement strand
GGACCAGGTGGCGCGGGTCACCAAGGCCTTTGCCGATGCGGGCATCCTGGTGCATGCCTACCTGATGTACGGCTTTCCGACGCAGACCGAGCAGGACACCGTCGACGCACTGGAGACGGTACGCCAGCTGTTCGCCGCGGGTTGCATCCACAGCGGCTTCTGGCACCGTTTCGCCTGCACCGTGCACTCACCGGTGGGGCTGGATCCGCAGGCCTATGGAGTGAGCTTGCGGCCGTTGCCCCGGGGGAGTTTCGCCAAGAACGACGTGGACTTCGTCGACCCTACGGGAACCGACCACGACGCGCTGGGCGCGGGCCTGAGGAAGGCCTTGTACAACTACATGCATGGCATCGGGCTGGAGGCCGATGTGCGAGAGTGGTTCGACTTCGCGGTGCCCAGGGCGCGCGTGCCGCGGCAGCGCATCGCGCGGGCCTTGGCCCGAAGCCCGACGGCCTCCTAGTGCACCAGCAGCGCCGGCTGCACACCTGCCGCCCCGCCACCGACGATTCCACCGTGGCGGCCCGGGGCTACAGTTCCAGGTTGTCGATCAATCGGGTGCTGCCCAGCCGGGCGGCCGCCAGCGCCACCAGCGGCTCACCGGCTGCAAGCTGCTCGGCGCCGGGCACCTGCAGGTCGCTACGGCGGCGCACCGCCACATAGTCGAGGACCCAGCCGCGTTGCGCCAGCTGCTCCATGGCGTTGCGCTCGCGCTGCACTAGGTCGGCCGGGTCCATGAATCGTGCCCCTTTGAAGGACTGCAGGGTGCGTGACAGTTGCACGGCTTCGGCCCGCTGCGGCGCGCTCAGGTAGCCGTTGCGTGACGACAAGGCCAGGCCGTCGTCGGCGCGACTGGTCTCGCCGGCGAGGATTTCCACCGGCAGCGCGAACTGGCGCACCATCTCCCGGATCACCAACAACTGCTGGTAGTCCTTCTTGCCGAACACCGCCAGATGCGGCATCACGCAGGCGAACAACTTCATCACCACCGTGCACACGCCGGTGAAGAAGCCCGGCCGGAAGGCCCCTTCCAGGATGCCGGCCAGTGCCGTCGGCGGTGCGACCTGGAACACCTGAGGCTGCGGATACAGCTCAGCTTCGGTGGGCGCGAACACGATGTCGCAGCCGCTGGCTTCGAGCAGCTCGCAGTCGCGCTGGAAGGTGCGCGGGTACTGGTCGAAGTCCTCGTGCGGCAGGAACTGCAGGCGGTTGACGAAGACGCTGGCCACCACCGGATCGCCACGCTGCGCGGCCTGCCGCACCAGCGACAGATGCCCCTCGTGCAGGTTGCCCATGGTGGGCACGAAGGCCGTGCCGGCGGCGCCATGCAGCGCTTCGCGCAGCCCGGCGATGGTGGGGATCACTTGCATGGACTTTCCTTGGCGTTGAATCCTTGCGGGTACATGGCGGGCCGGGCCGTCCGCCGCGATCGATCAATAGCCGTGCAGGGACTCATCGGGAAAGCTGCCGTCTTTCACCGCCCTCACGTAGCGCTGCAGAGCGGTCGGCACCGGCCCGCCTTCGATGGAGAAGTCGCGCACGAAACGCGGCAGCCGACCGTTGCTCAGGCCCAGCATGTCGTGCAGCACCAGCACCTGGCCGCTGGTGGCGCGGCCGGCGCCGATGCCGATGGTGATGAGCTGGGGGTTGTCGGCCGTCACGGCCGCAGCCACCACGCTGGGCATCAGCTCCAGCACCAGCATGGCGGCGCCGGCATCAGCCAGTTCGTGTGCATGGCGCCGCACCGTGCTGGCGCCTTCTTCGTCGCGGCCCTGCACCCGGTAGCCGCCCAGGGCGTGCACCCGCTGGGGCGTCAGCCCCAGGTGTGCGCAGACGGAAACGCCGCGCTCGGCAAGAAAGCGCACCGTCTCGGCCGCCCAGGCGCCACCGCCTTCCAGCTTGACCATCTGCGCGCCAGCCTGCATCAGCGCCACGCTGGCGCGCATGGCCTGCGCCGGACCCTCCTGATAGGCACCCAGCGGCAGGTCGCCGATGAGCCAGGCTTGGCGCAGCCCGCGCGCCACGCAGGCGACGTGGTAGCACATGTCCTGCAGCGTCACCGGCACCGTGGTGGCATGGCCTTGCAGCACCATGCCCAGTGAGTCGCCCACCAGCACGCAGTCCACGCCGGCGCCGTCCAGCAGGCGCGCGAACGTGGCGTCATAGGCGGTCAGCATGGCGATCTTCTCGCCGCGCGAGTGCATGTCGCGCAGGCGATGCAGGGTCACCGGCTTGCGGGCCGAGGCGTCGGGGGCGGGCGGGACGGCAGCGTTCACGGCGGGCAGGGGCAGGCGAGGCGGGCTCGGGAGCGGCAGTGTAGTCGCGACGATGAACGTTGCTGCGGGTGGGCGGCCCAGCCCAAAGCCCGACAGCATCCTAGAACAGCGTCGTCACACGCACCGTGCTGCCGCTGTGCTCCGTGCTCACCTGACCCCTGCCCGACCGCGCCAGGCGCAACATGGTCTCGTTGCTGGCCAGCACCTCGGCCACGAAACCCAGCACACCGCGGCTGCGCGCGTGGTCGGCCATGCGGCGTTGCAGCGCCTCGCCCAGGCCGCAGCCTTGCCAGTCGGGGTGCACCATGAAGGCCGTTTCCGCAAGGTTGGTGCCGGGGTCGGTGAAGTAGCAGGCCTGGGCCACGATGCGCGGGTTCTCGCGCGTGCCGCTCACGGCCACGAACGCCACCTCGTTCTCGAAGTTCATGTTGCACAGCCGCTGCACGTCGCGGTCGGACAGGCCGCGCACCTTGCGAAAGAAGCGCGTGTAGCGGTCGCGGTCGCTCAGGCGGTGGAACAGGTCGCGGATGCCGTCGCCGTCGTTGCTGGCCGAAGGCCGCAGCATTACCGATTCGCCGGCGTGCGGCCCCTTGGTGATGGCCAGCAGCGTCTCGTCTTCCACCGGGTAGGCACGCAGGTTTTTCAGCGTCTGGTCCGCCGGTACGTAGCCCATGCGCTGGGCCTTGACGAACAGCTCGGCACGGTGCTGCGGGTGCGCCACTTCGATCAGAGCCACCGCGCGTTCGCGGATGCTCTTGCCGAACAGGTAGGCGATGCCGAACTCGGTGATCACGTAGTGCACGTCGGTGCGCGAGATGCCGGCCGCATCGCCGGGCTGCAGCGTGGCACGGATGCGCGAACTGCCATCCTCGGCGGTGCTGGCCAGGCAGATGATGGGCTTGCCGCCCGGCGAGCGTGAAGCACCTTGCAGGAACTCCACCTGCGCCGCCAGCCCACCGTGGAACCGGCCGTCGATCTGGTCGACACAGACCTGGCCCGTCAGATCCACCGCAACCGCCTGGGTCACCGAGACCATCTTGTATTGCGAAGCCAGCGTGGCCGGGTTGCAGACCGCTTCCATGGGCTGGAAGCAGAACAGCGGATTGCCGTCGATCAGCTCGTACAGCCGGCGGCTGCCCATCGCGAAGCTGGTCACGATCTTGCCCGGCTGGTTCGTCTTGCAGCTCCCGGTCAGGATGCCCTTTTCCAGCAGCGGGATGATGGCGTCGGTGATCACATCGCTGTGGATGCCGAGATCGGTCCGGTCGGCCAGGTACTTGAGCGCCTCGTGGGTGACCCGGCCCAGGCCGATCTGCAGCGTGGAGCCGTCGTCGATGATGCCTTCGATGTAGCGCGCGATCTGCTCCATCGCCAATTCCTGCACCGGCGCGTGGTGGTACTCGATGACCGGCGTGTCCACCGGCACCAGCAGGTGGATCTGGTTCAGGTGCAGGCTGGAGTCGCCCATGCTGCGCGGCATGGCTGGGTTGACCTCGGCGACCACCAGGCGGGCCTTGGCCACCGCCGCGGGAATCACGTCCACCGAGACCCCCAGGCTGACGAAGCCGAACTCGTCGGGCAGCGAGACCTGGATGAAAGCCACGTCAACCCCGATGCGGCCGATGGCCATCAGACCCGGCACGCGCGCGATGGACAGCGGCACGTAGTCGGCCTGCCCCTGCCGGACCAGCTCCTGCATGTCGGGACCGACGAAAAAGCTGCGGTGGCGGAAGTGCGTGGCTGGGCCGGCCGGCGCGTCATGCGCCAGCGCCAGATCGGTGAGGAAGTGCACCAGTTCGACGTCGGCTGGACGCACCGGCAGGTTCTCCAGTGCCGCCACCAGCGTGCGCGGCGTGGCGCAGGCGGTGCCGATGAAGACATGGTCGCCGGGCCGCACCCTGGCGGCCGCCTCCGCGGCACTGCACAGCTTGCGGGCGTGGCCCCGCAGGGCCGGGTGCAGATCGTCCTGCGGGCCCACACGCGATGGCCGGTCCGGGTCTTCGCTGGGGGTCGTCATGGGCTGGTGCGCATCGCCGGCAGCCAGCAATGCGCGTGGCCATCACGCCAGCGCGGCAGGGGGCCCCGGTTCGCGCCCGTCTCCTAGTTGCAGGGCTCGACCTTGAACTCCACGCGCCGGTCTAGTGCGTCCACCGCGTTGTCGGTGCCGCTGCCGATGAGGTTTTCGCGAAAGCCCTTGCCGGTGGTCTTGGCGCGTGGGCCCAGCGCCGGCGCGTCGGCGGTCAGGCGTTGCAGGATCGCGTTGGCGCGCTGCAGCGACAAGGCATCGTTGACCGGCTCCGACCCGGTGCGGCTGGTGTGGCCGATGATCTGCATGCAGACCTTGGAATTGCTGCTTTCCTTGGCGATCTGCCGCAGCCACATGCCGTAGGCCCCGCTGATGCGCGCATCGGACCAGAATGCCGTGCTGCCGGGATTGAACAGGAACTTGACGTCCAGCTGGTTGTGCTTGAAGCCGAAGGCCACGATGTTGCCAAAGGCCAGTTCGGCCTCCGCAGTGCGGCCCAGCTTGGTCTGCGCCAGGTAGATGCCGTTGAGCGTGCGCAGCTGGTCGCCGCCGGGCGTGCCGCCGGCGGCGCGGTACTTGGCCAGTGCATCCTGGTAGCGCTCGGCGTTATACAGCGTCGTGGCTTCGTTGATCACGGTGGCGACCGCCACGCGCTCGAAGTAGAAGGGGTCGGCCTGCTGGCCCAGTGGCATCGCCGCGGTGCGCAGATAGCCCTCGACCACCCGGTCCTTCACCAGCACCGGGCTGTCCTGGTAGTAGCGGGTGGGCGTATGGTCCAGCCCTTCGTCGCGCGCCAGCGCGCTGGCCTGTGCCACCACGGTGCCGCTGCGCAGATCGGTCAGCGAGAGGTTGATCTGCAGCGGCGCATTCTTGCCGGCCCCGGCGCCGCTCATCACGCGGCCCAGCGTGCCAGTCAGCAGGTACTGCGCCTTGGCCAGGTTGGCGGCCTGGAAGGGCAGGATCTCGATCGACTCGAAGTTGGAGGCCAGCCGCTCGGTGACGTGCCTTTCCATCAGCAGCGAAGAAGCCGTCTGCTGGCCGGTACTGGCATCCAGCGCCGGATCGACCACCAGCCCGCGCTTGTTGAGCTTGGACTCGACCTTGGCCAGGAATCCCGGCAGCTTGCTGGTCTGCGCCACCAGGCCGTCGGTGGCCTTGGCGACGGCCTGCTCGAAGGGCAGCTCCTCGCTGACCACGGTGGCCTTCGGCGTGGCGCAGCCTGCCAGCCAGATGCCCACCATCAGGCCCAGGCCGGCCAGTCGAAGGGTGCGCAGTGCGAGAGCCAGGGTATTCATTGGCAATGCTTCCTCAGGAATGCCGTTTCTTCGGCGGTCAGTGGCTCAAGCGAGCCCCTTTTCAGAATATCACTGCAGCGCGCGGAGTCGACGGGCGTTGGCGCTGCGCGTCGCGTCTCGGCGGCGGGACTGCGTGCCGGTGCCGTCGGCCGGGTCGGACTGCTCGCTCGCGTGGGTGCGGGTTGCGGTGGCGGCGAGGCTGCGCTGGCCGCCACGGAGGCGGCGGGCAGGGTGGCTGCGGCCGCTTCATCACTTGCGCGTTCGGGGCCTGATGCGGCGGGCGGCATGGGTGCCGGGGCACTCTCCTGTGCCGGCGTGGCTGGGGCGGGTGTGGGTAGAGGCAGAGGGAGGGGCGGCGGCGTGGCCATGGCCGGCGTGCCGGGCGGTGCGCTGACCGGTGCCTCGACTGCTTGGCCCGGTTCCGGCGCACTGCCCTGGCTGTCGCGGTACAGGCTGTACGCCAGGCCCAGCAGCACCAGCAAGGCCAGGGCTGCGACCAGCAGCGACACGCGCTGGCGCGTGGCCAGTGACGCCCGCGCGCTTGCCGCTGGTGCAGGCGGCCGTCCTGCCACGGCCGCGGACCTTGCAGCGGCAGGCGACGGCGCAGCCGGGGCCTCGGCGGGCCAGGCCGATGTCGTCGGCGCAGAGGGCGCGGCCGCAAATTCCAGCGTCAGATCCAGGTCCACCGGCGCGGTCGCCGCCGGCTCGACCGGGGGTGCCACGTAGTTGGCATCATCCATCAGCGCGCGGAAATCGGCCACGCTCTGCGGCCGGTCCTTCGGCTTGAGCGCCAGGCCGCGGTCGATGGCCAGCAGGAAGGCCGCGCCGTACTGCCCGGCGGCGACTTCGCTGACCTTGGGCATGGGGTCGTCCATCAGCCGGCTCACCGCCGGCGGCGGGCGGCGGCTGGTGATGGCGGCAAACAGCATGCCGGCCAGCGCGTAGATGTCGGTCCAGGGGCCCTGCTTGAGGCCCGGCGTGTCGCCGTATTGCTCGATCGGCGCGAAACCGGGCTTGAGCACCACGGTCAGGGCGCGCTGCACGTCACCGATGACACGCCGCGCTGCACCGAAGTCCAGCAGCATCGGGCCGCTTTCAGTAATCAGCACGTTGTCGGGCGAGATGTCGCGGTGGTAGCACCTCTCGGCGTGCATCACCTGCAGGGCGTCCATCAGCGGTGCGAGCCAGGCACGCAGTTCCGCTTCGGTGGGCCGGCGGCCCAGCCGCTCCAGCGTGCGCTGCAGTGTGCGCCCGCGGTAGAACGGCATGACCATGTAGGCGGTGCCGTTCTCTTCCCAGAAGCGGTGGACCTTGATCAAGGACGGATGGTCGAAACGGGCCAGCAGCCGCGCTTCGTTGACGAAGCTGCGCAGCCCCAGCGCGAAGGTGTTCTGGTCACGTGCCGCGCGCACCGCCACCTGCAGGCTGCCCGTGCCGCGCCAGGCGATCGAGGTGGGCAGGTACTCCTTGATCGCCACCTGGCGTTCCAGCAGCACATCCAGCGCCAGGTAGACGATGCCGAAGCCGCCCTCGCCGAGCAGGCCCAGGACCTGGTAGTCGCGGATGCGCGTGCCCACGGGCAGCGCATGCGCCGGCATCACGGTACGCGTGGGTGGATTGACTTCGTCATCCATCGCGCGGCCCGAACCGCCATCAGCCCCGGAGTTGCTCATGGTCCTCTTGTGTCCCTGCCCGGAAAGCGGGCATCGGGCACGGCACCCGGCCGCCCCGTCCAGTGCCCGATTGTCTCAGTCCGCCCGGCGGTGGCCGTATCAGTGCAGCACCGAGTGGGCGGGACTCTGCCCGGTCCAGGCCTTCTGCAGGGCCAGCAGGCCGGCCAGCGGCTGCGGCCGCGCCACGAGGTAGCCCTGGACCTGGTCGCATCCGGCCTGGGCCACGGCAGTCAATTGCGGCGCCGACTCCACCCCTTCGCAGACCGTGCGCATGCCCAGCGTGCCGGCCATCTGCGCGATCGTCTCGACGATGGCGCGCGCGTCCCGGCGCAGCAGCACTTCGCTGACGAAGGCGCGGTCGATCTTGAGCGTGTCGAAGGGGAAGCGCCGCAGGTAGGCCAGCGACGAGTAGCCGGTGCCGAAGTCGTCCAGCGCAATGCGCACGCCCAGGCTGCGCAGTGCATGCAGCTTTTCCAGCATGCCGTCGGCATCGCCCATGAACACCGATTCGGTGATCTCCAGCTCAAGCCGGGTCGGATCCAGCCTGGTTTCGCGCAGCGCGTCGCGCACGCGGGAAACGTAATGTTCATCGCGCAGTTGCACCGGCGATACGTTGACCGAAACCACCAGCTCGGACAGCGGCCCGGCCGCGGCATGGCAGGCCTGCATCAGCGCCCAGTGGCCGATCTCGTCGATCAACCCGGCCTGCTCGGCCACCACGACGAACTCACCCGGCGGGATGACGCCCAGTTCCGGGTGCTGCCAGCGCAGCAAGGCCTCGGCCCCCACGATGCGCCAGCTCTGGATGGCCACCTTGGGCTGCCAGTGCAGGGTCAGCCCCTGCCCTTCGATCGCCTGGCGCAGGCCATGCTCCAGGGCCAGGCGGCGCCGGCTGCGTTCACCCATTTCCGGCGCGTACAGCGCGAAGCGCCCGCGTCCCAGATCCTTGGCCGCGTACAAGGCCATGTCGGCCTGCACCAGCAATTCGTCCACACCGCACTCGCCGATGTCGTGCCACACGCCACCGATGCTGGCACCGACGCGCACGCGGCGCTGCAGCACGTCGATCGGCTGCGACAGCGATTCGATCAGGCGCTGGCCCAGCGCGCCGGCGTCGCTGGCCTGCGTCGCATGGCCCATCAGAACAGCAAACTCGTCACCACCGAGCCGGGCCACCAGGTCGCCAGGTCGCATGCAGCCGCGCAGCCGCGCCGCCACCGCCTTGAGGACTTCGTCGCCAGCCGTGTGGCCCAGCGTGTCGTTGACGGCCTTGAAATGGTCCAGGTCCAGCGACAGCAAGGCCAGCATGCGGCCCTTCTTCAACGCCGAGGCCAGCGCCACGCGCAGCGTGTGGCGGTTGGCCAGGCCGGTAAGCGAGTCGGTGTGCGCCAGTTGCTGCAGGCGTTGCTGTGCCGCGACCCGTTCCGTGACATCGGACAAGGCGCCGCGCCAACCCAGCGTGCGACCCTGCTCGTCGAGCAGACGCTTGCCATTCATCACCAGATGGCGCTGCGCACTGCCGGTGCCCACGGTCAGCGGCAGGTCGCGGAAGGGGCGACCGGCATCCAGTGCCTCGCGCAACTGAGGCAACCCAACCACGACATGCCGGCGCAGCAGCGTCGGCAGCGGCGTTTCGCGCAGCAGACGTTCGTCCAGGCCCAGCAGACTGGCCAATCGCGAGGACTGGTGCGTCAGCCGACCGCGATCATCGGTCTGCCACAGTGCGTCCTCGGCGCTTTGCTCGAAGTCCCGCAGCAGCACCGCGAGCATGCGTTCCTGGCGCTCGGTGTGTGCCTTCGCACGCAGTGCGCCGGTGTGCTTGCGCGAGGCCGAAAAGGCACCGATGGCGATCATCGGTGAGTAAAAGGCCAGCATCAGCGCCGTGCCCACCAGGGCCGGGTCGGCCGCGCGCCAAAGAGCTCCCAGTGCGGCGACGCTGAAGATGCCGGTCCAGGCCAGGCTGGCCAGTGGCAGCGGGCTCAGCACGTAGGCACCGGCACCCATCATGCCGGTGATCAGCGTGGCCACCAGCAGTCGCTGGGCGGCGTCGGCCCCCGGGAACCACAGCCATGGCGGCACGCACCAGAAGGCGGCCAGCAGCGCGGCATGCCAGGTGGCGCGGTGCAGCGCGCGGCGCGAAGCCTTGTGGCGCGGGATCCGGCCCCGGCGCCACCAGCCAATCGCCGCCAGCAGCGACAGGCCGACCAGCAGGCACCACCAGATCCACATGGAGTGGTCCAGCTGCTGCCGGAAGCCCCACAGCACGAGTGTCGCGCAGCCGATGTTGGAGGCCATCGTGTACGGCGTGAGCCGCAGCACCGAGCCCAGCAGCGCGCCACGGATGCGCCCGCACTCGGCGCTCTGCTGGCCGTAAAGGTCCGCGATATGGCTCAGCGCGCTGCGTGTCGCGCCGTGGCTGGATTTCATGGCAGGGCCGGGCCGCTTCTTCTTGTGGTTTGCGTGCCTATCGGCAGCAGTCACGGAGACTTGAGCGGGCGTGGCTGTGTGCGCCAAAAAAAGTTCGACCCGCCGCAGCGGGTCTTGCAGCAACGGCCGGGCGGGGTTCAGGCGCCGACGGTCCGGGCCGTCTCGGCGTACTCGTCGATCTGGTCGAAGTTCAGGTATTTGTAGACGCTGGCGATGTCCTTGTTGATGATGCCCATCGCCGTGTGGTATTCCGCCACCGTCGGGATGCGGCCCAGCTTGGAGGCGATGGCGGCCAGTTCCGCCGAGGCCAGGTAGACGTTGGTGTTCTTGCCCAGCCGGTTGGGGAAGTTGCGCGTGGACGTGGAGACCACCGTGGCGCCTTCGCGCACCTGGGCCTGGTTGCCCATGCACAGGCTGCATCCGGGTTGTTCGGTGCGGGCACCGGCGGTGCCGAAGGCCGAGTAGTGGCCTTCCTTGATGAGTTCGCTCTGGTCCATCTTGGTCGGCGGCGCGACCCACAGCTTGACCGGGATGTCACGCTGGCCGCCCAGCAGCTTGGCCGCGGCGCGGAAGTGCCCGATGTTGGTCATGCAACTGCCGATGAAGGCCTCGTCGATCTTCGTGCCGGCCACGTCGGACAGCGTCTTGGCGTCGTCCGGGTCGTTGGGGCAGCACAGGATGGGCTCCTTGATCTCGTTCATGTCGATCTCGATCACGGCCGCGTATTCGGCATCCTGGTCGGCCGCGAGCAGCGTCGGCTTGGCCAGCCAGGCCTGCACCTTCTCGATGCGGCGCTCCAGCGTGCGAGCGTCCTGATAGCCGTCGGCGATCATGTTCTTCATCAGCACGACGTTGCTGTTCAGGTACTCGATGATCGGTTCCTGGTTCAGCTGGATCGTGCAGCCCGCCGCGCTGCGCTCGGCCGATGCATCGCTGAGTTCGAAGGCCTGTTCCACCTTCAGGTCGGGCAGGCCTTCAATCTCCAGGATGCGGCCGCTGAAGATGTTCTTCTTGCCGGCCTTGGCCACCGTCAGCAGGCCGGCCTTGATGGCGTACAGCGGGATCGCGTGCACCAGGTCGCGCAGCGTCACGCCCGGCTGCATCCGGCCCTTGAAGCGCACCAGCACCGACTCGGGCATGTCCAGCGGCATTACTCCGGTGGCGGCGCCAAAGGCCACCAGGCCCGAGCCGGCCGGGAAGCTGATGCCGATGGGAAAGCGCGTGTGCGAATCGCCGCCGGTGCCCACGGTGTCGGGCAGCAGCAGGCGGTTGAGCCAGCTGTGTATGACGCCGTCGCCCGGGCGCAGCGCCACGCCGCCGCGACTGCTGATGAAGGCCGGCAGCTCGCGGTGCGTCTTGACGTCCACCGGCTTGGGGTAGGCGCTGGTGTGGCAGAAGCTCTGCATCACCAGGTCGGCACTGAAGCCCAGGCAGGCCAGGTCCTTCAGTTCGTCGCGTGTCATCGGGCCGGTGGTGTCCTGGCTGCCCACGGTGGTCATCCGCGGTTCGCAGTAGGTGCCGGGGCGCACGCCCTCGCCTTCCGGCAGGCCGACGGCGCGGCCCACCATCTTCTGCGCCAGCGTGAAGCCGGCCTTCGTCGCGGTGGGCGGTGCGGGCAGGCGGAAGGCGGCGCTGGCCGGCAGACCCAGGAACTCACGCGCCTTGGCCGTCAGGCTGCGGCCGATGATCAGGTTGATGCGGCCGCCGGCGCGCACCTCGTCGAACAGCACGTCGCTGCGCAACTCGAACGGGGTCACCAGTGCACCGCCCTTGGTGATCTTGCCGTCGTAGGGGTGGATGTCGATCACATCGCCCATATCCAGCTTGCCGACGTCCACCTCGATGGGCAGGGCGCCGCTGTCTTCCTGCGTATTGAAGAAGATGGGGGCGATCTTGCCGCCGAGCGTGACACCGCCGAAGCGCTTGTTGGGCACGAAGGGGATGTCCTGGCCGGTGGCCCAGATCACGCTGTTGGTGGCGCTCTTGCGGCTGGAGCCGGTGCCTACCACGTCGCCCACGTAGGCCACCAGGTGGCCCTTCTTCTTGAGGTCGTCGATGAACTGCATCGGGCCGCGCTTGCCGTCTTCCTCGGGCTTGAAGGCCGCACCTTCGCGGGTGTTCTTCAGCATGGCCAGGTAATGCAGCGGGATGTCCGGGCGGCTCCAGGCATCGGGCGCGGGGCTCAGGTCGTCGGTGTTGGTTTCGCCGGGTACCTTGAAGACGGTGACGGTGATGGTCTTGGGAACTTCGGGGCGGCTGGTGAACCACTCGGCGTCGGCCCAGCTCTTCATCACTTCCTGGGCCTTGGCGTTGCCGGCCTTGGCCTTGGCAGCCACGTCGTTGAAGAAGTCGAACATCAGCAGGGTCTTCTTCAAGCCCTCGGCGGCGATGCCGGCCACGGCGGCATCGTCCAGCAGTTCGATCAGCGGGTGCACGTTGTAGCCGCCGACCATGGTGCCCAGCAGTTCGGTGGCCTTGGCCTTGCTCACCAGCCCGACCTTCAGTTCACCATGCGCGACGGCCGCCAGGAAACTGGCCTTGACCTTGGCGGCGTCGTCCACGCCGGGGGGCACGCGGTGGGTCAGCAGGTCCAGCAGGAAGGCGTCTTCGCCCATCGGCGGGGCCTTGATCAGCTCGATCAGATCGGCCACCTGCCTGGCATCCAGCGGCAGCGGCGGGATACCGAGCGCGGCGCGTTCGGCGGCATGTTGGCGGTAGGCTTGCAGCATGGGGGCTCCAGGGGAATCGTCGGAAAGAAGTGGTGAACAGTGTGCGGGCCTAAGCTTGCGGCACGATGACCCTCAGGCCCTTGAAGTAGTCGCGAAAGAACCCGGCGTCGCGGGTGATCAGGCCCTGGCACTGCAGCAGGGCGTGGGCGCCGACGAGAAAGTCCGCCACCACGCGGGGCGGTCCCACCGGCGCCAGCGCGGTGCGGCGGCGTTCGATGTAGCGCCGCTGCATCTCGCCGGCGCGCACGGCCGAGCGCTGCTCCAGCGGCGAGAAATCGACGCCCAGTTCCTCCAGGGCTTCGATCACCATCGAGCCGTTGCCCAGGCCGGTGACGACCTCGGCCAGCACCACATCGCAGGCCACCACCGGGCCATTGCCCAGCGCGCGGCGCAGCGCCAGGTCGGCCGCATCGGCAGCGACCGGGTCGTTGCCGATGAAGTCGATCAGGATGTTGCTGTCGATGGCGATCATCTACTTGCCGCGGCCCTTGGCTGCCTTGGTGGTTTGCCGGGCCGCGGGTTGGTCCCAGGCCGGCAGGGGGTCGCCCGGCGCCCGGCCGCGCAGTTCGCGCATGATGTCATCGGTGCTCACGCCCGGCGGCAGCGGCACGCGGCCGCGCACGCGGGCGATGGTGTCGTCCACATCCTTGCGCAGCACGATGCGCCCGCCTTCGAGCTCCACCTTGAGCTTGGTGCCCTTGGTCAGGCCCAGCGCATCGCGCACGGCCTTGGGCAGGGTGATTTGGCCGCGTTCGGCGACGGTGGCTTCCATGGCGCGGGGCTCCAGTGCATGGTGGGCCGGCTTGGTCCGGCTTCTGCTGAAACCAGTATGCTCGCATTGTACATACTTGACGGCCTGTCGCTTGTTCTCCACGTCCGTCAACTTGTTGATCGGGACTCACGCGCACGACGATTGAGCAGGTCGTCTGGGCAAAGGCGCTGGGCGCAGGCACCGGCCCGGCATAGGGAGTTCGCCAGCCGGGCCGCACCCACCCTGCCGCATCAGCCCTCCAACAGCCGCAGCTTCACACGCCGCCCCTTGACCTTGCCCGCACTCAGCCTGCGCAGCACCTGGGCCGCCACGGACCGGTCCACCGCGACATAGGTCGAGAACTCGTTGACGCTGATCTTGCCCACCTGGGCCGCCACAAAGCCCAGGTCCTTGGTCAGCGCGCCCAGCACGTCGCCGGCGCGGATCTTCTCCTTGCGGCCGCCCAGGATCTGCAGCGTCTGCATCGGCGGGCGCAGCGGCTCGTCACGGGTGGGGGTCAGTTCGGCCAACGGTTGCCAGGTGGAGCTGAAGCCGCCGGCCTTTTCGATCTGCCCCACGCGCCCCATCTCGTCCACGCTGGCCAGGCTGAAGGCCCAGCCCTGCGCATCCACACGCCCGGTGCGGCCGATGCGGTGCGTGTGCGTGGCGGGGTCGGGCGTGATGTCGACATTGATCACCGCCTCGAGCTGCGCGATGTCCAACCCGCGCGCCGCGATGTCGGTGGCCACCAGCACGCTGGTGCTGCGGTTGGCAAAGCGCACCAGCACCTGGTCACGGTCGCGCTGGTCCAGTTCGCCGTGCAGCTCCAGCGCCGCAACGCCCTGGGCCTGCAGCACGGCCACCAGGTCGCGGCACTGCTGCTTGGTGTTGCAGAAGGCCAGGGTGCTGATGGGACGGTAGTGGTTCAGCAGCAGGCCGACGGCGTGCAGGCGCTGCGCATCGGTCACCTCGATGAAGACCTGGCGGATCTGCGTGGCGGCCGGCGCCTCCTTGAGCGTCACCTGCTGCGCATCGCGCATGAAGGCCGCGGCCAGCTTCGCGATGCCGTCCGGGTAGGTGGCTGAGAACAGCAGCGTCTGCCGGTCCTTCGGGCAGGCCTTGGCCACGGTGGCGATGTTGTCGAAGAACCCCATGTCCAGCATGCGGTCGGCCTCGTCCAGCACCAGCGTGTTCAGCGCCTGCAGGTCCAGGCTGCCACGTTCCAGGTGGTCGATGATGCGGCCGGGTGTTCCCACCACCACATGCGCGCCGTGCTCCAGGCTGGACAGCTGCGGGCGCAGGGTGGCGCCGCCGCACAGGGTCAGGATCTTCACGTTGTCTTCGGCTGCGGCCAGGCGGCGTAACTCGTGCGTCACCTGGTCGGCCAGCTCGCGTGTCGGGCACAGCACCAGGGCCTGCACGGCAAAGCGCCGCAGGTTGAGGTTGGCCAGCAGGGCCAGCGCAAAGGCGGCGGTCTTGCCGCTGCCGGTGCGCGCTTGGGCAATCAGGTCCCTGCCGGCCAGCGCCAGCGGCAGGCTGGCGGCCTGGATCGGGGTCATCGTGGTGTAGCCCAGGCGCTGCAGGTTCTGCCGCACGTGCGGGGGCAGGGGCAGGCTGTCGAAAGAGGCTCCCGCCGCGGCTTCTTTGGCCGCTTCGATCGGTTTTGTGCTGTTCATGAGCGATTATCCGGGGCTGGCACCAGCGACTCCCCTTTTGTGGCGCCTGCACGCCAGACCCATGCCCCTACACGACAAGACCTTCGCCACCGGCCTGCCCAGTCAACGCCATGCCAGCCGGGTGCCGGCGCACATCAGCTCCGAAGACCTGGCTCGCATCCGGCAGGCGGCCTACGTGCTGCCACAGGTGGTCAAGCCGGCCGACTATGTGCCCGAGGGCAGCGCCGGCTTCGAGATGCACCTGGACAGGCTGGGCCTGGTGCTGCTGCAGAAGTCCGTGCCCGGTGCGCGGCCCAGTCGCTGGATCGAGCCGGCTCTGATGGATGCTGCGCTGGCCCACCTGCAGGCCGTACCGGCGGGGCCCGAGGTGCGGACGCTGATGCAGACGCGTACCGTGGCGCTGGAAGCGCTGGGCGTGTCGCGCCGCGCCGGCGTCTGGACCCGCCTCGTGCGCCACACCCTGAGCCTGTCGCCGCCGGACTGGCGCGTCCCGGTGCTCTTCCACGCCGAGCTGGACGTCACCACGCAAGGCGCCATCTGGGCCTACTACCGCAACGGCGACGACGCCGCGCTGCGCAGCGCCTTGGGCACGCCGGAGGGTCACCCGCAGGCGAGCACGATCCTGGCCCACCTGGAAGCACTGATCACGCGCAGCCGCGACTTCAAGCCGCATCACCTGGAGGCCCTGCTGCCGCGACTGCAGGCCGAGTGCGCCTTGCCGCAGCCCCTGCCGGAGATGCTGGCCGGCTGCACACGCGCCCAGGATCGCTGGGAGCACTACGCGGCCGAAGCCGACAAGCTGCAGGGCCTGAACAGCGAGCTGGCCTTCCAGGGCTACCCGGACACCTTCCAGAAGGCGCGCCGTCTGCAAAGGCGCGTGCTGCTCTATGTCGGCCCGCCCAACAGCGGCAAGACCCACGCCGCCTTCGAGCGTCTGGCGCAGGCGCTGGACGGCGCCTACCTGGCGCCTTTGCGGCTGCTGGCGCTGGAAGGCCGCGACCGCCTGGTGGCGCGCGGCGTGCCCTGCAGCCTGCTGACCGGCGAAGAGAACGTGCCGGCGGAAGGTGCGCGCGTGGTCAGCAGCACCATCGAGATGGTCTCCACCAACACCGTGATCGACGTGGCGGTGGTTGACGAAGCGCAGATGATCTTCGACAGTGCCAGGGGCTGGGCCTGGACACAGGCCATCGTGGCCGTGCCATCACGCGAGCTGATCATCATCTGCAGTGCTCATGCCGTCGGGGCCATCGAAAGCCTGCTGGGCCTGTGCGGCGAACGCTGCACGGTGCGCCACTTCGAACGCAAGCAGCATGTGCAGCTGCTGCGGCGCCCGGTGCCACTGGCCACGCTGCAGCTCGGTGATGCGGTGGTGGCCTTCAGCCGCCGCGATGTGCTGATGCTGCGCGACCAGATCGCCGCCCTGGGTCACCCGGTTTCGGTCATCTACGGCGCCTTGCCACCCGAAGTTCGGCGGCGCGAGGCGGAGCGTTTTGCCACCGGAGCCAGCCACATCCTGGTGGCCACCGACGCCATCGGCATGGGCCTGAACCTGCCTATCCAGCGGGTGCTGTTCAGCACGATGGCCAAGTTCGACGGCCAGGGCGACCGCGAGCTGACCGAAAGTGAAGTGCACCAGATCGCCGGCCGCGCCGGCCGCTACGGCATCCACGAAGAAGGCTTCGTCGGTGTGCTGGCCGAAGCCGAACCCACCGCCTTGCCCGTGCTGATGGAACTGCTGCCCCTGGTGCCGCGTGCGCCGCGCGACTTCAAGGCGCCGGTGGCACCCAATGGCTGGCACGTGGATACCATCGCCAGCCGCCTGGGCAAGACGGCCTTGCGCGAGGTGCTGGATGTATTCATGGACCAGCTCAAGCTGGACGACGCACACTTTGCCGTGGCCGAACTGGAGCAGATGCTGGAGCTGGCCGCCCAGCTCGACCAGGTGGCCGCGGCCCTGTCGTTGCGGGAGCGCTTTGTGTATGCCCAGGCTCCGGTGGACACGCGCACCGATGGCCAGGTGCAAGCCTTCCTGGCCTGGGCTGCCAGCCATGCGGCCACCGGCCAGGCCGGCCGACCCTGGTTCCTGGACCAGGTGGATGGCCATAGCCGGCTCGAACAGATGGAGCAGGCGCTGCGGGCCTGCACGCTGTGGTTGTGGCTGGGCCTGCGCTTCGAGGGCGTCTACTGCCACGTCGACGCCGTGCTGGCGCTGCGCAGCGCGCTGAACGACGGCATCGAGCGCCAGCTCAAGGGCAAGCGTCCGCTGGCCCAGGCGCGGCGGCGCCGGGCGGCTGCGTCGCGTTGAGCCAGCGCAGGACGATCTCGAACAGCCGGTCGGCCTGCGTGGGCTTGGAGACGAAGTCGTTCATTCCTGCAGCCAGGCACAGCGCCTTGTCGTCGGCGAAGGCGTTGGCGGTAAGGGCGAGGATGGGCAGGTCGCGGCCATGGGGCAAATGCCGGATGCGGCGCGTGGCCTCCAGGCCATCGACGTGCGGCATCTGCATGTCCATCAGGATCAGGTCGTAGTGGTTCTGCGCTGCCATCGCCTGCGCCTGCAGGCCATCGTGCGCCACCTCGACTTGCAGGCCGGCCATCTGCAGCATGATGCAGGTGATCTCGCAGTTCACCGGCTCGTCCTCGGCCAGCAGCACACGGCGACCGCGGTGCAGTTGCTGCAGCTGCCGTTCAGCCTCGCCGGCCCGATGGCCCACGGCCTGCCCCGCATGGGCGCGGCGGCTCAGGCGGGCCGTCAGCCAGAACCTGCTGCCCTGGCCCGGCGTGCTGGTAACCCCGGTATCGCCACCCATCATCTGGGCCAGCCGGCGGTTGATGGCCAGGCCCAGGCCGGTGCCGCCGTACTCGCGCGTGATGGTGTTGTCGCCCTGTTCGAACGCCGAGAACAGACGCGACTGGATCTGCGGTGTGATGCCGATGCCGGTGTCCTGCACTTCCAGGCGCAGCAACAGGCTGTCCGCCGACTGTTCCGCACCTGTGGCGCGCAAGGTGACGCTGCCGCTGGGCGTGAACTTGATGGCATTGGCCGCATAGTTGACCAGCGCCTGCTGCAGTCGGGTGGGGTCGCCCAGCAGGTCCTGCGGCAGCGGGCCGACCTCGCTGACCAGCCGCAGGCCCTTGGCTTGCGCGCGTTCGGTCAGCATGGCCACGGTGTCGGCGACGATGCGCTGGATGTCGACCGGTGATTCCTCGAGGACGAGCTTGCCCGCCTCGATCTTGCTCAGGTCCAGCACCGCGTTGATGATCTCCAGCAGATGCGCGCCGGCGGACTCGATGCGGTCCAGCTGGCCCGCCTGCACGGCCGAGATGCCCTGGCGCCGCATGATCTGCGCCATGCCGTTGATGGCGTTGAGCGGCGTGCGGATCTCGTGCGACATGTTGGCCAGGAACTGGCTCTTCGCCTGATTGGCCGCTTCGGCAGCGGCCTTGGCTTCGGCCAGTTGCCGGGTGCGCTGTTCCACCAGTGCCTCCAGGTTGTGGCGGTACTGCGCCAGTTCGGCCTGTGCGGCGCGACGTTCGCTCACGTCGCGAAAGAAGCCTGACAGCGTGGGCCGCCCTTCCAGCGTCATCGGCGCCGCGCTGATGTCGGCATGGAACACATCGCCGTTCTTGCGCAGCACGGGCATGTCCGGGGCCACCTGCAGCTCGCCGCGCACCTGGCGGTTGAAGACGGAATGCACCCGCGCCAGCTCCGGGGCGGGGTGGATGTCGGTCAGGCCGAGCTGCAGCAGTTCCTCGCGCTCGTAGCCCAGCATCCGGCAAATGGCGGGGTTGGCATCGACAAACCGCTGCGTTGCCACATCGGCCAGCAGGATGCCGTCGCGGGCGCCGTCGAAGGTGGCGCGGGCGCGATTTTCGCTCTGGCGCAGTAGTGCCTGCGCCTGCCTGGTTTCGGTGAGATCGCGCACCGCGCAATAGAAGACGCGGCGGTCCTGCAGCGCGATGCTGGACAGCGTGACTTCGGCCGGGAATTCCGCCCCACTCAGGCGCCGGTGAGACCACTCGAAGCGGCTCAGCCCCTGCCCATCGGCACGCGCCAGCATCTGCTCGGCCAACAGCCGCGAATCGATGCCGCCGGGCTGCACCGGTGGCGACAGGTCGCCCGGGTGCAGCCCGATCAGTTCGTGCCGCTGCGCGCGTCCGAACAGCCTGGCCGCCGCCTCGTTGCATTCCACGCAGCGCCCGCCGTCGATGATCAGCACCGCGTCGTGCGAGGATTCGAAGAGCTTGCGAAAGCGCTGGTCGCTGCGGCGCAGCGCGTCCTCGGCCTGCTGGCGTTCGGTGACGTCGCGGAAGGACCACAGGCGTGCCGGTTGAGGGCCATGCGTCACCGGCTGCGTGTAGCGTTCCAGGCAGCGGCCATCCTTGAAGTGCAGGGTGTCGTGGCGCGTCTGGTCGCCGCCGTGCAGGTTGTGCACCACCTGCAGGAAGGCGCCAGCATCGATAACCTGCCCCTGCATGTGCCGCAAGAGGGCAGCCTCGCGCTCCTGCGCGAGTAGCGCTTCGGGCATCTGCCACAAGGCCTGGAAGCGGTGGTTGCGAGCCAGCACCTGGCCGCCGGAGGCGACCACCAGGATACCGTCGGCGGTGGACTCCAGCGTGGCATGCAGCAAGGCATCACCCGCCGCCAACCGGGCCTGCTGCCGTGCGCTGCGGTACAGCAGCCAGGACATCGCGGCCACCAGCAGCCCCACCAGCGGCAGCAGCAGTCCATTGCGCTGCGCCTCCAGCGCCATGCTGCGGTCCACTGGCCGCAGCGCCGCCGCCGGGTCGAGCGTCACCGTGACGACCAGCGGAAGGCCGCCCTGCAGCCGCTGCCAGCCTAGCAGGTGGGCAGCGCCTTCGCTGTCGGCGTGCTCGTCGAGCGCACCCTGGTCCGCGGCGCCCGGCTGCAGGTAGGGCGATGGGTTGGGCATGCGCGTACCCAGCACCTGCTCCGGCGCCGAACTGCGCGCCGCGTACTGTCCATTGGTGAAGAGCAGTGAGGTGACGGCACCTGCCTCGACCGGCAATCGCGCCAAGGTGCGGGACAGGTGCTCGGGCGACAGGGCGACCCAGGCTACACCGTCGAAGCGGCCCTGGCGCAACACGGGGCGCGTCAGCAGCAATGCCCAGACGGTGGACCCGCGGGGCTGCAACGGGAAATCGACCAACAGCCTGTCGGTGCCCTCGGTGCGATGGAGCTCGAAGCTGTCGCGATCACCCAGATAGAACTGCGGCGCCGCGGTGGGTGTCGCACGCACCGTCAGGCCCGCGGTGTTGCTGACACCGAACGACAGTGCCGCGCCGGGCGGCAGGCTGGTGATGGCCGACAGCGCCGCCGCCTGCGCACCTGCCGTGTTGCCGGTGAGGAATTGATCGCGCACCTGGCGCAGCGCCAGGTCGGCCACGTTGAGCAGGATTTCGATCTCGGCTGCCTTGGCGCTGGCCATCCGCATCGCCTGCGTCCGTGCCTGGGACAGGGCCTGCTCGCGCAGTTCCTCGTGCGCCGAGCGCACACGCCAAAGGTGCACCGAAACCAGCAGCAGCGCGAGCAGCGGCAGCGCCAACGCCCAGCGACGCATGCGGGCAGCGGCACTGGACCATGCAGCGTCAGTCTTCACGGGACGGTGGCACCAAAGCGAAGTGCAAGTGCCCCATCATCGTGCCCTCGGGCCGGCCGCGCGCGGCCGTGCGTTGTGCCTGCTTGCCGTGGATCAAGCGGCGGGCGGTTTGGACGGGCGGGCCGCAGCGCCGCGATTCAAGAGCCGGACTGTCTGGCCTTGATGCCCTGATCCTGCAGCCAGGCCAGTACACGCGCCACCTGATCGCCCTGGACTTCCAGCACGCCGTCCTTCAACGTGCCACCGGCTCCGCAGGCTGCCCGCAGGCGCTTGCCCCACGCGGCCAGCTCTTCCGGCTGCAGGGCCAGACCTTGGATCAGGGTCACGGTCTTGCCGCCCCGGCCTTTGCTGCTGAGGCACACGCGCACCAGGCCGTCGCCCGCCGGCACCGGCATGGCACTTTGGCACCGGCAGTGGGCCAGCGGCTGCCGGCAGGCCGGGCACATCCGGCCACCTTCGGTGGAGTAGACCAGCCCCCCGCTGTTGGATCGGCGCATGGCAGGATTTTCCATGCTCGCTGCACAGCTGGCACGGCATGTGCTGAAATCAGGCGATCAAGCCGGATTGGCGTCAACCCGCCCTTCCACACCCCCGGGCCCTGGCTCATCCCACGCACATTCCACCATGAGCCAAATCCATTTCATCGGCGGCGAAAAAGGCGGCGTCGGCAAGTCGCTCGTGGCGCGCCTTCTGGCCCAGCACCTGATCGACCGCGGCATGCCCTTCCTGGGTTTCGACACCGACCGCTCGCATGGAGCCCTGCTGCGCTTCTATGCCGATTACGCAGCACCCATGCCGCTGGACGGCCACGACAGCCTGGACGCCGCACTGGAGGCGGCACTGGCCGAACCCGCACGCCGCGTGCTGGTGGACCTGGCGGCTCAGACCCAGGTGGCGCTGGTGAACTGGTTGCAGGAAGCTGGCGTGGCCGAACTGGCTGCCGAGCAAGGGGTGCAGATCAACTATTGGCACGTGATGGACGCCGGGCGTGACTCGGTGGACCTGCTGGCGCACTGGCTGGACGGGCCGGGCGCGCAGCTGCCGCTGGTTCTGGTCCTCAACGAACTGCGCGGTGAGCGGTTCGATCAGCTGGAAGCTTCAGGCCTGCTGGCGCGAACTGCCGCGCTGGGCGCACGCACGATGCGCCTGCGCAAGCTGCCCGACGTGCTGCTGCAGAAGGTGGATGCCACCGGGGCCAGCTTCTGGGCCGCCCTGCAGCCCGGCGTACTTGGCTTGCTGGACCGCCAGCGCCTGAAACTGTGGATGCAGCGCGCGGCCCAGGAACTGGAGCCCCTGGCCTGAAACTCAGGGCACCGCGCTGGCGGCAACGGCTGGCGCAGCGATCACCATCGCCTTGCCGCCCACACAGGCGCTGGTCTGCCCTGGCCTGCAGCGCTGCGGTTCAGGAATCAGATGGGCGGGCACCGGCTTGACTGGGCGCATCACCCAGAACATCACCACGCCAGCGGCTGCCACGGCCAGCACGGCGATCAGCACGCGACACCGCAGGCTGGCGGCGGGATAGGCCTGGACTTCGAACAAGGGCGGGGTCTGGTGGTGAATGGCCCGCCACTATCGCATGCGGTGGCCGGCTCGCCGTCAGGCCTTTGCCACTGGCGCGCGCACCAGGTGGTCAAAGGCCGACAGCGCCGCTTTCGCACCCTCACCGCTGGCCACGATGATCTGCTTGTAAGGCACCGTGGTCACGTCGCCGGCGGCGTAGACGCCCGCCAGGCTGGTGGCGCAGCGTGCGTCGATGACGATCTCGCCATGGCGCGACAGTTCGACCGTGCCCTTGAGCCAGTCTGTGTTGGGCACCAGGCCGATCTGCACGAAGACACCGGCCAGCGCCACCGTGTGCTCGCTGTTGTCCAGCCGGGTGCGGAATTTCAGGCCATTGACCTTCTGCCCGTCGCCGGTGATTTCGGTGGTCTGCGCGCTGGTGTGGATGCTGACGTTGGGCAGGCTCCTGAGCTTGGCCTGCAGCACCGCATCGGCGCGCAGCGTGGCGTCGAACTCCAGCAGCGTGACATGGGCCACGATGCCGGCCAGGTCGATCGCCGCTTCGACGCCCGAGTTGCCGCCGCCGATCACGGCCACCTTCTTGCCCTTGAACAGCGGCCCGTCGCAATGTGGGCAGTAGGCCACGCCCCGGTTGCGGTACTCCTGCTCGCCCGGCACGTTGACATTGCGCCAGCGCGCGCCGGTGGCCAGCACCACGCTGCGGCTGCGCAGCTGCGCACCGTTTTCCAGCGTCAGCGTAATCGTGCCGCCCGGCGAGGCGGCCGGCTCCAGGCGGGCTACACGCTGGCCGTTCATCACGTCCACTTCGTACTCGCGCACATGGGCCTGCAGCGCGGCGGCGAACTTCGGGCCTTCGGTGTGCGGCACCGAGATGAAGTTTTCGATGCCCAGCGTGTCCAGCGTCTGGCCGCCAAAACGCTCGGCCACCACGCCGGTGCGGATGCCCTTGCGTGCCGCGTAGACGGCCGCGGCCGCGCCGGCCGGGCCGCCGCCGATCACCAGCATGTCGAACTGCGGCTTGGCGCCCAGCAGGGCGGCGTCGCGCTTGGCGGCGCCGGTGTCCACCCGCGCCAGGATGTCGGCCACATCCATGCGGCCGGAACCGAAATGCCGGCCGTTGAGAAAGACCGTCGGCACGGCCATGATCTGGCGTTGCTCGACCTCGTCCTTGAACAGGCCGCCGTCGATGGCCACGTGGCGCACACGCGGGTTGAGCACGGCCATCAGGTTCAGCGCCTGCACCACGTCCGGGCAGTTGTGGCAGGTCAGCGACATGTAGGTCTCGAAGACCATGTCCTCTTCCAATGCCTGGATCTGCGCGATGACGGCCGCGTCCAGCTTGGGCGGGTGCCCGCCGGCCTGCAGCAGCGCCAGGACCAGTGACGTGAACTCATGCCCCATCGGGATGGCGGCAAAGCGTACGCCCATCTCGGTACCGATGCGGCGGATGGCAAACGCGGGCCGGCGTGCATCCTGGCCATCCAGGCGCAGCTGGACCTTGTCCGAGAGCGCCACGATGTCGTCCAGCAGCGCGCGCATCTCGATCGAGGCCGGGCGGTCGTCCAGCGAAGCCACCAGCTCCACGGGCTGGGTGATGCGTTCCAGGTAGGCCTTGAGCTGATTCTTGAGACTGGCGTCCAACATGGTGAAGTCCTTGTCGAAAAAATGGGGGCGTGGCCGGACCGACCTTGTCGGCAGCGCCCGGCTTGCAGGTGCTGCCGACAGGGCCCGTAGGCACTGGGGTGGGGAGGCGCGGTGGGCGTGCTGCCCACCGCCAGGGGCCGAGGTGGCTTTAGATCTTGCCGACCAGATCCAGCGAAGGCGTCAGCGTGGCCGCGCCCTCCTGCCACTTGGCGGGGCAGACCTGGCCCGGGTGGCTGGCCACGTATTGCGCGGCCTTGACCTTGCGCATCAGCTCGCCGGCGTCACGGCCGATGCCGTTGTCGTGGATCTCGCACAGCTTGATC
>WBZP01002022.1_pt1 | contig 23961 bp, 18 predicted proteins | sample 5204301 | NCBI WGS metagenome assembly WBZP01 (sample SAMN12412401, study PRJNA552823) | activated sludge metagenome | isolation source: activated sludge from nitrification reactor of wastewater treatment plant... | place: USA: Pennsylvania | collected 2017 | reverse complement strand
GGGAACCTCGGGCAGTTTCGGCGTGAAGGGGCGGGTTTCCATGGCCGTGAGTGTAGACGATTCGATAGCCTTTTTATACAGTTAACCGCAGTTTATGAGCATTTACCGCTACCGGCCACGAGGTTTGGGCCGACCCGGCCGGCCGCACCTGCCATCCCGTACTTCGCCACCACGACCTGCCCTGGCAATTTTTGGTTTCCCTCAGTTGGGAATTGGAAGTGAAAGGCATTTGCTCCCGCGAAACCTTCTTCCAGCAGGTGCGCACGCGCTAAGTCCCCTATCGATCAGATTGTCCCTATCAGCAAGCACTGTTCAAAACGCAATCCGCATAGGAGCGATGATATGAACACGTCCTCTCACGAAGTGAATCACATTCTGGCCGGCATTGGCGAATTACCGAGCGGTTTGATCAACGGACGGCTTTGCAAGGTCGTTTGCGAGTTTTGCCCGCTGCGGTCCTGGAAATCCCCGGCCATCACCGCCGTACACTGCAAGCAAATTCTGGCGACGGCCCGGCAATCCAAGCGGCTTAGCGCCCGGATTTAAAGATCGCTCTATTCCACTGAATGGCGCTGGACGTTCGGTTACGGCAATGACCTACCGGCTTGAATCCATCCCGGTTATCATCGCTGGAACCCACGTCCAACGCCGTTGTGACATTCTCAGCCTTCACATGGCGAAACGGGGCGAAACCATCGGCTGGCGAGCGTTGCTCGGCGACGACCGCAAGAATATCGGCGATTTCGCCTGTTATCTTCACCGTCTGCTGGGCGTCAAGGCCGGGTAAGGTCCTGCTTGCAGCCTGAATCCACAGGCGGCGCGATCCATGGCCTTGAAAATGATGTTAAATATAATATCATTGATCCATGACCAAAGCGGACAAAACCCTCGACCAGATGCGCGCCAATCCCCGTGACTGGCGAATCGAAGACCTGGAAGTGGCGGCGAAGCGCCTGGGTCTGACGGTTCGCAAACCGAGCGGAAGCCATGTCATCTTTCAGAAATCCGGTTGCTCGTTGGAAGTGAGTGTTCCCGCCCATAAACCGATCAAACCAGTGTATGTACGCTGCCTGATCGACTTGATTGATGCCGAGGCCGAACATTGAACAGTCCCCATTTCGATGATTATCCTTTTGAGATTCGCCCGCTGTCCGAAGAGGACGGCGGCGGTTATCTAATCACGTTTCCGGATTTGCCGGGCTGCATGGCCGATGGCGAAATCCCGGAGGACGCGATCCGTGAAGGACGGGATGCGTTCCGCTGCTGGATGCAGGCGCATATTGAGGATGGCCGAAAAATTCCACTTCCCAACAGCGGTGGAGAACCGGGCAAATTTGTCCAGCGTCTGCCCAAATCACTGCACGCCAAGCTGGCGGCTCGCGCCAGGCAGGAAGGCGTGAGCCTGAATACCCTGGTATTGACCTTTATTGCGGAAGGTTTGGGACGCCGCGAGTCTCATGCTTGAATTAACCGTACACCGCCAGCTTGCACGTACAGTGACCATCTCCGCAGTGTTTCTGATGCAAGCGGTAATTTCTTCCGACGGATTTCCGTCAAGCTGATTATGTTGCGAACGCAACAGGGCGCCAAACCGATGGTCAGCACGCAATCCTTTCCAGAGCCCGAACGTCTGGATCGCCGCCAGGCGCTATCCTGGGCTTTTTACGACTGGGCCAACTCGGCCTTTGCCACCACGGTGATCGCCGGTTTCTTTCCGATTTTCTTCAAGCAGTACTGGAACGCGGAAGCGCCAGCCACGGAAAGCACCTTCTGGCTGGGCGCGGCCAACTCGCTGGCCAGCCTGCTGATCGTGTTTCTCGCTCCACTGCTGGGCGCGATCGCCGACCGTGGCGGCGCCCGGAAACGGTTTCTGCTGGCGTTCGCGGCGCTGGGCATCGTCATGACCGGCGCCCTGTACGGGGTGGGGCGAGGCGACTGGGGCTGGGCGGTGACCCTCTACGTCCTGGCTCTGATCGGCTTCTCGGCCGGCAACATCTTCTACGACGCGCTGCTGGTGGGCGTGGCCGGCGAGCGCAAGCTCGATATCGTCTCCGCCCTGGGCTACAGCCTGGGCTATCTGGGCGGCGGCCTGCTGTTCGCCCTGAACGTGCTGATGACCCTGTATCCGGGCTGGTTTGGTTTGGCGAACGCCGCCGAGGGGGTGCGCGTCTCGTTCGTGACGGTGGCGCTGTGGTGGACGCTGTTCTCCATTCCCCTGCTGCTGTGGGTGCCCGAACCGCCCGCGCCGGGCCGGGTGAGTGGGCTGGCGGCGATCCGGGCCGGTTTCGGGCAGTTGCGCGGCACCTTCCAGGAAATCCGCCGCCTGCGGGTGGTCGGCACCTTCCTGCTGGCTTACTGGTTGTATATCGACGGGGTCGATACCGTCATTCACATGGCGGTGGACTACGGCCTGGCGCTGGGTTTCCCCGCCGACAGCCTGATCGTCGCCCTGCTGCTTACCCAGTTCGTGGGATTTCCAGCCGCCATCGCTTTCGGCCGGTTGGGGGAGCGTTGGGGGCCGCGAACCGGGATCCTCATCGCCATCGCGGTCTACTTCCTGATCACGGTCTGGGGCTATTTCATCCGGCATCCCTGGGAATTCTACGCACTGGCGGCGGCTATCGGTCTGGTCCAGGGCGGCATCCAGTCCTTGAGCCGTTCCCTGTACGCCCGGCTGATCCCGGCGGAGAAGTCTGGGGAGTTCTTCGGCTTCTTCAACATGCTGGGCAAGTTCGCGGCGGTGCTGGGGCCGGTGCTGATGGGCGGGGTGAGCCTGCTGAGCGGCAGCCCGCGGCTGTCGATCCTGTCGCTGCTGGTGCTGTTCGCCGGCGGGGCGCTGCTGCTGGCCCGGGTGGACGAGGCCGAGGGGCGGCGGATGGCCGGGACGCTATGAGGGGTGGGGTACTTCCAGAAACGCATGGACTAATGCCGTGAACCGGGGGGCATCGGCGGCAACTCCCGAAAATCGGGAAACCGCTCCCCATCCCGCTCCGCGCGCCCCGCGCCACCCATGATCTCCTCGGCCAGCCGGGCGAAATCAGCCGGTTCGGCGGACAGTAGATGCTCGTACAACACCACGTCCCAGCACTCGATGCGGTTGGCGTAGGCCAGCAGAATCACATCGTCATGGATACCGGCGTAATCCAGCAGCCGCCGGGGCAACAGCAACCGGCCGCTGCCATCCAACTCCAGTTCGGTGGCGCCCCGGTGGAAATAGCGGACAAACTCGCGGTTCTTCTTGACGAACAGGTTCAGCCTGTTGAGTTCGGCGGTGACGCGCCGCCATTCATCCAGCGGATACAACACCAAGTGCTGTTCGAAGCCGCGATTGACCACGAACCTGCCCTCCGCCTCGACGGGAAGCTGCTTTCTCAGAGCGGCCGGCAACGCGATTCGCGCCTTGGAATCGAGCCTGCATTCAAATTCGCCGAGAAAGCTTGTCATGTTATCAACTTGGCATATCCGGGGCTGAATGGCGCTCGGTTGCAATCAGGATGCCGATCCTGATGGAAAGTTTGGCGCATCCTGGGCAAGTTCCGCTTCCAGGGTGGCCCACTCCGTATCGGTGAACAGCCGCGAACGGGTCAGAAACCGTAAGCCCTCCGGACCTTCCAGAGAGAACATGCCCCCACGACCCGGCACGACATCGATGATGAGTTGGGTATGTTTCCAGTATTCGTATTGGGCGACGCTCATGTAGAAAGGGCAACCGCCGATCTCGCCCAGCCGCACGTCGCCGTCGCCCACCAGCAGTTCCCCTTCGGGAAAGCACATCGGCGCGCTGCCGTCGCAGCAACCGCCGGACTGGTGGAACATCAGCGGACCGTGTTTGGCGTTGAGCCGGGCGATCAGCGCTAACGTCGCGTCCGTGGCCAGAACGCGGGGAACCGTGATCATGGGTAACCTCCTCCGCTGAACTAAAACGACCCCCACCCCCGGCCCCTCTCCCACTAGCGGGAGAGGGGAGAGCAAGCAGCTACCTCAGAAAAATCCCAGTGCCTGGGGGCTGTAACTCACCAGCAGGTTCTTGGTCTGCTGGTAGTGATCGAGCATCATTCGGTGGTTTTCCCGCCCGATGCCGGACTGCTTGTAGCCGCCGAAGGCCGCATGCGCGGGGTAGAGATGGTAGCAATTGGTCCAGACCCGGCCCGCCTTGATGCCACGTCCCATCCGATAAGCCGTGTTGATGTCCCGGCTCCACACCCCGGCGCCGAGACCGTACAGCGTGTCGTTGGCGATGGCCAGCGCCTCGGCGGCGTCCTTGAAGGTCGTGACCGCCAGCACCGGGCCGAAAATTTCCTCCTGAAAAATCCGCATCTTGTTATGGCCCCGGAACACGGTCGGCTGGATGTAGAAGCCATCCTTGAGTTCGCCGCCCAATTCGGCCCGCTGGCCACCGGTCAGACACTTCGCGCCCTCCTGCCGGCCGATGTCGAGGTAGCTGAGAATTTTCTCCATCTGCTCGGTGGACACCTGAGCGCCCAGCATGGTGTCGGTATCGAGGGGGTGGCCCTGCTTGACCGCCTTCACCCGCGCCAGCGCCTGCTCCATGAAGCGGTCGTAGATGGACTCCTGGATCAGCGCCCGCGACGGACAGGTGCAGACCTCGCCCTGATTCAGAGCGAACATCGTGAATCCTTCCAGCACCTTGTCGAAGAACGCGTCATCCTGGGCGCACACGTCGGCGAAGAAGAGGTTGGGCGATTTGCCGCCCAGTTCGAGGGTGACCGGGATCAGGTTTTGCGAGGCGTACTGCATGATCAGCCGTCCGGTCGTGGTCTCGCCGGTGAAGGCGATCTTGGCGACGCGCCGGCTGGAGGCCAGCGGCTTGCCCGCCTCCAAACCAAAACCATCGACCACGTTGAGTACTCCTGGCGGCAGCAGATCCTGAATCAGTTCCAGCAGCACCAGGATCGAAACCGGCGTCTGCTCGGCGGGCTTCAACACCACGCAGTTACCGGCCGCCAGAGCGGGCGCCAGCTTCCAGGTCGCCATCAGAATCGGGAAATTCCAGGGGATGATTTGCCCGACCACGCCGAGCGGTTCATGGAAGTGATAGGCAACGGTGTTATCGTCGATCTCGGCCAGCGTGCCTTCCTGGGCGCGGATGCAGCCGGCGAAATAGCGAAAGTGGTCGATGGCCAGCGGCAGGTCCGCCGCCAGGGTTTCCCGCACTGGCTTGCCGTTGTCCCAGGTTTCCGCCACCGCCAGCAGTTCCAGATTCGCCTCCATCCGGTCGGCGATACGGTTGAGCCGGTTTGCCCGTTCCGCCACCGATGTGCGGCCCCAGGCGTCGGCGGCGGCATGGGCGGCGTCCAGCGCCAGTTCGATGTCCTCGGCGGTCGAGCGCGGCACTTCGCAAAATGCCTTGCCGGTAACCGGGCTGACGTTCTCGAAATACTCGCCCTTCACCGGCGGTGTCCACTGGCCACCGATGAAGTTCTGATAACGGGATTTGAAGCTGATTTTCGCGCCCGGTTGTCCGGGAATGGCGTACAACATGACAGTACCTCCTCCTACGGTTGGGTGGCGCGCGGCGACGGGCTTGAGCATCGCCGTCTTTTTCCGGCGGTGAGCAAAAGTCACGTTGACCGCGGCTTCGCTCCCCCCTTCTCTAAGAGTAGACGTCTTTTTGTACAACTTCCCGGTTGATACAATTGAATGATCAAATAGACAAGGTGACGACATGCAACCGAGTTTCTGGCACGAACGCTGGGAGCGGGCCGAGATCGGCTTTCACCAGCAGGAAATCAATGTTTATCTCCAGCAGTTTTGGAATCGTCTGGAACTGCGATCCGGCCAGCGGGTGTTCGTTCCTCTGTGTGGCAAGAGCCTCGACCTGCTGTGGCTGGCGGGGAATGGCCATCCGGCGACTGGGGTGGAACTCAGTCCCATGGCGGTCGCGGCGTTCTTTGACGAGAACAGCTTGCAGCCACGCCGCTGGCATGACGGCGCGTTCGAAATCTGGGAAGTGGACGAAATCCGCATCCTGCTCGGCGACTTCTTCGCCCTGGAGCCGCGCCATGTCGCCGATTGCGCCGGGATCTACGACCGCGCCTCGCTGATTGCGTTGCCACCGGCGATGCGCGAGCGCTACGCCCGCCATCTGGATGCCATTCTGCCGCATGGAACACGGGTGCTGCTGATGACGATGGAGTACGACCAGACGGTGCTGCCAGGGCCACCGTTCGCGGTCGACGAAGCGGAGGTGCGGGCGCTGTACGGATCGACCCATGAGGTGGAGTTGCTCCACACCCGCGATGCCCTGTCCGAGGAATCGCGCTGGCGGGATCGCGGCCTGGTCTGGCTGCTGGAGAAGGTGTACCGGCTGGCGCATCAGCCGGGCGCGCGGCCGGAAACCGGGTACTGAGCGGGTTAGCTGGCGCGCTGGCATGTCAGCCAGCGGTCCAGACTGTTCGCGAAAGCTTGCTTGTCGCGGTTGTGGTAGGGCGCCGGACCGCCGGTCATATTACCCGCCGTCCGCAACTCCTCCTTGAGATTGCGCAAGGCCAGCCGCTCCTGGACGTTATCCTCCGTATATAACTCACCACGCGGGTTGAGCGCGGGAATCCCCTGCGCCACCAGTCGGGCCGCCAGCGGAATATCGGCGGTGATGACCAAGTCGCTGGCGGTTGCGTGTTCGACGATGTAGTCATCGGCCGCGTCGAAACCCTGGCTGACCTGGACCACCGTGATCAAAGGCGAGGGCGGTGTCTGCGCCCGGTGGTTGGCCACCAGGGTGACTGGCACACTGGCCCGTTGCGAAGCGCGGAATACAATGGCCTTGACCGGAGCCGGACAGGCATCCGCATCGATCCAGATTTTCAAATCAAGCCACCATGTTGGAGTGCTTCTTCTGTCCCCGATTGGGGAAATCCAGCGCCAGGGTCACGCCGGGCCGGGGAAGGACGGCAAACCGCCCGAAGCCTTATCGCCGAAGCGTTTGAGCACCGCCAGCATCGAACCCTGGCCGCTGGCGGCAATGCAGGCCAGCATTTCCCGCAAGGCTGCGCCGGCGTCAGCGGCGGGAATGACGCACTGGTATTGATGGACAAGACCCTCAACGCTCGACGGTGTAGATCAGATCGGCGCCAGTCCCGGCAGCGCTGGTGTTGGACTCGAACATCAGGCGCTTGCTCAGTCGGTACTTCACATTGAAGGTATTGACGGCGTTGAACAGACCCACCCCGTAACCGACGTACCAATCTGGCGACAAGTACTTGCCGAACATCAGCGAGGTGTTTTTTTTGCCGCCGCTGTCAGACCCCAATTGCAGGGAATCCAGACCGAACGCATCGCCCAGACTCTTGGTGAGCGCGCCACCGCCCAGTCCCATGGCGTTGGCGGCCTTGAACAGCAGCGCGGACTCGGAGCCGCCGCTTTGCGATGATCGGCCCAGCACCAGATAGGACAGGATGCTGGAATCGGGCATCTTCGGTTCCGAAAACAGGGTCATTTTGGGGTTTTTCAGCGTACCCCGGATTTGCGCGCCGGCGGTGATCGACGTGCCGGTGAAGGCGCTGCCCGACGACTGCCGCGCCACCCGCAAATCCAGGCCCGGATTGTCGAGCGGGCTGCTGCTGAACAGCAACTGCCCGCGCTGGATCTGAATCTCCTCGCCAAAAATCCGGTAGTTGCCAGCGACGACTTCGATGCTGCCGCTGCCTCGTGGCGCCAATTGCGGTGTTTCCTCCACCAGCAAACTCCCTCTCAGCCGGCCTTTGAAGGCGGGCGTTTCCAGTTGGACGTCATCGCCCAGAATGACTCGTACCCTAGCGTATATTTCGAAGCCCCGGGGTGTGGGCGGCAGCGCGTCGCCGTTAGAACCGTTGACGATGACGACATCATCCGATGCCTGAACCGCTCCCGGCCGGTCGCTACCGGGCCGCAGGAAGGCGCGCGGGATGGTCACCTCGCCGTCGATCCGGATCTGCCGTTGAGCGATATCCAGTTTCAGATTGGGGCTGATCTGGATTTGCAGGTCGGTGGTTTTCAGCGCCTGGAAATTCTCGCCCTGGACCGTCAGATTCAGTTGTGGCTTCAGCGGGTCAACGGTCCCGCTCAGTTGCAACTGACCAGGGGCGGAGCGGACCGAGCCGGAGAGTCGCAGCGGTCCCTGGCCGTCGCTGACAGCGGTGAACTGGAGGTTCTCCAGCTTGATCCCGGCTTCGGGAATGCTGACGCCGGCGTTTTCCATGCGGATTTCGCCGCGCAGCGCCAGTTTGGGAACCGTTCCGGCGATGTTGACATCCGCCCGCAATTGTCCCGAGACGTTTTGCAACGGTGGCGCGAATGCGGATACCACCTTCAGATCAGTAATGGCGGCGTTGATTTTGCCACTCAGCCGAGCGGCGCCGAACGGGTCCTGCGCTTGCAGGTTGGCCTGCACTTGTCCAGTTTGCGCCAAGTCCAGCCGCGCTTGACCGCTGGCGGTGCGGCCGTTGGTTTCGAGTTGCAGACTGCCGCCGTTGAGGGTGAAACGGATCGGCTGGCCGTTAGCTTCCATGCTCAGGCCGCCGGGGGCGATGCTCAGGTTGAGCTTGCCTTGTAGCGCTCCGCCGATTTTGCCGCTGACGGTGGCGTCGCCGCTGACGCTGGTCGCGAGATTCATGTCCTGGGGCAGCAAGCGTTTGAACCGTTCCGGGGTGAGGTTGCTGAGTTGCGCGCGGCCGTTGAAATTGCCGGACTGCTCCCACTGGCCTTGCAGGCATAGCCGGGTGGGCGCGCTGCTCAGGCAGGCGGCAGCGAGACTGGCGGCCTTGGCCGAGGCGCGCACCATCGCTGGTTGGTCCAGATTCCATGCCCCGGCGACGGTATCCCTGGCGCTCAGTTGGGTGACGCGGCCCTGCCAGAGCAGGGACGGAGTTTGCAGGTTGCCCGCCAGCGCCAGCAGGAAGCGGCCCGGCTCGCCGGTCAGTTCCGCCTTGAGGTCGTGGGCGGCTGGCGTACCGCCACCGTCGAGGGTGAAGATTCTCCAGTTCTGGCCGCCCAGCGTCAGCCCTTCGCCGCTGACTTTCACCTGGGAACGGCTGGCACCGCCGACGTCCACGTTGGCCTCGCCGCGCAATTGCTGAATTTGCGTATCGCCTCGCCGCAGATTCCGCACCGTGAAGTTGGCCGCCACCGTCGGCCGGTCGCGGGATCCACTCAAGTTGCCGCTGCTGGCAATGGTCCCGCTCAAGCCGGGAACCAGTGATTTGATCTGCGGCGCGTCCAGTTTCCAGCGCAAATCCCAGCGTTGCGCCAGCGACCCGTCGGCTTCCAGCCGGGCGTCGCCCGCGTTTATTTTCAGGGTTTTGATAGTCAGATTCTGGTCTTGAACCGCGATGTCGGCATTGCCGCGCACCGCCTGCCCGCTCAGGGTGCCAACCAGATCTTCCAGCAGAAGATTGGCGCGTAATACCGCATCTTCCAATCTGCCGTCACTCTTGAACCGCAGGTTCAACTTGCCGGGTACGTCTTTCCAGTGCGCGCCGGGGTTGAGTCCCGCGCCGGTCAATTCGGCCTGCCAGCGCACGGCGGGCAGCCAGGCGACATTGGCATTGCCCTGGATCGTTCCTTCCAGCGTCTGGCCAGCGAGCTTGACGTCGCGCACCGCTTGGTCGGAACCCAGGCCCTCCAGGGTCCAGCGGCCTTGGGGAATGTCCGGGCCTTGCAGTTCGGCGGCGAGCTGGAACCGGTAGTCCTTGGGCGTGCCTTCGGCGGCGAACTCGCCTTTGGAACTCTCCACTTGCGCTGGACCGGTCAGCGGCCAAATCAGGGCTTGCCATTGGCCGGTCACGTTGAAGCGGAGATCATCGAATTGCAGGTCGCCCTTAGCGTCGAACGCCAGCGGCCAGTCGGCGGCGGTCAGCCGCAACTCGTCCAGTTTCAGCGCCCGATCGTCGCCGGCGGCGGTGAATTTCAGGGTGGCGGGACCGAGTTCGGGCAGGGTGGCGGTGATTTCACCCTGGCCCTTGAACTCGGCTAGTACGCCCTTGGCGTCGATCCGTGCGGTCAAAGGCTTGCCGGCCAGGTCCGGGACGAAGGGCTTGAGGTCCGCCACGTCCAGTTTGGCCTGGGCCGACCAGGCGGGTTTCGGGTCCAGCGGCTGGCGGACATCGCCGCTCAAGTCCAGCGTGGCCACGCCGGTGATGTGCTGCGTCAGTTGCAGCCGGTCGCGCAACTCGCCCTGGATTTCGCCTTGGCCATTGAAGGTTCCGTAGTCCGGGGTTGGAAGTTGCCAGTTCAGCCGGACCTGGAGCGGATAGCCGCCCGTGGGATTCAGCCGGCCGCTTAGATGGACCTCGCCCTGGGGCGCCCGGACTTCCAGGGTTTCGATGCTGATGCCATCGGCCTCGGTGCGAGCCTTGAGGTGGATGGCGTCAATCTGGATAGGTTCGGCGCCGGCCGGCCGGATGCGGATGGCGTGGCCCCGCAGATCGGCGATGGTAACCGCCAGCGGCAGGTGGATGTCGGGCAAAACCAGCGGCTCGGGCGATGACGGGGCGCTATCGCCGGGCGGCAATTGCACTTCCAGGCCGCTGAAGCGCAACCGGACGAGGTTCAACGTCCCATCGCGCAAATCCACGGGCCGCCAGTCGAGTTCGACATTGGCGAGCGCCACTTTCAGTGGGCCATCCTCGTAACGGAGTTGCTCGACCCGCAGCGGTCCCAGCAGCCGGCCGCTGACCTGGCCGTAACTCAATTGTCCCGGCAATACCCGCCCGGCCAGCGTCAGAAGACCCTTGAGTCCGGTTTCGGTGGAAACGGTGATCCCACCCGTCAGCACGATCAGGAGCAGCAGGAGCAGGAGCAGCGAGAACAGCCAGAACAGCAGACGGCGCAAGGCGCGGGAGGTATTCACAGATCAGGCCCGATGCCGAAGGAGAAACGGAAGGCGTCGCCCGGCGGCCGGTCCAGCCCGGAGGCGAAATCCAGCCGCACCGGTCCGACCGGCGAACGCCAGCGCAAGCCCACGCCGACGCCGGTTTTCATGTCGGGACTGGTCCCATCGAAGGCGTCGCCGCTGTCCACGAAGGCGGCGACGCTCCAGCCGTCCCAGACCCGGTGTTCGTATTCCAAACTACCCACCAGCAGGTTCTTGCCGCCAACGACCGTACCCTCGGCGTCAATGGGACCGATGCTGTTATAGGCATAACCGCGCACACTGGCGTCGCCGCCGGCGAAAAAGCGCAGCGAGGTCGGCAATTCCTCGATATTCGAGCTAATGGCGGTTGCCCCGAAGTCGCCGCGGGCGATGATCCGGCTGGCGTCATTCAGGGCGTATACCCCTTTCAGATGCAGCATGCCTTGCGCGAAAGTGGTGTCCGAGAGCAGTTCGGTCGCAGCGCCGCGCAGTTCAAAACCGAACAGCAGGCCACGGCTGGGATACAGGCGGTCGTCGGCGTCGATCCAGGTCCAGTTCAGGCCGGGGATCAACAGCAGTGACGTGGATCTGGAGTCGTCGCCGACCAGATAGTCCTCATACTGGTAGTTCAGATTGTAGTTCTTCAGCCATTTGCCATCCTGCCGCTGCCAACCGCCTCCGATCGTGGCGAGTTCATAGTCCTGCTGGTTGTAATTCTGATTGATATAGCTGGCGGTCAGGGTGTACTCGTCGGTGGTCGGATCTTCGCCGGGGATCATGTACTTGACGCCGAGAGCCGATTTAACCGTTGACCACAGCAGTTCCGCCTCGTAGTGGTGGCCCTGGGGATTGACCCAGCGCTGTTCCATTTTCAGCCTGCCACGGGCGCCGGTATCGGTGCCGTAGCCGAGACCGGCGCTGTACTTGCGCTGCTTGTTGGGTTCCAGTTCCACCTCGACCGGCGTGGTATCGGTGGCGGCATCGGGCGGAGCGTTGACCTGAACCTGGCTGAAGTACGGGCTACTGTTAAGATCGGCTTGCAGTTTTAGCAGGTCATTGGCGTTGTAGGGATCGCCCGGCTTGAAACGGGGATAGCGGTTCAGCAGCTTGGGCGACAGGAAACTCTGCTTGAAGGTGATGTTTCCGAAGCGGTAACGCCGGCCGGTATCGTAATGCAAATGGATGGCGGCCTCGTAGGTTTGCAGATTGATCCGGATGGCGCGCTCGGTGAAGCGGGCGTCGAAATAGCCGCGCTCGGTGGCCAGCCTTTCCAGCGCCTGCTTGAACTGTTCGTACTTGGGCTGATCGAGGACTTGACCCTGGGCGAGCGGTGCGTTGGCCAGCGCTTGCTGGAAGGCCGGATCCTGTTGGCCTTCGCCGAGGATTTGCACGTCCAGCGTCGTGATGCGCAGCGCGCGGCCGGGCTGAATTCGGTAGCGTGCTTCCCAGCCGTTGGGGGTGCGGCTCAGGGTGGACTCGATGGTGGGTTGGTAGTAGCCGAAGGGTTGCAGCGCCTCCCGAATTTCGCGCTCGGCGTTGCCGTGCAGCCAGCGCAACCGGGCTTCGTCCGGGGCGGCCTGGCCGGCAAAGCGGTTGAGTTCCAGATGGGCCAGCACGTTGTCGCGCAACGGTCCGTCCACGCCCTCGACCGTCACGGTGAGCGTGCCGTTTTCGCGGGTTTCCGTGGCGGTGAGCGGCGCGGCGTCCTCTTGTGCCCACAGTGGCCCAGCGACGAAGACCAAGATGCAGAACAGTAACCAGATGAACGCGGGGCGCAGGCTGGAACGGAGCATGAGGGATGGTCGGGGGCGGTGGTCGGCCAGTGGCGTTGGCGGTTGAACGGCGGGCAACGGGCGCGGTGCCAAGGTCAGCATTGGTTATAATCCGTTGGATGCTATTTAACACGCTTCGCGGTTTTGGCAAATGCCCGAAGGCCGCGATTCCCGAAGACTGTCTGGACATCATCATGCCCCATTCCCATCATCCCACGCTTGAAGCCTTTGTCGGCAACACGCCGCTGACGCGCTTGCAACGCCTGCCGGGCAATACTAACAATCTGATTTTCGGCAAGCTGGAAGGCAATAATCCCGCCGGATCGGTCAAGGATCGACCGGCGCTCGGCATGATCCGGCAGGCAGAAGCGCGCGGCGACATCCGACCCGGCGACATGCTGATCGAGGCAACCAGCGGCAACACCGGCATCGCGCTGGCCATGATCGCGGCGATCAAAGGCTACCACCTGACGCTGATCATGCCGGACAATCAGAGCGCCGAACGCCGGGCCGCAATGCGGGCCTACGGCGCCGAGCTGATCCTGGTCAGCAAGGAGGATGGCATGGAAGGCGCCCGCGATCTGGCCGCGCGGCTGGAGCGGGAGGGACAGGGTCGAGTGCTCGACCAGTTCGCCAACCCCGATAATCCGTTGGTCCACTATGAAACCACCGGCCCGGAAATCTGGCGCGACACCGGCGGGCGAGTCACTCACTTCGTCAGCGCCATGGGCACCACCGGCACCATCATGGGCGTGTCGCGCTATCTCAAGGAACAGAATCCCGCCGTGCAAATCGTCGGAGTGCAGCCGACCGAGGGTTCCAGCATCGCCGGCATCCGCCGCTGGCCGGTGGCGTACCTGCCGAAAATCTACGACCCGGCGCGGGTGGATCGCCTCCTTGATGTCACCCAGACCGAAGCCGAGATCATGACTCGCCGGCTGGCTCGCGAGGAGGGGATCTGCTGCGGGGTGTCGGCGGGCGGCGCGGTGGCGGCCGCGCTGCGGCTGTCGCAAGAGGTCGAAAACGCAGTGATGGTCACCATCATCTGCGACCGGGGCGACCGCTATCTGTCCACCGGGCTGTTCTCGGATTGAGGAGCGACGCATGAGTGGTTCGGCGGCAAAAAAGCGTAAGGCGATGGCGGCGGCGGAGCCGTTCATCGCCCACATCGAGGATTTGACCCACGAGGGTTATGGCGTGGCGCGGCGCGAGGGTAAAGCCGTGTTCGTCGAGGGCGCGCTGCCGGGCGAGGAGGTCCGCTGCGCGTACACCGCCCGCCGGAGCCGCCGCGACGAGGCGCGGGTATTGGAGGTGCTGACGCCGGCGCCGGAGCGGGTCGAGCCGCGCTGCGCCCATTTCGGCCTCTGCGGCGGCTGCGCCCTGCAGCATCTGGACCCAACCGCGCAACTGGCGCGCAAGCAGCGCTGGCTGCTGGACAGCCTGACCCATATCGGCAAGGTTCAACCGGAACGGGTGCTGGAGCCGCTGACCGGCCCGATTTGGGGCTACCGGCGGCGGGCGCGACTGGGCGTCAAGTACGTGACCAAAAAAGGGCGTGTGTTGGTGGGCTTCCGCGAGCGGCGCGGTCCGTATGTGGCCGATCTGCGCCGCTGCGAGGTGCTGGACGAGCGGGTCGGCGGCCTGCTGGAGGAACTGGCCCGGCTGATCGAAACCCTGTCCATCCGCGACCGGCTGCCGCAGATCGAGGTCGCCGGCGGCGACGCGGTGATGAGTTTGAGCCTGCGGGTGCTGGCGTCGCCGAGCGAGCTGGATTTGGCGCAACTCCGATCATTCGGCGAGCAGCACGGTCTCGCTCTGTATCTGCAACCGGGCGGGTCGGACAGCGTGCGGGTGCTGGAAAATTTCCCCGCGCCCCCGCCGCCTCTTTCTCAGGGGAAGAAAGGAAGTTTGAGTTACCGGCTGGCGGACGGGCTGGAACTGGAGTTCCAGCCGTATCACTTCATTCAGGTCAACGCCGCCCTCAACCGGCAACTGGTCGAGCGAACCGGCGAACTGCTGGAGATCGGGCCGCGGGACCGGGTGCTGGATCTGTTCTGCGGGCTGGGCAACTTCACCCTGGCGCTGGCCCGGCGAGCGCGGGAGGTGGTCGGGGTGGAAGGGGATGCCAGCCTGGTCGAGTGGGCCGGGCGCAACGCCGCGCGCAACGGCATCGCGAACGCCGTGTTTTACGCCGCCAATCTGGCGGGCGACTTGACCGGACAGCCTTGGATTCAGGGCGGCTACGACAAGATTCTGCTCGATCCGCCCCGATCCGGCGCGTTGGAGCTGATGCCCTGGATGGCGACGCTGGGCGCGCGACGGATCGTCTATGTTTCCTGCCATCCCGCCACCCTGGCGCGCGATGTCGGCGAACTGGCGCATCGCTTCGGCTACCGACTGCTCGGCGCCGGCGTACTGGACATGTTTCCCCACACCGCTCATGTCGAATCCGTGGCAGTGCTGGCCAGGTGATCGGTGGGCCGGTCCGCCCAGTTCGGGACGATCACGGTGAGTTACCCCCCGCGCCCGCCGTTGCGCCCGCTCAGCCGTCGCCGCTCAGAACTTCGCGCAGTTTGGCCAGCCCGATCGGTTTGGTCAGGGTCGTCACCGAACGCAAGCCGTTGAATTCCGCCAGCACGCGGGCATCCTTGGCGTAGTCGGGGCTGTAGCCGGTGATGATGATCAGGTTGGCGGCGTAGCGCTGCTCCATCAGCCACAACACCAGTTCGTTGCCATCCATCTCGGGCATCACCATGTCCATCACAATCATGGTGGGGCGCAATTCATGGTAGGCGTCCTGGAAAGCGCGGCCATGAGTGGTCACTCGCACCTCGTAACCCAGACCGGTGGCCACCTTGCGCACGAGTTCGCCAAATTCGGGTTCGTCGTCGACGACCAGAAGACGCTTTTCACTCATTATCAATTCACTCTATGGACAAGTCCGTGCAATGGAGCTTCAGGGCCACATGCTTCAGACCGGGATCGTCCGGGTCGTTATGGACGGCAAAGCCCAACGCCTGGTTCATTTGTAGCATCGGTTTGTTTTCCTTCAGCACCTCGCCGTAAATTTCCTGGATGCCGCGCGCCCGAGCATAGTGGATGATGCGCTGCATCAGCAGGTTGCCGAGCCCTAACCGCATCAGCGCCCGGTCGACGAGAATGGAGTACTCCGCCCGCTCATTGTTCGGGTCGGCGCTGAGATTGACGATACCATACACCTTGGCTTTGCCGGGCAGACCGGGACCGACTGCCACCAGTGCGATTTCCCGGTGGTAGTCGATCTGGGTCAGCGTCGCCGCCATGTCGTGCGACAGTTCGCGGATGGGCTGGAAAAACCGCAGCCGCAGATCCTCGGGCGAGGCCCGCTGCGCCAGCGCTTGCAGCGAGGGCTCATCCTCGGGCAACACCGGACGCAACAGCAGCTCCCGCCCGTTGGGCAGGGTGATGGTTTCCTCCAGACCCTTCGGATAGGGGCGAATCGCCAGGCGCTGGACCGGGGTGCTGGTGATCGGCGTCAGCCGCACCCGGGCGTCCAGCGCCACCACCCCTTGGGCATTGACCCACAGTGGGTTGATCTCCAGTTCGGCCAATTCGCTCAGGTCGACGACCATTTGCGACACCTTGACCAGGGTTAGCGCCAGGGCGTTGAGATCGGCGCGGCGCAACAGACTGTAACGCAGCCGCTGGTAAATTCGGGTTTGCGCCATGATTTCGCGGGCCAGGTGCAAGTTGAGCGGTGGCAGGCCATAGGCCAAGTCGTCGATGACTTCGGTTTCCATGCCGCCCTGGCCGAAGTAGATCACCGGCCCGAAGCCCCCGCCGGCGCGCACGCCCACGGTCAGTTCGTAAGCACCATCGCGAGCCACTATCGGCTGCAGGATGAAGCCGTCGAACCGGGCCGCCGGGGCCATGTCGTGCAACCGCGTTAGCATCGTGATCGCCGCCTGGCGCACCGCCTCCGGCGTGCTCAGGTAGCGGGCGACCCCACCGACCTGCGATTTGGCCACGATATCGGGCGAGACGATCTTCAAGGCGACCAGCGGATGCAGCTGCGTCGCCATGGCGGCGGCCTCGTCCGGGGAACGCGCCCTCCGGGTTTCCGCGACTGGGATGCCGTAGGCGGCCAGCAGTTGCATCGCCTCGTACTCGTTGAGACTGTGGCGCCCGTCGGCCAGCGCCCGGGCGAGGATGGTCCGCGCCGCCGCGCTATCGGGGGTAAATTCCTCCGACAGCGAAGGTGGGGTTTCCATCAGCAGCGCCTGATTGCGCTTGTATTGCACGATTCGCATAAACGCGCGCACCGCGCCACTGGCGGTTTCGTAGGTCGGTACTTGCTGTTCCAGTAATCGCCGCCGGGCCGCCGCGCCGGTCTGGGGGCCGGGAAAACTGGCGATGATGCAGTGGCGGCTGCCGGGGAGACGCTGGATCAGCGCGTCGGCCACTGCCGTGGTCTCGCCGAGGGCGCTGGGCGTCTTGACGACCAGGACACCGTCCACCCCGGGATCGGCGAGCACCAAATCCAGCGCCCGACCATAGGCGCCGGCGTCGGCCTGATCGCCCAGGTCAACCGGATTGGGAAGGGCGCTGGACTCGATCAGTGCTTCCAACCCCTGTTGGGTCGCCTCGGAAAACTGCGCCAGTCGCCCGCCAAAGCGGTACAGGGTATCGGTCGCCAACAGACTCATGCTGGAACTGTTGCCGAGGATAGCCAAGCGGTCGCTGTTGACCCGCTTGGCCGCTTTCAACACCTCGATCATTTGCAGGAGTTCATCGCTGTCGTCCACCCGCAGCAGGCCGGCGCGACGAAAGGCGGCGGCATACACCGCATCGTCCGGATCCTCGGGGTAGCGGCGTGGTTTCAGCACGATGACCGGTTTGATGCGCGCCGCGCGCCGCGCCGCCGACATGAACTTGCGGGCATCGCCAATGTGTTCCAGGTATAACAAAATCGCCCGGGTATGGTAATCCCCGGCCAAGTAGTCGAGAACGTCGGCGAGATCCACATCCAGGCTATCGCCCAGATGGATCAGATGGCTGAAACCAAAACCGTAGTGATTGCCCAAGTCGAGGGCGGTCTGCCCGATGGTGCCGGACTCGGTGATAAAGGCAATCTGGCCGGGCAGGAGCGGTTGGAGGTTCAGGCTGACGTTAAGGCGGGAACGGGGGACGTTGAAGCCCTGGGAACCGGGACCCAACACCCGCAGCAGATACGGTTGGGCCGCGTCCAGGATCGCTTGCGACAACGCCGCGCGTTCACCGGGCGGCAGGCTTCGGGCCTCGCTGACCAGCAGCGCGGCCCGGGCGCCGCGTTCGCCCAGTTCCCGAACCAGCGCCGGCGCCTCCCGTAGCGGTCGGGTGATGATGGCTAGCGCCGGGGGCAGTGGCAGGCTGGCGATGTCGGGGTAGGTAAGGGCGCCTTCCAGCGCCCACCGCTTCGCATCCACCGGCATGATCGGCCCCTGGAAACCGCCACACATTAGATTGCGGGCAATAATCAGTTCGCGGTCGCCGCCACCGCAAATCAGGGCAATCGTGTCCGGTTTGAAGAGCGCATCGAGATTGCGAATGGTCATGGGTTTTGAGGGTGGTGGGTTCGCGCGCGAATCGTCGGGCCTATTTGCCTTCAATCCTTGGCTTTGGAGGCCCGCCGTCGCCCAGGGGACCGCGCAGACAATCCATCAGCGCGGTCATGGTGTAGGGCTTCTGCAAAAAGCCGGTCAATTGCTGGCCGGCGAACCGCGGGGTAATCTCGCTTTCGGTATAGCCGCTCGACATCACCACCCGGACCTTTGGATCGAGCCAGCGCAACTCGCGGAACGTCTCCTCGCCATCCAGGTCGGGCATGGTCAGGTCCAGCAGCACGAGCACGATCTCGCCGCGCCGCGCGCGGTAGATCTCCAGAGCCTCGCGGCCGTCCACGGCGGTCAGCACCTGGAATCCAAGCCGCTCGAGCATCCTGACGCCCAGGATGCGGACCGATTCCTCATCGTCCACCAGCAGGATCGTGCCCGCGCCTTTCCAATCGGCCAGGTTCACCGCGTCCAGTCGGGCCACGGCCGTTGTTTCCTGCTTCACCGCCGGGAACAACACCTTGAAGGTCGTGCCCCCGCCCGGTTCGCTATACACCTTCAACGCGCCCTGGTGCCCTCGCACGATACCCAGCACGGCCGACAGGCCCAAACCCCGGCCGGTGAATTTGGTGGTGAAGAACGGCTCGAAGATGCGCCGCTGGATTTCCGGATCCATGCCGCAGCCCGTGTCCGATACCTCCAACCACACGTAAGACCCTTCGCTCAGGCTCTCTTCCAGGTAGACCTGGGACAGGCATTCGCGCGAACATTCCATGAGACCGGTCGAGATCGCGACCGTGCCGGCGCGGTCGCCGAGAGCTTCCGACGCGTTGATCACCAGGTTCATCACCACCTGACGGATCTGGCTGGGATCGCCATGCAGGGGGATCAGCGATTCCTTCAGGTTCAGGTTCAAAATAGCCTTCTTCGAGATGGACGCCTTGAGCAGGGAGACCATGTCCCCGATCAGATCGCCCAGTCGGATGTTTTCAATGACGAACCGGCCCTTGCCCGAATATGCCAGCATTTGACGGCACAGTTCGGCGGCCCGCAGCGAGGTCTCCTCTATCGCCCGCAGGCTGTCGCGGGCGGGAGACATCGGTGATAGTTCGTCCAGCGCCAGGCTGGCGTTGCCCAGAATAATCGCGAGGAGATTGTTGAAGTCGTGGGCAATGCCACCCGCCAGCACGCCCAGACTTTCCAGTTTCTGGGTCTGCTGCATCTGGCGCTCCAGTTGCAGCCGCTTGTCCTCCGCCCACTTGCGCCCGGTGATATCGGTGACCGCCAACAGCAACTGGGATTTGTCGTTCGCCTGCCGACGCCCCAGGGAGACCCCGATCATCGCGCCTTCGATGTGCGCGTAAAATGCCGGACCACGCGCGCGCAGAATGAGCGCCTCGAGATTTTTCCCGGCCGGGTTCTTGAAAAATGCCCGGTAGCGCGCCAGGAACACGCCGCGATCATGGCCTTCCATACATTCCGAGAACGGTCTACCAATCAACAGATCCCGGTCTTGGCTCACCATCCGGCAAAACGTTTCGTTGACCTCGCAAATCAGCCCGACTTCATCGAGCAACAGGTAGCCCAGCGGCGCTTGCTGGAACAGGAAGGAGAAATGGTTGCGGGACTCCTCCAGTTCCGCCATAACGCGGCGCAACTCTTCGTTTTGAGTTTCCAGTTCGATCTGGTGGACCTGGAGTTCGTGAACCAGCTTTTTGGCCTGCTCGCTGGAAAGCTCCGGCATGTCGGAGCGGCCCTGCTCCAGATGGCGCCGCGCGGCGCTGGCTTCCGCCTTCTTCCTGAGGATTTTCGCTCCATCCTGATCGTCTTGCGTCATGTCGCACCCTGTCCTGCTCGATCGTATCGGATAATATTCAGCTCGTCCTGGGCGCGGGCCAGCGCCCGGGACGATTCGATGATCTCGGTGATGTCGTTGAAAGTGGCGCAAACCTGGCCGGGCCGGTTCTCGCCCTGTTCGAGCCACGGCATGGCGTTGACGCGAATCCAGCGAATGTGATCGAGCCGCGGATTGAACACGCCCATCACCGCTCCGGTGACGGGCTGGCCGGTTCGCAGCGCGATCATCGACGGATGCTGGTCGCCGGGCAGTTCCGTTCCATCCTCGCCGATTGCCCGCCAGCAGGGATCGGCAGAGGTTCGCCCGTTGATCTGGTCGACCGACAGGCCCAGGATGCGCTCGGCCGCCCGGTTGGCGGAGATGATTTCCCCTTCAGCGTTCTGATACACCACCCCTTCCGCCATGGTATCGAAGAGCTGGCGATAGCGTTCCTCGCTGGCTTTGGCCTGCTCGACCGCCCGCTTGCGGCTGGAGAGATCCAAGATGGTGAACGTCGCGCCCTCGTCGGGAATCTCGGGATTCAACGACGAGCCATTGATCAATACCGGCAGGATCGTGCCATCCTTGCATCGCCAGCGTGTTTCCACCGCCCCCACGCCTTGCATTCGGATCTGGTCGTACAGGTTCTTGCCCGCGGACTCAAATTCCTCCTCGGACAGATACAACATGCGCGTACTCTGGTCGACCAGTTCCTCGGAGGCATACCCCAGCATCTGGCAAAAATGATCGTTGACTTCCAGGAACTTGCGGCCGGCGACCCGGCTGACCCCCACCGGTACGGCGCGATACAGGCTGGCGAGCCGGGTTTCGCGCTCGGACAGCGCATTCTGCGCGATCTTGAACAAGCCGATGTCGGTGAAGGTCACCACCACGCCGGAAATGGCTCCTACTCCGATGTGATAAGGGAGGATGCGCATGAGGAACCACGCACCGTCCTGGGTGCGGACTTCCCGTTCCTGTTCGACGGCGGTGCGGGCGACCTCTTGAATGAGCGCGAACAGGTCCATGTTCGCCAGGTTGTGAACCAGGTGGCTCACGGGACGGCCGATATCGCTGTCCAGAGCCTTGAGAACCCGGCGGATCTCGGGCGTGAACCGGCGGACCGTCAGGTTTTCGTCCAGGAACAGGGTGCCGATCCGGGTACTGGTCATCAGGTTGTCCAGATCGTTGTTCAGTTCGGTCAACTCGATGATTTTGCTCTGATGCTCGGCGTTGACGGTATGCAGTTCCTCATTGACCGATTGCAGTTCCTCGTTGGTGCTTTGCAGTTCCTCGTTGCTGGCGAGCAGTTCCTCGTTGGTGGCCTGTAGTTCCTCGTTCGAGGTTTCCAGCTCTTCGATGGTGGCTTGCAGGTTTTCCCGCGAGAACTGGAGTTCCTGCTCCAGGTCGTGAATCCGCTGTTCGGCCTCCTGGCTGACATCGAAGATCTGTGCGCCGCCCGTGGCCGATTCCTTCGGCTGCGGGGCAATCTCCTCAATGAACACCACTGCCAGCGGTTCCTGGCCCTTTTTCCCCGGCAGCGGACGGATGCGGATCTGGATGGATTTGGTCTCGTCGCGCCATTTCAGCCGGATGCTGGTGTATTTGAGTTGCTCGCCGGTTTTAAACACTTTTTGCAGGCCGGTGGCCAGCGGGATGGCCAAGTCCTTCACCGCGATCTTGGTGATGTCGTTCATCAGCTTGCCGGACGGCAGCCGGAAGAAGCCCTCCGGATCGCCCAGGATATGCAGCGCCTCCATCTGCTCGTTCACCACCACCGCCAGCGGCACGTAATCACCCGCGAGCGATTGCAGGAAACGGTCGAGCAAGCGCTCTTCCTCATGGCTGCGCAGCCATTGCCCGCCGGCGGCGCGGGCGCGATTCTGCCACGGGCGTACTTCGGGAACAGTCGAAAACTCGGGGCCGTTGCTGGTCGGGCGGCGCTTGCCCTTGGAGGCGTAGATTTTGAATTTCTGGTGCATCGGTTCGAACAGATCGGCCAGCTCGCCGGTCGTTTCGCTGCTGCCGAGCAGCAGGATGCCTTGCGGGTTGAGCGAAAAGTTCATCAGCTCCATGGCCTTGCGTTGCAGCACCGGCTGCAGGTAGATCAACAGGTTGCGGCAACTGACCAGTTCGATGTTGGTGAACGGCGGATCCTTGATCAGATTGTGTTGAGCAAAAACCACCATTTCGCGGATCGAGCGGTCGATCTGGTAGTGGTCTTCCCGGCGGTGGAAATACCGCGCCAGGAACTTCGGCGACAGATCGGCGGCAACGCTCTCGGGATACATGCCGCCGCTGGCGCGCAGGATGGCGTCCCGGTCGATGTCGGTGGCGAAAATCTTGACATCGAGTCGCTTACCCAGATTTCCCAGGATCTCGCGGCTCAACATGGCCAGCGAATAGGCTTCCTCCCCGGTGGAGCAGCCCGCCACCCAGAACCGGACCTCGCGGGCTTCGACGCGCTCGAACAGCCGGGGCAGGTAATGGGCTTCCAGTTCGTCGAACACCTCGCGGTCGCGAAAGAAGCTGGTGACGCCGATCAGCAGATCGCGATAGAGAGCCATCACCTCGCCGGCGTAGCTCTCCATAAATTTGACGTAGTCGCGCAGATCGTAAATTTGATTGACCGTCATGCGCCGCTCGATACGCCGGGCCACGGTGCTGGGCTTGTAGAAGGTGAAGTCCACCCGGGTGCGTTCGCGCAGCAGGGCGAAGATGCGGGTCAGCCCGTCCTCGTCCGATAGCAGGGTCTGGGGCCGGTCGACCTTGGCGGCGTAGGGATGGCGGATGAACGAGAGCAGCTTGGACGGCATGTCGTCCGGGGCGAGGACGAAGTCGGCCAGACCGGTGGCGATGGCGGCGCGCGGCATGCCGTCGAAGCGGGCCGACTCCTCGCTCTGCACCATCACCATGCCGCCGGCCTCCTTGATCGCCCGGATGCCGCGCACCCCGTCGCTGCCGGTGCCGGACAGGATGACGCCGATCGACTTTTCGCCCTGATCGTCGGCCAGCGAGCGCAGGAACACGTCGATCGGCAGGTTGATCCCGCGCGAATGGTCCGATTCGCTCAGCAGCAGCTTGCCGTGGAAGATCGACAGGTTCTTCTTGGGCGGGATCAGGTAGACCGAGTTGGCCTCGACCCGCATGCCCTCCTCGGCCCGCCGGACCGGCATGGCGGTGCGCTTGGAGAGCAGCTCGACCATCATGCTCTTGTAGTCGGGTGACAGATGCTGGATGACGATGAAGGCCATGCCGCTGTCGGCCGGCATCGGGGTGAAGAACGCCTCCAGCGCCTCCAGCCCGCCGGCCGAGGCGCCCACGCCAACGTAGTAAAGGGGAGCCGAACTTTCGGCCCCAACCTGCGGATCGAGCTCTTGCATGTTATTTATGGTAAATACCTCGGACGACGCTTGGCTGAAGTATAGACCGTTGCGGTCATTATGGAATTGAAACAATGGCATGAGAAGTTGAACCCGTTGTCGCTCCATCGCCAACGGGTTCATGAACCATCATGACGCGCGTTACCCCTTCGCCGGGCAGGCGGATTGCCCGCCCAAGGAACCCGCTCCATTCCCTTGACAGAGAACGGGAGGATTCCCAAACGAACTGCTCGCGCTCTCCCCGCAGCACGGTGCGGATTCCTTCGGCAAGCGCGGTGGCGCCTTCGGCGTCATTTCCTTGGATCTCATCGCAAATCTGCGGGTAATTGGCCCCCTCCGCCAATGGACCGAGCGTTTCAGAGACTTCTAGGGCGAAGGTCCGCCATGCCTGGTTGACCATGAGAATCGTTCCGTGCTCGTCAAGGATGGCGACGGGCGCGGTTAATCGATCGAGAGCAGCGCGGGAGATGCGTTCAAATTCTTGCTCCAAGGCCAGCACCTTTTTGTAGGTGGAAAGGTCGAGGATGGTCAAGTTAGCGCCCTCGTCGGG
>WBZP01002020.1_pt1 | contig 23970 bp, 26 predicted proteins | sample 5204301 | NCBI WGS metagenome assembly WBZP01 (sample SAMN12412401, study PRJNA552823) | activated sludge metagenome | isolation source: activated sludge from nitrification reactor of wastewater treatment plant... | place: USA: Pennsylvania | collected 2017 | reverse complement strand
ATCCACCAACACTCTATAACTATATCAACAACAACCTCAGTGTCATCAACTACCCGGATAGCCTGGGTGCTGCCTGCGACTTTCAACCTTTCAGTTTTAATTTAGGATCAGGGAGAACCTACTACGGCCTCCCCAACAACCCCGATTACGAGCTGGGTGCCTGGGTAGGTAGTCCGTGTGATACGCTTTCCGTAGGGGTTCAGCATCCTGAACCCACGGAAAGTACACAACCATGGCTGCAGGCGTGGTACAACCATGAATGGAACATGATTCATGTGAACGCGGCAAAGTTGAAAGGGAAGAAAGGCGTGTTGCGGTTGTTTGATATAGAAGGAAGAATCGTTTTCGAAAAACCGGCGGAGGTGATCCGCCGTACGGCGGACGGAGGGTATTATACGACGGAGATTTATATGAATGAGTTGTCAAGTGGGGTTTATGTTGTACAACTTATCACGGACAGGGAGACGTTGTCGTTTAAGACCAGCAAATACTAGTTAAAAGAGCATTTGTCGACTTAAACGCGGTGGGCGCGGCGGTTACGCGGCGGGCGCAACGAATGCTCTTCAACATTTAACGCTTTAACTTTTGTAACTCTTATAACTCTCCGCGGACAGCGAATGATGGATTATATTAATCATAACAAATCATAATTAACATAACCCATCAGTGGCTGATTAGTTCTATCGCTTTGTCCGGGCGAGTTTCTTTGCCGGCTTGGCGGAAGGTTTTTCAACGGACGAGCCATTCGCAGAAATTAACAAAGCGTTTTTTACTTTCTGACTCATCAAGGCGATGTCAAGTACTTCCGACATGTTTTCAACGTAGTGGAAGGTGAGGTCGCGGATATAGTCTTTCTTGATTTCAAGAATGTCTTTTTCGTTGTCCTTGCACAAAACGATTTCCTTAATGCCGGCGCGTTTCGCAGCGAGAATCTTTTCCTTGATCCCTCCTACCGGCAATACTTTTCCGCGCAGGGTGATCTCTCCGGTCATGGCAATCTTACTTTTCACTTTGCGCTGTGTAAAGGCCGATGCAAGTGAGGTGAGCATGGTGATACCGGCCGAAGGACCGTCTTTCGGTGTAGCTCCTTCCGGTACGTGTACGTGAATATTCCAGTGCTCGAAAACTTTGGGGTCAATGCCGAATTCTTCGCCATGCGATTTCAGATACGCCAACGCAATCATGGCTGATTCCTTCATCACATCGCCGAGATTTCCGGTGAGGGTGAGCTTGCCATTGCCCTTGCTGAGCGATGTTTCTATAAACAGAATGCTGCCGCCGTTCTGGTTCCAGGCAAGACCGGTGACTACACCGGCTGTATCGTTGGAGATGAGTTTATCGGGAAGGAAACGCGGTGCTCCAAGTGCTTTTCGGATATGCGATTCCGTTACCTTGGCAGGCGCATGTTCGTCCATGGCCACCATCTTGGCAATGGAACGAACGACCGAGGCAATGCATTTTTCAAGCGTACGAACTCCGCTTTCCCAGGTGTATTGCTCAATGATCATCTTGAGCATGTTCTGCGGGAAAGCCAGTTGTCCGGGTTTTAATCCATGCGCTTCGAGTTGCTTGTTCACCAGATGCTTTTGTGCGATGTGAATCTTCTCTTCCATCGTATATCCGCTGATGTCGATGATTTCAAGACGATCGCGGAGTGCAGGCTGGATGGTGCTGAGTGTATTGGCCGTGGCGATGAAGAGCACTTTGCTGAGGTCGTATTCGATCTCAACGTAGTTATCGTAAAACGTGGTGTTCTGTTCCGGATCGAGGACTTCCAGCAATGCCGAAGATGGATCACCGTGGAAATCGTTGGTGAGCTTGTCGATTTCATCGAGAATAAATACCGGATTGCCCGACTTCGCTTTTTTCAGATTCTGAATGATACGACCGGGCATGGCGCCGATGTAGGTTTTGCGGTGTCCGCGGATCTCTGCTTCATCTCTCAAACCACCTAACGACATGCGCACATACTTTCTTCCTAGTGCTTCGGCAATGGATTTACCGAGGGAGGTTTTACCTACGCCGGGAGGACCTACCAGACACATGATCGGCGATTTCATATCGTTCTTCAGCTTGATCACCGCGAGATATTCAAGAATACGGTTCTTGACTTTTTCCAGTCCGAAGTGATCGCGGTTCAGAATCTTTTCTGCTCTCTTGAGATCGTAGTTGTCATTGGTAAATTCTTCCCAGGGAAGTTCCAGCAGCAAATCGAGGTAATTCATCGTCACCGAATACTCTGCTGCAGCGGGATTAATGCGGTTGAGGCGATCGATCTCTTTATTAAACACTTCTTCCACCGCCTTGCCCCATTTTTTATTCCGGGCCCGCTCACGCATCTCGCTGATCTCTTTGTCGGGCGTGTTTCCTCCCAGCTCTTCCTGAATGGTCTTCAGTTGCTGATTGAGAAAATATTCGCGTTGCTGTTTGTCGAGATCGGTTTTTACTTTGCTTTGGATCTGATTTTTCAGCTCCAGCATCTGCAATTCCTTTGTGAGATGCTCCAGCACCTTGGTTGCACGGTCCTTGAGATTATCCATCTCCAGCAACATCTGCTTTTTCTCTACATCCGCATTCATGTTGGAGGAGATGAAGTTGATGAGGAAGGAAGGACTTTCGATATTGCGGATCGCGAAGCTGGCTTCTGTAGGAATATTCGGCGATTGCTGAATAATCTGCATCGAAATATCTTTCAGCGAATCAACAATGGCGTTGAACTCTTCGTCCTTCTCCACTTTATTGACATCCTGAAACGAACGGATCTTCGCACGGAGATAAGGTTCTTCCTGTACGATATCCGAAATCTTAAAGCGACGCTTTCCCTGAATAATCACCGTGGTATTTCCATCCGGCATGCGCAGCATCCGTAGAATCTGCGCGATGGTACCTACATCGTTTAAGTCTTCCAGCTTGGGATCTTCCACACTCACATCTTTCTGCGAAACCACACCAATGATGCGGTCAGTGGCATAGGCGTCCTTGATGAGCTTGATAGACTTATCACGACCCACAGTGATCGGAATAACCACACCGGGGAATAATACGGTATTACGGAGGGGCAGTACCGAAACGGTTTCCGGTAACTGCTCGGCGTTCATCTGCTCTTCGTCTTCATTCGTTAAAAGCGGAATGAGTTCCGGCTCGTCGTCGTTGATCGCCATCTGCCCAATCGGCAGTTCGTTTTGGTTGAAATTTACGCTCATTGTATGTTTTTCTGTCAGATTGGCAGAATAATATCCTATTCGGATAAAATCCGGCCTATTTCAATCATTGTGCCACCGGGGAAATGACGGTAAAATGGTGTCAGTTATTGTACTTTTCAGTCTTCTGCAGTTGGCTTTAACTGCATAGTGTAGAGGTGGGTGAGGATGTTTTTATCGGCTTCGGTGAGTGGCACATTCCTCCTCGACATCACGCGTTCAGCCAATTGCAAGGCTTTGTCAATGATGAATATTTCGCCGCCACTGTCGCTGCCCCAACTGAAGGAAGGGACGTACTTGGCCGGGAATCCCGCACCGAAAATATTGGCAAAAACGCCCACCACGGTTCCGGTATTGAACATGGTATTGATGCTGCATTTGCTATGATCGCCCATGAAGAGTCCGCAGAACTGGAGTCCCGTGCCGATGTAATCATTCGCAGGGTAGTTCCACACTTTTACTTCCGAGTAATTGTTCTTGAGGTTGGAGTTATTGGAATCAGCACCGAGGTTGCACCATTCGCCGATCACCGAGTTACCGAGGAACCCGTCGTGGGCTTTGTTGCTGTTGCCGTACACCACCGAATTGCTGACTTCGCCTCCTACTTTGGCTCCCGGACCAATGGTGGTCGCTCCGTAGATTTTCGCGCCCATCTTCAGCACACCGTGCTCGCCCAGTGCAAAAGGTCCACGGATCATGCATCCTTCCATCACTTCCGCATCTTTACCGATGTAGATAGGTCCGGTAGAAGCATTCAGTATCGCACATTCCACTTTTGCTCCCGGTTCAATAAAAATCTGATCGGGCTTCATGGTTTGATTGGTACCGGAGATGACTTCAGAGCGGCGGCCTTTGGTGAGCAACTGGAAATCACTGCGGAGCGCAGCATCAATGAGCGTAAAGATATCCCAGGGCTTTTTCAACAAGACAGGTGTGCCGATATAGTGTACGGTTTCGAAGCCTTCGATCGGCTTGATCCATTCCAGGCCAACCAGCTGATCGCGGTGGAGAGAGGCGGCCAGCAAGCGATCCTGCCAAACGATTTGTTGTCCGGGTTTCAGTGCCTGCACCAGTCGCAGCAGCGCTTCATCGGGCAACAGCGCACCGTTAATGACGAGGCATTCAGTGCCGGCTACAAGGGGAAAGCGTCCGCTGAGATAAAACCGCGTCAACGATCCCGAGGTCCCTGCAGGCACCGACAGAACGGTTTCCCATTTCTGGCGGATGGTAAGAATACCGCAACGCAGGTCGCCGGTGGGACGGGTAAACACGAAAGGAAGGAGATCATCACGATATTGATCGTCGGCGAGAACGAGAGGAAGCATAACAAGGACAGTTACAATGTTTGCCACGAAATTAGGAAAACGGCGGTCAGCGGCTGTGCATTGTGAAAATTTAACCGGCAGATGTTCATTCTCTGTAGGAAAACCGTTAAAAACAACAGATTCATTCCTGCCGAATTCGGATATTCGCAACCATCCCGATGACCCATCGCTGCAAACTGAGTCTGTACCTTCTGTTTCTGTTCCTGACCGTTTTAAAACCGGTACAGGCCGAATATGTATGGACCTCCAATTGCACCGCAGCCTGGGAACAGCTCAGCCGGCTGAACTTTAAAGAAACCGACCGCTTGGTAGCCATTGAAAAAGCCCGTCGCCCCGGAAACCTCATTCCCCTGTACATTGAAAGTCAGGCTGATTTCATCCGCACCTTCATCTACGAAGAACAGAAAACCTTCGAATCCCTGAAAGCGGAAAACGAAATCCGCATCCGGCAGTTTGAGAAAGACGAAACCGTTTCACCCTACCAACGGTTCTGCATAGCCGAAATGTACCTGCAGCTCACCGTTGCGCGGATCAAATTCAAGGAATACCTCGGTGCTGCCTATGATGTCCGCAAAAGCTTCAGGTTACTCGAAGAAAACAGGAAAATATATCCTGATTTTACACCGAACCTGCGCGGACTCGGACTCATTCACGCCGCCGTTGGAGCGGTACCCAAAAACTATCAATGGATGGCCGGCATTCTGGGACTCAACGGCTCCATTTATCAGGGCCTCAACGAACTGAAAACACTCTACACCTCTGCAAAAAGCAACAACGAATTTGCTTTTCTGAAAGAAGAAACCATTGTGATGCTCACTTTTCTGGAGATTAATCTCGGAAAAGAAAAAAATCTGCAGCTGCTGCGCCAACGTTTTTATCAGCAAAAAAGTCTCAGCCAAAAACCACTGCTGATTTTTGCCAAGTGCAACCTCCACGCTTACGCTGCAGAAAACGACAGCCTCATTAGCATCCTGTCACAACGCGAACGTGGCACAGAAACCGGACAGCTCCCCTATTTGCTGTACATGGAAGCCAATGCGCGACTCCACAACCTGGAACCCGCTGCAGAAAAATATTATCTCGACTACTTACAACAATACAAAGGCAAGTCGTACCGCCAATCCTCACTGCAACGCATGGCCTGGAGTCGCCTGATTCAGCAAGATGAAACCGGATACCGAAAATACATGGCACTCATCTCACGGGATGAGTCCGGTGAATCGGCCGACGAAGACAAAGCTGCCATCAAAGAAGCGGTAAACGGAGAGATGCCGAACATCATCCTGCTGAAAGCACGACTCCTTTTTGACGGAGGATACTATCAACGGGCCTTGAATGAAATTGCAGGCAAGCCCATCAGCTTATTCACCCGATTAAAAGACCAGCTTGAATTCACCTATCGCTTTGCCCGTATCATGGACAAAACCGGTAACGACGAAAAAGCGATACAGTTTTATCAGCTCACCCTGAAAAACGGATCAACACAACCTTACTACTTTGCCGCCAACGCGGCTTTATTGCTGGCACAACTCTACGAAGAGCGCGGCGACAAACCCAAAGCCATCGAGTATTATAAAATCACCCTGTCGATGCGAAACCATGAGTTTCAGAACAGCATCGATCAAAAAGCCAAAGCCGGCATCAACCGTTTAGGCGAATAAACCAATGGAATTTATCTCCGAACAACTGGCCGCGTACTGTAACCGGCATACAAGTCCCGAAAGCGAGCTGTTGCAACGCCTCAACAGAGAGACACATGCCAAAGTATTAAATCCCCGCATGCTCAGCGGACACCTGCAAGGCCGTTTGCTGGCCATGATCAGCAAGATGATGCAACCTTCGCTCATTCTGGAAATCGGTACGTACACAGGATACTCTGCGTTATGTCTCTCCGAAGGACTCCAACCCAACGGCCATCTCATCACCATCGACATCAACGACGAGCTGGAAGATTTCGCCAGAAGCTTTTTCGACCAATCGCCGTATGCAGAAAACATCCGCCAAGTCATCGGCGACGCCACCACGATCATTCCCGGACTTCAGGAAGAACCGGATCTTGTTTTCATCGATGCCGACAAAGAAAATTATCCCATCTACTTTGATCTCGTTTTCCCGAAACTGAAAAAAGGCGGGATTATCCTTGCCGACAATGTACTCTGGAGCGGTCATGTACTAAAGCCGGACGATAAGCAAGACCATGAAACCGCTCAACTCACCCGCTTCAATGAAATGGTTTGCAAACATCCGGATGCCGAAGTAGTCATGCTGCCGGTCCGCGACGGCCTCAGTATCATTCGTAAAAAATGAGATTCCTCAAGACGGAACCCTGCTTTGTAAAATCCGTTTAAATTTGACCATCCATTATCGTAGTGTACGACGACGCGCCCTCCAAAAAGAAACCCATCTACCCGATCTCGACAGGATTACGCAAGTACCTAAAGGGATACGGGCGACTCTTCCCTGCACAAGCCGATTACAACGACCTGCTCCGCTTTCAAAGTTCCTATCCGCTCTACGACCGAAAAGGGAAAGACACACTCTGGGAAAGCGTTTACTTCAATCCCTCCGATCAGCAACAACTCAACAAAGCCCTTACCGGCATGTATGCTCATCTGAAAACCGGCGGAGATTTATCGGTGATGGAACACCTCTATGTTGAACGAATTGATTACTGCACCTTTGGGAACTCTAAACCTTTCCGTATCCGTATTGTCAACCAATTCAACGACAACTTCGACTACTTCTACGTCAAGCAGGCGGATGCATCCAGGATCTATGGACTCGAACTGGAACACATCCTCTCCCCGAACCGCATCAGTTATTTTGTGAGTGGAAACACATTGATTGAAGAACACATTGCCGGTATTCCGGGAGATATGTTTATGTCAGCTAATCTGGAAACCAAAGGCATCAACAGCATCCGTATTGCCAAGGAATTTGTAAAGTTTAACGAGCGCTGTTTTCTGCGATTACTGGGAGATATGCGCGCCTACAACTATGTTGTTGACATCACTCCTGACTTTGAAGAAGTCCATTACCGCATCCGCGCCATTGATTTTGACCAACAATGTTATGAAGGTCGTAAAAACCTCTATCTACCTCAATTTTTCAAAGAGAACAACCCTATCGTTCAGCTGGCTATACAGCTCATGACCCCCGAAACGGTGCAGCAATATCAGGTAGAAGAACGAACCCTCATAGCCAAACGCATTAAAGCGGGGAAACGCATGCTCAAGGACCTGCTCGACACCATGAGCAACGACAACATCAGTACACCGGCTAAGACGAAACAACTCAGCGAGGAGATGTCGGCCCATTATAACAACCCTACCTTCCTGAAATGCAAAACGATGGGTGACCTTGTGAAAACCAGTTTGAAAGAGATGTTGAAGAGCAACAAAGAGCAATGGCTGAAAAACTCAAAGAAATTTCATGAAAACACTTAAACCATTGTTTACTTTTGACATCTCAGTATAAAAGCAACTATAAACTATGAAAAATCTCCAGAAGTTATTTTTAATGGCGGGCCTCCTCTTGTCGGGTCTGGCCGTAAATGCACAAAACCATAAACCTGCGCAACGCACTCCGCCCACTCCCGAACAACGTGCTGAACGCCGCACAGCCATGATGAACGACAAACTTTCACTTACTGAAGAGCAAAAAGCAAAAGTTTACGATGCGGTTTTAAAACTTGAAAAGCAGCGCGCAACCGACCAGCAACAGATTAAAGCCAATCGTCAAGCCTACGAAACAGAACTACGCACCATACTGACTCCAGAACAGCAGGAGAAATATGAAGCATTAAAAGATCAGCGCAAAGAAGTCATTAAAAAACGTGCTGAAGAACACCGCAACAACGAAAAGTTAAAAGAAGGTGGTGCGGAAGACAAATCAACGGAGCAGAAGTAATTCTATATTTAACGAAAAGGTGACTGATCAACCAGATTCAGTCACCTTTTCATTTATAGCCGGTTCCATTTAAATATTTAGATTTGTCCATGCAAAAACTATCTGTGCTGCTTGCCTTATTGCTGTTTTTCCAGACCGGCAAAGCACAAACCGAATGGGACACTTCCTACTTCAAATCTGCCAAGAACAAACTCAATTTAGGCGTTGTCATTTCCGAGCGCAGCTATCAAATTGATTTCTCTGGCACAGGTGATAATTCCAAAGCACAAACGTTCAGGTACAAGGCCAATGCACCTGAAGCCATCGGATTTCTGGTTGACAATAAAAAAATCTCTCTGCAGGTGCTATTTCGATTAAAGCCCAAAGACGACCCCAAGAAAGGCATATCACGATTCAGCAATTTAGCGCTATCGCTCGGCGGAAGGAATACCGTTTTTGAAGGAGGTTATCGTTTTTTCAAGGGATTCTATGATGAAACATCTGGCAATTACCTTCCCGGGTTTAACGACTCCACTCCCTACTACCGGCAACCGACCTTAACGGCTAATTACATCAAGATCAAAGGATATTTCTTTCTCAACAAAAATAAATTCTGCTACAAAGCCACTTACTCCGCCGGATTCCGACAGTTAAAATCAGCATCCTCACTCGTGCTAACGGCCAACTTTCTCAGCGAACGTCTGGTTTCTGATTCTGCTTTTGTACCGAGCTACCTGACCGATGAATACCAAACCGGGTCCAACATCCGCGGGGTTTCGCATTTTGGATTCGGGACCGGTGCCGGATATTCAGGAACGCTGGTTTTTTTCAAACGATTATTCGCTAATCTCACGCTCGTACCTTCACTGCATCTGCAACGACGCTCCTATTACAAAACAGATGGTCACCCTACCAGCGGTTCTTATATCACGCTATTACTTGACTCGAGATTTTCGCTGGGATACAGTGGTGAAAAATTATTCTTTATACTCTCCGCTACCAACGACCGGCACTGGAACAATGGCTACGGCATGAAAATACAACCCTCTTTTGCTTCTTTAACTTTTACAATGGGCTACCGGTTATCCATCGACAAAAAACCACATTAAATATTAAGCTTTCAGGCCTCGCGCTTCCACTTCCCGCAACGCGCTTCCCATTGCTGACGAAATTTCTCACGCTCCTCCGGCGACATCGCCTCCATTCTGTTTTGCATATGATCCATCCAGGCTCCCTTCCATTTCTTTCCCAGATGAGCCCCACCGCTGCCGAATAAAATCTTACTCAGCAAGAGCAATCCGGCTGCATGTAAAAAATCTATCGTTGTCAACCCAAAAAGTTCCGGCATCAGCCAGTTCCAGAGGTACATTACCACGAGACTTACCAATAGAAACATGGCAATGATTCCGCCCACTGCTTTGAAAACAAAGTTTGTTTTACCTGACATACTGTTGTATATTTTTTATTTACTTATAAGGGACGAATCTACCATAATAATATTGACCGATTCATCCCTTGATTTTGCGATTACTCTTCAAACAATTCGTTATACAATGAAGTGAGCCGCTTACGCAGGAACTTCACCGCATAGTGTTTCCTTGATAACAGCGTATTCACAGGCACACCTGTTTCATCGCTGATATCTTTAAAGCTTTCTTGCTGGAGCTCGTGACGAACGAACACTTCCCGTTGTTCTGCCGGCAATTCTTCCAGGGCTTTCAACAAGGCTTCGCGAATCAGCTCATTATCCTTGGCACGAAAACCAGGATCATCACCTGCGCCGAGCAACTCTTCTAAAAACGAATTCGACTCGCCATCTTCACCGGTACCCTGATGAAGATCATCATACAGCACCGGTTTATGTTTCCGATATCGGTCGGTTATTTTATTTCTGGCGACACGAAACAACCAGGCTGCCATTTGTTCAACAGGTTGGAGCACCCTGTATGTTGACGTAAGCTCATAGAAGACATCCTGAAGAATATCCTCAGCATCAGCGGTTTCTTTAACGCGCACACGTATGAAATCAAAAAGCCGTTTGCGGTACTGTTGTACAGCCTGACGGATGGTTTCGTCCTGTTGCGACATGGGGAATTGGTAGGGAGGTACAGTTTGCATTGCAAGGGTAAGACGTTTTCCCGTAACTTCTATTGTACCTACAATAGTTTTCTTTTCTGAAGTGTCGGTTTTAGGGGATGAAGGCGAATATTGACTACCTTCGCACCGATTTTCTGAACAACAGAAATACAAACGAATATGGCGCAGGTTGAACTCAAAATGCCCAAAATGGGCGAAAGCGTACATGAAGCTACCATTATCCGCTGGCTGAAAAACGAAGGTGACCATGTGGATGCCGATGAATCGGTATTAGAAATAGCCACTGACAAGGTTGATTCTGAGGTTCCTTCCACAGCCGGAGGAACGCTGGTGAAGCGACTTTTCAACGAAGGCGATGTGGTACAGGTGGGAACACCTATCGCCATTATTTCTACCGGCGGCGCTGACGCACCGGTTGCCACCAATGGACAGGCTGCAGCTGCTCCGGCACCCGCTCCTGCTCCCGTTGCTGCTGTTGTGCCTCATGTTCCGGCTCCTGCACCGGTAGCTGCCGCAGCACCGGTGGTGAACTCCGGCAACCGTTTCTATTCTCCATTGGTGCGCACCATTGCCGGTGCTGAAGGTATTTCTCAGGCCGAACTCGATAATATTCCCGGTACCGGTGCAGAAGGCCGAGTAACCAAAAAAGATATCCTTTCCTTCGTTGAGATGAAGAAAAGCGGGAATATGGCTGCACCAGCCCCTGCGGTTGCTGCAACTCCTGCTCCTGCTCCTACTGCTCCGGGCGCTGCACCTGCCGCTGCTCCGGCTCCTTCAAAACCAGCTGTTTCGGTTTCAGGAGATGTGGAAATCATCGAGATGGATCGCATGCGCAAGCTGATCGCCGATCATATGGTGATGAGCAAGCAGACTTCTCCACACGTTACCTCCTATGTCGAAGCAGATGTTACCAATCTGGTCATGTGGAGAGATCGCGTGAAGAAATCATTCGAGAAACGAGAAGGGGAAAAAATCACCTACACTCCGGTCTTTATCGAAGCCATCGTTAAGGCCATCAAGGATTTCCCGATGATCAACGTAAGTATCGATGGCAATAAGATATTGGTCAAGAAATTTATCAATATCGGAATGGCCACCGCCCTTCCAAGTGGTAACCTGATTGTGCCGGTAATTAAAAATGCCGACCGGATGAATCTGGTAGGACTCACAAAATCCGTGAACGATCTGGCCAACCGGGCCCGTAACAACAAGTTACAACCCGATGAAATTCAGAACGGTACGTTTACAATCACCAACGTGGGCAGCTTCGGTAACGTAATGGGAACCCCCATCATCAACCAGCCTCAGGTCGCCATTATGGCAGTGGGTGCTATCCGCAAAAAGCCGGCTGTTATTGAAACACCTCAGGGTGATGCCATCGCCATCCGCCATATGATGTTCCTTTCCATGAGCTACGATCACCGGGTGGTAGATGGTAGTCTGGGAGGCAGTTTCATCCGCAAAGTGGCTGATTATCTAGAGCAATTCGACCCAAATCGCGAAATCTGATTTATTTTTTGATTTGGGCTTGCGTATTCAAATAAATGCGCTAATTTTGCGCTCCGTTTCGTAAGAAACAACCCCTTGGCCCGTTCGTCTAGGGGTCTAGGACATCTCCCTTTCACGGAGGAAACACGGGTTCGATTCCCGTACGGGCTACAAAACAAATTGCCTCTTCTTCAAAGTCCGAAGAAGATTGAACATTAAAAAGTAATTCCAATGGCAAACCACAAATCAGCCGAAAAGCGTATCCGCTCCAACGATGCAAAGCGTGTGCGTAACCGCTATCAGGCCAAGACTACCCGGAACCTGCTGAAGGAACTCCGCTCTACCAAGGATAAAAGCAAAGCTGCTGCGATGATCCCTGAGCTGAGTGCAATGCTTGACCGTCTTGCGAAGAAGAATGTGATTCACAAGAACAAAGCTGCAAACCTGAAGTCCAGCATCCAGATGCATGTGAATAACCTGAAATAAGGTTAGAAATAATAAACGTTTATTAAACGCCTTCCGGTTTCGGGAGGCGTTTTTATTTTTTTTCTTTGCTCCTGATTTTTTCAAAACGCTTTAACGAAAGAATTTATCTATGCAGGAAGGAGGTATAAAAAACTGGGCAGAAAACGACCGTCCACGAGAAAAATTACTGAAACTGGGCGCGGCAAGCCTGAGTGATGCTGAACTGATCGCCATCTTGCTTCGAACGGGTAACAGGGCTTCAACAGCACTCGACCTCGCCCGGTCTATTTTACAGTCCGGACAAAATGATCTGCAACGAATTGCCATGAACGGCATTCCTCCCCTTGCCGGCATTAAAGGGATCGGAAAAGTGAAAGCGATCACCCTTCAAGCTGCCCTTGAACTGGGTCGCCGTTGCCGTCAGGCTGAAGTACGACTGAAGCCCAAAGTCAGCTCGAGTATGGATAGTTTTCTATTGCTGGAACCAATGCTCCGCGACTTACAGCACGAGGAATTCTGGATCCTTTTGCTCAACCGGGCAAATATGCTGATCGATAAAAGAATGATCAGCAGAGGTGGCGTTTCCGGAACGGTGGTAGATCCGAAGCTGATTTTCCATGAAGCGCTACAATTGAAAGCCAGCGGAATCATCATGGGACACAATCATCCCTCCTCCAATCCCCAGCCCAGTGAAAACGATCTGAAACTCACTAAAAAGATCAAAGAAGCTGGTCAATTTCTCGAAATATCAGTGCTGGACCATATCATTGTCGCTGGCAACGGATATTATAGCTTCGCTGACGAAGGTATGCTCTGAGTACGTTTAGTACCTTTGCAGTACTGCCTCTATGAATAATAAGATTCTGGTTTATTCTTCCAGGCTGTCTCCACGGCTGAAGTATATCTTCGATCTGATCCTCCATGATCTGATCGGACTCGACTATGTTTTCTGCAGGAACACGGATGAGTTCGCCCGTTATAATGGACCCAAGCTCAGTTATGGCGATCATCAGATCAGCGATGAACCGTTCTTCTTTGCTTCACGGATCCTCTTTGAAAAAGGGATTGAAGACCAGCAGATAAATGTCTTTGAATGGAAAGGATGGCCCGTGTTTTTTGGCACCCATCCAAAGTACATTATCCCTTTCGATCTGTTTGCTGCCTCTTTCTATCTCGTGAGCAGATATGAAGAATACCTGCCACATATCAAAGACGAACATATGCGTTTCAGTCCGCAACAGAGTCTTGCTTTTCAAAAAGGGTTTCTGGGTAAGCCACTCGTGAACATCTGGGCAAAAGAACTTAAAAAAATTCTCTCAGAAAGATATCCTTCACTCGAATTTTCGGAACACCATTACCGTTATATCTCTACATTCGATATTGATTCTGCTTATGCCTATCGCGAAAAAGGGTTGGTTCGGCACGTGGGCTCAATGGGTCTTGCACTCCTGAATTTAAACTTTCGCCGCATCGGAGAACGTATCCGGGTATTAACCGGAGCAGAAAAAGACCCATTTGACACGTACGACTGGCAGCTGGAAATGGCCAAAAAGTATCATCTGAAACAGATTTATTTTTTCCTGGTGGGTGACTACGGCGAATATGATAAAAATATCCCCGTTGAAGGAAGCCGTAGTTTTCAGTCCCTGATCAAATCAATTGCCGACTATGCAGAAGTGGGCGTCCATCCCTCCTATCAAAGCAATTCGAACAAAGATCAGCTGCGGAAAGAAGTCAGACGATTGAGTAAAGTACTGAAGAACGAAGTGGTAAAAAGCCGTCAGCATTTTTTAAAAGTGACCTTTCCCGAAACATACCGAAACCTGCTTGAGTTTGATATCCACGAGGATTATTCACTTGGTTATGCTTCGGAGATTGGTTTCCGCGCCAGCATCTGTTCTCCTTTCAATTTCTATGATCTGGATCTGGATGTCGCGACCAAACTGAAACTGATTCCGTTTATGCTCATGGATGGCACCATGAAGGATTACATGAAACTGAGTCCTGATGAATCCATTGAGCGTGCCAAGAACCTGATTGATGAAGTGAAAGCGGTGGAAGGCACGTTCGTAACACTCTGGCATAATCAAAGTGTGAATGACCGGGAAGAATGGAACGGCTGGCGGAGAGTTTATGAGGAAATTGTGGCGTATGCTATGAAAGATGTTCCGGTTAAAACAGGCGTCTCCCTATGAACGACCGTCTCCGAAACCTGCTGATCCGGTATAGTCCTGAGTGGATTCTTGAATTTGCCAGGTCAGGTAAGAAATCCATGCGCCGTAAGACATTGCAGCGGCAGGAAAAAACAGGAGGGTTGAATCTGGAAACACTGGCCTGTCAGTTACAGTCCTGCGGATTGCAGAACGGTGACTCTGTACTCGTTCATAGCAGCCTAAGTAAAATCGGATTTGTACATGGCGGACCTGATACAGTAGTGGAGGCCTTACTCCGTGTACTCGGACCGGAAGGCACGCTGCTGATGCCCACCTTTCCTGCATCAGGACGAAACAAAGATTATCTGGATAAAAACCCGGTATTTGATGTTCGACTAACGCCATCGGCTATGGGAAGTATCACTGAAACTTTCAGAAAACGGCCCGGCGTTGTCCGAAGCCTGCATCCTACGGATCCGGTTGCTGCGATGGGTCCGCTGGCCGGTTACTATACGTCAGGGCATTTCGGGCAAATGACACCCTACAACGAACACTCACCCTTCCGGCGTTTGGCAGAAAAAAATGGAAAGATCCTGATGCTGGGCACCACATTGAATGGCGCGGGCACCAGTTTACATACACTGGAAGACGCCGTTGATTTCCCGTTTCCGGTCTATCTCGACCTTACCTATGAATGTACGATCATAGATGAAACCGGCTGTGAACACCAGGTAAAAACGCGGGTTCATAATCCGGAGATGTCGGTCAGGAGGAATTGCGACGCGTTGAAACCGATGTTTATCCGTCACGGAGTCCTTAAAACCTGCAACATTGGTGAGGCATCCTGCCTGCTGATTGATGCAAAAGGAATGTTCGAAGCTATGGTCAGTGAATTTCATGAGAACGGAGTCTCCATGTACACACCTTTTGGAACCAAAAAACAGGTATGAACATCTTTGTCACCTTTGATTATGAGCTGTACTTCGGCACCCGTACCGGAACGGTAGAGCGCTGCATGACAGGTCCTACAGAAATGCTCACCGAAATGGCCAACCGGCAAGGGGTAAAACTCTGCCACTTTGTGGACATCGGTTTTCTGTTACGGCTCGAAGCAGAAATGAAAAAACATCCCTCGCTTTCAGGAGATCATACACTGATCTGCCGTCAGCTTGAACGGTTAAACAGCGAAGGCCACGACCTGCAGCTGCACATACATCCACATTGGGAAGACAGCTACTACGACGGTGATAAATGGACATGTGATGTTCGGCGGTACAAACTGGCTGATTTTAGTCCTGCAGAAGTTTCGGATATTGTTCACCGTTATTACCAACGCCTCGCTGCGTTTACAGATACCGGAAACCTTAACGCTTATCGTGCAGGTGGCTGGTGTATACAACCATTTGACATCATCAAGACCCCGCTTCGGGAAAAGGGCATCCGTATCGACAGCAGTGTATTCGCCAACGGGCACTATCAGTCCGAACAATATGCTTACGACTTCAGAGGTGCACCGCTCACCGGACGCTGGGCATTTGAACAAGACCCGGTGATACCTGTTGAAGATGGATCTTTCACTGAAATACCCATCAGCTCCATCCATAACTCCCCTCTTTTCTACTGGCGATTATTTCTGCTCGGACGAATCAATCCGCATCAGCACAAGCCGTTGGGAGATGGTGTACCTGTAGCTGCTCCGGGACAACGATTCGAACTGCTTACCCGATGGACCTACAATACCGTTTCTGTTGATGGATATAATGCGAGTCTGCTCCCCCGCGCATTACGGCAACATCAGCGACTTAAAAAAAGCGACATGGTGATTATTGGTCACCCGAAAGCACTTACCCGATACGGACTTGGTGCCTTGGAGCGATTCATTCAACGGCAAAAAAGTGCTCATCGGTTCACTACATTCCGGGAAGAAAAATGATACGGCTGCTGAAGAGAACAGAAATAGACGATACCTTGTGGAACACTTGCGTAGAGAACAGTCCCGACGGGCATGCGTTCTTTTACACCTGGTACCTCGACAGTGTGATGCCCGGATGGTCGGCGCTGGCAGAAGAAAACTACCGGAGCATTTTCCCTGTCACGCAAAGGAAAAAACTCGGCATTTCTTATCTGCTACAACCTATCTTCAGCCGATACACCGGTTATCTTTCTCCCGATGGATATGATGAACCCAAAGTAACGATGATGTTGCAGGAAGTATCAGCAATTGCAAAATATACCGACATAGCACTACATGAAAAACACCAGCCGGGACAGACAGGTTTCACCGAAGAAAAGAGAGTTTACCAGCGGCTTGCACTCAGCGCAAGTTATGATGAAATACGCAGCGGTTATTCAGACAATCTTATCCGGAACCTGAAAAAAGCCGGTAAGCAACAACTGGAAATCGCGAACGGAATTCTACCCAACGAAATAGTAAACGGCTTCAGAAAGCACCAGAAAGAAGTAAGCAAACAATTCACCGTAAGCAACTACAAAACGCTCCTCCAGCTCATGCGCAAAGCCGACGAGCATGGTGCAGCTGTCACCAAAGGTGTCCTTAATCAGAACAAAGAATTACTAGCGGCTGCTTGTTTTATCAAAACCGGGAATACGCTTCTTTATCTGAAAGGATTCAGCTCAGAAGTAGGTAAATCAACAGGGGCCATGCATTTTTTATTTGACGATATCATACAACAAAACGCTGTCAAAATGAACTGGTTGGACTTCGGAGGCTCCAATCTTAAAAATGTAGCCCGCTTCTATCACTCTTACGGAGCGCACGATGTTGTATATTTACGAATTCGCAAAAACAACCTGCCCAAAGCTTTTCGGTGGTTGAAACGCTGATGAAATGATGAACGATATTGCGCTGATAACAGGATCCACCGGTGGTTTAGGAACAGCCATTGCCCGACGGATGGCCGCAGAAGGCTATCAGTTGATTCTGCATTCTCATCAGCAACCGGAAAAAGCGAAAGAACTGGCTGCCTCCCTGCCGGTTAACAGAGCTCCTCATATCCTCGTAACTGCTGACCTACGATCAGAACAACAGATTGAGCAAATGTTGCAACAAATACAGGAGCAAACCGGTCGTCTGGATGTATTGATCAACAACGCAGGAATTCCTTTCAGTGGATTAAGCTGGAAACAATCGGCCGGCGACTGGGACGAAATTTTCAGTGTCAACACCCGGGCGCCCTGGCTGGTGAGCAAGTACAGTATCCCCCTGATGCGGACCTGCAATTACGGCCGCATCATTTACTTTTCGTCAGTGGTAGCGCACCGTCCACCAGCCGGAACGACAGCCTATGCCGCATCCAAAGCAGCACTGGAAGGACTAACCAGAGCGCAGGCAATCGAGCTCTCACGGTTCGGCATTACCGTAAACTGTATTGCTCCCGGATACTTTGACGCAGGGATGATCAGCTCTGTGGAAGAAAGCATACGTCAGGACATCATCCGTAACACACCGGCACAACGACTAGGCATGGCCGAAGAACTTGCGGAAACCATTACTCATCTCAGTAACCGGAAATCGGCCTTCACAACAGGCCAGGTTATTCATATCAACGGCGGACTCTATATCTAACCCTTACATGGTACATCTCCTCAGCGAAAAAAACTCTATCATCAACCTCTTCATTGCAGAGTTAAGAAATACGGCTATACAAAATGACAGAATGCGTTTTCGGCGCAACCTCGAACGCATTGGCGAAATTGCAGCACTCGAAATCAGCAAAACACTCCCCTATAAAAATGAAGAGGTAACCACGCCTCTGGGGATTGCCAATGTATCTGTTCCTGCTGAATTACCGGTAGTCGGCACCATTCTGAGAGCAGGCTTACCGCTCCATCAGGGATTACTCAATTACTTTGACCATGCAGACAATGCATTTATTTCAGCTTACCGCAAGCATCACAAAGATGGAAGTTTTGATATCCGTCTTGAATATGTTGGGAGTCCGAATCTCAGCGGAAGAATTCTCATCCTGGCCGACCCGATGCTCGCTACCGGTGCGTCAATGGTAACCACCTACAAAGCGCTGCTTGAAAGAGGAAAACCAAAACACACACATATTGTTGCTGCATTGGGCAGCGTACAAGGGGTGGAATACGTTAAAAAACACATGCCTGAATCGGTTGACATCTGGATTGGTGCTATCGACGAAGAGCTCACAGCACAGGCTTACATTGTTCCCGGTTTGGGCGATGCAGGTGATCTTGCCTTTGGTGAAAAGGAATAAGAATTAAATTAATATTCACCGAATCGCGGACCTTTTACATACCTATGAAATTTATTTCTTCTGAAAATCCGCTGATCCGGCAATGAATAGTATTTGGAAAATCATACAGGTAATACTGCTGAGTAGCGTTAAATTCGTTGCAGGTCCACCATTTGCCTATTACAACAACAAATACGACTTCAGCATTTTCGAAACTATTCTTTATTGTGTTCTGGGCGGCATGCTTGGAGTTTTGATTTTTTCATATTTATCAAAACCATTCTTTATAGCCGAACACTGGATTGTTCTGAAATTTCGCCAATACTTTCGAAAGAAAGAAACATTTACCCCACCTGTTGCAGACGTTGACACTCCTCTGGAAATACACTACGAGTACCTGGATAAGGAAGCCCGAAAAAGAAGGATTTTCACAAAAAGGAACCGTAGAATTGTAAAGATCTGGAAGAAATACGGATTGGCTGGTATCGCGATAGTCACACCTGTTTTGCTTTCCATTCCAATTGGCACCATCATCGCCAACAGTCTTGAGGGCAACAAAAAGAAAATACTACTCTACATGTTTCTTTCTATTTTATTCTGGACCATCACGATGACAGGAATTTTTGAAATATTACATGTAGCCACCGTAAAAGACCTGCAGGAACAAGTTACAAAATGAGCAAATACACACATATTTATTTCGATCTGGACCATACGCTCTGGGATACTGACAGGAACGCCGAAGAAAGTCTGCGTGAATTATTTTCCGAGCTGAACCTACATGCCAGGGGGATACCAGATTTTAACACTTTTCATCTCCAATACAAGGGACATAACGAAAAACTCTGGGGTTTATATGCCGAAAACAAAGTGGGTAAAAGTGCAGTGCGGCTTCACCGGTTTTTACATGCACTTCAGGACTTTGGAATAAATGATGAACCAACTGCACATACGCTGGCTGAAGAGTTTATTGCCCGAACGCCACGCAAGCAACATCTGATTGAAGGTGCAAAACAAACACTTGAATCACTGAAAGGTAGATTCAACATGAACATTATCACCAATGGATTTCCAGAAGCACAATACACCAAATTGAAAGAATCCGGTTTGATCGGTTACTTTGATCATATTTTCATCTCAGAGGAAGTGGGTGTTCACAAGCCTGATCCGAAAATTTTCCGCCATGCGATGTCGGTAAGCGGAGCAGAAAACGCCCATCAATGTGTGATGGTGGGAGATACTTTTCAAACGGATATTTTTGGCGCTTTAAATGCGGGAATGAAACCCATCCATTATACACCGGACCAAAGTGTTCACCACGGAGAACCGGTCATCACTGTACACCGGTTACAAGATCTTGTTCAATACCTGGAATAAAAGAAGGGATACCACTGGCATCCCTTCTGTGTATTCACTGGAAGATCGGATTAGTTCTTCTTTTCTTCTGCTTTCTCTTCTACTTTGGCGTCTGTATGACCTTTCTGGCAGCAGGACGATTTACCGGCTGCTTTTTGCTCACTACCGCAGGATTTCGCGGCTCCGGCAGATTTTTTAGAGCAGCAAGAACCACCATGACTTTCTTTTTTAGTTTCAGTTGTAGACGTAGTGGTTGTTTGTCCTGATTGTGTTTTAGCGGTAGTTTGCGCAAGAGCAGAACCGGCAGAGCAGATCGCCATAAAGGCAGCCGCAACGAGGATTTTTTTCATGGTCTTTATTTGGAGATTTATGTTTCTTATACGCAATGATACGAAAAACGATTCCAAATATTACTATTCGGCATTGATTTTTAACACTTCTTCATAAAATCTGATTGGTAATGCAGGTGTTCACTACTTTTGAACTGTGCAAACCAGTGAAAACGTCAAAATTGCTCTTACTGCCATTCGCAGCCAGATGCTCCGAACCGTACTTACGGTATTGATCATCGCATTTGGCATTATGGCACTGGTTGGAATTCTAACTTCTATTGACGCTTTAAAGAGTTCCATAAACAGCAGTTTTTCAAGCATGGGCTCCAACTCATTCACGATCAGGAATTCCGGCATGCAGATTCATATGGGTGGAAGAGGGAAACGGCCCAAAAGACACGCAAAAATCACCTACTATCAGGCGCTTGATTTCTCAGAAAGCTACCATTATCCTGCGCAGGTTTCCGTTTCCGCAATGGCTACGATGGTTGGCACGGTAAAATTTGAGCGCGAAAAGTCCAATCCGAACATCATGGTGATGGGTGTAGATGAAAGTTATGTCGATGTATCCGGATATGTTATTGAAGAGGGAAGAAATTTTAATCATACGGATCAGGAAGAAGGATTTCATGTATGCCTGCTTGGCAAAGAATTAGTCGATAAGCTATTCCCAAAAACATCTCCCATCGACCAGATTATCAGCATTGGAGCTGCAAAATACCGGGTGATCGGAACATTGAAAGAAAAAGGCTCGAGCATGAGCATGGGTGGGGATAAAATCGCTTTGATTCCGCTGCTAAATGTAAAACAAGATTATGCTACCGAAAACACCACCTATTCGATTACAGTAAAAGTTGATAATACCGCAGATCTGGAGCCTGCAAAAGGTGAGGCGATTGGGCTAATGCGCCAGATCAGAAAAGACCGAACCGGAGCTGACGACAGTTTTGAAATAACCCAAAGTGATAGTTTGGCCGGAATTGTAATAGATTCACTAAGTTCCGTCACAAGTGCAGCGGCGATCATCGGAATAATTACACTGCTAGGAGCTGCCATTGGTCTCATGAACATTATGCTGGTTTCCGTTACCGAACGGACCCGGGAAATCGGTATTCGGAAATCGCTCGGTGCAACACGAATGGCCATTCGAAGACAATTTTTAACGGAAGCCATTGTAATCTGTCAGATGGGAGGTATACTCGGTATCATTCTGGGTGTATTGATCGGCAACCTTATTTCCTTCGCCATGGGGGGAACCTTTATTATCCCCTGGCTCTGGATTATTTCAGGCGTTACGATCTGTTTCCTTGTTGGATTGGCTTCCGGTATTTATCCCGCTATCAAAGCTTCTAACCTGGATCCGATTGAAGCATTACGATACGAGTAATCTCCCTTCCCTTTCGACACTCTTACGCAAACCACTGTTTTTCAACAACATGCAAACCACTCTCATTCTTAAAAAATTTACGCACCCTGGCTGATGTAACACATTATTTTACTTACCTTTGCAGTCCTCAAAAGGAAAAAAACCAGTTAAAATGAAAAAACAGTATGAAACCGTTATCATCCTGACTCCGGTATTGCTTCAAGAGCAGGTAGATGAAGCGGTTGCAAAGTATCGTAAATTCCTCGCCGACAACGGTGCCGTAATTGTTCACGAGAACAATTGGGGATTACGCAAACTGGCTTACCCTATTCAGAAGAAGAACACCGGGTTCTACTTCCTGTTCGAATTCCAGGCTGACCCTACTCTTGTAGCGAAGCTGGAAGTTGAATACAAAAGGGACGAGCGTATTATGCGTTTCCTCACCATTGCTCTTGACAAGCACGCCGTTGCGTACAATGAGAGAAAGCGCAAAAATGCAGCCCAAAAGAAACAGGAAGAAGCAGTAAACAACTAAAAGAATCCGAAACATGTCGACTTCAGCAAATGTTGGCGGAAACATCCGCTACCTCAACCCTCCGGCAGTAGAGGTTCAAAAGAAAAAATACTGTCGCTTCAAGAAGATGGGCATCAAGTACATCGATTACAAAGATGCTACCTTCCTCACTAAATTTGTAAACGAACAGGGTAAACTCCTGCCACGTCGTCTTACCGGTACTTCATTGAAGTTCCAGCGTAAGGTAGGTCAGGCAGTGAAGCGTGCACGTCACCTTGCCCTGATGCCGTACGTAACCGATCTGTTAAAATAAGCGAAGGAGGTAATAACCATGGAAATCATTCTCAAACAAGACGTAAAGAACCTTGGCTACGCCGACGATATCGTGAAAGTACGTAGCGGTTACGGTCGTAATTACCTGATCCCACGCGGGATAGCTGTAATTGCCAATGAAACCAACAAAAAGATGCATGCTGAAACCTTAAAGCAGCGTGCACACAAAGTAGCGAAAGTTCGCGGCGATGCCGAGAAACTGGTTGCTGCTCTCGAAGGTGTAACACTTTCAGTAGGTGCAAAAGTTGGTGAAAACGGTAAACTATTCGGATCTATCACTTCTCAACAGATTGTTGACAAACTCAAATCAATGGGTTATGACATCGACAAGAAGCAGGTAGTTATGCCAGAAGATCATATCAAGAAAACCGGAAGCTATACTGCAGAAGTGGTGGTTCACCGCGATATCCGCGCGAAACTGAACTTCGAAGTAGTAGAAGGTTAATCTGATCAAAAGTCAAACAGGAAGGCAGAGTAAATTCTCTGCCTTCTTCATTCAAAAAACCACTTAACTACAAAACGAACACATGGCAAATACAGGCGATGTATCAGTAGGAACCGTATTGCGTTATAACGGTGAACTCTGTCAGGTTGTAGAATGGCAGCACCGTACTCCGGGTAACCTTCGCGCTTTCTACCAGGGTAAAATGCGCAACCTGAAAACCGGCAAACTCCTTGAAAACCGTTTCCGCTCGGGCGAAGAGGTGGAGATTGCTCGTGTTGAATATAAAATGATGGATTATCTCTACAACGAAGGAGAATCCATTGTTTGCATGGACAAAGAAACCTTCGAACAGGTGAATGTACCTTCGGAACTCTTTGGTGATTCTTTCAAGTTTCTCAAGGAAGGTATGGAAGTGAAAGTATCCTTCGAAAACGAAAACGTAATTCTCGCTGAGCCTCCAACCTTCGTTGAACTGGTGATCGATTATTGCGAGCCTGGCCTGAAAGGAGATACTGCAACTAACACCCTTAAGCCTGCAAAACTTGAAAACGGTGCTGAAGTAAGCGTACCACTCTTCGTAAATGAAGGAGATAAAGTAAAAGTTGATACCCGTACCGGTGAGTACGTGGAGCGTGTGAAGTAACCCACTCGATCTTATAAAAAAGAGGCTGTCTCAAAAGGGCAGCCTCTTGCTTTTTTTAGTACTTCAATCATGGAAGCTTTTTTGTCTTTTGCGTTGAAGCAGGTGAGTTTTCCAGCTTATTAAATTGTTTATAACTATTTGTATA
>WBZP01001852.1_pt1 | contig 23977 bp, 45 predicted proteins | sample 5204301 | NCBI WGS metagenome assembly WBZP01 (sample SAMN12412401, study PRJNA552823) | activated sludge metagenome | isolation source: activated sludge from nitrification reactor of wastewater treatment plant... | place: USA: Pennsylvania | collected 2017 | reverse complement strand
TCACCAGCCTGGAGTCGCATTTCACGGGTAATTTCGATTGCACCACCATACGTCTTCTTGGTGATGGTGGTCGAAGGGCCAACCATACCAGCGAGCGATGGAGGAGTTTCATTTTCAGCGAGTTCTTTGACACCGCTCATCCCTTCACGAGAAGTAAAGGTCTCAGAGAGTGTCGTTCCAGTCTTCATATTAAAGATTGGGATTTCCTTGTGGCGAAGAATATCATTGGAAGCGGCGTTCTTGAAAACATCGCTAATCCCTTTGACGTTCAGTGCTACTGCATCTTGTGATAACATAGTTTTTGTTTCAGTTTTTTAATTAGAAGATTGGCTTGTTAATTCGCACGAGCACATTACTTGCAGAACCGACAACTCCAGCATCTTCACCGATAGAAACTTTGAGAACTTTAGTGGTAGTACCACCCTGGTCAATTGTCTGGGTCGTATCGTTAATATCGTATTCAACACCACGATAAGCAGCAGCGAATACAACATCCATCGTTCCACGTAACGTGAAATCATTCCCTTCAGTAATCTGAATTTGAGTACCAGAGTTAGCAGGGTGAGCCTTTACGCAATAAGCAACTGCGGTAGATGCAGCGGTAGCCTTTACAATAAGACCTGAAGATACACCAACGAGTTCTCCATATTCAATAGCAGTACCAGTAGCGATAGGAGCCATAATAGTACGGAGCCTTTCGGCATTGGTGATTACAAATTTTGCAGCCATATTTTTTTTCTATTTATTTAATACTTTGGTGTGGCCGCTGAAAATCCTTTCGGAAGATTACTGATAAAACTGTTTTCCAATGCCTTTGTTGCAGCATCTTTTCCAATTTCGATATTCTCCGATGGGTCTCCAATTCGACCTTCATTCTTCTCTTTTTCAACTTTTTCTGCGTGGAGTGCCTTCGCTTTTTCTTGAATCCATGACTCATTCTTCCATGCTTGGATAACGGAAATTCCCTTAGCTTTCGCAATGGCTTTCAAATCATCTTCAACAAGTTTCGACTCTGGCTTACCTTCAAAGAAAATAACTTCAAGGTCAGAAGCGTCCTCCTGCTTAATAGCTGGTTTAGGCTCTTCTTTCTTTTCGTTTTTCTTCATGCCTTTTTCAGAAAAGAACTTTGCAGCTCCTTTCTTGATATTTTCGACTTGAGATTTCAACTCTTCAATATCAGCATTTTCGTCGTCAAGGTCAATTCCCTCAAACAACTTATTAAACTCCTTTTGTTCCTCTGATTCTCCTCCGTCAACAGGTGTAGCCTGAGCTTCCTGGTTCTGGTTTGGGGTTTCTTCTGGCAACATACTTTTTTTCTTAATAACAAAAAAGTGCCATTTCTGACACTTTTCGTAGGTATAATGAATCACTACAAACATTATACCGACAAAAAGCATCGGAAACTTGTAGTGATTACAAATTGTTAATTATCTCTATACTACAACACAATGAAAATTTACGCAAGTGCTACAATTTTTCCTTTCTGTCTTCGCTGATAATTGGAGAGAGGAATTTCAATAATACAGAATAATTGATACTATTGTTTCTTATTATGGCTGCTATTTCCTTATCGCTTGAAGATACAAGTTTATCTACATCATTGTAAAACCATCTTAAATCAGTCAATGGTCGTAAATACGGCAATAATAGCATATCTATAATATACTTCTGGAACAAAGGGTCATTCCTCTTCTCTGAATAATACGCTTTTGCAGCGTCTTCTTCCTCTTTTAATACATCATCTTTTTCTATAACTTTCATCGTCGTATTGGTGCATTAGCATTTTGAAATTGTTGGTCTTGTGGCAGCGGGTTTACTGGTTTTCCTTCTGCGAGCATTTGCGCCTGCATCATTTCCGCTTCTCGTTTCTTTTCTTCGTCAGTCTTTTCAAATTGCTTCGAGTTTTCACCCATAGCATCTATAATAACCGCCTCAATTTGCTCACGAGAAAGAGTCGTATTCATCTGGAGAATCTGCATGAGATTCTGAATCTTCACAGCTTTGTCAAATCCTTCATTATTTATGTAGAACTCGACATAGTAATCTATATCTTTCAGAATTTGTTTTTTAATCTGTGGGAAACGATTCTTACCAAGTCGTTTCAATCCGGCGTATGCACCTTGTGTTATGAACGCAACCTCTTCTTGTGATGGGTACACTCCGGTAGAATTGTATTCATTGATAACAGCTTGATTTACATAATTTTCAACAAGCATTTTATCCAACTCTTCTAATTCACGAGTTGAACCGGTTATAGATACTACTTCCTCCTCTGTAAGTTCGTCGACTATCTGTTCAAGATAAAAGTCCTGAAAAAGTTGTTTCAGGCAAATTGAGACGCGCTCAATAAGGAAGTCGTAGGTATTTTGAGAAGTTTGTTTGTTTGCAATAGCAACGGTAGCAGTCGTTGTCGCTGGCATATCCTGTCCAGCTCCTTGTGCCGTGATTCCAACAATCTGGCGAGCAATTTCAAACAGTTTATCAGTAGAAGCAATAAGTTCGCCAGTTTTTGTATCAATAATCAAACGACTCAAATCTTCATCAATACCAATTTGTACAACCGCGCCAGAGGTAAGATTCGCAAGATTTTGCTGTTCCAAAGAACGATTCCCGTCCTTTACCTTATGGACAATAATAGATGTCAAATCGAGGATGTCTTTCTTTCGAGAGTAGTACCATCGTTCATTATAGAGTGTATTCAGTCCAGCCAGGATTTCAAATACACCGACTCCCTGCCCGCGACCCTTAATTTTAATAAATGGGAAATAAAGATATGGGAAAAGTTCTTCGTATTCTCCATATTTTTTTCTGAGATATGCAGTTGCGCGACGTTTCTTCTTCGGAGTTTTGAATGTTTCCAAAACAAGCGATGGAGACCATTGATTGTTATCATCAAGAATCTTCGGGTCAATATTCGTCATGTCAAGCGACCGTTCGCAGACCTTATGAACTTTCTTATCTTCCATTTCACGGAATGTCCAAAAATCGTCTATTTTTGCTTGGAAGATTCCAGTAATTGAATTTGCTTCAAAAATCTTTTCGACAATAGCCCAGTTTTTATCTCCCCAATCTTTCTTATGATTTAAGCACTCATCATACGTCCAATATTGATGCTCAACAAGACCAGTTTTCTGTACATTACTCGAATGAGCTGGGATAACTGCATTTCGTAAATCAACTGTTTTCGGAACTCCGTCAACCATTTTGATAAGGACAGAACCAAAAGCAGCCATGTCGGAACGCACATCGTCAATGAAATCTCCGAAACCAGTCCGGTTCAAATGTGACACCATTGCCATTCGGAGGAATGAAAGTGTTCCAATACCTTTATCGTTTAGACTTCTGAGCTGCGCATCCTTGGTATCAATATCAGAACCATAAAAAAGCGTGCGATATACAATCCACGCTATATTTATCATTATCATCTGCAATCCGTCTGCATCTTTTTCTGCTTTTGAACGTCCGTTGTATAGGCGATACGACTCGTTATTTACCTCTTTCATTTTATACGAAACACCCTCAGCAACTTTTACAGTTCCTTGACCATGTTCGTCAATGAAATTCCGGCACGTTATTTTCACAACAATTTTTGTATTTTTCTACAGTATACAATACATATAAATTATGCGCAAGATTGTGGTACATGCGGGGTAACTTTTGTCAATACTTGCTGGAATGGGGATTCTGAAATCTGGTCTAAATATGCGGTTGCATCAATTACGTCATCCCACCTACTATTCGGGAAAGCTAAAAGCTGTTGTTCCAGTTCTTCGCAGTATCCTTCGATATGGTTTATTGAGTTTGACTCATACCTACCAAGGAGAGACCCACGAATACGCTCTTCTTTTTTAGTACCACCGTTTTTCAAATCAAATATAGAAAAATGCTTATTTCTTTTCATCATTTCCTCATCGTAGTATTGCTTTAGTGCGTCTTGAAATGTTGTTTTTTCTATCCCGATAACCTCAATTTTATATTCTTCTTTTACATCATATATAAAATCAATTAACTCTCTGGTAAGTATCCTTTTATTGAATGTCATCAAGTTCCATTTCCCTTCCATGTCAACAAAGTTGATTGCTATTCCAGTATAGTCAGCATTATTTTTTTGTGAAATTGCAGTATCAATAGCCATAAATACACGACATGTTTTTTTTAAGACTTCATCGAGCGAAATACGGTGGAACATTTCTTTTTTGAACACCTGATATTCTGAACCAATCGGGTTGTTCATCATTTCTGTTTCGAAGACGACTGTGCCAAGCTGTTTTCGTTTATCTTCAAGCGATACCTTATTCGTTTTTTCAGCCTCTTCATTTGTCAGCGCATATTTTGACGGCCAAGTTGGTTCACCGTTTTCAATAGCTGGAACCATGCGGATTCTAATTCGTTGGTCTTCTTTCGCCCTATCCATAAGCCACTGAACGACTCCAGTTTTCGTAATATAATTTCCGAGATACAAAATACCAGCGTTTGAAGCAAGACCAGACGCAAATTCTTCGATATGACCACGAGTTGAAGTCGTGTAAGCAAGCGAGTCTTTCGTCTTATTTGTCTCAAAATCGTCCAGGCACAACCACGAAGGTCGCTCATGCCCAAATATACGACCACGAACAGATTCAGCAATAGAATGAGCCTCTACAAGGACATTATTCTTCGTCAAGAAATTATCCATTCGAGTACGGGTCAACTCTTCCGTAGACCGCTTTCTGTCGTATAGTTGCCCAAAATCAGATATGATTCTCCGATTAGTCAAAAGGTTTTGAGCAATATCAAATAAGAAGTTTTCAGCGTTACTCTTATCGAATGAGTCTACGTTTAGATACGCCCGCTCATTGAAACATACCATTTTTGTCAGTAGCACCTTAGCGATTGAAGACTTTGCGGCTTCTCGATAGACAATCCACGCTAATTCACGAATTTTCCCGTCACGCAAATCCCGCCAGTCTTGGAACATTTCAAAATGGAATGGAGCGAATGGGTATTTAATGTATTCAGAAAAATAATATCCCATGAATAACTCTTCTCCGTATTGAGAATTTTTAATAATCATGACCCGAGCTTGCGGAGTCATTTTTGATATTCTTTCAAGTGCTTGCGCTAGGATTTCATTCGTGAGCATTTTTGTTTTTGTATTTTTTTGATTTTCCGTATTCTACCAGGAGTTCCCTGCCACATTATCTTTGCAATTGCGTTCTCGCCGCTTGAAGCTACCATCGCTTCGAGAATAGCCCATTTAAGCCTCCAAACAGGTGTATCTCCTGCATATCCTTTTGCTTCTATATATTCTTTAACGCCATCTTTTCGTATAACAACAAAATCAATATTATAATTCCCGACAACGTAATCATTGACGATAAGTGGTATTTGTACTTGTGTTTCCCAAGAAAGAATTTCGTTTGCCGCGAGTCTCATATCTAATTCAAATGCGCATTGTGCTTCAAACTTACTTGAGAATAGTTCTCCTCTATACTCTGTTTTCTTCGCGTTAAACTTTTTCATTTTTGTGTTTTTCTTCGTCAGAAATAAACTGAGCTTCTTTATTTTTCTAGGTAAGTATTACCAACAAAGAACTTCTTGAAATTTTGTACACATTCATCAATGTACTTTTTGTCATCTATCAGTATACAATACATACTGCCACCATATTTTTTTCCATTTTTATGGAAATAAAAATCAGCAATTTGCGTACCGCAGAATTTATCACATTTCTTTTTGCACTTGTCAGTTCTTAATGAACAATATTGTTTGTCGAATGTAATTCCTATATCAGATAATTCTGAAACCAATCTTGAGAATATTGATTCGACTTTTTTTTCAATCGTCATACGTTTCCTTCAATGATTTCTGCATCAGATACTTTTTCTGGATTTAAAATACTGATGACATTGGAAATAGCCAGATTATCCTCATCAGTCAGTTCCCGGTTATCATCAATTTCAATTTTTTCCGGAGCTTTAAATCCAAGACGGTCTAAAATATCAATGGCTGCTGCTAACCGAACAGAATCCTTGTCCGCATTTTTCGACAAGTCAATAATTGTTTTCCCAGCTTCTTGCGCAATATCCTGCGCGTATTCTCGAACGAGCGGATTTTTTTTATTCCGCGAAGAAATAGCAAACGCAAATTTACGCGCTTTTTCAGAGTTGTCATTAGTCAACCCGTATGCGTACTTTGCAGCTTCTACCTCATCTTTCTGTTCCATAGTGAGTACAACCCATAGTTTATCTCGCCAGTGCAGTTTCTTCTTTTTTCGTTCATTATACTGGAAGTCAGCATCAAGCGCACGCTGTAAAATCCACCGTTTTTTATATCTCCGCTTATCACCAGTAGCGTAATTGTATTCTTTCGGAAGACCTGTTAGCGGAGAAATTTCAAGAGGCCACTTACAATTTTTCGGAAAACGTTTTTTTCTTTCTGTTCGCATTTCTTTTGTTCTTTTTTTGCGAATGTAGCTGTTGAATCAAATAGCGAAATAATATCTTTTAAATCAAATCCTCTTCTAGATGAACGAAAGATAGAAACAGAGTATACTTTCTCATTTTTCTGGTTCATAACATAAAAAACAGTTGAGGCATCCATTTCAAGTGTTTTCCCAACAACCGGTAGTCCATGAGATTCACAAATACTCATCATGTGGTCTAGAATCATCTGTGATATGTCCATAGTAGTTTATTTAATTCTAAATGTAGTCGCAAGAAACAAACTAGCAATACCAGCCCAGAGACCAAACCAGAAAAACATGCACACTGTAAGAACTATTTTTGCTATATTTAACAACACTACCGCTGCTTGTGCTTGCTTATTAGTAAGTTTCATATTATTTTACGAATTTATATTTACCACTCATAAGTTTACGCCTGATATTCGTAAAAAGATATTCCGTGAGGTACGCTCTGGCTTCATCTTCCTTAAATAATCCATGCTTCCGTTCATTTGCTTGAACAACATGGACGACTTCATGCAAAACATGGTTCCAAAAATCCCAAGTATCTTCAAAATCAGGGAAAGAAACGAGATAGACGATATTCGATTCTGCATTAGAATATGTATAAGCCATTAATTTTTCTGGCTTTTGGTATTCGCCGTCATCAAAAATGACTTTAAAGAAATTTTTATTGAGTTTTTCAGCTTTAGCGTATTTTTTCAATTCTTCTGCGGAAATACCAGTGCAAACGACAAATTCATTATAAAATATGCCGGAATCTTGGATAAAGATGTTTTTTTTGTGTGTTTTCATTACCAGAGTATAGCATACGCTGTGTACTTAGGCAAGTTTTTGAAAAAATTTTGGAAAAAATTTGGAGGAAGGACGGATTTGAAAAAATTTTGTGATTGGGGGAGGGGATACCCTAACCATCCTATGGATTACGCAACACCGCCCCCCCCCTCCTCTCTGTACTACCAACCACAATATATTATATATATACCACAATATAGCATTACATCAATATCACTATTATTCATATATACTACACACGGCGATGTTATAAACATGTCGTATAATGATGATTATGCGACATAGTACTCTATATGGCTTGATTAAGCCAAGGCGAACGTATACAGGCAAAAACTATTGACAGCAATGCCGTGCGTATGCTACACTGTAGACATGAGAGGACGGGAGCGGTCGCAGGGCAATATATATATCACCCATAGCCACCGCTTCCCTTCTTCCCATAATGTACGGGTGGTGCTTAGTTGGTCACTTCACCAGTACAAAATAAAAATATGGAAAAAATAATTAAAGTAGCAATGTTCTTTTATAGAATATTGGGGTTTCAGTGGGTAGTATCAGAAGTAGAGAGTTTTGTTCTTCGGTATAAATTAAGAGTAAGAATGGTACCAGTATCTTATAAATTGTTTGTTTTCTCTCTTGGGTTGATTATTGGTGGGTCAGTAATGTTTGTACGTTACTCTTATCCTCTAGTAACAAAAGAGAACAAAATAATAGTAGAAAATATAAGAATTGAAAAAGCACAGGCAAAAGCGCCGGAAGCTGAAAAAGAAAAGTCAATCGAGGAAAAAATAGCTGATACATTCCCCGAAAATCCGTCAATAATGATTGCAGTGGCAAAAGCAGAAAGTGGACTCAATCCACTAGCTACCAACAGGAACAAAAACGGCACACGTGACATTGGGTTGATGCAAATAAACTCAATACATGGATACGGTGACCTTGATATGATGGATGTCGATAAAAACCTTGACGCAGCTCGTAAAATATACGATTCACAAGGTATCACTGCATGGGCGGCGTTCAACAATGGCAGTTACACAAAATTTATCAAATAAGTGCCAGCATGAGCCACAATCATGCAGAATAATATGGTATACATAACACGAGATAGAGAGGCGGGTAACATCATCGATAGATTCGCGACAAGAGAGGAAGCCGAGAAGGCAATCGAGGCATACGAGGCAGAAGATGCGAATAATGGAGAATATTCAGAGGGATTCTATGAGGTTTGCGAGTTATGAAACAGTATCAATCAACTTGGAACGGAACAATGACACAAGCCCGCGCTCTGGTCGAAGCGTGGAAAATAGAACAAAAAGAGAAAGAAAGAAAAAAGAAAATGGCCGCATGGTTTTCCAGAAATGCGGCAGAGTGGGAAAAAAGAGACTCAATTTTTGAACAAATGCAATATGGAACACGATAATACATGTTCATTCCTCAATCAATACGGGAGAGGGGGAAACCCATGCGATTGCTCAATCAAAAGACGGCTTCAATACTTACGGGAACAGATAAATGGAGAATGTATCAGTTACGGCGAGATTGTAGAATTGCAAAGCCTTGCGCAGTATATCAAAGCGGATGACGTGGTTTTGTTAGAATGGGCAGGTGTACCAGAAAAATAACCGCCACGGGACGGATTCCCGATATAATGCCAGTCCGTCGGCTAGAGATAGACGACACGGACGGCGAAAAAGTATGTTTGATGAAATTGAAGTTGAAGAGGTAAAAGCAAGGATAGAAGCTGGCGATGTATATGCAGAAGTGGTTAGCGTTTCCCGTAGTGGTATGAGCAGGCGGATACGGTTTTTTGTGATAAATGACGGCCGAATTGAAAGAATAACCCATATCATAAATGGGAACTATAAGCAAGGAAAAAAATACGTCAACGATGACGGAATGAGTGTTACTGGTTGCGGAATGGACATGGTTTTTTATACTCTCTATAACTTTTTGGGGTATGAGAGAGCGAAAAACTGGTCAGGACAGTATCATACTTTGTAGCACCTTTGTGCGCCTCACTTGTTGGGGCGCATTGTAGGCGCTAAGCCTAGCGGTGATTGTGCCGCCGTTCGTTGACAATTAAAAGTATGGAAATGTTCAAAAGAATTGTTTTTTTTGACGCACTCAATAATAAAGCAAAAGAAAAAGCTAGGGAATGGTACAAATCTCACAATGACTACCCATTTCTAGAAGAAAAAATGCGAGAGCTCATTCTTTCTGAATTCGATGAGCTAGGGTATACCGTGGAAGGGATAAAGGTTGCTTATTCTCTCTCATACTCACAAGGTGATGGCGCTTCATTTGAGGCCACTCTTACTAAGGATGGTAAGAAGTGGAATGTAGAGCGGACGAATAACCATTATTGCCACGAGTACACCATGGACATACGACTCATCACTGATGATGGTGAGGTGAAAGATGAGTCAATGGCTAACTTGTGCCGTGAAATAGCGGTAAAGGCGAAAAAAGCAGGGTATGAAGAAATAGAGTACCAAGATAGCGATGAGGCCGTCGATGAGTCAATCATGGCGAATGAGTACACTTTTACCATTGAAGGTATCCGCATGGATGCCGATAATGCCTAACCGCTATGAAGCTATACATGGAAGCGAATAGTGAACGCGGAAAGGAAGCAACAAAGTGTGGTAATGAGTTTCTCGACGTTGATATTTTTGTCGGTAGTTCATCGAATAGCATCCAGCTTGCAAGCCTAACAGTTCGATGGTCTGACGAATTACCATATGGCGGATCTGGGTGGTGTCTCTATGATGGGTACGATGAGCCAATAAGATGGGTTCAAGTGAAGAAATAGCGGGAACATAAAGCGGCAGCCGATAGAAAGGCAAGCGCAAAATGAAGCCGACCAGGCACAATTTGGTCGGTTTTTTTGTATTCTAAAAAATAACTTTATGCAATCAAAACAATTCAGAGAAGCGACGACGAGTGGGAGAAAATAAAATAAAGTTATCCACAAGTTATCCACAACAAAACACGATTCCTAAAACGCCTATGGCATGCGTTTTTTTTCGTTTTTATGGGTATTTTTTAAGACAAGGCGCGTACGGCCTCAACAAATCCGCAACCATGTACAGCTTGGTACACTTTTATACTATCGCCCCATTCATTACACACAAAACAGCGGGCGATATTATTTTTGATGCCCATATTAAAATCTTCCCCATTATGGAAGCAACATTTGGCTCTTTTATTGTGTCCAATCTCAACTATTTGTTCAATCGGGTATTCTTTGGCTCGGGCTATGTCAGAATCATCAATAAAATCGATTCTGCCGGAGTTTTGGTACTCAATGGTAGTTTTGTACTTCCTTATCCTTTTTTTAATGTCAGCAGCATTTTCTTCAATAATAGCGAGCATCCAGTGAGCAGTCTCATCCTTGCATATTTCTTTATATAATTTCCTATTTCTGGTCAGGGCTTCTTCCAAAATCTCTATCGACGCTTCACAAAAGCGTTTTTTGGCTTGTTTAGCGAACTCTTTGACGCTTTCCTCCTTACTCCAAGTAAGAATTTCTTTCTTTAAGTAAGATAATTCGCTTAACCAAGCCTTTTTCGTGTTATGAACGAAACAATCAAACTCAATTTGTTGTATTTCAGTCATTTTTTCCATATATTTCCCACTTACTTTTGTTTACTTCCCAAAAATACATCTTACTATCATCTCCCAACCCTAAAACAACAAACTTACCCTCTTCTTCAACAATCTCAAACTGTATTATCTTCATAAAGTTATCCACAATTCTTGATTAGTTATCCACAATGTGTTATAATATATGAAATTACTACACCTATTGCACTGAGGTGTTGCACCCCATTTCAAGGCTTGTATAAGCTCCAAACGACACTTTATTTTTTTAATTACTACACCTACTATCAAACTTTCAATAGTTTCTTTTTTCTGTTTCTGTATCACCTACATTACTCATTTTATAAATATATTATTATATATATAGGTATAGTAGGTATAGTAGGTATTGTTAACAGTATTGTTTAAGCCTTTTTTTAATTACTACACCTACTACACATCCCATACCTACCTATAACAATGGCTCTGTTGAGCCTATTTTATACCAGAGCATTTTTCTTCTTCCTTCTACCATTCTTTGCGACTTTTCATACCCTAATCCTTTCAGAGCGAGGGCGATTGCCATTTCATCTCGTTTAGTAAATCGAGACTTATCCCCATGAAGGGCGTAGAACCAAATATCTGATATAGAAAGACCATCTTCGATGTTTATTTTGTATCCATTTTGCCCGATAGGGTTTTCTAGCCATTTACCGATGTTTTCTTCGTATTGAGAGCGAATCATTTTGCTAGCCTGTATCATTTTGGCTGATTCTGGGTACTGGTGCACTGGTTCTTCAAGAACTTCGACACGATACAACGCCTCTGCGAAGAGATTATCACGGTTTTCTTTGAGCCATTTGAGGTTGATAGTATCAGAAACCTCTATTGGGTAAAATCGTCTATTTCCAGTCTCGTCTTTGAGGTATTCACCTTCTTGGTTCGTTGACATCGCGAAAACGCACCTTCTCGGGAAATCCTTATCAATCCTTCCGTATGCTGGCCTGTAAGTATCGACCGCCGTTGATATAACAGCCTTCATCTGCTTTGTTTCGCTCCGGTTGAGCGATTCACCTTCGGAAAACTCGACGATGAGCTTGCCCTGGAATTGAGAGAAGAAATCCTTGCTTCCAGTGCTGAGTGTTGTTTCGAGATGCCATTTTGGTGACGCAATTATAGAGAGGCTGGTGGATTTCCCGACACCTTGTTTACCTTCTAAAATCATAACCGTATCGAATTTGCATCCAGGCTCTATGATTCTCTTTGCCATACCCTTGAAGAAATTAGAGCCAACAGCTCGTGTATAGTCGGTATCTTCAGTACCGTAGACGACGGAAATCCATGAGTCGAGTCTGGGAACCATATCCCATTCCAGGCTTCGGATATAATCAGTCGCACGGTCGAATGTATGCGCTCGGCAGGCATCGTAGACAGCATCCAGTATCAATTCCTTTCCTACCGTGGAAAATTGAGTGTACATGCGCTGAATATCACGCTGAATAGGGGTAATATCAGAATCTTCCAGGTCTTTCCATTTTCCATCCTTTTTTATTTCCATCTTATTTTTCCAGGCATCAAAACGGAAGCTACTCGCGAATTTTGGATGATGGGTAAGAATAACAAAGATGTTCTCAACACATTTCGGATAGATAGGTCCGAGCTTTCCGCGTTGAACGAGCATCGGGAACGCAGCAAGTGAGAGTGATTTCTTTGCAACTTCTTCTTCTCTTTCTTTGTATATCTCTGCTAGTTTTTGTGTTTCAGTAGTCATATCAGTTCCCTTTTATATTAATTATCTGTCGAAGCTCATACAAAATAGATACCAGAGACTTACTATTTTCCATCACTTCGTCAATGTCTTTGTACGCTGATGGAATTTCATCAATAAGCTCAAGCGAGTGTCGGCATTCTATACCATCCATTTCTCGCTCAAAATCATCCATCGTAAAACGGCGACGGGCTTCAGAACGAGAGAACCTTCGTCCAGCTCCGTGAAAAACGGACATATAGGAAAGCGGGTTTCCAAGTCCTGAGACAATGTAGGAACGAGTACCCATAAAGCCAGAAATAACGCCAAGCTGTCCCGGCATCATTTGTATCGCTCCCTTTCTGGTCACCCACACATTCTTTCCCATGTGGTTTTCGAGCTGGGTGAAGTTATGGTGGCAGTTGATTCTTCTCACTTCAATTTCTTTCTGATGTCCGTCTTCGTTGAAAAACGTGTAAGAGAGTTCTTTGAGTACTCTATCCATCATTTCTTCACGATTTAGACGAGCAAATTCTTGCGCCCACAAAAGGTCATACATGTATTCACCAAATTCTTTTGTATGTTCTGGCAGATAAGCAAGGTCTTTGTCTACGAGAGTTATGAACATAGAGTCCATCATTTTCTGAGCAATCTTAATATGTTTTTCTGCTAGTTTATTTCCGATACCGCGCGAGCCTGAATGGAGGACTACCCACAGTTCGTCATTCTGGTCGAGTGATAGTTCAATGAAATGATTTCCTGAACCGAGTGTACCAAGTTGTGAAGCCCAATCTCTGACGATTGTTTTATAGTAATCCTTAGTTTTTCCTGCAAGCCGATTCACTCTTTCTAATGCAGTACCATCTATTTTCTTATTGAAGTTTCCTGCGGAAAGTGGAATCCGTCGTTCAATACCATTTCGTACTTTTTCCAAATCCGATGGCAAATCATTGAGAGTGAATTTCGTCTTGACCGCAATCATTCCGCATCCAATGTCTACACCGACTGCTGCTGGGATAATTGCGCCTTTGGTTGCAATGACTGACCCGACGCATGCTCCCATCCCCATGTGAGCATCTGGCATAACAGCGACACCGTCAACAAATGGGAGCGTCGCCATATTCTTTACCTGTTTGTATGCTGATTCTTCAAGCGTTTCCTTCGGCAAAAACAAATTTATTTTTTTCATATTTTTCAACTACCGCACGCTCTCGGATTGAGAAGCGAGAGCGCACGGTAGTGGACTCAATCAAATAAAACAACGATAAGCGAGCGTGATATTTCACACGCTCGCGAATCAAAAACACTAAAACGGGATGTCCGAAAGACTTCTTTCCTTCGTATCCGATATATTGACACCACCTAACATTTCTTTCGCATACGTCACAACTTCATCTTTCTTTGATTGCTCATAATCTATCGGAGATTCCATAAATTCACGAGACTGCCAGATAAGCTGTCGTGCTTTTTCACCAGCCTTATCGACGAGTTCTGGATTTTTAAAATCCTCAACACCGATAGTAACAATCTCTGTTGTTGGTTGAATAGCTGCTGTTCCGGTGTATGGTTTCACGCTTGTGATATTCATATACCCCTTCTCATTCTGCTCAAAGACAACTACGATTGACTTTCCTGCCAGCTCAAATACATCGTATGCTTCCAAATCGTCTTTCTCCATCTTTTCTTGATTGAGAACTGCATGAATCAACTCATAGAATCCACAGAATGGTGGTTTACTTGGAGAAAGCCAAGTGTTGATACCAAAATTCGACAATGGCTTTGTGATGTTCCCGAGCGAAGGAATCTCAAATTCAACCCAGAACTTCGTTACTTCTCTGTCCTTCCACGCTTGGTGTCCAAGACAAATTACCTTCGTGATAACTGCTTCGTATTCTCCTGCTTCGACGAGCTGTGCTGCTTCTCCATAAAATGGCTTTGGCATAATGTTATATTTATTTGATTACAATTTCTCCAACTTTCTTATAGGCAATAAATGTATCGCCTACTCGTTCAATTTTATCACCAGAAGTGGTATCGACACCCATTTCTTTCACCCAGTCCATGTACTGCTTATTTTTTTCTGCTCTTTTCACACGCTCTTCTTCTGCAATCCTTTCTTGTTCCGCAAAAATACGAGCGTCTTCTTCTGCTTTTTCTAACGCTGCTAATCGAGCTTTTTCTGTATCTTCCTGCTCGCGCTTGAGTTTATCAATAGCGTCCTGTTTATCTTTTTCTGCCTTGGCCTCTGCTTCCTTTGCTCTTTGAGCTGCTGCTTTTTCTGCGTCAATCTTCGCTTGTGCGACCGCTGCTTCTTTCTCTTGTTCGATGCGGAGTTTTTCTGCTTCCTGTTCTTTCTTGATGCGAGCTTCTTCTAATATACGAGCCTCTTCTTGTGCTTTCGCTTCATCGAATGTCTGCTTTGCACTCGTATACATTGTCGCAAACTGCGTTTCATCAAACGAAAGTATTTCGTCATCCGTCATCTTGATAGAAATATCTTCGAGCATTTTCTTTCTTCCAGGGAGCAGAATAAGCCGTTCAGCTTTCTTCTTCGCTTCGTCTACTGCTTCACGTTGTTCCTTCAATTCATTTTCTACTGGCTCAATAAGAGCGAGATATTCACCTTCTATTTCTCTGATTTTACGGTTCTTATGAGTGTATTCATCCCGAAGAGATTTCGCAAACTTAGTAACATCATTTCTCGCTTTCTTCAGCTTTTGAAGAGATGCGAATACTACTGCATACCCTTCGGCGTCATCCACACCAGATATTTTTAATCCTTTACACTCCTCAATGAGCTTTGGAATATCAACTACCACTGGTTTGAATACAGTAGAAACCTGTTCATCGAATACTAATAATTCGTTTTCCATAGTGCTTAATTATTTACTTTTTAACTGCGATTCAATTTTCCTCATCATCTCCTTCATAACTAATATTCCACTTTTCAATTTTGACTGCGCTATAGTTTCTGGATAAATCCGAAATACGAGTAGGCTCTTTTCAAAATTGATATTGTAGAACACCAAGTCCCACCATTTTCGACCAGTAATGAGAAGGGACATTTGTACTTGCCAGAGATATTTTTTGTCTATCTCTGATTCTCCGTTGACCATCAGGCGAAAGAAATTCACATCGTTTGGACACTTAATTTCAATCCCGCCATCTTCACCAACGAGTCCGTCTGGAGAGCAGCCTGTGAACTCATCTAGCTCAACGAATCCAATCTGCTGAACTTCCTCGTGTTCCAGCTCATACGTCATCCGCGCCTGTTCCTCCAACTCAATTCCTCGCTTCATATCAAATGAAGTAAACGATTCTTCTGAATTGTTAGAATACTTTTCTGCGAGTATTTCGTATGCGTATGTTTCGAGTCCTTTTCCGTTTGTCGCTATTGCTGATGCGTTGCTAGCCGTAATTTTCCCTTTACGAATTTCATACCACTCATCACTTCGCTGACTCATCAGGTGTATTATCGGGTACTTCAACTTCTGCGTCTTTGACTTTGTTACTGTCATAATCAAGAATAGATTGTTTACGTTCTTTAGCGAGTAAAACGACCTCTTTATTCGCTTTTTCTCTTACTGACAATGCACGGAAAGCATCATTCAATTCTTCAACTGTTTTCGCGTTTTCAAACGTATTTGAAATAGAAAGTAAGTTGATTTCTTCTTCTTGAACGACTGTCTTTTGGACGCTTTCATCCTCGATATACGACTTAGAAAGTTCTTCTGGAAACGCCATGCGAAGCGCGTGCATCTCAGCCACTTTCGCGAGCATAGTTCTCGGCTTACTTAACCACTGATTTTTCTTCGTAGTGTATTCAGAAAGATATACCAAAGAAGTGTATTCACCGACTATTCCGTTCACCTGACGTTTGACAGTGATAGAACAAGTCATATCACCATTATCCATACCATATACAGGTGCGCTCTTTCCGACGAGACCGTTCTGAGCCGCTACCTTCCGAGTATAATCAATACTCGTCACGAGAGAATAATCATTCCCAAAAGAAATTGCGTATACATCTTTGTTCAAGAAATCCTTGAACTCAAATCCGCGAATCATTCCTTCGAGAATTGCCTTTCTCATCGTCATCTCAGACATCCCTTTGAAAGTTGTCGTTAAAAGAGTACGCACCGTTTCCTTATCTTCAAATTGTTTTTGCAATTCCCTGTTCACTTTCTGCACAATGAGATTTGTTGAACTCATATTATTCATATTATTTAATTACCATTCGCTCTATTCTCTGAAATCTCTTCTGCTTTTTCTCGTGCGTTTTCATATTCATCATCGAGTTCTCCTATAGAAACATTCTCGATAGAATTTCTGAAATCCGCATCGAACATTTTTTGCTCAATCATAGTTTTTATTCTCACAAACATATCAATTATTTTGCTATATTTTTGAGAGTACTCAATCAAATTATATCGACCTATTTTCTATTATAGTCTCAATATAAATTTTGTCAATAGCTAACGTGTGCTTGACATAAAATCAACCGTATGCTACCATAGAAAACGTAAACATATTAACGAATTACAGATATGCCGATACGAATTATTGAGAATACGAGCAAGCGAGTTGTTGCAGATTATATTGGGAAAGACACAGCTATGTCAGGTATAAAACTTGCCGGAGATTTCACGGACATTAAATTAGCAAGAGAAGAGGTCGCCCGCTATCTTCTTATGAGGGGTGTAATCAACGCTGGACAATATCTTGGATTCATTTCAGCAATCCGAAACCCTCGCTCAAAAGATTATTACTCAAGTATTGGAAAGAAGGGACTCGATAAGCGTTGGAGTAAGAAATAGGAATATGGATAAGTTACAATGTCAGATAGATAGATTATACAACGAATTACTTATGTGTATAGAAAGAGATATGAACCCTCCAATGATTATAGAGAAACCAAAAAAAATAAATGTTTCTAGAGTAGAAATAGATTTCGGATATGGTAAATTCATAGAGCTAACTGATAAAGAATACGAAGAAGTTATTTTTTGGAATGAAGAAACAAAACAATGGGACGCTAATTCAATTAGACTAATCCTGAAAAAATAGTATGACCGAAAAAGAAGAGTACGAAAAATTCCACATGCCGGATGAGTATGAAAGAAAAGTTAAACTTATTAAAATGGGTATTGAAAATGCGAAATTAAGAGCAAAAAAAACCAAAAGAATGATTGAAGCTAGGCATTGGAAGAGTACAAAAAAAGAGTTAGCAGACAAATATGGGATATAATCAAGTCTATATTCTATCAGAATTATTATGACCTGCCACATCCACAACCTCAAAGAAATCTCCAACCACTACGGAGAAGACGGCCAACCAGATGTAGAATCCTTCTCTTCCGGAGAGCGGAGAATCGAGAAAAAGTGTGTAAAGTGCGGTTCGGTAATAAATAATCAGCTGAATATAATTGAGGAATAATTATGGAAAAAATAACATTTGAATACGAATACGTGGAGAAGCAAGAAGACGTAAGAGAGCACATCAGGAATTGCGAAGGCAGACATACGCAGCAGGCAATTTACTCAACCTTCCATGATGCGCTTATTCAAGTATGTTTCGGGTGTAAACTTATTCGCTTAATTATAAAAAGATAAATATGAAAACACTCTATAAATTTCTTCGGACAGACCTCAAATCCGATAATGGCGAAGACCGTGATTGGGTTATCGGAAAATGGCGCAAGGAGGAGAACATCACTATCTGTGAGAAAGGTTTTCATGCGTCAGAAAATCCAGCCCATGCGTTGTCGTATGTGCAAGGTGAAATAATCGCTTTAGTAGAGGTGCGCGGTGAATCAATCATTGAAGATAATAAGCAATGTTGGTCTGAGATGCGGATTAAGAAGGCATGGAACTGGAGAAAAAAAGACTCGGTTGCTTTCGCTATCTTCGCCGCTGAGCAGGTGATTGATATTTATGAGAAAACGTATCCGAAAGATAGTCGACCACGAAAGGCGATTGAAGCGGCTAAAACATATCTAGCAAATCCGACCGAGAAGAATAATGCCGCCGTCGATGCCGCCGTCGATGCCGCCGCCGATGCTGCCGTCGATGCCGCTGCCGCCGCCTATGCCGCTGCCGCCGCCTATGCCGCCCGTGCTGCCGCCTATGCCGCTGCCGCCGCCTATGCCGCTGCCGATGCCGCCGCCTATGCCGCTGCCGATGCCGCCGCCTATGCCGCTGCCGCCGCCTATGCCGCTGCCGATGCCGCTGCCGATGCCGCCGTCGATGCCGCCGCCTATGCCGCTGCCGTCGATGCCGCCTATGACGTAGCCTATGCCGATATATGGAAAAAACTCGGTGAATGGATTGTAGAAAGAATTAAGTTACTAGAAGAATATAAGTGATATGCAAAAGATAACCTTCGAGTACGAATACGTCGAGAAGCAAGAAGACGTTAGGAAACATATACAGGATTGTGAAGGCCGCCATACTCAACAGGCTATATACTCAACCTTCCACGACGCACTCACTCAGGTTTGTTTCGGTTGCCGTCTCATTCGTTCAACTATAAAAAGATAAATTTATGAAAAATAAAATCCAGATAAAATCAATGTCAGGTGATATTCTTTTCGAGTGTGAATGTAATACGGTGAAAGAAGCTGTAGTTGAGGCTGTAAAAAGTGATGCTAACCTGAGTTGGGCTGACCTGCATGGGGCTAACCTGCGTGGTGCTGACCTGCATGGTGCTGACCTGCATTGTGCTTACCTGCATGGTGCTGACCTGCATTGTGCTTACCTGCATTGTGCTGACCTGCGTGGTGCTGACATGGGTGGTGCTAACCTGCGTGGTGCTTACCTGCGTGGTGCTGACCTGCGTGGTGCTGACCTGCGTGGTGCTGACATGGGTGGTGCTAACCTGTATCGTGCTGACCTGCGTGGTGCTAACCTGCGTGGTGCTGATCTGCGTGGTGCTAAAAACATACCAGAGCTTCAGCTTTCAGAGACCATTATCGTGCCAGAAGGAGATATTATTGGATGGAAAAAATGCAATGACAACATCATCGTTAAACTTCTTATTCCAAAAGAAGCAAGACGAAGCAACGCTACAGGAAGAAAATGCCGTGCTGAATATGTTGAGGTGCTAGAACTCATTGATGGAAATGACAAAAGGAGAAAAGTAGACGTTGGAATATCTCAACGTGACGGAAAGACAGAATATAGAAAAGGGGAAACCGTTAAATGCGATAAATGGAATGAAGATAGACTCCGAGAATGTGCTGGAGGAATACACTTTTTTATAACAAGAATTGAGGCGGAAAATTACATATGAAACCACATAATCTCATTTAAACAACTTATGGATATGCAAAAGAAAACATTCAAAACGCTCGAAGTAGGTGATTTTGTGAAGTATAAGCATGGATTCAGAAAAGTTCTCGCTGTTATCCACAGAGGAAGCGAAACAGAGGAATCGGTCTACGTTATATCGAGTTACGGTGAAAAAGATAGCTATGAAATGAAACGATCAAGCGGCACATACACATCATTTAATTTAGATGCCTGTCACTTCATCATCGATCAACCAGAAGAAGAAGTAGAAGAACTCACCATGGAACAAGTTTATAAAGAACTCGGGAGGGTTATCAAAATTAAGAAGTAACTATGAAATCAACACAAAATTGGGAGGTCGATTTTGAGGAACTGACAAAATACGGTGATACAACAAATACCACTGTAGAAAGAAGTAAACTCAAATCCTTCATCCACTCTGTCGAAGAAAAAGCGAGGGAAGACGAAAGGCAGAAGTTAGCACTACAAATTGCCGAAGAAACAATGGACTTATGCGAAAATTCTCAAGAGTTCAAGCACAGGCTTCTCCAATCCCTCAATAAATAACCTATATGGATAGTGAATCAATTCAGTTTAATGGGAAAAAATTCATAAGAGGGGACGTATGTGGATTCGGTGTACCAGAGTTTGAACAGTATAAAAATACAAGTCCTAGGCAATGGTATTGGGTTGAGGGCTCTAAAAAGGAAGAAAATAAATTTATTTGGTTTGAAACTAGCGTAACAGACAGTAACAAGTTGAGATAACCATATGAACCAATCTATCAGTGAAGAGTTTAGAGAGAAGTTTCCCTGTAAACAGTCAGGATGTGATGGTAACGGAACCATTGCAGAGCACGGCTGTAACGGGAGTAGCGAAGATTGTGATGCCACCTGCCCAGTCGCTGTTCAGTGCCAGTATTGTTTCGAGGTCAGATTCCCGATGGAAGCCTTTATCCAATCCAAAATCTCCCAAGCCATCGCTGCAGAGAGGAAAGAAAAAGAAAAGCTGAAAGATCTTCTAGAGCTACAAACTAAGTGCCGAGATAAGGATATAGAAGAGCTGTTGAAATTAAAGGAAGAGAGGGAAGAGTTGAGGGGAAGAGTAATGTTGATAAAGAAAAAGTGTGTGTGTCAATATCATCCCCTTAGAGATGGATACAGCCAGCACAAACATCATGTAGAAAGTTACAACGAAGCAATAGACGAAGTATTGGCTCTAAAGTATTTCTGGTTGTGAGCGATGTGAATATATTGTAAGTGAGATATAGAAATAACTCTAGCTAACTCTTTAGAGGAAAAATAGTATGAACCAATCTATCAGTGAAGAGTTCCGAGACACATTCAAGCCAACTATAGGGACACCAAAAGGCTACGAGGGTTCAACGATGCTCTATGCCCCATACGAAGAAGTCATCCACTGGGTAGAGTACAAGTTCCAATCCAAAATTTCCGAAGCCGTTACAGAAGCAAAAATGCAAAGAGGTTTAGAGTTATTCCCAGTTGTTCAAGAAGAAATCTCCAAAGCCATCGCCGAGGATAGGAAAGAGTTGAGGGAGAAGGTGGAGGGGATGAAAACATACACTGGTGGTAGCTCTGTAAACGAGAAAGACAAACGAGTCAATAAACAAGAAGTCCTCTCACTCCTAGAAGAAAAATAGTATGGAAAACAAAGTTATCCAAGGAGATTGCCTAGAAGTAATGAAGACGATACCAGATAAGAGTATCGATATGGTTTTGTGCGACCTCCCTTACGGAACAACTGCTTGCAAGTGGGACACAGTGATACCGTTCGAGCCGATGTGGGAGGAGTTAAAACGTGTCACGAAGAAGAACGTGGCGATTGTGTTGTTTGGCTCGCAACCTTTTACTTCTGCTTTGGTGATGAGCAACGTGAAGATGTTCAAGTATGAGTGGATATGGGAGAAAACCCAAGCAACAGGGCATCTAAACTATAAAATCATGCCTTTATCAGCACATGAAAATATATTAGTTTTCTCTAAAGGTAAAGTCACATTTAATCCACAAAAAACGACAGGACATAAACCGATGAATAGTGGTACAAAATACCCAACACTAAAAAATAATGTTTACGGAAAAATTAAAAACGACAATATTAAGTTTGGGGGTAATACGGACAGATTTCCTAGAAGTGTTCAAGTTTTCCAAAAAGATATACAAAAAGAATATTTACACCCCACCCAAAAACCAGTAGCCCTCTTTGAGTACCTCATCAAAACATATACCAACGAAGGTGACCTAGTTTTAGATAATTGTGCAGGAAGTGGAACAACAGGAGTAGCTTGTAAAAATCTCGGCAGAAACTTTATTTTGATAGAAAAAGAACCAGAGTATATAGAAGTAATTAAAAAAAGGCTTAACTCTCACTAACTCTATAAAGCAATAGTATGGAAAAAATATATGTTCTCATTGATGTAGGTTGCCACGAGTGCGGAGTAGATTCAGAGTTTGTTGCTTCATACAATACAGAAAAAGAAGCAGAAGTCGCCCGTGAAAAACTTTCAAAGAAAACTGATAATTGGAGAGATGGCGGACAGTCAATCCCTGAAGTTTTTGAGGTTATAATTCCTAAATAGCAATAGTATGAAAATAATCAGAGTAGAACCACCTAAAGACACGAAGTATACAGTAGAGTTGAATTACGAAGAGTTACGCGTTATTGCTGATTCAGTAAAAAAACAAGGGGCTTATTATTGTGGGAGAGAAGACAAACCAGACAGCCCACCGTGGAAAACTATAATTGATGAGATAGATAGAATTTTGAATCCATTAAAGCAATAGTATGAAAATTCCAATCATCCCAATAAGGAAACAAAATAATATGCCAAAAATACTAAATTTAATCAGCCTCGCATTTGGAATCGGTGGTTTCATCCTGGCACTCCGTATCGGAATGAATGCAGATATAAATGTTATTAACAAGGAGTTTTTCAGTTTCATAGCGATGTGTCTCGGAGCGTCCATGTCGTTTCTTAGTCTAAAAAAATATGTATAAAGTAATAAATATCCAGAAATTAATATACGATATAGAAGATGCTCTTAGAATGGAATTACTTTACTGGTTCAGAGGAAGGGATGACAAGCTTGAACAATGTAATATGCATATTATAAAGAGAATAAAAAAAACAATACTATCTCATCATTCTGACTATCTGGAAAAGAACGCTTTGACTGATGAATTAATTGAAGAAATCATGAATATGAGTTTACCTATTCCTATTGTAAAATCTCTTAAAAATAAAAAACAATAATTATGCCACACACATCGTATGTAGCCACTCATGGATACGCCATGTCCATGCAGGGAGAACCATCGCATATTGGTACAACTCAATATATAATTTTCTGTATTTTATTTGCTGTGTTTATTTTTTACTTAATTAAGAAGATGGTATGAAAAACTCATTCAAAATAAAATGGCATCTCTTCCTCATAGACATTAAACAATTCCTTTGTTTGCATGACTATGTGTACTCAATGCACAGAGGTGCTAATTGTAGATATTGCCGGAGATGCGGAAAAATTTGGTAAAAGAAAACGACCTCCACAAAGGTCGTTTCAAAAGCCTAATTTTTCAAACATTTTATCTCCCCGTCACATACTCCTTGAGAGTATTGATGGCGATACCGCAGATAACCACAATCATAGGCGTATACACACCGTAATCCATACCAGAAATTAACTGGATAAGATATGTCAGCGTTCCTGCTCCAATAGATATAGCTGCACCTTTGGAGATTTTCCCTTTCGTCACTGGGTCAAACGTGAGCGCAACTTGCTCTTTAGCTACTGGAATAGCAGCGAGTTTATCAGTCAGCCTGATGTTCTCTTCGTAGAGGCTCTGATTGGTTTGTGAGAGTATTTGATTTTGAGCAATTTCTTCTTTGATTTTTTTCAGCAGATTAGTGGCCTCCTTCTGCTCATTCTCATTCAAATCCTTTCCGAAATCCTTATCGCATACTTCTCCCAAAATCTTCACTAAATCTTTGTTCATAGGTTTTTTTTCTAGCGTTTCCGTTGTTACGGTGTCAGCTGGTGTTGAATTATCTATATTATAAAGTGGATATTTGGCCGCTTTTGTTTCTCCATCATAAG
>WBZP01002019.1_pt1 | contig 24004 bp, 8 predicted proteins | sample 5204301 | NCBI WGS metagenome assembly WBZP01 (sample SAMN12412401, study PRJNA552823) | activated sludge metagenome | isolation source: activated sludge from nitrification reactor of wastewater treatment plant... | place: USA: Pennsylvania | collected 2017 | reverse complement strand
CCACCGACTATCCGGCCTACGGTCAGCTTCGTGCATCGAACGAGTTGCGTAAGAAGGGGATTTCTGTTTCACCGGCCGGGGTACGGTATATCTGGATGCGGCATGATCTGGAGACCTTTGCCAAGCGTCTGAGCGCTTTGGAGGCGAAAGTGGCTCAAGACGGACTGATTCTCACCGAAGCGCAACTGGTTGCCATGGAAAAGAAACGGGAACAGCAGGAAGCCATTGGCGAGATTGAAACCGAACACCCCGGTTACCTTGGAGCCCAGGACACGTATTATGTGGGCAATATCAAGGGTGTAGGCCGGATTTACCAGCAAACCTTCATCGACACCTACAGCAAAGTAGCCTTTGCCAAATTGTATGACCGTAAGAACGCCTTGACGGCAGCCGATATGCTCAACGACAAGGTGCTACCATTCTTTGAGGAGCATGGCTTGCCGCTGCTTCGGGTACTCACAGACCGGGGTACAGAGTACAACGGCAAGCGGGAGAGTCATGAGTACAGTCTTTATCTGACACTGGAGGATATCGATCATAGCCGTACCAAGGCCCGGCATCCTCAAACCAACGGCATCTGCGAACGCTTCCATCGGACAATCCAGAACGAGTTTTATGCGGTTGCCTTCCGAAAAAAGGTCTTTGGATCGCTGGAGGAATTACAGAAGGATCTGGATCAGTGGATAGAAGAGTACAACTGTGAAAGGACACACACCGGAAAATACTGCTTTGGTAAAACACCAATGGAGACATTCCTGGACAGCATACCCTTGGCGCAAAGTAAAATGCTCGATAAATTAGCAACCGGTTAAAAGTTATTCCGGGCGACGGATCCTTAAAAATCCGTCAGACCGGAAATAACTTTTAACCAACCCTGTCTGTCAGGTGAAGTTCTAACTATTACAAATTAGTTACTAATTACTAGTTACTAATTACGAATCTCCAATCCCCAATCACCTCCGCTCCGTCACCTTCTTTTCCCTGTAAGCCATCGCTGCTTTGATTTCATTGAAGGTGTATTGGTTTTGCAGGGATTCCTTCGCTTGCGTCAGCGTTCCGTTGATCAGAGATTCATTGGATTCGAAGTGTTGTAACAATTCTTGAAGTCTTTCTTTGGTGATGAACTTGAGTACGTTGATCTCTCCGGATTTGATGAACTCGATGAGATGGCCTTCGATCGTCAGCGGTGACAGCTTGCGTTCGGTCGCGATCTCCTGGATGGATTTGCCTTCCTGGTATTGGATCAGGGTGCGCTCGCGGGTATTGAGATGGTCTTTGTCGAGCCGGGGACCGGAGAACTTTGATTTTTTCCGAACCTTTCGTTCCGGTGCGTGCTCGATGCTGTTTGATCCGCAGTAGGCGCGGATGACTTCTACAATCGTGGACCCGTAATGATCAACTTTCGCCTGCCCGAAGCCTGAAATCGAGTGTAGCGCTTCCATGGTTTGCGGCAGGTAGGTGACCAATTCTGCCAGGGAGGCGTCCGAAAAGACCATGTAGGCCGCAACACCTTCCGAATCGGCGATCTGTCGTCGGAGTTGGCGAAGCAATTGGTTCAATTCAGGATGAGGCAGTTCTGGATTGTTGGGCCGGGTAGCGTTGCGCTGCCGGAGTTCTCGATTGGATTTGCGACTGTGTACTCTGACGAGTTGAACCGGATGGTTTTCGTACAGGACTTTGTGGGCTTCCGGAGTAAGCCGGAGCAGGGTGAATTCGCCCTCTGATTGTTTCAGGAATCCCTGGCGGATCAAATCGTTCAGGTACGATCGCCATTCATCGCGGGTATGTTCTGCTCCTTTCCCAAAGGTGGGCAGGTAGCGATGTTCTTCCCATAGTTTGGACGAATTGGACCCTTTTAAAAAATCGATTACATAGCCAATCCCGAATTTCTCCTTCAGCCGTACAACCGCAGACAAGGCAATTTGTGCGATCCTTGTTCCGTCGAAAGTTTCTTCCACTTCGGTGGAAAGGCAACGATCGCAGTTGTTGCAGGGGCCGGTATAGTCTTCGTCGAAGTAGCGGAGCAGTATCTCCCGCCTGCATTTTTTTGAGGTGCAATAGTCCGCCATCTGTTCCAACTTCCGAAGCATGATCCTGGATTGCGCCGGATTGTTGTCGACCGCCGCGAATTGTTTCAGAATCATCAGATCACCCGGATTGTAAAACAACAGGGCTTCGCTCGCCAGACCGTCGCGACCGGCCCTTCCGGTTTCCTGATAATAACTTTCGATGTTCTTGGGCAAGTTGGCGTGTACGACAAACCGGACGTTCGATTTATCGATCCCCATGCCGAAGGCGATGGTCGCGACGATGATCTTCAAATCATCCTTCTTGAACTGGTCCTGTCGTTCCTGCCGTGTTTTGTTGTCGAGTCCGGCATGATATGCGGCCGCACTATACCCGAGGTCCTCCAGGCGTAGTGCGAGTTCTTCGGTTTTGTTTCGTGATAAACAGTAGATCACACCACTTTGCCCTTTTCGGGCATCGAGGAATTCGCGCAGTTTGTATTCAAAGTCATCTTTGTCATCCACCGTATAGCGGATATTCTCCCGGTTAAAACTGCTGACGAAAACCTCTGCGTTGTGCAAACCAAGTTTTTCGAGGATGTCCAGACGGGTTTGACGATCAGCAGTCGCGGTGAGGGCGATGATCGGTGTGTCGGGAAAATTGACCTTCAATACGGAAAGTCCCAAATAATCGGGACGGAAGTCGTGGCCCCAATGGGAAATGCAATGCGCTTCATCGATCGCGAAGAGGGCAACGCCGACCCTGCGAAGCCAGTCTATGTGTTCGCTGCGTCGCGAAGCAAGGCGTTCGGGGGCTATGTAGAGGATTCGAATCTCTCCCGCGTCTACACTCCTGATCACCGCCTGCTGTTCTTCTGCGCTTTGCGATGAATTGAGAAAAGCGGCGTGGATTCCGTTGAGTCGAAGACTGTCGACCTGGTCCTTCATGAGCGCGATCAGCGGGGAAAAAACCACCGTCAGACCGGGTTTCAATAGCGCGGGTAACTGATAACAGATCGACTTGCCGCCGCCAGTCGGCATGATCGCCAGCACATCCTTGTTCGCCATCACCCGGCTGATGATCGCTTCCTGTTCATGCCGGAAATGCGAAAAGCCGAAGTGTTCGTGTAGGGCAGTGGAGAGATTGTCTGTTGAACTCATGCGAAAGCAAAGGTAAGCCCATCTTATTCTGCGGGAAAGTCCATGGAAAAATATTCGCTTTTATTAGGGCCTTAAAAGAGAAAAGGCTGCACAACAAGGCAGCCTTTTCGGATTAGTGCTAAGATTTCTCAGGGTGTTATCACAAACAGGAATAATAACAGGTTGTTTTCAATCAGGCTATAGTCGGAAGCTTCCACAAGTTGGTCGCCGGTAAGATCTTCCGGCACATACCCGAACGCGAAGTTCACCACGGCATTCTCAGCCAGGGAATAGTCGGTCGCTTCGATCAAGCGGTCCTGATTGACATCCCCCGACCAGATGCCCCAAACGCCCGGTTCAAGTTCCATCTGGTTGGCCCCGTACGCCTTTCCGGATGCGTCGGTGAAGTCGTAGGCCGTGCCGGACTCCAGGAATGGGACGGGAGCAGCCGACCATGTTTCGAGGTGATTCCGATTGCGGAGCACGATGTAGTAGGAGCGTTGTGCAACATTTTGAGGGAAGTGTACATAGGACCATCCGTTCGTGCCAAGCAGGCTGGTGCCCTGATATAGACTGGCGAATGGTGTACTCGTATCCGCAAGTACCACGATGATCGAATCCGCAATGGTGTCCATGTTTATGGGGTCGATGGTGGCCCGCATGTTGTCAGCGCCGGGGTCGTAGAATCCGGATAGCCACGACTTTATCGTAAGGCCGTTGACGAATGCGAGGCAGGCAATGTTGGCGGAGTCGCTCAGCGTGGTCCCCTCCGCATCCAGTACGCTCACGTAGTAGGTGCCGTTGACCGCCCGGATGGAATCGACATTTGCTCCGGTGGACCATTGGATGAAGTATGGAGGTTGTCCGCCACTGATTGCCGCAATGGCCAGTCCGGTTCCGTTACTGTCACAACTTGCCGGTAAAGCGAAGGCATTCAACGTCAGCCTGCCGATGTCTAGCTGGGCTACATTGTCGGTGGAATTAAATTCTATTGGAGAACAGTTTAAAAGTCTTCCAATGATCGTCGTACGTGCTTCGGCGACAAACCAGGGGATGGAGAAATTCGCTGATTCGTTACTATCCAGATTCAAATTTCGCGTTGCAATGAGAACTTCAAAATTTGAATTATCGAGATAATACAGTCCGAATAGTCCGGTACACCGGGTATAGCCGTTGTTCTGTACGATGGCGTTGATATTGATCTGTGCGCCTGGCGAAGGATTCGTATTCGTTGTGGCGAAGAAGGTAAACCGAAGATTGGGTGACCTTCCCACTACGATGGCGCGTGTGGCCTCATTATTTGTTTCGTCGGATTCGCTGAGGACATCATCGTGATCAACGATCGAGCGGATCACATGCACGCCCCGGATCTGAGATGACCAGGTCTGTGCCAGCCGGACTGTGCTGAACGTTCCGTTCGTAAGCGGTGCCACGAGGATGGAGTCCAGATCACTGGTGTCGCCGCGGACGAGAAGTTCCAGGCTATCGGGGCGATAGGCTCCGATATTCTCATAGGTGAGGTCCAGGGTTACTTGCTGCCCGGGCTCCGGGTTCAGGATGTCGGGAGCAATGTACTGCGATAACACACGGTAATCCGGAGAGTTGCTGATGTTAACCGGGATCAGGAGGACATTATCCGCTTCGTTGCATTCCGGGTATTGGTTCGCGGGGTCAATGGTAATGCGTATCGTGTAGGACCCGGTCTGAGGGAAGGAGTAGGGCAATGGCAGTTGTACGTAGATCGGACAGCCGCAGGTGCCGGGCAGGTATTTCGAGATGTTACCGGCCAGTGCCCAGCCTGAGATTCCCGGCCCGCTGACCTCGAATCGTATGGTCGCGTTGCCGGCCTGGTAAAGTCCTGCATTGAAGACGTTCGTGGCGAGCGTAACGGGCGCGTTTACCGGATAGGAACTGTTGATCAGCGCATTCTGCGAAGGCGGACAGTGACTATAGTTGGATAACGAGAAGTTATAGCACAATGGCTGCTTTACCTGGTTGTTCTCGTCCAACTCCGGTACCACTCCCGAATTATCAGCGATCACCGTGAGTGTGTCGCTGCCGTAGGGCGGCACCGTTGCCAGAACAGATACGGTCTTGCTCGAATCGGGTTGGATGTTGCCGTTGTAGGTTCCGTAATAGTGTGTACCGTTGACGTCGAAGTCGACAGTGAACGGTCCGTTCGCTGCCAGTTGTCCGCCGTTATAGATTGACGCGGATATCACCATGTTTCCCCCGGGAGTCGGGTCGGTTGGTGTAATGATCACGCTTCCGCAACTGAGCATTTGCAGATCGGCTTTGCAATCGTCCAGGACGAATTGATCAACTGCATTGTTATTGTTCTCCGATAATTCCGTAATAAAATTAGAAGGATCACAATTCAACTCGAAGCGGTAAGTGCCGGTTCCTGCGAGGGTAGGCGTGAATGTGATATTGCTGCTGGAGATACCGTTGATCGAAGGGAAAGTCTGCGTCTGGGTGCTTTCCAGCGTATCGTTCCGGTAAATGTCCAGTCTGGCCTGATAGGTTCCCGAAGGAACGCCACCGGTATTTTGAATGGAGTAAATCAGCGTGCTCAGCTGACACTTCAACAGGGAGGATTGCCCGCGAAGGTTCATCGCTGTTGGTAGAAAATCGGGTAGCGCAGGAAGGACCGTGATGTTCTTGATCAGGATGTTGTTGAATTCATTGCTTTCCGTCACGGAGTCCGTGGCGTCGCAAATGGATCGGATGTAGGTTTGCCCTGGGTTCGGAAAACGGATGTAGCCAAGGTCAATAGCATAACTTCCTCCCGGAGCCAGTGGCGGCACTGTATCCATCATGCCGGAAGGTAATGCTGTCGGAATCTGGATTTGTTGGATAGACTGACGTGTTATACTGTCACAGCCACCATTCTCAACAGAAAAGTAAACATGAAGCGAGTCGCCTGCCACAACGACATCGGTGATGCCCAAGGTCGCATGTAGGGTAATGATTCCGGATCCCTGATGGAGTAAATCACGGATGATGTTGCAGGATGGCTCGATTTCACCTCCTCCGCCAGCCCCACCTCCGGGGTCGTTTTCGTTATTGGTAGGACAGGAGCCGGTAAGCTCAAAGTCGGTGATGGTGTCGCCGGTAAGGGTGAAATCTGTAATGCTGACGTTCACTGTATACGGTCCAGGGGTTGCTGCCGTCGGAAGCGTGATACAATATTCCCCCGATGAATTGGTGTATCCGCTGGCGCTCTGTCCGGTTTCGTTGATCCTACAGGTAACCGTCGCGCCGGCGCAGGAGGAGTCGGTCAGCGGTATCGCCGTATTCCGGTAATAAGCGGTTCCGCAAACGGTAACACTTCCACAGACGCTGGCCACTTCCGGATTGGCGGAAGCGGTGATCAGGATATCGCCGGGAAGTTCATACACGCCGTTCGTGAAGGGGCGGATTGCCTGGTTGTCGAGCTCGTTCGCTTCCGCAAGCGCATTCGTCGCGTCGACGATCACCTGCATGGGGCACCAGGCGGGTACCGGCGGGGTGATGATGTTCCAGGCAACATCAGTGTAAGGGTAGGGATTGGCCGGGACATAGATGAATCTGTCCGGATAAACGATCGTGGTATCGAACTGATTCTTCAATCGGACCGTCAGGAGGGACGCGTTGGATGAACCCGGATAATTGTGGATGCGGGCTGTGATGGTCAGCGGACTACCCGGCATCGGGTTCGGGTCGGAGAAGGTGATGTCGTTCGCGAAAATGGTGAGATCTGCTGCACGTGTTACGATCGGGCCGTTGACCGCACCGAAGGTGGTGGTGCAGCCGTTCGGATCTTCCACGATGATCGTATGCTGGTAGTAATACGATTCCGGCAATCCGGTCGTCTCGCAATAGTAGTTCTTGCCGTCGGTTACATCCTGGTCCAGCGGATTGCTTTGGAGCAGCGAGATGGAACGGTCGTTCGCGTCGGTGAACAATCCGTTGCCTTCGAAGTCCAGCAGCAGTCGCGGATAGCCGGGTTGCGGCAGGTCGCCGTCGACGTCCGTATACCGGATCTCAAAGCGGAATCGTTCCGCCGGTTCACCACTGGCAGGGTAAACGGCACTGGCAGCAAATGGCACGTTGCCGACATAGGCCAGTACCGGAGCGTTGTTGTTACTGACGTTTACCGTGAGCGTCGAGGAAGCCGTACACCCTCCGGGATTGGTGCCAATGACTGTATAGGTTCCACTTGCGGATGGTTGGATGTTGGACAAGAGGGTGTCGCTGAAAGTGCCGTTGAATCCACCAGGGCCGGTCCATGCATAACTTCCTGCGCCGTTGATTTGAATGCGAAGGTTATTTCCCCGACACACCGGTGAACTGCTGGTGGCGATCAGGGCAGGGTAATTCGAAGAAACGACAACTTCGGACTGGTTGCTTCCTGCGCATCCATAGGAGTCGCTTACCGTCACTGAATAGGTAGCAGATGCATTGACCAAAATCGACTGGGAGGTAGCCCCGTTGGACCAGTTGTAGCTGACATATCCGGAACCCGCATCCAAAGTGACAGATCCGCCAATGCAGAATTGTAAGGGGCCGGAGGCGGAGATGGCAGGTACGGGTTTGGGATGGACGAGCACAGCTGTGACTGTGGAAGACGCGGAACAGTTATTGTTGTCGGTCACGGTGACGCTGTAATTGCCGCTTGTTCCGACGGTAATGGTATTCGTAGTAGCGCCATTGCTCCAATTGTAATTCGCAAAACCGGACGGCGTACTGAGGGTGACGCTGTCGCCTTCACAGAATTCCAGCGGACCACTGATCGTTACCGAGGGTGGAGAAATGCCGATACAATTCGTGTTGGGCAGTGAGTAGACCGCGAAGCTGGTGCGGGCACGACTGCCGACCGAGGTGAAGTTGCCACCGACCAGTAGCTGATTGCCATCAACGACCAGGCGATTCACTCTTCCGTCCAATGTCACATTGAAAGGAACACCGAATCCTGTACTCGTGCTGATCGCACCAATAAAGGGAGCATTGAGCGTGTCGATATAATTGAAATCGCCGCCTGCGAACAACAAATTGCCATAGGATGCAAGTGTTGCCACCCCGCCGTTCAACTGCGGTGCAAAGGGTAGAAGGGTAGAAGTGTTTAGATCGATTGCGGATAAATGGGTTCTGGATTGTCCGTCGAAAGTGTAAAAGTACCCGCCGGTATAAAACGTATTTCCGTTAACGTGGAAGCAGATTGGGCTTCCATTCGGCGCCGGGTTGTAGCTGGTTGGATTGCCGCTATAATCCAATTGTCCAAAATAAGGACGCGAGGTACTCGAAGAAGTGAATTGGGTAAACGCTCCGCCTACGGAAATGGAGTTTGTGGTCGGTTCAATGCAATAGACACCATTATCCGGATCGGGGTTCCAGGTTTGAAGAATTCCCGCCGCGTCGAGTTTAGCCAAATACGAAACCGGTGTGCCATCGACTTGGTTGAAGTCGCCACCCAGGTAAATGTTACCGATAGAATCCAACGCAAGGTCTCGGACACCTGCATTCGGTGCGGCGATCAAGCCCTGATAATTGCCGTAGGTAAAATCAAGATCGGCAAGAAAAGGATGGTAGGCACCTCCTATGTTCGAGAAGAATCCTCCGACATATAATTTCCCGTTCGTGACCAGTAAATCGTTGACATTCGCGTTGGGATTCGGACTGAAGTCTTCCAGTAGAAGACCACTGGCGGAGTCGATAGCAGCAAGATGGGTCCGGGGAGCTCCTTTGAGGAAACGATGCTCGCCGCCCAGAAGCATGGAATTTCCGGATTTGTTGATGTGCCGAATATTCCCGTTTGCTGAAGGATTCCAGGAGAGCGCAGAACCTGTTACCGTGTCAACACAGGCTACTGAGTTACGCTCGGAGATGCCGGCCATATTAAAGGTGCCGCCTGCATAGACTTTATCACCGGAAGCGAAGATGGAGTATAAGGTCCCATTACCGAATGACACATTGAAGTTGGGATCCCAGTTGGAAAGGGTACCGGATGGAAAGTCGTAGGCCGCGGACCCCCAGCGCGGGACACTTTCCACTTCGCTGAAACCGCCTGCCAGGTAAAGTCGATTTCCTGCTACTGACAGGTCATAGACCGCGCTATTGACTGTGGGTTTCCAGTCGAGTACGGATTTCGTACTGTGTCGCAGGCCTGCAATGAAGTAACGTTCCCGGAAGGAACCACGCGTGAAACTTCCTCCCGCGAGAACCTTTCCGGATTGCGCGGCCACGCTATAGACCGGGCCGTTCATTTCCGGATTCCAGGAGGTCGGTGTACCGTCCGCCTGGCTGACCTCCGCCAGGTTGAGTCGTTTTACTGTGCCGAGACTATCAAACGTTCCCCCGATGATCAGGTTGGACCCGTTTGTCGTCATGTTATTGATCGTCACACTGGAATAACTGTTCAGATAATATAAGCCCGGATCCCAGGCATCGGCCGTATCGGAAAGTGCGGAAAGGTTGAAGCGGGCGATACCGGCGTGTTGGGTACCGCTGATATCGTAAAATTGGCCACCAGCAAATAGTCGATCGTTCGTGTGCTCCAGAGTAAGAACAGAGCCGTTGACCAACGGGTGCCAGTCCAGGATACTCCCGGTCGAGGACTGGTAGGCCATCAATCGTTGACGTTGGTAGTAGTGAGAGAGTGAAAAACACCCTCCGACCAATAGCTCGTAGCTTTGTCGGGAAATTGTATTGACCGTGCAGTTGGTCGAAAAATCCCAATCGTGCACCTGGCCCGATGTGCCGTTCAGCCGGACCAGGTTGTTCCTGGTCATGCCATTCACACTGCTGAAGGAACCGGCAATATAGACGGTGTCATTATCGACCAGCAGGTCTTCTGCCACGGTTCCGCTGAACTGCGGATTCCAGGCAGTCAGGGATCCGTCGGACAATTGCCAGGATGCGACCAGGTTGCGGCTGACAGGACTCGTACTGATCTGTACCGCGCTAAAATTACCCCCTGCGAAGATCCGGTCCTGATCGATCTCAAGGTCCAGCACTTCACCACTCATATCGGGATCCCAGTCGTTCAGCTTGCCGGTCGACAGATTGATACAGGCCAGGTTGTTTCTCCACTTGAAATTGGTCTGTCCAAAACTTCCGCCGACCAACAGTTTGCCGCCAGAAAGACAGGCCGTCAGGACCTCGCTGTTGATCAGGTGGTCCGAATAGAGGAGGGACCCTGTTCCTGTAGTCGTGAAAGAGCACAGTCCGGTAGCGGTGATGCCGTCGGCCTGCGTGAACGATCCGCCAACATAGAGTTCGGTTCCGTTCAGAAAAAGCGCACTGACGGAGTTGTTGAGACTTTTGTCAAAGGGTAAGGGTGTACTGATGCCGTTGGCCGAATCCACGACTGCGAGTCGACCACGGGCAACCGGACTGCTGTTCGAAAAGACGTTGGAGAAGGTGCCGCCGAAATAAACCGTACTGCCGTTGACCAGGATGCTGAGCACCGGGCCGTCCGGTTCCGGTTTCCAGCCGGAAACAGCTGCGTTGGTATTGTCGGTTGTACTCAGCTTGGCAATGTACTGGACGCTCGTACTTCCGATGGTTGTAAAATACCCGCCCGCGAGCAAGCGGCTACCCGCATTCAAGATGGCAAGCGATGTTACGGTTGAATTGGCATTCTTGATCCAGGCGTTCAGTACCCCCGCGCTGCTGAATTTGGCCAGCCGCTGGCGGGGGGTGATTCCCGAAAAGTTGAAACTACCGCCGACGTAGACATTCCCGGACCCGTCCACTGCCAGGGCAAATACGGTGGAATTGACGGATGCGCTCCAGGCTGCGTTGGCTCCGTTGGAGAGATTCACGGCGCTGACATACGTACGTCCGGCCCCTGAAACGCCGTTGACCGAGGTGAAGTCACCGCCGATCACCAGCTTCGAACCGGTGACCGCCATCGCTCTCACGGCCACTGTTCCGCAGGTACAGGCAAGCGTTGTGTTGAAGCCCGGGACCACTTGCCCGGCTGCATTGATCTGTGCAAGTCCTGTTCGGGCTACGCCGCCGATCTGGGTGAAACTGCCGCCGACGTACCAGCCGCCGCTTCCGTCGGGCATGGAGACCAGGATCTGCCCGTCTGACTCGGGAAAATTATTCAGAGGAGTGGTGGTTCCGGGAGTGTAGAAAGCCAGGTTCTGTCGCCAGTAGCCGAAGTTGACGAAGGTTCCGCCGACAAATAGACTGTCACCCTTGACTGCCAGCGCGTATGCCTCACCGCCGGCCGCAAGCCAGCCCGGTTGCACTGCGGCTGTCGTGATGTCCACTTTTGCCAGGGATCCTGAATTCTGTCCGCCGGCAGAGGTGATGAAACCACCCAGTATCAGGTAATTGTCTTTTTTGACAATGGCATTGACGATGCCGGTGATCTGGGCATTCCAGGAAAGCAAGGCGCCGGTTGTAGCGTCCAAAGCAGCAATACCGTTTCTCGGCAGCGCGTCCGGACCGGAATTGGCGAAGTATCCCGCCACGAACAGCGTGGAGCCTTCCCGATGGAGTGCATAGGGTATAGTGCCCGACCAAACGTCGTATTGCCCGAAGGGTGACTGGAAAACCGGATCAAGAGTTCCATCGGAAAGCAGGTGAGCGAGGAGGAATCGGCTGGAATCGCCTATGCTGCTGAACGATCCGGCGATGTACCAACCTCCGTTACCGTCCTCTTCCGTTACTTGCACCACTCCATTGGGAATGGCTGTTGGTGCAAAACTAAGTGCATTGTTGACCGAGGTGCGAGAAAGATAAGGACTCGAATTGCCTGTTTCAGTGAACGAACCTCCGACGAAAACGGAATCGTTCTTCACGACTACTGCAGAAGTCGGTTGATTGAAGTCGGGCGTGTTGTCCAGAGCATGCCCTGACACTTTACTGATTCGTGCAAAGTTCAATTCCTGTTTTCCGCCGATCGAAGTGAATGATCCGGTAATAAAAACAGTACTGTCGTCCACGTCGATGCTGTTGACCGGCCCGTTTGGATTCGGATTCCAGGACAAGGGATTCCCGCTGGTGGCATCCAGGGCCGCGAGATAGTTTCGCTCCAAGTAGGGAGGACCGGCATCGACAAAATTTCCTCCGATATACAAGGTGCCACCGTCCAAGCGAAGGCAGTTCACCGTATTATAGGGAACCGCCGGCGGCGCAAAGGAGGGGTCTGGTAAACCGTTGGAAAGAAGATGGACGAGTTTGGCTCGACTGCTGTCGCCGATCGTACTAAAGTTTCCTGCAACATACCATCCTCCCGAACCATCCGGAATACTGGCAAAGACGGTATTATCAGCGGACGGAAACGGGTCCGAAGGAATGGGGCTTCCATTATCGAACAAAGCAAGGTTGTTCGCCTCATAGCCGAATCCGCTGAACTGCCCTGCAATGAATACGGTGTCGCCGCTGGCGATGATCTTTTCTACCGTGCTGTTCACGGACATGATGCCGGGCAATGAAAGTCCGGTCGTCCGGCTTAATGCTGCAAAGCAGAACCGCTTGATGCCTTGTACACGGTTGAATTGTCCGCCGATGTAAACGGTCGTGTCCCTGACTAAAATGGTATTGACAGCGCCATCACAATTCGGGTTCCAGTTCAAGACTGTCCCGGTGGAGATGCGAATGGCGGCCAGATTGTTTCTGCTGCTGCTTCCAATGCTTGAAAAACTGCCGCCGACGAAAAGGGTATCTCCTGCACGAAACAATGACCGAACCTCGCCGCCGTAACTGGCAGATAAATTGGCAGCCCAGTTAGCATCAATGGATTTATCATTGCGGACATGCGCCAGGCAGGTATTGTTAATGTTATTCAGGTAACTGAAAGTGCCTCCAATGAACCAACCACCATTTCCGTCGGGGACAGATGTAAGTACGTTGCCATTGATGGTCGGAAAGTCCATGTCGGGGTAGTCGTTGGTATCCGTTACCAGCGAAGCGCCGCCGGTCATTAACCCGACATAGTTGAAGTTCCCGCCGATATAGTAAACACCTTCATTCTTGACGATGGCATTCACAGCTCCGTCGGTCGAACTCATGTTCCTGACCAGGGATTGGCCAAAGGTGTTGTTGGCGATCAGAATCAAACAACTTACCCATTGAGCAATGCGTAAAATTCTATACATATAAATCTGTGTGTAGTCGTTTGCTAAATCGGGACGATCAATGTTCCCAGGATGAGTGATTTGTAGAATGTTCACCGACCCTATTCCGAAAAGAATCATCGGGAATTTAGCCGGTATAATTTGTATTGTTCTTTACGATCGAAATTCACTAAAAGCCGCTTCCAGTAAGGCCTGCGAAAGGAGGGGCAGGTTGAAACGAAACTAAGAATAATTCTCCTGATTCTTGAAAAAATTCCAGTTAACAATAGCGTGCATTTCCTGTGGGATCGGAAGAAAATGCCGGAAAAGAAGAAAAACAAAAAAAACGCCTCGTCCAAGACGAGGCGTTTTAATAACAATTTAAGATGCGTTTACAGTATCACAACCTTACCAGTGCTAACCACGCCATTCTGTTCGGCACGGAGGATGTAGGTGCCGGCAGGGAGTTGGGAAGCGTCGAGGTGCTGGATGGTGAGACCCTGACCAACGTACTGGTTCATGCGGGTGACCACGCGACCTGTCAGGTCCATGATCTCGAGGCGGACATTGCCGGCTTTCTTCGCCTGCAGACGTACACGAATCGTGTTGGCGTCGGACTGATTGGCAAGAACGCTGAAGTCGTTGCTGTTGAGTTCGGCGACGCCGGTACCCAGACAGGCAGGATCGTTCGGGTCGTAAACGGTGACCGCTACCGAGTTGCCGGTATAGGTACACAGCGGATCCAGGGTAAGATCACTCAGGAAGACCGGTGCGGTGGAGCCGGGGTTGGTGGCGTTGGCAAATACCACCGGGGTCCAGTAGTACAAACCGTACGGAACGAGTGATCCATCGATCAGAGTACCGTCGTTGATATAGAGGCGAAGCGATGTAGCCGGTGCCGGGAAGGAGAAGGTGTAGGTGGCGACGAGGCTCGGGTCGCTCAGCGGGTCTGAAATACCGGTGATGTCGGCAGAAGAGATGATCCAGCTCACACCGGAGAAGTCGCCTTCGTTCGGAGCCAATACACCGGTGGCGGTGAATGTGGCGGTATCGCCTTCGCAGAGTTCGGTCACATCAGAAGTCGCGGTACCGGGATTGATGGAGGGATCATTGCAAAGAACAGGCTCAAGTGTAGCCCACTTGAAAATGCCGTCTTCGGTCGGGCTGACCGTAAAGCCGCCGGTCCACATGTGCATGGAGTCAACGACACCGAGCGCGGTGCGCTGCGCAAGCGTTTCGATGGTGTTCCAGGTGAGACCGCCATCGTCGCTGAAGGAGGAACCAACGAATCCGGTAGCAGCACCGGTCGAGATCAGTTTGGAAGTGGTACCGGGGATGTACTTGACGTCGGAGCCGAAGAAGGTTCCGGTGATCGTACCGGCCGTCCAGGTAGCACCACCATCGGTGGTGAACTTAACCGTGTTGGCCCCGGTCGTCTGGTTGTAAATGCGAGCCAGACCGTTGGTCGGTGACCAGAAGCAGATGTCGATCGCGCCGTTCGCGGGAACTGCGATCGCCGTCGTACCTACGTTCCAGGTCTGTCCACGGTCGGTGGAATAATACACACGGCCCTTGTTGGTGTCGAACCAGATATTGTCGCCGATCACATTGTAGTGGCCAACGATGCCGTATTCACCGGCCAGCGGGTCGGGGATGTTGGCAGGATCCGTGGGGGTCCAGGTGTCGCCTCCGTCAGCGGTGGTGTAGAGCTCGAACTCGGTAGGGTTCGGATCGCCCATGGCCCAGCCGTTCTGCGCGTCCCAGAAGTGAACGACGTTCGGGAAGGAGGTCGAGTTGAAGATCGAACCAACACCCAGTTGGGTCCAGTTGGCGCCGCCATCGGTCGTGCGCCAGATGCCGCCACCTGCGCCTGCAGTCGCGTTATAGAATACTGCCCATGCGGAATCCGCAGAAACAGCTTCGATCATCGACCAGTCGTGCGAGGTCGGGCATGGAACGGTTCCGGCGGTCCAGGTAGCGCCGCCGTCAACGGTGCGAGAGAAATCCTGACGGCTGGCACCACCGCCAGATCCATCGTAAGAACAAATCCATACAACGTTGGTGTCAACGGCGCTGATGTAGCGCACACCGGAAGATACCGGAGTGAAATTCGTGGCCTGACTGACCCAGATTCCCTGGGCAGTAGCGCCCAGCGTTGCAAGAAGGGCACAGGCTGCAAGTAACAGTCGTTTCATTTTGTTGGTAATTGGTTTTTGGTTAGTAGGTTGCTTTAAAAGAGGAGCCCCAAGTTACGATTTCCCGGCCTGCCATACTATCAAAACCGGTAAGCCAAGTGTCATAAAACACGTTGAAAAACAGGCAGATGAAGAAAATGCCTCCCGGATGGGGAGGCATTAACATTTTCAAGCGTTATGGAACTTTATTTCTGGGTCCACTTGATGGTGCATCCGATGGCCTTCGTTTCCGCTATGGTGACGGGTTTTCCTGCCACCAATGCATCAACGGCTTCCTCCACGAATTTGGATGTCACGGCACCCGGTTCGTCACTGTTGTTGTCGATAGCGCCAATGTAGCGCACCACAAATTTGTCTTTCACCCGCTCCAACACGAATACGTGCGGGGTACGGGCCGCACCATAGGCACTTGCGATCTCCTGGGTTTCGTCGTGCAGGTAGGGGAAAGTGAAGTTCTTTTCTTTCGCACGTTCGATCATATTCTCGTAAGAATCGCCCGGCTGGATCTTGGCATCGTTCGGGTTGATGGCAATCACCGGATATCCAAGTGCAGCATACTTCTTGTCCAATGCCAGGATGCGGTCTTCGTACGCGACGGAGAAAGGACAATGGTTGCAGGTAAAGATGACGATGGCGCCTTTGGCGTCTCCGGCGAATTTTGAGAGCGAGACGGATGTGCCGTCAACATTTTTCAATGCAAAGTCACGCGCTTCGTCACCGACTTTATAGCCGGCTTGCGCTGCAAGTACGACGAATACCAACGTGAGGGTAGTGAGGAGTTGTTTCATGGTTGTTATGATTTGAGTTATGATGCTGGTTATGGATGATTAGCGGTGTTCGGAAAGGCGTTGGATGATCTGATCCAGTTCAGCCTGTGTCAACTGCCCTTCGCGAAAGTCGAGCTTTTTTCCATCGTAATAAAAGGCGGTTGCCGGAATGGCGCCGCTCCATGCCGTATCCAGGCGGTTGATCCAGGTATTCGGATCGGTGTCATCCAGGTGCCATACCTCGGATCGCACTTGTTTTTTAACTACGAAGGGTTCTGCAAGCGAGTTGACGCGTGAGTTAAAGTCCAGGTTGACTAAAATGACCTTGACGGGTTGACCCGGGTGGCGATCAGGCGCCGAGTCGAAGTACGGCATTTCCTCCACGCAGGGTTTGCACCAGGTCGCCCAGAAATTCAGTACGACAAGACTGTCCGATATTCCCCGCACTCGTGCCTCCATCCCGTCAAACGACATGCGGTGGATGACCTGCGCCTTGACCGGATGCAAGGACAGCAGTAACAGGCCGATGGCGAGTTGGCGAAGGAATTGCATGCTTTAAAGTTAACATTCCGGTTGCTGGATTGTTCCGGGCTTTTTATTTTTAGGCCGTTAAAAAATCAGCATCATGGGAAGAGGTGACAAACGTTCCCGTAAAGGGAAGATCTGGCGCGGCACCAGCGGGAAATCCCGCCCTTCGCGCAAGACCAACAAACGGATCTGATACGAACGGTTCGTCGATCTTTACAGCATGTGGTACTGCCGCATGCTGTTTTCGTTTATATGCCCGGCCGATTATTTCACGTTGCCCATCAGACGACGGACCATCGGTGAAATGGCGATCAGGACCACTCCGCTGATGACGGCATAAATGGCCAACTGCTGGTAGCCGTCGGTGTAGGAGATCAACTTTTCAGACAAGGTCGCGTTTTCATTGGGCGACGCCATGCCCGCCCCGAGTATTCCGGCTACATATTGCCCATAGGCGCTGGCGAGAAACCACATGCCCATCATCACACCCTGCAAGGGCTGTGGTGATAGTTTCGTCATGATCGAAAGTCCGATCGGGGAGAGACAAAGTTCGCCAAAGGTGATTACGAAGTAAGCCAGGGTAAACACTTCCAACGACGTCATGCCGTCTGCTCCGGCGAAGAATCGGGTGGAGTAGAAGACGTAAAATGCCAGCGATAGAAACAGGAATCCGAGACCGAATTTCACTACCGTGTTCGGTTCCGCCTTCCGGTTACTCAGCCATAGCCAGAAGAGTCCGGATAGAGGCGCGAAGATGATCACGAAGAGTGAATTGGCGGAATTGTTGACGCCGTTCGGGTCAAGCTTTACTCCCAGGAAGGAATCCTTGAGATTGTTGCTGGCGAACAGGTTCAGGGAGCCACCGCTTTGTTCGAAGAAAGCCCAGAAGAGTACCGAAAAGAGAATGAAGACCAGTGCAGCGATCAGCTTCTTACGTTCCTCGGCGCTGTACCGCGTCATCTCGTAGAACATGTAGATCAGTGTGCAGGGCCCGATGATGTACATGAACCAGTCGGTATACTCCGTCTTGGCCACCATGGTCATGATCAGCGGAATGACCGCCAGCGAACCGATGTAGGTCGCGTACTCATACCAGCGTTTCCCGCCCTTGCCGGCTTCCATCGGCGAACGACCGATCGGACCGAGGCTGCGTTGGGTGAAAACGAAGGTCAGCAGACTGATGGTCATCACAATGGCGGCCAGACCGAATGCGAGGTTCCACGAATAACTTTTTGCGATCGCTACACAGGCATATCCGCCCAGCAAGGCGCCGATGTTGATGCCTGCGTAGAAGAGCGAAAAGCCCGCGTCCCGCCGATGGTCCCCGTCGTTGTACAACGCCCCGACCATGGTCGATATGTTCGGCTTGAAGAATCCGGTACCGACAATTGTGAAACTGATCCCCAGGAAAAAGAAATCCTTCGGATCGGCTGCAAGGATGCAACTGCCTGAAATCATCAGGAGCCCGCCCCAGAAGAGCGATTTCCGGAATCCGAGGATCTTGTCTGCGAACAGTCCCCCGATAAAAGTGAAAGCGTACACGAACGCTTGCGTTGCACCGTACTGCAAATTGGCGACGTCTTCCCGCATGCTGAGACCGACGATCTTGTCGACCATGAAGACGGTCAACATCCCACGCATTCCGTAGAAGCAAAAACGCTCCCACATTTCGGAAAAGAAAAGATACCAGAGTTGCTTCGGGTACTTTCCTTTGAAGTCCCGGATCTGTTCTAAGCTGTAGCTCATAGCGTGGTGGGGGCGTTAGCGCGTGCCCGACAAGTATAAGCAATTCAATCTTTTGGTTCCATTGTAAAAAGGTCAAAAAAAAGCCCCGGAGGAAGTTCCTTCGGGGCTGTAGTGTTTATTATCCGGCTCAAAGCGTACCTGCGCCGTGGCAGTTTTTGAATTTTTTGCCGCTGCCACAAGGGCATGGATCGTTTCGTCCTACTTTTTGTTCGACGCGAACGGGTTGGGCTTTCGGCGCGGACGGCGGCGGTCCTTGGGGAATGCCGTTGGAACGCTGTGCTTCACTGGCATCGGCCTTGCTGGTCTGTACGTTGCGCAGGTCCTGACGGGGTTGAGGCTTCGCTTCCCGCACCTGGTTCGGGTCCTGTTGCGGAATGACGGCTTTGAAAAGGAAGGAGATGATGTCCCGGTTCGTTTCCGTCACCATGCGCTTGAACAATTCGAACGACTCGAACTTGTAAATGAGCAGCGGGTCCTTCTGTTCGTACACCGCGTTCTGCACGGACGTCTTCAGGTCGTCCATCTCCCGCAAATGCTCTTTCCAGGCGTCGTCGATGAGCGCTGAAATGATGGTGCGTTCAAATGCCGATATGAGTTCCCGCCCGTGCGAGTCGTGCGACTTCCGCAGGTTGGCGATCACCTGGATGCCTTTCATGCCGTCCGAGAACGGCACGACGATATTCTGGATGGTCGCGCTTTGGTTCGTGAAGACGTCGTTGATGAACGGCCAGGTACGATCGATCATCAACTGGGATTTGTGCCGGTAATACCGCTGCGCTTCGGCGAATACTTTCTCCGTGATGGCTTCGGCCTTCCCGTTCATGAATTCCTGTTCGCTGACCGGGCACTCGATCGACAGGATTCGCACCAGGTCGAGCTTCAGGCCCTCGTAATCGCGGGATTCCTGGAATTGCTGTACGATCGACTCACAGGTGTCATACAACATGTTGTTGATGTCGATGCTGAGCCGCTCCCCGAAAATGGCATGACGCCGACGGGTGTAGATCACCTCCCGCTGCGCGTTCATGACGTCGTCGTATTCGATCAGGCGCTTCCGGATACCGAAGTTGTTCTCTTCGACTTTGCGCTGGGCGCGCTCGATGGAGCTGGTGATCATCGAGTGCTGGATGACTTCCCCTTCCTCGATGCCCATGCGGTCCATCAGCTTCATGATCCGTTCCGAACCGAAGAGTCGCATCAGATCATCCTCAAGCGAAACATAGAACTGCGAGCTTCCGGGATCTCCCTGACGTCCGGAACGACCGCTCAACTGTCGGTCGACGCGACGGGATTCGTGCTTTTCAGTACCGATGATGGCAAGACCGCCCGCTTCGCGAACGCCCGATCCGAGCTTGATATCGGTTCCGCGACCCGCCATGTTCGTGGCGATGGTCACCGTGCCGGACTGTCCCGCTTCGGCAACGATCTGGGCTTCTTTTTGGTGGAGTTTCGCGTTGAGTACGTTGTGGCGGATGTTTCGCAGCTTGAGCATACGGCTCAGCAATTCAGAAGTCTCGACACTGGTCGTACCGACCAATACCGGCCGGCCGGCTTTCACCAATTGTTCGATCTCTTCGATCACCGCGTTGTATTTCTCCCGCTTGGTCTTGTAAACCTTGTCTTCGTGATCCTTACGGGAGATGGGCTTGTTCGTCGGAATGCTGACAACATCCAGTTTATAGATCGACCAGAATTCCTGTGCCTCCGTTTCTGCCGTTCCGGTCATGCCGGCCAGCTTGTGGTACATCCGGAAGTAATTCTGCAGCGTGATGGTGGCGTAGGTCTGCGTCGCGGCTTCGACTTTTACGTTCTCCTTTGCTTCGATGGCCTGGTGCAGTCCGTCGGAATAACGCCGGCCTTCCATGATACGACCGGTCTGTTCATCGACGATCTTGATCTTGCCGTCGGCGATGATGTACTCAACGTCCTTCTCGAAAAGGGCATAAGCGCGCAGGAGCTGGTTGACGGTATGGATGCGTTCCGACTTGACCGCGTAATCCCGCATCAGGTCGTCTTTCCGGGTGATCTTGTCTTCCGGCGTAGCGGTCGATCGTTCGATCTCGGCGATTTCAGCGCCGACGTCCGGTAGTACGAAAAAGTTCTTCTCCGAAACATTGGACGACATCAACTCTACGCCTTTCTCGGTGAGTTCGATGTTGTTGTTCTTTTCGTCGATCACGAAATACAGGGTCGCGTCGGCTTTGTGCATCTCGCGCGACTGGTCCTGCATGTAGTGATTCTCCGTCTTGCGCATGATGGCCATGACGCCTTGTTCGCCCAGCAACTTGATCAGGGATTTCGTTTTGGGCAATCCGCGATGCGCGCGCAACAGGGCAAGGCCCGCTTCGTCTTCTTTCTTCGCTTCGAGTAATTTCCGCGCGTCGGAAATAAGTGTGTTCACGTACTCACGCTGAGCACGAACGAGCTGTTCGACTTTGGGCTTATAAACGTCGAATTCGTGATGATCACCTTTGGGCGTCGGTCCGGAGATGATCAGCGGTGTCCGGGCGTCGTCGATGAGTACCGAGTCCACCTCATCCACGATCGCGAAGTGGTGGCCGCGTTGTACCATGTCTTCCGTAGCACGGGCCATGTTATCGCGCAGGTAATCAAAGCCGAATTCGTTGTTGGTGCCGTAGGTGATGTCGGCAAGGTAGGCTTGGCGGCGGGCTGGCGTATTGGGGTCGTGCTTGTCAATGCAGTCGACCGTCAATCCGAGGAATTCGAAAATCGGTCCGTTCCATTCCGAGTCGCGTTTTGCGAGGTAATCGTTCACGGTCACAACGTGTACGCCCTGACTCGCAAGGGCGTTCAGGTAAATGGGCAGGGTGCCGACGAGCGTTTTTCCTTCACCGGTCGCCATCTCCGAAATCTTACCCTGGTGGAGGACCAAACCGCCAATCAATTGCACGTCATAATGAACCATGTTCCAGGTCACCACGTTGCCGGCAGCAGACCAGCTGTTCTTGAAAACCGAGCGATCACCGTCGATGCGCACATAGTCCTTGCGGGTTGCCAGGTTGCGGTCCAGTTCCGTGGCGGTCGATACGATCTCTGCCTGTTCACTGAATCTGCGGGCGGTTTCTTTCACCACAGCAAAAGCCTCGGGCAAGAGGTCCATCAGGACTTCCTCCGTTTCCTTGTTCCGCTGCTTCTTAAGTTGGTCGATTTCCCGGTAGATCTCTTCCTGTCGAACGATATCACCGTCAATCAGTCCGGCCGCTTCCGTCTCCAGGCGTTTGATCTCTTCATTCGTTTCCTTCAGATGATCTTCGATCCGTCTCCGGAAATCGGAAGTCCTGGACCGCAGCTCATCGTTCGAAATGGCGGAAAGCTTACTGAATTCGGCCTTCGCCAAATCCACGATCGGAAGCAGTTCTTTCAGGTCGCGGTCACGCTTGCTGCCGAAGATCTTTCCGATGGTTTTATTGAGAATTCCAAGCATTATACAGGTAGGGTAAAAGGAGGGCAAAGGTACTCTTTATTTCCGGCTTTGGTGGAAGGCATTCGATGTCAATCAATTGTCATCTTTGAGCGGAGCCGGCAGCAGGCTGGTGCAGGTGAGGCGGTATTTCTATCTTTGAAAAAATACCGCTTTACATGCGTATCCTGCGCCTATATGTCTGGTCGGCTCTGCTCACCGGATTTTTGTTCCCCAAAGAATGTTCCGCACAACCCTGGATGAAGCGTCCGCTGACGAGCGGCGATGAAGTGGTGCGCAAACGTCCCAACCTTCAGGATCTTTCAGCAAGGTTCAACGAGTATTGGAACTCCAGAACCCCTTCCATTGATGAAGGGGAGAATGCGGAAGAAGGGGGCTATCAACAGTTCCGTCGCTGGGAATGGTTCATGAAGCAACGTACCTGGCCTTCCGGTGATCTGCCGGATCCGAATATCCTGTTCCGGGAGTGGAAGCGGACCCGTGATGCCCGCCCGGTCAATAACGCCCGGATGCAATCGACGAATTGGACCTATGTCGGACCGGATGTGGTGCCCGCCAATGGCGGAGGAGCAGGCCGCGTGAATGTGTTGCGCTTCAACCCGGTCGATAATAACATCCTTTACCTGGGATCTGCCAGCGGCGGTCTGTGGAAATCCATCGACGGCGGCTCCACCTGGACGGCGCTCGACGATTTCCTCACGGCGCTTTCTGTTGCCGATATCGCCATTAATCCCCGTTACCCGGATTCGATTTATGTCGCAACCGGCGACGGTTACGGGTATGAGGTCAACGGCGATTTCTGGGGAGGAACGTACAGTGCCGGCATCCTCGTTTCACCGGATGGAGGCGCTACGTGGAATCCGACCGGAATAGCCTTTACTCAGGATCAAAACAACATCGTTCAGCGATTAACCATCAATCCGCAGGATCCTTCGATCATGCTGGCTGCCACCCGATATGGTCTGTTTCGTTCGACCGATGCGGGCGTCAACTGGAACTCCGTCCGTACATCCAAGCATTATGACATTGAATGGGGAGTTGGTAATCCCGCGAAAGTCTTCGCGACAACCAGTTCCATCCTCTACGTCTCGTACAATTATGGCGCTACCTGGTCACCTGTCCAAGGTGGATTGTGTGGTGGCCGCTCCATGATCGGTACTTGCGAAGCGGATTCCAATCGGGTCTATGTGCTCTGCGAGAACGGCAATTTATGGCGATCGGATGATGCGGGGGATTCTTTTACCGCGACCACTGATCCGTCTTCTCTGGTTACTTTTTACGGTTACTACGACGGCGTCCTGGCAGTGTCTCCAACGGATCCGGACGTGGTCATCTGTGCCGGTATGAATATCGGCCGATCCGACGACGGAGGTCAGACCTGGTACCAGATCGGCAATATGAGCTGGAACGATTATATCCATGTCGACAACCACAGCATGGACTTCGCTCCCGGAAACGGCAATATCATTTTCTCCGGTAACGATGGCGGTTTGTTCCGATCCACCAACGGCGGAGCTACCTGGACGGACCTGAGCGATCAGTTGCACATCAAACAATATTACCGGATGGGGCAGTCGGCTACCAACGCCGGCGTGATCTATGCCGGAGCCCAGGACAATGGAACCGACCGTTTGGCAAACGGCAACTGGACACAGGTATTCGGAGCCGACGGAATGGATTGCATGGTCGATTACACGGATGACGACATTGCCTACGTGTCCTACCAGTACGGTGCCTTGCAACGGTCAACGGACGGAGGCAACAACTTCAACGATATCGCGCCTTCCTCCGGGGAGTGGGTAACGCCGTTTGCCATCGATCCGGTCGACCACAATACCATCTACGCGGGATACGACCAGGTTTACAAGTCAACCAACCGGGGCACCAACTGGAATACCATTGGCCCCGTTGCCATCGGTGGTGGGATCATTGCATTGGCCATAGCGCCTTCCAATCCCAATTACATCTATACCGCAGCGCTCGACCGTATCTACATGACCTCGAACGGCGGAGCTTCCTGGAACAACATTACGACCGGACTACCGGTTGGAAGTACCGGTATCACCTATATCGCGATCTCGAATCAGAATCCGCAACAGGTCTGGGTGACGCTCTCGGGCTATCAGGC
>WBZP01002017.1_pt1 | contig 24012 bp, 19 predicted proteins | sample 5204301 | NCBI WGS metagenome assembly WBZP01 (sample SAMN12412401, study PRJNA552823) | activated sludge metagenome | isolation source: activated sludge from nitrification reactor of wastewater treatment plant... | place: USA: Pennsylvania | collected 2017 | reverse complement strand
GCGGCTGTCCTCGCAGGCCACCAGGTCGGCGCCACGCAGGGTTTCCAGGGCGCGCAGCGTGATGTCGCCGAGATTTCCGATCGGCGTGGCGACGACATACAATGCATTTTCCATGTCCGGCATTCTTGCAGTCCGATGAGCACGAGGCAAGCCGCGGGTACGGCGGCCGAGCGACTGGCAGCGGACTACCTGCTGCGCCGGGGCCTGAGCCTGGTCGAACGCAACTTTCGGGTGCGCGGCGGCGAGATCGACCTGATCTGCCGCGACGGCAAGACGACGGTTTTCGTCGAAGTGCGGCTGCGTCGCCGCGCCGACTTCGGGGGCGCGGCGGCCAGCATCACGGCGGCCAAGCAGGGACGCCTGATCATCGCCGCGCGGCACTGGCTGTCGCGCCACGGCGAAACGCCCTGCCGCTTCGACTGCGTTCTGCTCGACGAACTCGACGGCGGGCACATCGAATGGCTGCGCGATGCCTTCACGGCCGACTAGATTCTTCTTGCGGCTCTGCCTCGGCCTGGCGCTCAGCCTGGCCGCGCTGGCCGGGGAGGTGCGCGTCCTGGTGCAAAGCTCGCCGCTGGCCGGATTCCGCTACTACGCCGGGGAGACGCTATGGCAGGAAATGCGCGAAGGCGACCACCTGACGCTGGTGCGCGAAGCCGACAATCCGCACGACGCCAACGCGGTACGCATCGAGTGGCGCGGGCAGAAGCTTGGCTACCTGCCCCGCGCCGAGAACCGCGCGGTTGCCGCCGCGCTGGACAGCGGGGAAACCGTGGATGCGCGCATCGCTCGCCTGCGTCAGCATCGGAACCCCTGGCAGCGCGTGCTGATCGAAGTATTTGTCGTGCTCTAGACCCCCTATTCCGGGTTCGCCGCACCGACGAGGCCGGCTATTCTCAGCCGACGATCCCTACTTGCCAGCAACGATCCGATCCATGTCACTCGCCGACCGCATTTCCCAGCAATTCAAGGACAGCGCCCAAACCAAGCTTGACGCGCTTGACGCCATGGCCCCGCCGATCGAAGTCGCCGCGCGCCGGATGGCCGCCTGCCTGCGCGAGGGCGGCAAGGTCATGGCCTGCGGCAACGGCGGTTCGGCCGCCGATTCGCAGCACTTCGCCGCCGAACTGTTGAACCGTTTCGAGAAGGAGCGCCCGCCGTTGGCGGCGATCGCCCTGACCACCGATACCTCGACACTGACTTCGATCGCCAACGACTACCGCTACGAAGATGTCTTCGCCAAGCAGGTTCAGGCGCTGGGCCGGCGCGGCGACGTGCTGCTGGCCATTTCGACATCGGGCAATTCGCCCAACGTGATCGCGGCGATTCACACTGCCCATGAGCGCGGCGTGAGCGTCGTGGCGCTCACCGGCCGCGGCGGCGGCAAGATCGCCGCGCTGCTCGGCGCCGACGACATCCATCTGTGCGTTCCCGCCGAACGCACGGCGCGCATTCAGGAAGTGCACCTGCTCGCCATCCATTGCCTGTGCGACGGCATAGACGCCTTGATCCTGGGAGAAACTCAATGACCACTCGAACCAACATTCGCGCAAGACTGCGCGCCCTGACCGCGCTGGCACTGCTCGTTCCCGCGCTCTCCGGCTGCTTCGGAGCCGCCGCCGTCGGTGTCGGCACCGGCGCCTTGATGCTGGCCGACCGCCGCAACTCGGAAACCTTTGTTTCCGATGAGGGTGCCGAACTGCGCGCCCTCAGCCGCATCAGCGAGAACTACGGCAACAACGTCCATGTCAATGTCACGAGCTACAACCGCATGATGCTGCTGACCGGCGAAGTGCCGAGCCAGGAGATCAAGGCCGGCGTGGAAAGGCTTGCCGCCGGCGTGCCCAACGTCAAGTCCATCGCCAACGAACTGGCCATCGCCGGCGCGTCCAGCTTAGGCGGACGCAGCAACGACGCCTACATCACGTCCAAGGTCAAGGCGCGCTTCGTCGATGCCAACAAGTTTGCGCCGAACCATGTCAAGGTCGTCACCGAAGCCGGCGTGGTATTTCTGCTCGGGCTGGTGACCCAGGCCGAAGCCAATGCCGCGGTGGAGATCACGCGCACCACGGGCGGGGTGCAGAAGGTGGTGCGCGTATTCGAAATCGTCAGCCCGGAACAGGCCAGGGCGCTGGATAACATGGCGCCGCCGCAGCCCGCGCCGGCCACGGACGCCAAGCCGGCCGTCAGGAAGTAGGCGCCGCGGCGCATCCATGCCGCCCCGGCCGGTCGCTTTCGAAAGCAAGATCGCCAGCCCCGCCGACCTGGCCGGGCGCATCGCGCGTTTGCTGCGCCCTCTGGTATTCACCAACGGTTGTTTCGACATCCTGCACCGCGGCCATGTCACCTATCTGGCGCAGGCGCGCGAACTCGGCGCCTCGCTGATCGTGGCCGCCAACTCGGACGATTCGGTCAGGCGCCTGGGCAAGGGCGACGAGCGCCCGGTCAATCCGCTGGCCGACCGCATGGCACTGCTCGCGGCGCTGGAAAGCGTCACGCTGGTCACCTGGTTCGACGAGGACACGCCGCTGGCGCGGATACTCGACTGCCACCCCGACGTGCTGGTCAAGGGCGGCGACTGGCCGGTGGAAAAGATCGTCGGCTACCGCGAAGTCATGGCCTGGGGCGGCGCGGTGCATTCGATCCCCTTCATCCATCAGCGCTCGACCACTGCGCTGATGGACAAGATCCGCCGCCTGTGAACGCGCGCCGCTGAAGGTCGTCGCCGGCGCGACGCGGCAACGACGGCCCCCGGCCAAAGCGCTGGCTCAGCCCGGGGTACGCCGCAAAATCATTTCGCGTACCAGGTCGATGTGCTGGCGCAGGGTGTACAGCATATTGGCGAATGCCAGCGGCGTACGTATGCGGCTGGCGTCGGCGTCGATGCGGTCGAGCTTTTCCAGCCATTCGGCGCGACTGTGACGAGCGGGTTCTTCCTCGACTTCGCTTTCCAGAAACTTGAGCTCGCCGTAGCGCCGGTAGATGCGCGAACGCACCCGCCAGCCATAGAGCTGGGGCGCGAACCTGAACAGCGGAACCAGCACCGCGACAAGGGGCAGCAACATCACCACCATGCGGTCGATCAGCGTCGCCGCCCAGAACGGCAGGTAGCGTTGCAGGAAGGGTTTGCCGGACTTGTAGTAGCGCTCGGCTTCCTTCGACAAGGGAAACTCGTTATGCCCGGCACGCGGAAACTCGCCGGGTTTCTGGAACACGCCCGGTTTGCCATGAACCTCGCCCGCGGCCTGCATCAGCAGATCGACCAGCGCCGGGTGCGTGTCCTCGCGCAGCAGCAAGGTCGCCGTCGACGATACCAGTTGCACGTCATGCGGCGGGATGTCCTGCGTCAGATCGATGGCCCCGCGCGGCAGCACCAGCCGTGACAGATAGGGAAAGCGCCGCGTGTAAGCCTCGGCGTGGGTCAGGCTCATCAGGCGCACGCCCGGCGTGTAGAGCAGCGACCACACCACCGACGACTGCGTCGGGCCGACGACGAACACGACATCGAGAGCATTCTTGCGCAGACGCTCGACAAGATCCAGGCCGCCGACCTCGATCAGCCGGGTGTTCGCCGCATCGAGGCCATTGGCCGCCAGCAACTCCATGGCCAGTTGCTGCGTGCCGCTGCCCGCTGCGCCCACCGCGACGCGCTTGCCTCTGAGGTCGAGCAGCTTGTCGCCGCCTTGCAAGGCTCCCTCGCGGTAGAAGATCCACAGCGGTTCGTAATAGAAATCCCCCAGCGCCACCAGTTCGTCCACGTCGCGCGGACGCGCGGTTCCGCCCTGGATGAAAGCGGCGTCGACTTCGAATTCCGGGTTGCGCAGCCGCTGCAGGTTCTCGATCGACCCGGCGGAGGACTTCTCCACCAGGGCGATGCCGTAGCGCGCCAGCACTTCCTTGTAGCTGGCGGCGAAGCGCTGGTAGGCGCCGCCCTCGCCGCCGGTGCTGATGGTCAGCCGGTCGGGCGGCGCCGGCTTGATGAACTGCGCCGCCAGCCAGAACGCGCCGAGCGCCAGCAACAGCGAGGGCAAGGCGACGAAGACGATGTCGCGCCAGGAAATAAGCTTGAGTCTCTCGGGCACCTTCACCACGCGCCACTCACGGCGCGGACGCCACACGGAGCAGGCCCGAATGAACACGCCGTCGCCGCGCACACGCGGGGGCACGAAAAAGGTCCAGCCTCAGCAAGCGCCGCGGCTCTTCCCGGCCCCGCTGACCGGCAGGCCCTCGCACTTGACCGGCAGGTGAGGATCGAGTCCGACAGGCGGCTAGAACGGAATGTCATCCTCGAAATCATTGAAATTGCCGGCAGCGGGCGGCCCCGCCGGCGCCGGCCGATTGCCGGCTCCGCCGGCGCTCTCGCGTGGCGGCGCATCGCTCATGCCTTCGCGGGAACCGAGCATTTTCATTTCGTTGGCGACTATCTCGGTGGTGTAGCGCTCGTGGCCTTCCTTGTCCTGCCATTTGCGCGTGCGCAAGGCCCCTTCGACATACACCTGACGGCCCTTTTTCAGGTACTGGCCGGCAATCTCGGCCAGCTTGCCGAAGAACACCACGCGATGCCATTCCGTGGCTTCCTTCTTGTCCCCGGTGGCTTTGTCCTTCCAGGTATCGGTGGTGGCGATGTTGATGTTGGTGATCGAGTCGCCATTTGGCGTGTAGCGCACTTCCGGATCGCGACCCAGGTTGCCGACCAGAATGACCTTATTGACTGACGCCATGTGATTTTCTCCTCAGGATCTCGGTTCAAGTATGCCATGGGCCGCGGGCGCCGTGGCCGGCGCCCGCCGCACCGGCACCCGCTTCATGGTTGCCGCCGCTGCCAGCCACAGCGTCACCATCGCGGCATCGAACATGAACACGGCACCGGCATTGAAATGCTTCAGCAGCCAGCCGCCCAGCGCACCCCCGACGAACAGGCCAAGCGCCTGACAGGTGTTGTACACGCCGAGTGCCGCGCCCTTGGCACGCGCCGGCGCGACGCGCGAAATCAATGAGGGCAGCATGGCTTCGAGGATGTTGAAGGCGACGAAGAAGCTCAGCAGCCCGCCCGCGATCACCACGAAATTGACGCTGTCGAGCGACATTGCCAGCAAGGTGGCGAGCAGCAGGGCCACGGCGGAGACGAACACCGGCTGAACTTTGTCATGCTTCTCGGCAACGATGATCGCGGGCACCATCAGGACGAGGGACGCCAGCATCGCCGGCAGGTAGACCTTCCAGTGCGCCGCCAGCGGCAAATCGCCGTAGTGGATCAGCAAGCCGGGAACCACGACGAACATTGCCATTTGCACCATGTGCAGCGTGAAGATGCCGAAGTTCAGCCGCAGCAACTGGGTGTCGAGCAGCACGTCGCGAAACGCCGGCTTGGGCCCGGGCGGCAGTGTCGGCGCCGGGGGTACGACCAGGGTCACCAGGCCGATGGCACCAATCGCGAAGCCCGCCGTCAGCCAGAAGATTCCGGCCATGCCGATCGCCGCGTAAAGGACGGGCGCGCCGACCAGCGACACGGCGAACATCAGCCCGATCGAGGAACCGATCATCGCCATCACCTTGGTACGATGCTGCTCGCGGGTCAGATCGGCGGCCAGCGCGGTCACCGCGGCCGAAATCGCCCCGGCACCTTGCAGCACACGCCCGGCGATGGTCCACCAGATATCCGTCGCCAGCGCGGCGAGGACCGAGCCGGCGGCAAACAGCAGCAGCCCGAAGACGATCACGCGCTTGCGACCGAATACGTCGGAGGCCATGCCGAAGGGGATCTGGAACATCGCCTGGGTCAGACCGTAAGCTCCGAGGGCGATGCCGACCAGCGTCAGGTCGTTGCCGCCCGGAATGCCCCGGGCGTGGATGGCGAACACCGGCAGGATCAGGAACAGCCCGAGCATGCGCAGCGCAAAGACAGAGGCCAACGCACCGCCCGCGAGCTTTTCGTCGCGGCTCATCGCGTCTGAAGTGGGGGAACGCACGTCGGGAATGCAGCAGATAGGGAAGGCTCATATGTTAGCAGGTCGGCCGCTTCGCCGCGCCGCGCGGGTGAGAACCGAGCCCGGGCTTCGAAAGCCTTGGTCCGCAACGCACGCGGTGTCCCGCTCGCCCGATCCCGACGGGATAAGCTCGGCGGCGCGCAGCGTCCGGGCGCGGGTGGCCGGATCGCCTTGGCCGCGATACCGGTTTTCCGGTATCAAGATTACCGGGATGACGGTATTTCTATGACGCCCGCAGCGGAATATGGTCAAGGCACATGAGGACGAATTGCAAATGAACTCCGCAGCGACGGCGCGATCCTTGACCGCCGCGTGGGGATTTTCCTAAAGACCATTGACGGGAGTGATCATGAAATCAGAATCCGTTCGCGTTCTTCTTGCCGCCGCTGCGGTGATGGGGATCCATGGCGTGGCTGTTGCCGCCGGCAACGAAAAGATCGATGTCGGCAAGCAGGAATTCGAAAACAAATGCGCGGTCTGCCACGGCAAGAGCGGCCGAGGGGATGGCGGCGTAATCGACCTGTTGAAGAAGGCTCCGGCCGACCTGACGCAGTTATCCAGGAAGAATGGCGGCGTCTTTCCCTATGACCGCGTTACCGCGGCGATAGACGGGCGCACGGTGGTCAAGGCCCACGGCGACCGGGACATGCCGATTTGGGGCAAAGACTACAAGGCCGAGTCAGTTCCCGCGGCCAGGTACTACATGGATGTGCCATACGACATGGAAATGTATGCCCGCGCACGGATTCTGGCCCTGGTCGACTACCTGAACCGGATACAGGTCAAGTGATTCGAAGTCCGGGTGGGGCATGGCTTGGGCACACTTGATTGCTCTGCAGGAGGGAAGCATATGAAAATGATCATGGCCTTTGCCATCACTGCAAGCTTGGCACCAGCGATGCATGCCTTCGGCGCCGACAAGATGGATATCGGCAAGCGCGAGTACGAGCAGAGTTGCGCCACATGTCACGGTCTGGACGGCAAAGGGAAGGGTTCCTTCGCGCAGGCCCTGGAACTGTCGGTTCCCGATCTGACGACGCTGGCCAAGCGAAACGGCGGCGTGTTTCCGGTTTCGCGAGTCTATGACATGATCGACGGCCGGGAAGAGGTCAAAGCCCACGGCTCGCGCGAGATGCCAATCTGGGGCAAGCATTACTCGGTCAGCGCGGCGGCGAGATACGATGATTATGCCAATAACCCCGAGGCGGCGGCTAGGGGAAGGATTCTTGCGTTGATCGATTACCTGTACAGGCTGCAGCCGAAATAAGAGCAAGTGCCGGGAAGCGGCGCATGTAACGCCGCTTGCCTCGCCATCAAAGCCTGCTGCTGTTGCAGCCATGCTGCGACCGCGTCCTATTGGAACTGCCAGCGACGACGGACCAAGTTGTAGTCTCTGCTTGTCGCAGGGTTTAAACTGACCGCGTATTTGATCAGGATTCGCCGCGCGGGCAGATGCAATCCCAAGAGCATCCTCCGCCTTTCCCCGGCAAGGTGCTGCGTGCGTGACTGCGCAGGCATTGGGCGCGCCATCGGCTGGCGCGTCGCGGAGGCTGGCATGCCGCCCGACCCTGCATCGAAACCGCGAAACCGGGAGTCGGGATGGACGTGGAACTTGTCGAAATTCGGGATTTCCTTGCCGAGTATCCGCCGTTTTCCGCACTCGACCCGGCTGCGCTCGATGCCCTGCCAAAAAAGCTGTCGGTGCGCTACCTGCGCCGCGGCAGCCGCTTTCCGCCGGCGGAGGAGAAGCAGCCGTGTCTTTATGTCGTCCGCAAGGGTGCGATCGAACGGCGTGCCAGCGCGGGCCGGCTCATCGACCGGCTGTGCGAGGGCGATCTGTACGACGCCGAATGCCGTGACGCGACGGAACCGACGGTCGGCACCGCGATCGAGGACAGCCTGCTGTATCTGCTGCCCTGCGTGACATTGACGGCGTTGCGCCGGGAGCACGCCACACTCGACGCGCATTTCGTGCGCACCGCCGCCGAGCGCCTGCGCCATGCACGCGGCACGCTCGAATCCGACTCGCCGGCGCGCTCGACCCTGATGACCCTGTCGGTCAGCGCCTTCGTCGGCCGCGATCCGGTCGCCGCGGCGCCCTCGCTGGCGATCCGGGCAGCGGCGGCAATCATGTCGGAGCAGCGTGTTTCGGCGCTGCTGGTCGTCGACGCGGGACGCCTGTGCGGCATCGTGACCGATCGCGACCTGCGCCAGCGTTGTCTCGCCGAGGGCCTGGCCAGCGAGGTGCCGATCGCCCGGATCATGACTACCGATGTCGTCAGCATCGGCCCGGAAAGCGCGGCCTTCGAAGCGTTGATGCTGATGACGCGCCGTGGCATCCATCATCTGCCGGTGGTCGATGCGGCCGGCTTGCGCGGACTGGTGTCGAGCACCGACCTGCTGCGCTGGCAGAGCGCCAATGCGGTGTATCTCGCCGGTGTCGTGCGCAAAGCGCGCAAGCTTGGCGATCTGGTTCGGGCCAGCGCGGAGTTGCCGGAATTGCAGCTGCGCATGCACGCCGGAGGCGCGACACCGGGCCAGGTTGGGCAGGCGGTGTCGTCGGTCAATGACGTGATCACGATTCGCCTGGTCGAAATCGCGCAATCCGAACTCGGGCCGGCACCGATTCCATTTGCCTGGGTGGCCTGCGGCTCGCAGGGACGTCACGAGCAGACGGTCCATTCCGACCAGGACAACGCGCTTATACTCGACGACAGCTTCGACGAGCCGGCGCACGGCGATTACTTCGCGGCGCTTGCCCGCCAGGTCAACGATGGCCTGAATGCCTGCGGCTACCGCTACTGCCCGGGCAATGTGATGGCGAGCAATCCGGAGTGGCGCCAGCCGCGACGCGCCTGGATCGCGATGTTTCGCGGCTGGATCGGCCAGGCGGGCACGATGGCGGCGATGCTGGCGGCGAATTTCCTCGACATGCGCGCCGTGTTCGGCGATCCCGCGCTGCTGACGCCGCTGCACCAGGCCATCAATGCATCCTGCGCGCGGCACGAAGCCTTCCTCGCGCGCATGGTGGCCAATGCCCTGGACCACAGGCCGCCGCTGGGATTCTTCCGCAATTTCACGTTGATCGCCAACGGGGAACATGGCGCTACGTTCGACATCAAGCATGGCGGCCTGATCCCGATTACCGACCTCGCCCGGATCCACGGCCTGGCGGCCGCTCAGGCCGAGGTCGGCACGCTGGCGCGGCTGCGCGCGGCCGGCGGCTCGCCGGGGCTCGGCGCCGAAAGCGCGCTGGAACTCGAGGAAGCCTTCGAGTATTTCGGCAGCCTGCGGCTTCGCCATCAGGCCGATCAGATCCGGCGCGGCATCGCGCCGGACAATTTCATCGCGCCTGAGTCGCTTACCGCCCTGGAGAGAAATCACCTGAAGGAGGCGTTCGCCGTCGTCGGCAGACTGCAAGACGTGCTGGCCCGGCGTTACGCCGCGTATCTCCGGCAATGATCTTCGAGCGCCTGCTCGGGCTGGATTTCCGCCGCCGCCTGCTGCTCGCCCGCGCGCCGGCGGGGCCCTTGCGCGACTTCCTGGCGACGCCCTTCCCGTCACCCCGCGCGGCGAGCGCCGAGGTCGCCTACCTCGCTCTCGACCTGGAAACCACCGGCGGCGACCCGCAGCACGACGAAATCGTCAGCTTCGGCTGGGTCTGCATGGACGGCACGCGAATCGATCTGGCCACGGCACGACATCGTGTCGTTCGCCTGCAAGGCGCCGTCAGCGCCGCTTCGGCGGCGATTCACCGGATCACCGATGACGAATCCGCGCGCGGTTGCAGCCTGGAAGAAGCGCTCGGCGAGTTGCTCGGGGCGCTCGCCGGCCGGGTCCTGATCGCGCACCGGGCGGAGACGGAAACAGGATTTGTCGCCCGCGCCTGCCAGCAGATTTACGGTGGACGCATCGTGATTCCAGCCGTCGACACCTTGCGCATCGCGGTCCGTATCGAGCAGCGCCAGCAGCGCGCGCTGCGGCGCGGCACGTTGCGCCTGCATGCCTTGCGCCACAAGTACAATCTGCCTCGCTACCGGGCGCACAACGCGCTGAGCGACGCGCTCTCCGCCGCGGAGTTGTTCCTCGCCCTGCAGGCCGAGCGGGCCGGCCCGACCGAACTGAAATCGTGGTTGTAGCCAAGCCGCCGGGTCGGCCGGTATTGGTGCTGTAATGCTTGCCTCGTCCATTTCCACGCCAAGGAGACCTTCATGAAACCGGCGATTCGACTGTTCGCAATTCTCGCCTTGCTCGTGCTGGCCTCCCCCGCCAGCCGGGCGCAGATTCTCAGGGCAACACAGGCACAGAAATCGGCGCAGGCCGACGCCCTGCTCGCCTACGAAAATGCCCTGGTCAGCGGCGGCCTCGATGCCGCACGCCCGCACATGACGCCCGAGAAGCTGGACGATCTGAACGCCATGCGGCAGAGTTTCGGCGAAGACGGCTTCAAGCAGTTCCTCGACAGGATACGCGGCGGCGCACGCGACATGGCGCGCCGCAAGCAGATCGAAAAGGTCGAGGTGAATGGCGACAAGGCGGTGCTGGAGGCGCGCGACGGCCCGCACTCGCTCACGCTCCAATATCTTGCCAAGACCAAGGACGGCTGGAAGGTCGACATCCGGCGCTGACGTCGAGCTTCGGCTTTGCCGGCGTCGCGCCCGCGACACCGGAATTCCTCAAGCTGCTACCCGGCCCCATGCCTGCGCGGTCGGACGAATTGCTGGTGCAGCGACGGGCGACCGTTCAACGCCGGTGTTTTGTTGCAATTGCGCAACACGAAATCCATTGCAGCTACAGGGTGATGTTTTGTTTGTCATTTTTCTGACCAGATGGCGCCGGGCATATTACTAGCGGCATCATTTTTGTTATGCCCAAAGTACTATTCCAAACGGATCTTGAGCTTTCACCCGGCCGGAGCCAGCGGCTGCCGGCTAACATCCATGCAGTCGGGATCGCTCTCGTGACTTGGCGGTCCCCGGAAAGAGCATGGATATGCAGCTCGCCTCAACTGAAACAGTTTGCAGCTCGGCTGCCGCCGACGGCGCGCTGACGGTCTTCCGTGCCACTTCGCTGGAATCCGGCATCGGATCGACCGAAGGCCGACTCACGGCAGGCGCCGTCAACTCCCTTGCGGCGCACGAGTTGCCATGATTGCGCTCGATCTTCACACCGTCGTCGTCATCTGCCTGATCGGCTACCTCGTCTGCACCCTGTTCGTCGCGCAGTTGTGGCGGCAGAGCAGCGCCCATTTTGCCGGCATCGATCTCTGGGCCGCCGGCTTCGTACTGCAAACCCTGTCGCTCGCCTTGACCGCATCGCGTGGCGTGCTACCAAACTGGGCGCCCGTCCTTCTTGCCGACATTCTGGCGCTGGCGGGATTCGTAATGCTCTACAGCGGCCTTGAACGTTTCGCGCGCCAGCCCGGGCCGCAGTTTCGCAATATTGTCTTTTTCATCCTGGCCGGCGTCGGCGTCCTGGCTTCTTCCTTTGCCAGTCCCGATTGGCATTCAGTCGGGCTGGTCAGGTCCGTGTTTCTGACCATCATCTGCTTGCAGTGCCTCTGGCTGTTGCGGCGCAGGGTCGATCCGGCGATGCGGCGGGTCGCGTCCGGCGTCGCCCTGGTGTTCGCCGGATATTGCGCGCTTGGCCTGTTGCGGATCGCCCCTGAGCTTTTCGCGGAGCATGCCGGCAGCAACTATCTTCAGTCGGGCGCCTTCGAGCTGCTGGTCGTCGCCGGCGACCTGATGCTGGCCATCCTGTTGACCCTTGCGCTGGTTCAGATGGTGAATCGGCGCTTGGTCGGACAGGTACGCGCCGAGCGAGAACGATTCGCCAGGGCGTTCCATGCCGCTCCCCTTGCCAGCGCCCTGATCCGCCTGTCCGACCGAACGATAGTCGATGTGAATGAGACTTTCGAGTCCCTGATCGGATGCCACCGCAAGAACCTGATCGGGAGGCCGGCAAGCGCGTTGCAGGCGCGAGACCACAGCGAGGACGCCGCGGCCGCGTTCAGGATCCTCGAGGAGACAGGCGCGGTGCGCGGAATGGAGTTGCGTTTTCGCAAGGAGACCGGCCAGACCGTGGTCGGACTGTTCTCCGCCGAAGTCATCCCGATGGATGGCGACAAGAGGGTCCTGGCCTGCATCACCGACATCACCGAGCGCAAGCAGGCTGAACTCGCCTTGCGCGAAACCCTGAACTTGCTGCGCTGCGTCGTGGAAAGCGTGCCGGCGCGCGTCTTCTGGAAGGATCGCGAGTCGCGCTATCTGGGCTGCAATGTCCAGTTTGCCAATGACGCCGGGCTTGCCAGCCCGGACGAACTGCGCGGCAAGACCGACTTCGACATGGGGTGGAAGGACCAGGCCGAACTCTACCGTGCCGACGACCGGGCAGTGATGGAATCGGATGTTCCCAAGGTGGACTACGAAGAGCCGCAGACCACCCCCGACGGCGAAACAATCTGGCTGCGCACTTCCAAGGTGCCGTTGCGCGACGAATCGAATCAGGTTGTCGGAATAATGGGCACCTACCAGGACATCACCCGGCACAAGGCCGCCGAGGAGCAGTTGCGCAAGCTGTCGCTGGCGGTCGAGCAAAGCCCGGAGAGCATTGTCATCACCGACGTTTCGGCCGTGATCGAGTACGTCAACGACGCCTTCGTGCGGGCGAGCGGCTACAGCCGGGAGGAGGCGATCGGCCGCAACCCGCGTTTTCTGCACTCGGGCAAGACGCCGCCGGCGACCTTCCTCGCCCTGTGGGCTGCCCTGGGGCAGGGCCGCTCGTGGAAGGGCGAGTTCCTCAACCGGCGCAAGGACGGCAGCGAATACCTCGAATTCGCCATCATTACCCCGCTGCGCCAAGCCGACGGGGCGATCAGCCACTACGTCGCGCTAAAGGAAGACATTACGGAAAGAAAGCGCATCGGCAGGGAACTCGATGCCCACCGCCACCGGCTGGAAGATCTGGCGGCCGCGCGCACCAAGGAACTGGTCGCCGCGCGACAGCAGGCCGAAGCCGCCAACCAGGCCAAGAGCAGTTTTCTGGCAAACATGAGCCACGAAATCCGTACGCCGATGAACGCCATCATCGGCCTCACGCACCTGATGCGGCGCGCCGGGGCGACACCCGAACAGGCGTTGCGGCTGGATCGGATAGACAGCGCCGGCCGGCATCTGCTGTCGATCATCAACGACATCCTGGATCTTTCCAAGATCGAGGCCGGCCGGATGCAGATCGAAAGCACCGATTTCCACCTGTCGGCGATTCTCGACAATGTCGCGTCGATCATCGGGGAAGCGGCGCGCGAAAAGGGACTGGAAATCCGCCTCGAGTCCGACGCCGTTCCGCGGTGGCTGCGCGGCGATCCGACGCGGGTGCGCCAGGCGCTGCTCAATTTTGCCGGCAATGCCGTCAAGTTCACCGAGGAGGGCAGCATCGTCCTGCGGGCCAGGCTCATCGAAGACAGCACCGAAGAAATGCTGGTGCGCTTCGAGGTGCAGGACACCGGTATCGGCATCGCGGCCGACGCGCTGCCCAGGATGTTCGAAGCCTTCGAGCAGGCCGACCCGTCCACCACTCGCAACTATGGCGGCACCGGCCTCGGGCTGGCGATCACGCGCCGGATCGCGCAATTGATGGGGGGAGAAGTCGGTGCCGATAGCACGCCGGGGATCGGCAGTACCTTCTGGTTCACGGCGCGCCTGCAACGCGGACGCGGCGTGATGCCCGCCGCTGAGTCGCCCCAACAAGCGGGCGATGCCGAAGCATCATTGCGCCAGCGTCACGGCAACGCGCGACTGCTGCTCGCCGAGGACCACCCGATCAACCGCGAAGTCGCGCTGGAACTGCTGAGCGGCGTGCATCTGACCGTGGACACCGCGGCCGATGGCGAAGAAGCGGTGAAGATGGCGCGTGCCCACCCCTACGACCTGATCCTGATGGACATCCAGATGCCCAAAATGGATGGGCTCGAAGCCAGCCGGGCCATTCGCGCGATGCCGGATCGGGCCGCCACCCCCATTGTGGCAATGACGGCCAATGCCTTCGACGAGGACCGGCACGCTTGTCAGAACGCAGGCATCAGCGACTTCATCGCCAAGCCGGTGGAGCCGAAGGCGCTCTATGCCACCTTGCTGAAATGGTTGCCGGATGAGCAGACCGTCGAGCACGCGCCGGTCACGTTCGCCTCGCCCAGGCGTCCTGACCGGACCGGGCCGGCCCTGCCCCGCGCACTGACTGATTTCGGCGGGCTCGACGTGGACCGCGGGCTTGCCCTGTTGAACGGCAATGCGCCCGCCTATCTGGGCCTCTTGCGGCGTTTCGCCGCCACCCATCGCGATGACGTGCCGCACTTGCGCGAGGAACTTGCTGCGGGGCGGGTCGATGCGGTCAGGCAACGGGCGCACGCGCTCAAGGGAGCGGCCGCCACTCTCGGGGCGACTCAGCTGCACGCGATCGCGGTCGCTCTGGAACAGGCCCTGCACGGCGGCGAAACGGCGCAGGCGGGCGCACTGCTGGAAGCCCTCCGGGACGGGCAAACCGCACTGGATGCGGCACTCGCGCAGATCCCCAAGCCAGAAATCGTTGGCGACTTTACCGCCGACCCCGACCGGACGCGCGCGGTGCTGGAGCAGCTTGAACCGCTGCTGGCCAGCGACGATACCGCCGCCGAGGGCGTGTTCGAGTCCAACCGGGCCCTGCTGGTGGCGACGCTGGGCGCCGGCGCCATGCAACTGGAACGACAGGTTGCGGACTTCGACTATCCGGCCGCGCTGGTGACGGCACGCGAGGTCATGCGGCACGTGGCCTCGGCCATTGAGGAAAGAGCATGAGCGAACAGATTGAGCAGGAAGGAACCGGCCACACCGCCGCGCCCGCATTTTCGGGGCAACGAGCCGGCGAAGCATCGCTGCCGGCGGCGCGCTGCACGGATGCCTCGACGTTATCGCTCGACGACAGGCTTGCAAACAGTCCCATGGCATATTGACTTCGGAGGCTTCACCATGAAAACGAGTACGCGGCCCACGCCGCATCGGGACTCCCCTAAACCCGATGTCAGAATCGTCGGTATCGGCGCCTCCGCCGGCGGGCTGGAAGCCTTGCGCGAACTGATGGAATCGCTCCCCGATTCCGACGTGCTGACCTATGTCATCGCCCAGCATGTGTCGCCGACCCATGTCAGCATGCTGATGAATCTGCTGGCCCCCCTGACCCGTCTCAGGGTGCAAGACCTGGTCGACCGGCAGGCGCCCGAGCCGGGCACGGTCTACATCACGCCGCCAAACAGCGATGTCGTGCTGGACAAGGGCGTATTGCGTCTGTCGGAACCGCAACAGGCGATCGGCCCGAAACCCTCGGTCAATCACTTCTTCCACTCGCTGGCCGAGCAACTCGGCGAGAAGGCGATCGGCATCATCCTCTCCGGGACGGGTTCGGACGGCGCTGCCGGCATTCGGGCGATCAAGGCCGCGGGCGGCATCACGCTGGTCCAGGAGCCGGAAACGGCCAAGTACGACGGGATGCCGAAGGCGGCGATCCACACCGGCAGCGTCGACCTGATCATGCCGCCGGGCAAGATGGGCGCCGCCCTGGAACGCCTGCTGTCGCAGCCGCGGGACATGCGCTTCGTGCTCGACGACGCGGAAGATACCGACGAATACACGCAGATCAGCAATATCGTGCGGGTGAACACCGCCTTCAAGCTCGGCGACTACAAGTCGGGCACGGTCAGGCGGCGCATCGCCCGGCGCATGAACATCGTCGGCACCGCGACCCTCGGCGCCTATGTCGACCATCTTAGGGAGAACAAGGAAGAGTCGGTGCTGCTGATGCGCGACACCTTCATCAGCGTCACCTCGTTCTTTCGCGATCAGGATGCCTACTTCGCCCTGGAGCGGGTGATCGGCGAGATCGTGCAGGCCCGCAAGGACCGGGACGTCGTGCGCTGCTGGGTGCCGGCCTGCGCCTCCGGCGAAGAGGTCTACAGCATTGCCATGCTGTTCGAGGAGGCGCTGCGCAGTCAAAAGAAGACCGGGCTCCAGTACATGATCTTCGCCTCGGATCTCGATGACGACGCAATTGAACGGGCGCGCGCCGCGCTTTACCCGATCAGCGAGCTGGAGTCGGTGCCGAAAGTGTTGCGCGATCTCTACATGGAAGTTGTGGGCGATCACTGCCGGGTGATCAAGAGCATCCGCAATCGGGTCGTGTTCGCCCGGCAGAATGTGATCGAGGATCCGCCCTTCGCCCGGCTGGACCTGGTCAGTTGCCGCAACCTGCTGATCTACTTCAACCCGCCGGTGCAAAAACGCGTGTTGGAAGTGTTCCACTATTCGCTGAACCCTGGCGGCTACCTGTTCCTCGGCAAGTCCGAGTCGGTGGATCAGCAATCCCCGCTGTTCAAGGCGGCGGACAGCCGCGTGCGCATTTACCGGCGCCAGGAGGGCGTATCGCACTACGCGCTGCCGGTAAACCAGGGGGTGCCCCGCACACAGCCGGGCCGCCTCGAATCGGGACGCAACGCCACCGCCAGCACCGACCTGATCACCATGCGCACGCTGGAGGAACTGACCGCGCGCTACGCCCCGCCGTCGCTGGTGATCGGCGCGGAAGACAGCGTCGTGCATTTTCAGGGGGACCTGAAGTCCTACCTCAGCTTCCCCAAGGGACGGGCCGACATGTATCTGTTCGACCTGGTGGACGCCTCCCTACGTGCGGAGTTGCGTGCCCTGGTGTATCGCTGTCGGCGCGATCTGCAGCCGGTGCGGGGCTCCGCACGGCCGATGGACATCGACGGCAGTCCGCAGCTCGTGACGCCCGTCGTCAGCCCGCTGGAACCGGGGCAAAAGCCGCTGCTGCTGGTGTCGTTCCAGACTTCGCCGATGGAAGAGGGCAAAGTCCTCACCGCCACCGGTCCCGAGACCGATGACCGGGACAACCTGATCATCAGCGAACTGGAGCGGGAGCTGGCCAACACCCGTACCCACCTCAACATCGTGGTCGAGGAGCTGGAGACTTCGAACGAGGAACTGCAGTCACTCAACGAGGAGCTGCAATCCACCAACGAGGAATTGCAATCGACAAACGAGGAATTGCAAACCTCCAACGAGGAGCTGCAATCCACCAACGAGGAACTGCTCACGGTCAACGAGGAGATGCAGGTCAAGTCGGCGGAACTGGAAACCACGGCTCGCGACCTGACCAACGTCAAGGAAAGCCTGGCCTTTCCGCTAATCGTCGTGGACGGCCACCTGCGCATTACCCAGGCCAATGCAGCCTGTGCCAGCATCGCCGCGCTGGAGGGGTCGCTCGAGCGCAACTCGCTTGGCAACGTGCCTTGGCGGCTGGACTTGCCCGGCCTGAACGGCCATGTCCGGCGTGTCGTCAAGGACGGCAAACAGTATCGGGCCGTGGTTGGCTCCGCGGCAGACACCGTGCTCCAGTTGCATGTCATGCCTTATCGTGTCGCCAAGGACGAGATCGCGGGGGCGGTACTGCTGTTCGAGGACATCACCGCCCAGCAGCGCGCCGAGACCAGGCTGCGGGAAAGCGAGGAACGCTACGAACTGGCGGTGCGCGGCAGCAGCGACGGCCTGTGGGACTGGAAGGTCCCCACCAACCAAATCTATTACACGCCGCGCTTCAAGGAAATCCTCGGCTACTGCGACGACGAAATGGACAATACCTTCGAGGCTTGGGAGTCAAGGCTGCACCCGGACGATCGGCAAATCACCCGGGCCGCCCTGGATGCTCATCTGAAGGACGACACGCCCTACGACGTGGAGTACCGCCTGCATCGCAAACAAGGCGACTATGTCTGGGTTCGCGCGCGCGGCCAGGTGGTGAGGGATGACGCCCGCGTAGCCTTGCGCATGGCGGGCGCAATCACCGACATCAGCGAGCGCAAGGAGGCGGAGAACGACCTGCGCCTGGCGGCCAGCGTGTTTTCCAACACCAAGGACGGAATCTTCATCACGGACCGGGATGGCACCATACTCAAGGCCAACGAGGCCTTCGAGCGCATCACCGGCTTCAGCCCTGCCGAAGTGGTCGGGCAGAATGCGCGCCTGCTACGCTCTTCCCAGCACGACGCCGATTTCTTCCGCACGCTGTGGCAGGAGATCACCGAGAAAGGCAGTTGGCAGGGCGAGATCTGGAATCGCCACAAGGTCGGGCACGCGATTCCGATCTGGATGAGCATCGCCACCCTCTATGACCCGTCCGGCGCGGTGGACCGCTACATCGCGATCATGTATGACATCACCGAACAAAAGCTGTCGCAGGAGCGGATCAACTACTTGGCGCACTACGATGTTCTGACCGGGCTCCCCAATCGCTCGCTGTTCACGGACCGGCTCCATCACGCGCTGGCTCATGCCAAGAGGCGCGAACAGCCACTGGCGCTGCTGTTTGTCGACCTGGACAACTTCAAGCACGTCAATGATTCCCGCGGACATTTCATCGGTGACGAATTGCTGTCCCAGGTGGCGCACCGGATGAAGTCAGTCACCCGAGAGGGTGATACCGTCGCCCGGCTCAGCGGGGACGAATTCACGCTGCTGATCGAGTACGCGGCGACCCCGGGCAACGTCCAGACCATCGCGCGCAAGCTGCTCGCACTGCTGGCCGAGCCGTTCGACCTGAGCGATGGTCAGGCATTCATCTCCGCCAGTATCGGCATCGCCATCTTCCCCGAGGACGGGACCGATTCCGAGACTCTGCTCAAGAACGCCGATCTGGCGATGTATCGCTCCAAGGAAAAGGGGCGCAATCAGTACCATCTGTTCACCCAGGAAATGTCGGACGTGCTGACCGAGCGGATGAACCTGAGTATTGCCCTGCGCCAGGCCGTGGAGCAGCAGACACTGGAGTTGCATTACCAGCCGATCATGAACGTGGGCAGCAGACACTGTGTCGGTGCAGAGTCCCTGACTCGTTGGCACCACCCCAAAATGGGATGGGTGCCACCCGGCAAGTTCATTTCGGTTGCTGAAGAGATTGGCCTGATCCATTCGCTCGGCGAGTGGATCCTGCACAGCGCCTGTCACCAGATGAAGGCCTGGCTGGATGCTGGCGTGGCGCTCGATGCGCTGGCGGTCAACGTTTCCGGAAAGCAACTCGCAAAGGGTGATTTTGTCGGCGCGGCGACGCGAATACTGGCAACAACCGGCTGCCCGCCACAGCATGTTGTCCTGGAACTGACCGAAAGTTACATCATGCGCGAGAGCGAAGGTGCCATAGGCACCCTGAATCAGTTGCGCGACCTCGGGTTCGGCATCGCGATCGACGACTTCGGCACCGGCTATTCGTCGCTCAGTTACCTGAAGCGCCTGCCGGTCACCAAGCTCAAACTCGACCAATCCTTCGTGCGGGATATTCCCGGCAACGGCAATGATGCTGCCATTGCCCGCGCAATTATGGGTTTGGGGGAGACGCTGGGTCTTGAAGTCGTGGCCGAAGGGGTCGAAACCAAAGCGCAGCACGACTTCATATTGGCGGAAGGCTGCGCCCTGAGCCAAGGTTATTTCTACAGCAAACCCTTGCATCCCGCCAAGTTCGCGGATTTTTTCCGTAACGACCGGCGGGATTTGGCACCGAGGCGCTTTACCGATTCTGCGACCGAAAAGATGGATGCCTGAGTTTCCACGATAGCAGCGTGTTCCGTGAAATGAAGGCATGGGCATTGGCGGCGAGGCGATCCGGAGGACATTTCACGAACCTGGACACCTGGGTGCGGCTGGCCGCACGCGAGGTCATGCGGCACGTGGCCGCGGCCATTGAGGAAAGAGCATGAGCGAACAGATCGGGCAGGAAATGGCCGGCCGCGGCGAGGCGACAATACTTCTGGTCGACGATGAACCGGCGAATCTCGCCGCGCTGAACGGAGTACTGCGGCCCCATTACCGAGTGCGTGTCGCCCGCTCGGGCGCCGAGGCGCTACGCGCCGTCATTACGGGGCCACGCCCAGACTTGGTGCTGCTCGACGTGATGATGCCGGGGATGGATGGCCGCGCCGTGCTGTCCAGCATGCGCAAATCGCCGGCCACGCGCGACATCCCCGTGATCTTTGTCACGGCGATGGACGCTCCCGAAAGCGAGCAGTGCGGGCTCGAACTCGGTGCCGTCGACTACATCACCAAGCCGATCAATCCGGCCATCGTCCTGGTCCGGGTGCGCACGCAGATCGAACTCAAGGCGGCCAGAGACCGGTTGGCCGACCAAAACGCCCGCCTTGAAGCCTCGGTCGCGGAAAGGACCCAGGCGCTCGAGGGCGCGCTGCAAAGGACGGAGGCGCTGCACGCCGAATTGAAAAAGTCCTACTTTGGTACCTTGAAGGCCATCGGCACGCTGGCGGAACTGCGCGGTGCGTCGATCGGCGAGCATTCGCGTCGCGTTGCCGACCTCTCGCGGCAGGTAGCCGGAGATCTGGGCATGAGTCCCGGAGAGACCCAGGACGTGTTCGTCGCCGCACTGCTGCACGACATCGGCAAAATCGGATTTGCCGACGAATTGCTCGCGAAGCCGATCAACGCGATGACTGGCGAATCGGCAAGCCGCTACCGGAAACATCCGGCACTCGCGGCGGACGCACTGCAGAAGATCGACGCCCTGGCCGATATCGCCATGATTGTCCGCTGTCATCACGAGCACTATGACGGCTCGGGCTTCCCCGACGGTCGCAGCGGTCTGGAGATTCCAATGGGCGCGCGCATCATCAACGCGGTCAGCGCCTACGACGACCTTCGCAGCGGAGCGTTTACAGCGGTGCCGATGTCAAAAAAGGACAGTCGCCGCTACCTGGTTGATGGTCGCGGCCATCGATATGACCCGATGGTGATCGACCGCCTGGAACCGCTGCTCCACTTCGATGAGAAGGACGAGGTCGATGAAATCCGTGTCACCGGCGGTCATCTGCAGGAAGGCATGCGGCTGACACGGGATGTGATGCACCCGGACGGGTTTTTGCTGCTGTCGCACGGCACGGTGCTGGAACGGCGGATGATCGAGCAACTGGCCGCGGCCGAAAAGCAGGCGGGACGCAGCACGAGCATCTACGTGCTGCGCAAGCGCGTCGGACGCTGACTCGTCCGCTTTCGCAACCGGCGCAACAGGATCGCCGTCAGGTCGGCGGCGGACGGCGCCGGACGTCCGCAACTGCCAACGGCACCCGGGCAGGATGCCGCGCCTGGAAGGATCGGTTCGCCTATCGTGTCACGTGCCGCGGAAAGGGCAGACGTTCCATCAGATAACACAGGCAATCCTGCCGCACCGCCCGCACGTCGAGCGTCAGCATCGCCGGCGTCGATGCCCGGCGCAGGCTGATCGCGCCGTGTTCACAGGCGAAAAACTCATCCGCCACGTCGCGCCGGGCTTCGTCGCGCACATCGAGCGGGGATGCCAGCCGGCTGCGGCCGAAGACGGTGCCCGGGCCGAGCTGGCGAAAGTTCATGTGATCCAGGCGCGGATCGAAGTCGATATCGGCCAGCGTGTCGCCAAACCCGAACGACACCGCCGGGGGTACCCGGACCGTCGCCACCGTATGGTAGAGATCGATGTCGTGCTCGTGCACGTCGTGCGCCGGAAACTGCGCCAGATGCAGGCAGGCATCGATGAAGTCGGCCGCGTGCGCCTCGTTCGCCGGATTGCCGGCCTTGCCGCATTCGATGGTCAACGACGGGCAGAGCAGTGAAAACGCGGTGGTCTGCGACCCGGCCAGACCGCGAAACCAGACGACGGTGCGCGAGAACAACAGCGCCAGATGCAGCACCGCCGGGTCGAGGCGATTCACCACGCCGTAGAGCGGATTGATCCCGGTGTTGTTGTGGATGTCGACGCTGGCGAAGACGCCGCGTGCCTGCATGGCGCGATACACCTCGCTCATCGCCGCATGCTCCGCGGCGCCGCCGTGCAGATCTGTCCCCGGCCAGACGCGGTTGTAGTCGGGTTGGTCATCGAGCCGGCGCAGGCCCTCGCGTGCGGCGGCGACGTTGCCCACCAGAAGGGACAGCGCGCGCGGCAGCGGCCGGTCGAGATAGCGGCGCAAGACATCCTGCAGCGCGACGACGCCGCTGTCTTCGTTGCCGTGCAGCAGCACGGAGACAAACAACGGCGGCTCGCGGCGTCCCGGCAGGTGGATCAGCGTCGGGCCGCGCAGCAGTCGGTGGAGTTCGCGGGCGGGTGTGTCAAGAAAGTCTTTGGGCAGATTTTCGAATACGCTAAGCATGCGGGAATGGGACTCATAGGGGCCACTCATGCACGGGCACGAGACGGCGCTGAAGCTCAAGATAGTCGGCGGTGAGCCGCTGGAAATCCTGGTGTTTCGCGTAATGGGCCAGTTGCCAGGCGGCGCCGTTCTGCCGTGTGCGCAGGCGTTCGCTGATCACCTCCAGGTAGCGCTCGATGTCGGCGGCCGCCAGATCGAGTTCCTGCAGGCCCTCGCGCGCCAGCGGCAACAGTTCGTGTAGCAGCAGTTCGGCGACACCCTTGCGGCGTCCATCCAGCCAGGTCACCTGTGCTTCCAGGCCGTACCGTGCCGCGGCGTAGAAATTGTCGCGGGCCCGCACGAAGGGCAGCAGGTCTTCGGCCGCCGACGCTTGCCCGGCCAGCACATGAACCAGGCCATAGTAAAACGCCGCATTGGCGATCATGTCGATGATGCTGGGACCGGCGGGCATCACACGCTGCTCGACCCGCAGGTGCGGCGTGTCGCCGTCGTTGAAACCAATCAGCATCCGATTCCAGCGCCAGATGGTGCCATTGTGCAGCCGCAAATGGCCGTACTTGGACACGGGCCCGGGCTCGTCGAATGGCAACAACACTCGATACGACGACAGGTTCTCGTCAAAGCAGACCGTCGGGTCGGCGCCAACATAACCCGATCCGAATGTGACGCGCTTGTGCCCGCTATGCTCAGGGTCGCAGCAATCGACGGCCTGCTCGAACAAGGGAATGCGCGTCTCGTGCCACAGCGCCCGGCGAAAAAGGAAGGGCGAATTCGCCGCCAAGGCGACCAGCGGCGCGGCCAGCAGCAGCGAAGCATTGTAGGTGCGCGCCACCGCGCTGGCCGGCGTCTGCAGATGGACCTGGAACGACGTGGTCGCCGCCTCAAGCATGACGTCGGAGTGGATTGTCGACAGGCTGTCGATGCCTGCAATATTCAGCGTCAAGGGCCGGCCGCCACGAAGATTAAGCACCTGCTCGTTGAGCGCGGCATAACGTTTGCGCGGCGACATGCTGGCCAGCGACAGGTCTCGCTCGCGCACCGTCGGCAGCGTGCCGATCGCGAGCAGCGTCGCACCCTGCTCGCTCGCGACGCGCAGGCACTGTTGCCAGGTCGCGGTGAGTTCATTTTCGAGCTGCGACAGGGCCGTGGCGCGCAATGGCTGGGCCGTGCCGTTGATCTCGACGTTGAAGCGCGAAAGCTCCTCAACCACCAAGGGGCTGGCCAGTCGCTCGAGAAAGGTCTCGTTGCAGGCGACGGGGAAGTAGTTTTCGTCGATCAACCAGGCTTCGAGCTCGAAGCCGGCGACCAGGCCATCATTGGCGAAGCTCCCACGCGCATAGGCATCCTGCGCATGCCGGGTCTCCGCGACAAGCCGCTCGCCGAAGCGCGCAAAATCCGCGGCGGTGAAGCTGTCCGTGCCGATTTCCTGCCCCATCGCCCCCCCAGATTTGCCGCGCAAGCCTCGCTTCGAAATACGGACTCTATGCCTCACCCGCCTCTACCAGCCCTCGCGGCGGATCAACGCCCTCCGCCCCGCTAAACCACCTCCCCAGGCTTGCTCAGGCCGCTGCCGGCGTTTCCATCGCCGGCTGAGCCAGGGCTTGCATCACCGGTCGCAAGTCCAGCCACCACTGCTCGAGCGGTCTGCGGTGCTCCAGATCCACGACATCGAGCATCCGCTTGAGCGGCGAGACCGTCACCTTGCCTTCGGCCAGACCGATATAGGCCCCCGTCGCCGACCCGCGCTCCAATTCGCCGGTCAGGAAATCGATGCAGTGCGCCGCCAACCGGGTCGCCAGCACG
>WBZP01000907.1_pt1 | contig 24012 bp, 18 predicted proteins | sample 5204301 | NCBI WGS metagenome assembly WBZP01 (sample SAMN12412401, study PRJNA552823) | activated sludge metagenome | isolation source: activated sludge from nitrification reactor of wastewater treatment plant... | place: USA: Pennsylvania | collected 2017 | reverse complement strand
GTCTTCGCTCACATCCACCATCTGTCGCTGGGCTACTTCGGCAAGCACGAGGCGGGCGACGTGATGAGCCGCTTCACCAACGACAGCGACACGCTGCAACAGGTCATCGGCTTCGGCCTCGTGTCCGTGTTGCAGGGCGCGCTGCAAATCGTCTGGACGGTGTGGGTCATGGTGCGGCTCAACGCGCCGTTCGCCCTCATCAGCCTGGTCACCCTGCCGCTGATGTTCATCACCACGCGCTGGTTCTCTGGCCAGGCGCGCAAGGCGTTCCGCCGGGCGCGGCAGCAGATCGGCAACGTCAACGCCGACTTGCAAGAGAGTATCTCCGCCGTGCGCGAGGTGCAGGCCTTCAGCCGTGAGGATGAGAACATCCTGCAATTCCGCGAGAGCAACGCCGCCAACCGCGACGCCAACATCCGCGCCCAGGCCTACACCGGCGCGCTCGGCCCGACGCTAGAGGCGCTCAGCTACGTCAGCCTGGCCGTCGTGGCCGGCGTCGGCGGCCTGTTGCTGCTCAACAGCACCGGCGCGCTGGGCGGGGCCATCTCTGTCGGCCTGATCATCACCTTCATCGGCTACACCCAGCAGTTCAACCGCCCGGTGCAGCAGATCGCCACCCAGTGGGCCACGCTGCAAAGCGCCGTGGCCGGGGCGGAGCGCATCTTCGGCCTGCTCGATGAGCCGGCGGAGATCACCGACAAGGCCGGCGCCATCGCCATGCCGGCCATTGACGGCCACGTCGTCTACCGCGACGTGTGGGCCGAGTACAACCCCGGCGAGCCGATCCTGCGCGGGGTGGACATCGAAGCCCAGCCGGGACAGGCCATTGCCATCGTCGGCCCCACCGGCGCGGGCAAGACGACGATTATCAACCTGCTGCCGCGCTTCTGGGACGTCACCCAGGGGGCCATCACCATTGACGGCCACGACCTGCGCGACGTGACCCAGCAGAGCTTGCGGCGGCAGATCGGCATCGTCCTCCAGGACACCTTCCTGTTCAGCGACACGGTCATGAACAACATCCGCTACGGCCGCCCAGAAGCGACGGACGAGGAAGTGATCGCCGCCGCCCAACTGTCGCACGCCGACACGTTCATCGAGCGGCTGGCCGACGGCTACCAGACGGTGCTGGGCGAGCGCGGCGCGGGCCTGAGCCAGGGGCAGCGCCAACTGCTGGCCATCGCCCGCGTGGCCCTCATCAACCCGCGCATCCTAATCCTCGACGAGGCCACCAGCAGCGTGGACACGCGCACGGAGCGGGAGATTCAGCGGGCGTTGGAGAAGCTGCTGCAGGGCCGGACGAGCTTTGTCATCGCCCACCGCCTGAGCACCATCCGCCACGCCGACCAGGTGTTGTTCGTGGACAGCGGGCAGATCATCGAACGGGGAACCCACGATAGCCTGTTGGCCGCGGACGGGCGCTACGCTGAGTTGTATCGCAGCCAGTTCCGCAGGAAGGGCGCGGAGGACGCGCCGGATGAGGAGGAGTTGGCCGAGGAAGAAGCCTTCCTCTTCGCCGCCGACTAGTCTCATACGGCGCGTGGCGACCGGGTGGACGGGAGTCCACCCGGTCGCCACGCGCCGCGATTACCCGCGAAGTTGATCGCGCCAGCGCTGCCACCCCTCGCGCAGGCGTAGGGAGCGGGTGCGGAGGGTGCCGACGATGCCGTAGGGCAGGAAGATGACGATCAGCATGAAGATGATGCCGTAGATCAGCGTCCACGACGCGCCGAACCAGCGTTCCAACCAGTAGCCGAGCAACTGAATAATGGCCGCGCCGATGACCGGCCCGACCAGCGTGCCCACGCCGCCGATGATGGTCATGGCCAGGGCGTCAATGGTGCGGCCGACGCTGAGCACCGAGGGCGTCACGCTGACGTTGTAGAGGGCGAATAGCGCCCCGGCCAGCGCGGCGAACACGCCGGCAGCCACAAAGGCGATGAGCTTGAACCAGAAGGTGTTGTAGCCGATCATCGTCGCCCGATTCTCGTTCTCGCGGCTGGCGATCATGACGCGGCCGGTGGGCGAATCCACCAGGCGCTTGGTCATCAGGAAGACGGCGACGAAGAAGACGAGGGCCAGATAGTAGAAGCGCGTGCGGTGGTCGGTGGCGCTGAGGTAGGCGGGCACGGGAAAGCCGTGCAGCCCGTCGTCGGCCCCGGTGTAGGCGCGGAAGTCGCCCGCCTCGGCCAGGATGAAGAACATCTCGGCAAAGGCCAGCGTCACCATTGCCAGATAGACCCCCTTGACGCGCAGCGACAGGACGCCGAAGACGAGGCTCTGGATCAGGGCGATGACCACCACGGCGATGAGCGCCAACCCAAACGGCCAGTTGAAGTTGCGGCCGATGAGTATGGCCATGGCGTAGCCGCCCGTGCCGAAGAACATGGCGTGGCCGAAGGACAGGATGCCGGTGAAGCCCAGCAGCAGGTCATAGCTCATGGCGAAGATGCCCAGGATGAGCATCTGGATGACCATGCCCTGCCAGAACTTGGCGTAGCCGCTCTCGGCGCGCTGGGCCAACTGCTCGAACAGGCCGGCGCCGGGCGGCACCGCCGTCCCATCACCGATGGTCAGCGCGGCGATGGCCGGAAAGAGCACCAGGAAGGCCAGCACCAGCAGATAGGGCCACCACTGGCCGAGGCGTTGGCGGGTCGCGTTCTTAGCTGATAGGGAAGCACTGCTTTCCATACGTTTTCACCAGTTCTGTGTCCCCTCGCCCCCTGGGAGAGGGTTAGGGAGAGGGCGCTTATAACACACAGACCCTCCCCTAACCCCTCCCACAGGGCGGGGGAGCAGATTCCCTCTCCCCCTGGGAGAGGGTTAGGGAGAGGGCGCTTACCCCTCCCACAGGGCGTGGATGGGCAGAGGTCGCCTTCTCACTACTCTTTCTTTCCAAAGATACCCGCCGGCTTCACCAGCAAGACGATGGCCATAATCAACACCGTCGAAGCGCGGGCGATGGCCGGGCTGCCTTTGATGATCGTATCAATGAACGGCAGATCGATCCCGGCGGCGACGAAGTGGTCGCCGAAGGCGCGCGCCAGACCGAGGATGATCGTGCCCACGGCCGCGCCGACGTAGCTGCCCATGCCGCCAATGACCACGGCAATGAACGCCTGCAACTGGAAGATGCCGCCCATAGCCGGGAAGACACCCAGATAGGGCGCGGCGATGACGCCGCCCATCGCCGCCAGGGCCGAGCCGAGGGCAAAGACGAACGTGAACACCCGCCGCACGTTGATGCCCAGCGCCTGCACCATCTCACTGTCCTGCACCCCGGCGCGAATGATCATGCCGATGCGCGTGCGGCGCAGCAGCAGGCCGACGGCGACGAAGACGGCGACGCCGACGAGGATGATGAACAGGCGATAGGTCGGGAAGGCGCGGCCGAGCACGTCAATGGACTGGCAGTGTTCGCTGAACCAGGAGGCGAACGACTCGGAGCGGCAGCCACCGGCGAAGAGCGACGGCGGCGGCATGGGCGGGTTGGCCTCTTCCCCCCAGACGGCCTCGATCAGGTCAATGCCGGCGATGCTGAGGCCCAGTGTCAGCACCAGTTGGGTCACCGGGTTGCCGTAGAACGGCCGGATGAGCGCCGTCTCGATGGCCACCCCGGCCAGCGCCCCGGCCAGCGTGCCCAACACAATGGCCAGCAGGAAGCGCAGGTCGGGCGACAGGGCCAGCAGGAACGTCTCGCCGGGATCGCGCACCAGCAGCAGGGCGTAGCCAATGGCGGCAGCGATGCCGGCGATGAGCAGCGTCTGCCACACCGGCCGCAGTGGTATCTCGTCCTTGACTTCCTTGGGGGCCAGCAGCAGGCCGATGGGCAGCCCAGCCAGCAGCATCAGCGTCACCCGTTGCAACATGGTGGCCATCGGCTCCTGGGCGTTGGCTGTGGTCACCGCGCCGCCGACAGCGGTGATGCTGAAGGCGTTGAGAGCGCGAATGGGGAAGTCGCGCAGCGCCAGCAGGACGATGCCCGCCGCCACCAGCAGCAGGACGGCCGTGGCGATCTGCCGGCCGCGCGCCGTGTGGACGCGATGCCAGAAGTGGCGGCCGAAGTGCTGGGCCAGGGTGACGGCGGCGATGAGGACGAAGAAGAAGGGCAGGGTGTTGAACAGCAGCCGCGGGTTCATGAACGTCGAGAGGCCGACGTAGGCCCCCAGCACGAACAGTACGCCGTGGGCGAAGTTCAGCACGTCCATCAGGCCGAAGATGAGCGACAGGCCCGACGCCACCAGAAAGTAGAGCGCCGCCAGGGTGGCCCCGGACAGCATGATTGACATCCAGACCTTCGGCTCCATGCTCTGGAGGACGCCGGCCAGCACGACGACGACGATGGCGACGATGATCAGCAGGCCGCGGTTGTTCTTCCAAATTGAGGTCATAGCGGCTCTCTCAGGCGGCCCCCAGATAGCGGGTGATCGTCGCCTCATCCTTGACCAGGTCGGCCATCAACCCGCTCTTCACCGACCGGCCGGTCTCGATGATGGTGTAACGATCGGCCAACTGGCTGGCCATGATGAAGTTCTGCTCCACCAGCAGCACGGTGGTGTGGGCCGAAAGCTGGCGGATAGCCTCGATCATCTGCTCGATGATGACCGGGGCCAGCCCCTCGCTCGGCTCGTCAATCAGCAGCAGCTCGTTCTCCGCCACCAGGGCGCGGGCCACGGCCAGCATCTGTTGTTGGCCGCCGGAGAGGTTGCCGCCGGGCAGCTTGATCAGCCGCTTCAGGTCGGGGAAAAGGGTGTAGATGAAGTCGGCCCGCCGGTTCAGGTCGCCCGGCTGGCGCTCGGCGATGCGCAGATTCTCCTCGACCGACAGGGCGCGGAAGATGGCGCGGTGTTCGGGCACGTAGCCGATGCCGCGGGCGGCAATGCGATAGGCCGGCTCGCCCTGAATCTCGCGGCCGCGCAGCACCACCGCCCCGTGGCGCGGCGGCGTCAGGCCGATGATGGACTTGAGCGTCGTCGTCTTGCCCGCCCCGTTGCGCCCTAGCAGCACGGTGATGCTGCCCTCGGGCACCTCCACCGACACACCGTCCAGAATGTGGAACTGGCCGATGTCGGTCTGAATATCCCTGACTTCCAGAACGTTGCCGTTCTTTGTGCTCGCCATTTTCTCTTCCTGATGACCGCCGACCGCCGACGGCTGACCGCCAACCAACACTAACGACTAACGACTTACGACCAACACTAACCTGCAACTGTTCTACTGAATACTGACCTACTGGCCTACTGACCTACTGACCCACTGTCCTACTGCCCAAGCGTCAAATCCCCGTACAAATCCCCCAAATACGCCGCCTGCACCGTCTTATTACCGGCGATCTCCAGCGGCGTGCCCTCGGCCAGCAGTTGCCCCTGGTGCATGACCGAGATGCGGTCGGAGACGTTCATGACCAGGTCCATCTTGTGCTCAACGAGGATGATCGTCTTGTCACCGGCGGCGCGGATGCCCTGGATGACCTCCATCAGCATGGGGATCTCCTCGCGGGCCATGCCCGCCGTCGGCTCATCGAGCAGCAGCAGGTCGGGGTCGGCCGCCAGGAGGATGCCCAGCTCCAGCTTGCGCTTGCCGCCGTGGGGCAACAGGCGCGCCGGCAGGGCCGCCTGCCCCGCCAGGCCGACCTGGGCGACGATGGCCGCAGCCTGCTCTTCGTACTGCCGGAAGTGGCGGTGGTGTTGCCAGAACTTATAGCTGTCGGCCCCCACGGCCTGCGCCGCCAAACGGACGTTCTCCAGGACGGTCAGGTTGGGGAAGACGTTGGTGATCTGGAAGGAGCGGCCGATGCCCAGGTGCGCCCGGCGGTGAGCGGGGCGGTCGGTGATGTCCTGCCCCTTGAACAGCACCTGGCCGCTGGTGGGCCGGATGTTGCCGCTGAGCAGGTTGAAGAACGTTGTCTTGCCCGCGCCGTTGGGGCCGATGATGGTATGCAGCGTGTGAGCCTGCACCTTCATGCTGACCCCGGCCACGGCCACCAACCCACCGAATTCCTTGCGCAGGTCTCTCGTTTCCAGAATCGTTGAATCGTCCATAAGAAAGAGTCTCACGCAAAGACGCAAAGACGCAAAGCCCGGAAGCTATCTTGGCTTAGCGTTCTTTGCGTCTTTGCGTGAGCATTTCTTCAAACTTTACTCAGTGCAGCGGTCGGCGTAGGCGTCAACCAGGTTGCACGGCGGCACAGTCCGATCCGGGCCGAACTCTTCGACCAACTCGACAAAGCGGAACTCCGGGTCGGTCACGCTGACGACGCGCACGAAGTACAGCGTCTGCAACGCCACGTGGTCGGAGGCGCGAATCGTCGTCGTGCCCTTCGGCCCCTCGAACGAGAAGTTGTCCTCGTAGACGGTGCGCAGCGCTTCGGCGCTGGAGTCGCCGTTGGTGGCCTTCAACCCTTCAACGGCCATGATGCCGGCCATCATGCCGCCGGAGGCCCACAGGTCGGGCGGCGTGCCGTACTCTTCCATGTGGCGCTCGACCAACCAGTCGTTGATCTCGTTGTCGGGCAGGGTGTAGTGATAGACCTGGATGCCGACAACGCCCAGCGCGTCGGCGTAGCCGGCGGCCAGCGTCTGGTTATCGCCCACGCCCGTGCCGACGGTCATCTCATCGAAGACGCCCAACTGGCTCATCTGCTGGAACATCGGCGCGAAGCCCGCGCCGGCCCAGGAGACGATCAGCACGTCGGCACCGGAGTCGAGAATCTGGTTGATGTAGGAGGTGAAGTCGGTCGTCTCGATCGGCGCGTAGATCGTACCGCAGCCTTCGGCGGTGTCGTTGGTCGTGAACGTGCCGCCGCCGCCGCCGACAATGGCGTAGAAGGCGCAGGCCGAACCGATGCCAAAGGCGTTGTCGGGCGCGATCTGGACGAACGTCTCGCCCATGCCCAGCAGACCAGCGCCCATCACCAGAGCGTCCTGGACGCTGGTGCGGCTGGTGCGGAAGGTGTTGGGGCTGAAGTTCTCGGCGGTGATGGCCGGAGACGCGGCCGGTTCGGCGATGTAGATGACGTCGTTCTCTTCGGCGACGGGGATGGTGGCCAGAGCGGCGCTGGAGCTGACGTTGCCGATCAGAATGTCGGCCCCCTCAGCCTCGATCAGTTCGCGGGCCTGGGTCACGGCCGTGTCCGGGTCGCTGCTGTTGTCCATCTCGACAACGCGGATGGGACGCCCGGCGACCTCCATCGTGCCTTCGGTGGCGTACTCCAGACCCAGGTAGAAGCCCTGCGTCTGGCTGGGGCCGTAGATGGCCAGCGCGCCCGACTTGTCGGTCATCAGGCCAATGACCAGTTCCTCGCCGGCGAAGGGCTGCTCGCCCTCGGCCGCGGCTTCCTCGGTCGGCTCTGCGGCCACTTCCTCGGTCGGCTCTTCGACAACGGCTTCGGTCGGCTCCTCGGCCGGGGCCTCGGTCGGCTCCTCGACAACGGCTTCGGTCGGCTGTTCGGCCGGCGCTTCGGTAGCGACGGTCTCCGGCTCGGCCGTTCCGCCGCCGCCACAGGCGCTAATCGTCAGCGCCAGAATGGTCAGCAGCGACAACAGAATCAACAGCGTTCGACGGTTTTTCATCACTCTCCTCCAAACTCAGTCTTACACAGAATACGGCCGTTCACACTTGATCGGCGGTTGCCCGTTATCAGATGCGGCTGTGATGGGACAAATCCCACCACTACTATGGGCGATTAACGATCAAATCCGCATACCGCGCCGACCGGCTGCGGTGGATTGTTGAAGATTAACAAAATCATCAGCACATACACTGTCGGTCTCTCGCGGCGGGTTGAAGAACCCGCCGCTAGCGTGGAAGTGCGTTCAAACGCACTTTCAGAGGGCGGCGCGCTTCTTTAGTGCGTTTGAACGCACTTTCGACCTAGCGGCGGATTTCAATCCGCCGCGGCCAGTTAGCGCGATATGCCGATTTATTTGTTAATCTCCTGAACCCCACCACTAGCATCGGAAGTGCGCTTAAACGCACTGTAGCAGCGCGTCATTCTCTATGAGCGCGCTTGAGCGCACTTCCGAGGCTAGCGGCGGGTTCTTCAACCCGCCTCTTGAAGCCGGGCAGCACCTGTGGCGGTTATTATGTTAAGCGCCTAATGCCAGTCGCCGATACCGGGACAACCACCCTCTCCTTATATCACGCCCCGGTTACTGTTCGGTTACAGGTCTACTCCAGCAAGAACCGGGTGATGGCCCGGTTGGCCGCCTCCGGCGTCTCGAACGGGAAGACGTGGCCGGCGTTGGGCAGAATCTCGACCCGCGCGTGGGGCAGCTTGGCGGCCAGAAGCTCGGCGTTGCCCGGCGGCACAACCACGTCGTGCTCGCCGAACAGCAGCAGCGTCGGGGCGGTGACTCGGCCGAGCTGGTGCTCAAACGATGCCGCCTCGCTGAGCAGCCCCAGGCCGATGGCCAGTTGGGCCTGATAGCCGGCCGGGTCAATGGGGTGGGCCACGCGATACTGCAACCAGGACTCGACGAACTCAGCGTTGCTCTCGGCGAAGCCGGGCGCGGTGCTGATGGCGATGCCCCGCCGCAGCCGCTCGATCGGGTCGCCGCTGACGTCGGTCAGCACGGCCATCGCCGGCGGTGTGATCGGGATGTGGTGCGGCCCGCCGAAGTTGGTGGCCGACAGCACCAGCCTGTCCACCCGCTCCGGGTAGTCAATGGCCAGGGCCTGGGCGATGAAGCCGCCCATCGAGTGGCCGACGATGTGGGCCTTGGCCGCGCCCAACTCATCCAGCAGGCCGATGACGTCGGCGGCCAGCATCTGCGCCGTGTAGGGGCCGGCCGGCTTGTCGCTGCGGCCGGAGCCGCGGTTGTCAATGCTGATCACCTGGAACTGCTCGGCCAGGCCGGGGATCATGCGGCTGTACATCCAGCCGTCATACCCCAGGCCGGGGATGAGCACGACCAGCGGCCCGCGGCCGTGCAGTTCATAGTAGAGGTTGATGCCGTTGGTGGCGATAGTGGGCATGGTAGCTCCTTGACATAATAACTAAGAACCCTCTCCCTAACCCTCTCCCAGAGGGCGAGGGGACAAGAGGCCTTCCCCTAACCCCCTTCCGCAGGGCGAGGGGACGAAAGGCCCTCTCCCTAACCCTCTCCCGAAAGGAGAGGGAACCAGAGGCCCGCTCCCGCAGGGCGAGGGGACTTTCACCCCTGCGCTTCCACATACTTCTCGCGCAACTCCGCCTTCATCACCTTGCCATAGGGCGAGTAGGGCAGCGCCTCGGCGAAGATGACGCGCTTGGGGACTTTGTAACGGGCCAGCCGGTCGCGGCAGAAGGCCAGCAGCTCGTCCTCGGTCGCCGCGTGGCCGGGCCGGGCAACGACGATCATCAACCCCACCTCGCCCCACTTCGCGTCGGGCTGGCCGATGAGGGCCGCTTCGCTAATGGCGGGATGCTCCAGGAAGAACGTCTCCACCTCGGCGGCGTAGACGTTCTCGCCGCCGCTGATGATCATGTCTTTGTAGCGCCCGGCCAGGTAGTAGAACCCCTCGGCGTCCTGGCGGGCCATATCGCCGGTGTAGAACCAGCCGTCGCGCAGCGCCTTGGCCGTGGCCTCCGGGTTGCGCCAGTAGCCGGCGCAGACGTGGGGCCCCCAGATGATCAGTTCGCCCGTCTCGCCGCGGGCCACGTCGCGGCCGCCGCCGTCCACGATGCGCATGCGGCTGTGGAAGATGGGCTTGCCGACGGAGCCGATGACGCGCGCCGACTCCTCGTCGGTCATGGTGAAACAGTTGACGCCGACCTCGGTCAGGCCATACCCCTGGCGTAGTACGCCCCCCTTGGCCGCCAGCCAGGCGCGGATGAGCGATGGCGGGCAGGGCGCGCCACCGCTGAGGAAGGCGCGCACGCTGCTGAAGTCGGCCGCGGCGAACGAGGGGCTGTTCATCCACATCTGGAACAGCGTGGGCACGCCCAGAACGATGGTGCAGCGTTCGCGCTGGATGAGGGCCAGCGACCCTTCGCTGTCGAAGCCACGGGCCAGGACGATCTTGCCGCCGACGTAGAACAGGGGCGTCAGAAAGACAAACAGCCCCCCGGAGTGGAACATCGGCGTCATGATCGGCGAGACGTCGTCGGCGCGCAGCCCCCAACTGATGGCCGTGTTGATGCAGTTCCACAGGATTTGGCGGTGGGGCAACATGGCCCCCTTGGGGCGGCCGGTCGTGCCGGAGGTGTAGAGCAGGCAGCAGATGTCCTCGCCGGAGAGGGGCGGCTGTTCCGGTTCGGCGTCAGCAGCGTCGGCCACGCCCGCCTCATAGGCCAACGCCCCAGGGATGCGCGCCCCCTCGATGCCGATGACGATGGGGAACTCCACTTCGCGGCACAGTTCGGCCAGCAGGCCGGCGTACTCCGGGCCGCAGACGATGGCTTTGGCCTGCGTGTCGGCGGCGATGTAGGTCAGTTCGCGCGCCGTCAGCCGCCAGTTGAGCGGGGCCAGGATCGCGCCGATCTTGGCCAGGCCATAGAGCAAGTCCACGTAGACGACGTTGTTCTGGGCCAGGATGGCCACGCGGTCGCCCTTGGCGATGCCCAGCCCGCGCAGCCAGTTGGCCAGCCGGTTGGCGCGGGCGTTCAACTCGCGGTAGGTGTACGCCACGCCCGTCTCAACGACGAGCAGGCCGACGCGCTCCGGGGTTAACTCGGCCCGCTTGCTCAGCAGGTCGGCGACGTGGGTTGGGTAGAGGTCGTGGGTCATTGCGGCCACTTCTCAAGAGTAGGGATTAGGGGTTAGGGGCTAGGGGCTAGGGAAGAGCGCTCTTCCCTAGCCCCTAACCCCTAGCCCCTAGCCCCTGATTTAGGTGCCGACGACGATGCCGCCGTCCACGCGCAGCACTTCGCCGGTGATGAACGACGCCTCATCGGAGGCCAGGAAGAGGTAGGCGTTGGCGATGTCGCGCGGCTCGCCCAGCCGGCCCAGCGGCGTGCGCCCCTTCATGCCGGCCAACACGTTCTCCGGCATGGCGGTGACCATCTCGGTGGCCGTGAAGCCGGGGGCGATGGCGTTGACGCGGATGCCGGAGCGGCCCAGTTCGCGCGCCCAGACCTTGGTCATGCCGATGACAGCCGCCTTGGTGGCCACGTAGTTGGTCTGGCCGAAGTTGCCGTCTAGGCCGACGATGGACGAGGCGTTGAGGATGACGCCGCCGCCCTGGCGGATCATGTGCGGCACCACGGCCTGGGTGCAGTTGAAGACGCCCTTCAGGTTGACGGCGATGACCAGGTCAAAGTCGGCCTCCGACATCTGCTTGACCAATTCGCCATCCTTGACCTTGACCAGTGTGCTGTCGCGCAGCACGCCGGCGTTGTTGACCAGCACGTCCACGCGGCCGTGTTCGGCCACAACGCCGTCCACCCACGTCTGCACCGCCTGCCGGTCAGCGACGTTGACCTTATAGAACGACGCCGCCGGGCCGATGGCCGCCGCCGTGGCCTGCCCCTGCTCCTCGTTCAGGTCGCATAGGACGACGGTCGCGCCTTCTTCGGCGAAGCGCTCGGCCGTGGCTCGGCCAATGCCCGCCGCGCCGCCGGTGATGAGACACACTTTGTCCTGCAAGCGCATAGCTAACCTCCTTGTAGGAAAAGCAACCACAGATTACGCAGATTACACAGATTCAGAAGAGTGATCCGCAGATTGGGCAGATTCGGCAGATTTCAGAACCAGAAAGAAGTATCTCTTCTAGAAATCTGCTCAATCTGCCAAATCTGCGGATCATTCCTCTTTTTACCACCCACGGGTTACGGGCCGGTTACGGTTGTTTGGCCAGGAAGCCGAGGAGGATGGTGTTGACCTCTTCCGGCCGCTCCCAGGGCGTGGCGTGACCCGCGCTCGGTAGGATGTGGAGTTCGGCGTGGGGGATGCCGGCCCTGAGAATATGGGCATAGGCCGGCCCCTTGAGCAAATCTAGTTCGCCGGTCAGGATGCACGTTGGGGCCTTGATCTCGCCCAGCCGGGCCGAGAAGTCCACGCCCAGGAAACAGTCGCACAGCCGGGCCACAGCCGGGAAGTCGAGCAGGGCATAGCGCCGCCGGGCGTCGGCCAGCAGCGCCGTGTGGTCGCGGATGAACGCGGGCGAGAAGTTCCAGGGCACAGTGGCGTTGAAGAACTCGTCGGCATCGGCGCGGCGGGCGGCGGCCAGCCAGTTCTCGCCCGTGGCCCGCAACTCCGGCCCCAACTCGCTGGCCGTGTCCATCAGAATGAGGCTGCGGACGCGCTCCGGGTAGGCCAGGGCGAACGCCTGGGCCACCTCGCCGCCGTAGGAAGCGCCGGCAATGTGGGCGCGGTCAATGGCCAGGGCGTCGAGCAGCGCGGCCAGGTCAGCGGCGTGGAGTGCCATCGTGTAGGGGCCGTCGGGGTGGTCGGATTGCCCCTGCCCGCGGCAGTCATATTGCAGCATGCGGAAGTGGCGCGACAGGGCCGGCGTCTGGAAGGCCCACGACGCGGCGGCGTTCATCAGGATGCCGTTGTTGAGCACCACCACCGGCGCGTCGGCCGGGCCGTGGAGTTCATAATAGAGCGTGACATCATTGGCTTGAATATTGGGCATAGTGCCTTCCACATCCAGCGCCACGGGTTCAAACCCGTGGCTGTTAATCGAAACCGGCTGAAGCCGGTTGAAGAAACGTTTCGCGCGGCTCTTTAACCGGTTTCAACCGGTTTTGTATAGCAGCGGCGGGTTTGAACCCGCCTGAGGCAGCGGAGCATTACGACCTATCCCCCACCCACACCAGCGCCTCCCCATCGCACACCGTCTCGCCCGCGGCGACGATCCACGTGTGCAGGTTGACCAGTTCCTTCTCCGGCCGGAGGCGGCTGATCTGGACGTGGGCCGTCAACTCGTCGCCGGGATAAACGGGCAGGCGCGGCAACAGGCGCTGCTTCAGCCAGTTCGTCCCCCGCCCCGGCAGGCGCGTGCCCAGCAGGCAGGAGAAGAGCGCCCCCAGCAGCGGCCCCGGCAGCGGCGCGGCGCGCAGGCCGATGCGGCGGGCGTGGGCGGCGTCGGCGAAGAGAGGGTTGGTCTCGCCCAGCAGGTCGCGGTACTCGGCCAGATCGGCGGCGGTGTAGGCGCGGACGAGCGCCGCCGATTGCCCCACGGCCAGCCCGCGCCATTCGACCGGCTCGGCCGGCTCGACCGCGGCCACGTCGGGCAGCGTCGTCGGCCAGCCCACCTGGAGCACCGCCTCCCCCTGGCAGCCAAAGCGGCCGTCCTCCTTCACCAACTCCGTCGCCACGCGAATCCGCCCATCGCCGGTGACTTCGGCCACGGTCAGGCGCAGGCCCAGCGGCTCGTCGGTGTAGGTCGGCGCGGGGAAGAGCAACGACTGCTCCGCCTGGCTGGCCCCCGGCGCAATCTCGCCCAGGGCGCGGCGGACGTTGGCGTAGAGGAACATACCGTGGGCCACCGTGCGCCCAAAGCGCGTCCGCGCCGCGAAGTCGGGATCCACGTGGATGGGGTTATCGTCGCCGCTGAGGGCGGCGAAGCGGTCGAACTGCGTCTGCGTGAACGACAGCGGCCAGACTGTCGTTTCGCCGATGGTCAACTTCATGACCGGCCTCCTCGCCTCAGTCGGGCAGGCGGCGCAACTCGTCCTTGACGACCTTGCCGGCGGCGTTGCGCGGCAGCTTGTCGAGAAAGACGACCGACTTGGGCACCTTGTAGCGGGCGATCTGCGCCTGGCAGTGGGCGATGACTTCGGCCGCGCTCAACTCCTGCCCCGGCCGCGCGACAACGAACGCCCGCCCCACCTCGCCCCAGCGCGTGTCGGCCACGCCGATGACCGCCGCCTCGGCCACGGCCGGCAACTGGTAGATGACATTCTCCACCTCGGCCGGGTATACGTTCTCGCCGCCGGAGATGAACATGTCTTTCCAGCGGTCAACGATGGTGTAGTAGCCGTCGGCGTCGCGCACGGCCACGTCGCCGGAGTGGAGCCAGCCGTCCTCGATTGAGGCGGCGGTCACGTCGGGCCGCTGCCAGTAGCCGGGGGTGACGCCCGGCCCCTTGATGAGCAACTCGCCACGCTCGCCGGGCGGCAGGTCGCGCCCTTCCCGGTCAACGATGCGCACGTCCACATACAGTTGCGGCTTGCCGACCGAGCCGAGCTTCGACGGGTCGGCCCCCTTCTCGATCAGGAAGACCGTTGGCCCCGTCTCGGTCATGCCGAAGCCGAACTGAATCTCGATACCGCGGGCCAGATAGGTCTGGAGCAGGCTGGTGGGGATGGGCGAACCGCCGGCGGCCCAGGAGCGCATGCGCCGGAAGGTGGTGCGCTCGAAGTCGGGGTGCTGGCTAAGGAAGAGGTAGACGGCCGAGACGGCGAAGATGGCCGTGGCCTCCTCGGCCAGCAGGCGCAGCGTCTCGCCCGGCTCGAACGCCTTCTGGACGATGGCCGTGCCGCCCACGTGGAAGGTCGGGTTGGTGTACATGTTCAGCCCGCCGGTGTGGAAGCAGGGCAGCAGATTGAGGGTCACGTCCTCGTCGGTCAGACCGATGGCCAGGCCGAGGTTGAGCGCGTTGTAGAACACCATGCCGAAGGTTTGCAGCACCCCCTTGGGCTTGCCGGTCGTGCCGGCGGTGTAGAGGATGTGCCACGTCTCTTCCAGACCGCGCGGCCGCATGACTACCGGCCGCCCGGAGGCCGACGCCAGCGCGGCTTCGTAGCCGGCCACGCCCGACGGCGGCTCCGGCTCCAGGGCCATCAGCCGCGCGATGCCCAACCGCTCGGCCAGCGCCCGCGCCATGCCGGCGTAGGCCGGGTCGTAGATCAGCGCCGACGGCGTGGCGTCGCGCATGATGTACTCCAACTCCGGCAGGGCCAGCCGCCAGTTGAGGCAAACGAGAATGACCTCGGCCTTGGCGCAGCCCCATAGAATCTCGAAGTAGTCGGATGAGTTGGGGGCCAGCAGGGCGACGCGCTCGCCGGGGGCCAGCCGCCACTCGCGCCGCACGAACTCGGCCAAACGGCCGGCGCGTTCGTGGAACTGGGGATAGGTAAAGCGCCGCCCGCTGGCCGCGTCAACTAGCGCCGTCTTATCCGGTCGCAGATCGGCTTGCTTGGCCAGCCAGTCGAAGGTGTACATAGTCGCTCCCCTTGTAGGGCGGGTTGGTAACCCGCCTCTTCGCCGTAGGCAGAAAGCAGGTTCACAACCTGCGCTACACTGAAGAGGCGGGTTGCCAACCCGCCCTACATTAAGAAGGCCAGGAACGCTTCCAGGAACGCCTGCGGCTGCTCGATGTGGGGCGAGTGGCCGGCGTCGGCGATGACTACTTCCTGGTAGCGGCCGCCGTTGGCCTGATAGCGCTCCAGCACGGCCCGCGTCTGGCCCAACATCGGCTGCGGCGGGAAGACCTCGGCCCCCGGCCAGCCGGGAACCGCGCCCAACATGCCTAGCGTGCCGAAGTCGAACAGCGAATTGTCGGCCACGACCTGGTCGCTGTCGCCGCGAATCCACAGGATGGGCGGCTTGTGGGGCAGGTCAACGATGCCGCTCAGGTTCAGGTTCTTGGGCGACGTGGCGTTCATCGGCCCCAGCGCGCCGGGAGCGACGTTGGGCCAGTTGGCCGAGGGCGTGAAGTCGCCGGGGTAACGGTCAGCCCCCGTCTTCTCCAGCAGCAGCGAACTGAGGAACTCCTCTTCGCGGGCAGCGCGGAAGGGGGGCTTGTAGTAGAAGGTGTTGATGACGACGCGCGGCGAGTTGGCGTCGTCGGCCCCGCGATCGGCGATCTGGATGCGGCGGACAAACTCCGGGTTGACCGCGCCGCCACCGGAGCCGGCGAAGTCGTCGTAGCAGGGCGTGCCGTTCTCGTCCTTTGTACCGCCGAAACCGTAGGGGCTGACCGGGGCGACGAGGGTGATGGAGCGCACCAGTTCGGGGTAGTTGAGCGCGAACTGGAGCACCGGCGCGGCCCCCAGCGACCAGCCGACGAGATGGGCCGGCCGGTCGCCCAGTGTGTCCGACAGCGCCCTCAGGTCTTCGGCCCACTGCTGCGCGCCCAGGGCGGAGTCTATGAGCAGGTCTTCCGTCTCGCCATAGCCGCGCAGGTCAGGGGCGATGGCCCGGAAGCGCCGCGGCAGGGCCAGCATGGTCTCTTCCCAGAACGTGGCCGAGGAGGCGTTGCCGTGGACGAAGACGACCGGCTCGCCGTCAGCCGGGCCGCTGGTCAGCAGGTGGATGCGCAAACGATGGGTCGAGATGGTTTCAGACGTGATACCGGGCAAAGTGGGAATAGATGACATATTGTTCTCCTGTTGAAGAAGATAAGAGGGACGCGGAGAAACGCGGAGAGAAGAATTCGATCTATTCCTCTGCGTCTCTCTGCGCTCCTCAGCGTCTCTCTGCGTTCCTCTTTCTTCCTCCGTGTTACTCCGTGTTCCTCTTACAATTCTAACTCATATATTCGTCGCGCAGTTCGCGCTTGAGGATTTTGCCCGCGGCCGAGATGGGCAGCGCGGCGCGAAAGACGACGCTCCGGGGAACCTTGTAGCGCGCCAGCCGGGCGGCCATGAACTCCAACAGTTCAGCCTCGCCGGCCGCCGCCCCCGGCTTCAGCACCACACACGCCCGGCCTACCTCGCCCCACTTCGGGTCGGGCAGGCCGATGACGGCGCACATCAGCACCGCCGGATGCTCATAGAGCGCCTTCTCGATCTCCGCCGGGTAGACGTTCTCGCCGCCGCTGATGTACATATCCTTCTTGCGGTCAACGATGGTGAAGTACCCCTCGGCGTCATAGCGGGCCACGTCGCCGGTGTGGAAGTAGCCACGGGAGTCTATCGCCGCGGCGCTGGCCTCCGGGTCGCCGAAGTAGCCGGAGCAGTAGGACGGCCCCTTCAGCACCAACTCCCCCTCCTCGTCCGGGCCGAGGAAGTTGTTGTCGTCGTCCACGATGCGCGCCTCCACGTAGAAGTTGGGCCGGCCGATGCTGCCCGCCTTGCGGATGGCGTCTTCGGGGGCCAAGGCGAAGATGCCCGGCCCGAACTCGGTCATGCCGAAGCCCTGCTTGAAACGGATGCCCTTCTCGCGGGTGTACCGCTCCACCAGCGGCACGGGCAGCGGCGCGCCGCCGGAGGTGCAAAAGCGCAACGAGGACAAGTCGGCCGTCGCCCAGTTGGGGGCCTGGGCGATGAGCTGGTACATGGTTGGAACCGCGCCGAAGATCGTCACTCGCTCGCGCGCAATCAGTTCCAGCACGCGCTGCGGGTCGAACTGGCGCATGAGGATGGTCGCGCCGCCAAAGATGATCTGTGGCAGAGTGTAGACGAACAGGCCGCCGGTGTGGAACATGGGGAAGACGTTGAGGAAGACGTCGTCGTGGGTTACGTCGTGGATGACGGTGTTGAGCGTGTTCCAGGCGATCATGCGGTGCGACACCTGGGCCGCCTTGGGCAGGCCGGTCGTGCCGCCGGTGAAGATGAGGGCGGCGATGTCTTCGGCCTCCAGGTCGTCGGTCGTCACCGGCGTATCGGGCGCGGCTTGCAACACCGTCTCGAAGTGGTGACTGGCACCAATGCTACCGCCGATGCCGTCGCGCTCGGTGTGTACGTAGGTGGCGATGGCCTCCGGGCGGCCGTCCAGCAACATTTGTAAGGCGGCCACCTTCTCGGCCAGTTCGGCGGAGAAGATGAGGACTTTGGGCGTTGTGGCCGCCACAATGCCGGCCAACTCCTGCGGGTGCAGCCGCCAGTTGAGCGCGGTGTGGATGGCCCCCAGCTTGCCGCAGGCGAAGAAGGTGTCGAGGTGCTCCACGCCGTCGTGGGCCAGAATGGCCACGCGGTCGCCCTTGCCCACCCCGGCCGTCGCGCGCAGCCAGTTGGCCAGGCAGTTGGCCCGGCTGTTCATCTGGCGGAACGTCAGCCGCCACTCCGGGGATTTGCCGCTGTCAATGATGGCCAGGCGCTCGGGCGAATACAGTTCGCGCCGGGCCAGGTAGTCGCCGATGTACATAACATGCCTCCGAGTACGGAGCCGATGAGCAGGTTCCAGGTTCCAGGGGCCAGGGAAGAACGCTCTTCCCTGGCCCCTGGAACCTGGAACCTGGAACCTAGACCCAGCGCCAGACCGACGCGGCCATGCTGATGCCGCCGCCGCTGGCGCAGAAGAGGACGTGTTGGCCGGGCCGGGGGCCGCGGCCGTTGGCGATGGCGTCATCGAGGGCCATGATGACGCACGGCGAGCCGGTGTAGCCCCACTTGTCCATGACCCAGTGCGCCTTGTCCAACGGCTGGCCGAGCAGCTCCATCATGGCCTCGATGGTGCGCAGGTTGAGTTGGGTGAAGAGGTAGTGGTCAATGTCGTCCAGCGTCAGCCCGGCCTTGTCCAGCGCGCCCTGGATGAGCTTCGGCCAGTACTCGGTGTTGAAGGTGCGCGGGAACTTCTTGACGAACTGGACGCGCGGCGGGCCATAGGCGGCCAGGTTCTCCGGCGTGCTGGGGCAGTACGTCCCGCCGCCGTAGATGCCCAGCGCGTCGTGGTACTCCCCTTTGGCCAGCAGGTTGCCGGCCAGGAAGCCGGGTTGGTCGCCCACGCCCAGCACGGCCGCCCCAGCCCCGTCGGCGAAGAGGTTGGCCGTCTTTTTGTCGCTCAGGTCGAGGAAGCGGCTCATGCCATAGCCGCCGGCGACCAGCACGTAGTCTATCGTGCTGTCGGTGGCGATGGTGCGCGCGCCCTGGTCGAGGGCCGTCACCCAGCCGGCGCAGGCGCTATTCACGTCGTAGGCCCCGGCATTGACCGCGCCCAGCTTGTACTGGACGACGACCGACGTGCCCGGCGACAGGTAATCGGGCGTGTCGGTGGAGACGATGATCAGGTTCAACTGTTCCGGGCGCACGCCGGCCTTGTCCAGCGCCCGGCGCGACGCCTCGACGATCAGGTCAGAGGTCGTTTGCTCCGGGGCCATCCAGCGCCGCTCGCGGATGCCGACGTTGGCCACCAGCCACTCGCTGGTGGACGCGCCGAGAAGCGCGTCAATCTCGGCATTGGTCACAACACGCTCCGGCACGTAGCTGCCGGTGGAGAGGATTTGGGCGATTCGGGTCATGGGTTGTAGTTATTAGTTGTCAGTTGTTGGTCGTTGGTCGTTGGTCGTTAGTCGGCGGTCGTTGGCTGTCAACCGAAGGGACTCGCTTCCAGCGGCGGTCGGCCGTCGGCCGTCGGCGGTCGCTCTTCCGACCCGCCGAGGGCGACGTAGCGGCGGATGAAGGCCACGGCCTCTTCCCAATGCAGGAAGGGCTGCTCCTGGTTGGTCTGCACGTTCAGGATCGATCCGCGCAGGGCGGCATTTTCGGGCGGCCCCGAATGGACAAACCGGACGACAAAGGACGTGATCTCGGGTGAGGTGTCTTCCAAGGGAGCTTCTCTCTATTGTAGACAGTGGTCAGTAGGTCAGTAGGTCAGTATTCAGTAGGTCAGTTAGCGCCAGACTGAATACTGACCTACTGATCTACTGACCTACTGAATACTGGATACTGGCATTACGATACCAAACGCCGGCTACCGGGGAGTTACAGACGCGCTAGGCGGTCAATTGGGCGAAGAGGTGGGTCGTTTCGTCGGTGGGGGCCACGTCTAGCTCATCGCGCAACGTCTGCACGCAGCGCTGGTAGACGCGGGCGATCTGGCCACGATTGCCCAGCCGGTCGTAGGCGATCATCAGGTGGCGGTAGGCGCGCTCCCAGCAGTTGTCGGCGGCCAGGATGCGGTGGCCCAGTTCAATCGCCTGCTCATAGCGCCGCTCCTCCAGGTATAGCTCGGCCAGCCGGTCGGCGGCGCTCAGGAACGTGACCGCCAGCCGTTCGCGCTCGGCCGCGGCCCACGTCTCGTAGAGCGCTTCCGGCAGATAGTCCCCCTTATAAAGGGCCACGGCCTCCTCAAGCAGGGACATGGCGTTTGAGGGCGGGAGATAAGACCCTCTCCCTAACCCTCTCCCGGGGGGAGAGGGGATTGTGGCTGCGCGGGCCTGCGCGACGAGGCCGGCGAACTGCTCCGCATCCAGCCACAGGTCGGCCCCGGCGCGCAGGCAGTAGGCCGTGCCGTCGCGATTGACGAAGGCCGACTCGGCCCCCGGCGCTCGTTCCGGCTCCAACACCTGATAGAGCGTGTTGAGCGTCACCTTGAAGTTGCGCCCCGCCGCCGCCGGCTCCATGCCCGGCCAGAGGTGCTCCAGAATCTGGTCGCGATCCAGCGCCGTGTGGCGATAGGTCAGCAGCAGTTGGAACAACTGCCGCGCCTTGGCTCGCCGCCAACTGTTGGCGGCAATGGGCGTCGCCCCCTTGTAGACGGTGAAGCCGCCCAAGGCGAAGACGCGCACGCGATAGCCGGGATGGTGCGTGGCCTGGGCCAGGCCGAGTTCGGCCAACAGCCGCCCGGCGTATTCGGCCCGCCAGCCGCGCTCGCGGGCCAGCACCAGCAGCGGCGTGAAGGCGCGCTCATCGGGCGGCCCCAGGAAGGTCGGCCGCGTCAGCAGGTAGTCGTAGCCGTTGTCCTCGCAGGCGGCCAAAGCGGCGGGCAGCAGTTGCGGCAACAGGTCAAGTTGCCCCTGATGCCGGCGCACGACGGCCAGCCACAGCCGCGCCGCGCAGGCCCCGAACGAGTCGCTGCACTCCTGGAAGCCCTGCAACGCCCGGCTCAACCACTCCAGCGCCGCCTCGTAGCGCCCGGCCATCGCCAGCCCCGCGCCCATCGTGACGCGCACCAGCGAGGCGATCCACTCGTCGCCGGCGGCGGTGGCGATCTCGATGCCCTCCGCGGCCACCGGCAGGGCGTGGGGCAGGTCGCCGCTGTAGCCGTAGACGCGACACAGCCCCCAACTGGCCTCAACCCTCAGGCGCGACACGGCGATCTCGCGGCTGATGGCGATGGCCTGCTCGTACTGCTCGCGGGCCGCCTCATAACCGTGGCCGTCGCCCAGCAGGGCCAGCGCGTGCCCCTGGCGCAGGTGGCCGACGGCGGTGACAAAGGGGGAGCGCAGGTCAACGCCGCGCCGGCCGCCCTCGCGGGCATAGGCGTAGGCGTCCTGGCCGCGACCCTGCAAGCTGTAGACCAGCGACAGAAGCAGGTGGGTCTCGCGGTGGGCGCGCGGCGTCAGCACCGGGGTCAGTTGCTCGGCCGCCGCCCGCTCCTCCAACTTGCGCCGCGCCTCGTCCAGCCGGCCGGTGCGCAGCAGCACGCGGTAGAGCAGTTGCGAATCGGACGGGCTGGCGCTGCGCAGGGCGTCGGCCTGTTGGCGCAGACTCTCGGCCTCTTCGATGTGGCCGAGATTGAGCTTGTTCTCGGCCAGCAACTCGTAGAGGCGGGCGCGCATCTCGTGGCTCTCCACGCCCTCGCTCAGCCGGATGGAACGCTCCAGCAGCGCTTCGGCCTGGCTGGGGTTGACGGTGTCGAGGTAGACGCGGGCCTGGCCGCGCAGGGCGCGACTGACTCCCTCCGGCTGGGCGCGCTCGCGCCAGGCCGTCTCGGCCTGCTGATACCAGCCCAGCGCCTCCTGGAAGCGGCTGCGCAGCCGGGCCAGTTCGCCCAGATAGAACAGCAGCGCCGGGTGCCCCTGCAACACTTCGGGCGGCACGGCGGCCAGATAGCCGGCCAGGGTGTCCAGCCGCCCGGTAGCCAGCAGTTGCGCGCCGTAGTTGTCGAGCAGCCCGGCCGTGGCCTGAATGTCGGCCGCTTTCTGGAGGTGGTAGAGCGCCTCGCCGAGGTCGTCGCGCTCCTGAAAGTAGGCCGCGGCCAGCAGGTGGGTGGCCCGGCGCGACGCGGGATCGGCCAGTTGCTCCAGAAAGTTGTGGAAGATGTGGTGGTAGCGTAGGCTGCCGTCGCCCAGGTCCACCATGAACAGGTCAATGCGCCGCAAATAGGCCAGCATGGCGGCGCTGTCGGCCGTGGGCATCCCCTCGCCGACCAGGACGTTGCAGGCTTCGGGGGTGATGACGCGCAGGATGGACGTGGCCCGCAAGAACGCCTGCACGTCGGCCGGCTGCCCGGCGAAAATCTCCGTGGCCAGCAGGTGGAACAGGCTGTCGAGCGACGCCGCCTGATTAGACAAAACGTCTTCGACGGAGGCGAACGCGCCGCCGCGCAAGCTCTGCCACACCAGTTGCAGGGCGATGGCCCAGCCCTCGGTCGCTTCCAGCAGGCGCTCGGCCTCGTCGCCGGTCAATTCGTAACCGTAGGCGCGCGCGAAGAGGGCGGCGATCTCGTCAGCGGTGAAGGCCAGCGCCGGGCGATCAATGGTCAGCACCATGCCGCAAGCCGTCCAGCGGGCCAGTCCGGGCAGGTTGAGCGGCGCGCGCCCGGCCAGGAGGACGTGCAGGTCGTCAGGGGCCAGGCCGATCAGCCGGTCGAGCAACTGGATGATCTCCGGCGCGGCGGCGACCACGTGGCTGTCGTCGAGCACCAGCAGCGCCGGGCCGCGCAGGGCCGCGCTCAGGCTGTTGAGCCACTCATCGAGGATGCGCGTCGAGGGCAGCGGGCTGCTGGTTCCGTCCCACGACTCCAGCAGGGCGATGGGCAATTCGCTGAGGTCGGGCAAGGCCAGGCGTGAGGCGTGGCACAGGTGGAGCAGGAAGACGAGCGGGTCGCGGTCTTCCTCCATCAACTGGTACCAGATGAGCGGCGGCGGCCCGCCGGCCAGCCCGGCCAGGGCCGTCGTCTTGCCAAAGCCCGCCCCGGCCTGGACGAGGGTCAGACGGTGGTTGAGCGACTCGGCCAACAACCGGGCCAGACGCGGTCGCTCCAGCGTGCGCGCGCCCACCCGTGGGGGGCTGATCTTCGTCCGCAAGACGGTGACAGGCCGGGCCATCGCCAAGCTCCGTAAAGAAGAGGAACCACAGATTACGCAGATTTCACAGATTATCAGAAGTAATCTGTGAAATCTGCGTAATCTGTGGTTCCTTCTCTCTTATACATACTGCTCCAGGAAGGTCACGGCCACACGCGGGTTTTCGATGAGGTACTGGTAGCCCTGATAGCGGTGGTTGCCGTCCACGTAGAGCGGGCCTTCGCCGCCGGGCGTGGCCGCGGCCAGTTGGTCGGCGTCGGCCAGCGAACCCCAAAGATCCGCCTTGCACTGCACGAACAACACCGGTATGGGGCGTAAGGCGTCGGCCCCGGCCACGGCGAAGGCCGGTTGCAGCGCGCCCAACGGCACGCCGGTAATGGCGGCGTAGGTCGTCTCCACCAGCGGGCGCACAACGCCGGCCGCCGGCCCCAGCAGGTCGTCGGCGTAGCCCTCGGCGAAGACCGAGGCCGTAGACGGTTGAACGGCGATGGCCGCCCGCAGCCCATCCGTCTGCGGCAGGGCGTAGAGGATGGCGTTGGCCCCCATCGAGAAGCCAATCGCCGCCACCCGGTCGGGGTCCACGTCGGGCCGCGTCCCCAGGTAGGCCAGCGCCCCCAGCAGATCGTCGGCCTCGCTCTGGCCGAACGTCACCGGCGGGTGGGCGGCGCTCTCGCCGTGGTTGCGCAGGTCGAACATCAGCACGTGATACCCTTCGTGGTGCAGGGCGTGGGCCAGCCGCAGCAGTTCGACGGGCGTCGTGGCCGAGAAGTTGGCCAGCAGGTCGTTGGCCGCGTCGCCCAACCGGTTCCAGGCCCAGCCGTGGAGCAGGATGACCGTGGCGTTGCCCCCAGCCGCGTGCGCGGCGGGAATAAACCACCCCGACAGGCGAACGCTGTCGCGCGCCGGGAAGTGGACATTCTCAAACGGCAGCCCCATCTCGTCCGGCGTACACCACAATGGCTGGCGCGCCGGGGCGATCATGCGGCGCGTGAACAGGGCCACCAGCGCCGCCGTCAGACCGGCGGCCAGCCCGGCCAGCAGGCCCAGAAGTCGCAATACTCGTCGGAAGGTCATGATGTCCTCGTGTGGGCAGTGTTCAGTAGGGCAGTAGTCAGTGGTCGTTAGTCTAGTCACCTGACACAAAAAATCAGGTAAAGAAAGGCACCAGCCTGAGCGAGACAGGCAGGTTATTGATAAGGCACCTTTCCAACATATCGTAGCCGATACGAA
>WBZP01002016.1_pt1 | contig 24024 bp, 21 predicted proteins | sample 5204301 | NCBI WGS metagenome assembly WBZP01 (sample SAMN12412401, study PRJNA552823) | activated sludge metagenome | isolation source: activated sludge from nitrification reactor of wastewater treatment plant... | place: USA: Pennsylvania | collected 2017 | reverse complement strand
CGGCTCGCTGCCGCGGGAATTCCAGAAAGATATTTGCTACAGCGCTCCGAACCCTGCGCCCAGGGTCCGGGCTTGTCCAACAATCGGTTCAGATCGTGGCAAGCACGATCTAACCTTAGTCGTTAGGCGTGTCGATACATGCTAACGCAACGCGCACGCGTAGAGAGTTGCACAAGTCCCAGCGGTACCGAGCCCAAAACGGACGCTGCCCTGCAAGCCAATAGGGACGGACCTCTCCAGCATGGCAGGCTGTAGAACGCCTATCCATGCGGCTTTCCAGCCACCCGCTCTCAGGATCTTGGATTGGCGCGCTGCCGCCGTGCCTCGTACAGGCAGATACCGCTGGCCACCGAAACATTGAGGCTCTCGACCGAGCCGTGCATCGGGATGCTGGCCAGCACGTCGCAGGTTTCGCGCGTCAGCCGGCGCATGCCGTCGCCCTCGGCGCCCAAAACCAGCGCAAGCGGTACGCGCAAGTCGACGGCGTAGATTTGCTTGTCGGCGTCGTCCGCGGTGCCGACGCACCAGATGTCGCGCTCGCGCAGTTCGCGCAAGGTGCGCGCGAGATTGGTGACCGTGACATAGGGCACCGTATCGGCCGCACCGCTGGCCACCTTGATCGCGGTGGCGTTGAGTCCGACGGCGCGGTCCTTCGGTGCGATCACCGCATGCGCGCCGGCGCCGTCGGCCACCCGCAGACAGGCGCCGAGATTGTGCGGATCCTGCACGCCGTCGAGCACCAGCAGCAGCGCGGGCCCACTGAGGCCGTCTAGCACATCGTCGAGCTTCAGCACTTTGTGCATGCCGCCGATCCGCGCCACCACGCCCTGGTGGCGCGCGCTGCCGCACATGCCGTCGAGCCGCGCTGCGTCGACCGGCATCACGCGCGTACCGAGCGCCTGCGCCAGTTTGAGCAGGTCGCGCGCGCGGGCATCCTGCCGCTTGGCGTCGACGAATACCTCTAGCACGGACTCCGCATCCTGCCGCAGCTTGGCGGTGACGACATGAAAGCCGTGGACGAATCGCATCTCGCTCATCGGGCTCTGCGCCGGGCCGGGCGCGGTCCGCTATCGGCAGCAGTCGCGGCCGGTTCGCCATCGAGCAACCGAAAATCGATCTTGGTGGTTTCCAGATCGACCCGCGCGAGTTGCACCCGCACCCGGTCGGCCAGCCGGAAGCGCTTGCCGCTGCGCTCGCCCAGCAACTCGTGGCGCGCGTCGTCATAGTGGAAGTAGTCGCTGCCGAGTTCGGAAATATGCACCAGCCCCTCGACATAGACATCGTCGAGCGCGACGAATATGCCGAATGGCACGACGGCAGAAACGCTGCCCTCGAACTCCTCGCCGATGCGGTCCTGCATGTAATAGCACTTGAGCCAGTTGGTCACGTCGCGGGTGGCTTCGTCGGCGCGCCGCTCGGTCTGCGAGCAGTGCATGCCGACAGCCTCCCAGGCGTCCTCGCCGGCGCCCGGCGCATAGCGCACGCCGGCCAGCACCGCCTTGATCGCGCGATGGATCAGCAGGTCGGGATAGCGGCGGATCGGCGAGGTGAAGTGGGTGTAGGACTCGTAGGCCAGACCGAAATGGCCGACGTTGTCGGGGCTGTAGACAGCTTGGCGCAAGGAACGCAACATCACCGTCTGCAGCAACTGAAGATCGGGACGGTCCTTTATCCTTGCCAGCAGCCTGGCGTAATCGCCGGCCTTCGGGCTGCTCCCGCCAGTGAGATCCAGCCCGAATTCCTTGAGGAACTCGCGCAGCCGCTTGAGCTTCTCGTCGGTCGGCCCCTCGTGCACCCGGTAGAGCGCCGGGTGTTCGCGGTCGGCGAGAAAATCCGACGCGCACACGTTGGCAGCCAGCATGCATTCCTCGATGATGCGATGTGCATCGTTGCGCGCGTAGGGGACGATGCGCGCGATCTTGCCGTTGTCGTCGAACTCCATGATGGTTTCGACGGTCTCGAAGTCGATCGCGCCTCGCGTGGCGCGCGCCTTGGCAAGCGCACGGTAGAGCGCATCTAGCGTTTGCAGCTGCGGCAATAGCGCGCCGACCTTGTCGAGCGCCGCCGCGTCCTTGTCGAACAACGCAGCCGCCACTTCGGTGTAGGTCAGCCGCGCCTTCGAATGCATGACCGCCGGGTAGAAGCGGTAGTGCTGGATTTTGCCGGCTGCCGAGATGTCGATATCGCAAACCATGCACAGCCGATCCACCTGCGGATTGATCGAGCACAGCCCGTTCGACAGTTTCTCCGGCAGCATCGGGATCACGCGGCGCGGAAAGTACACCGAATTGCCGCGCTCCTGCGACTCGGTATCGAGTGCGGAACCCGGCTTGACATAGTGACTGACATCCGCAATCGCCACCACCAACCGGTAGCCGCGACCCTGCTTGGCACAAAACACCGCGTCGTCGAAATCCCTTGCGGTTTCGCCGTCGATGGTCACCAGCGGCAGATCGCGTATGTCTTCACGACCCTTGCGGTCCGATGGGCGTACTTCGTCGGGAAGTTTTTTCGTCTCGGCCAGCGCCTGCTTGGAAAACTCGAACGGCAGTTCATGCTTGCGCAGGGCGATCTCGATTTCCATGCCCGGGTCGGCATAGTTGCCGAGCACCTCGACAATGCGGCCGATCGGCTGGGCATGCTTCGAGGGCTGTTCGACCAGTTCGATCACCACGACCTGCCCCGCCCTGGGCCGCTCGGCGCGAGACCCCTTTTCTGCGGGTGCGACCAGGATGTCTTGCGTGATGCGGCGGTTTTCGGCGACGACGAACGCCACGCCGTGTTCGATGAACACGCGGCCCACAATGCGCGAATTGGCGCGCTCGATGACTTCGACGATCTTGCCTTCGCGCCGCCCGCGCCGGTCGATGCCGACCACCCGCGCGAGCGCACGATCGCCGTGCAGCACCTTGGCCATCTCGCGTTCGCCAACGAACAGGTCGGCGCCGCCATCGTCCGGCACCAGAAAACCGTAGCCGTCGGGATGCCCTTCGATACGGCCGCGGATCAGGTCGGCCTTGTCGGCGATCAGCCAGTCGCCCTTGCGATTCTGGATGATCTGGCCGTCGCGCGTCATGGCGCCGAGGCGGCGCATGAACTCTTCATGTTCGTCGGGCTGGATGTCGAGTTCCGCAGCCATGCGCTCGAAGGCAAGCGGGACGCCGCGCTCTTCGAGCAACTGCAGCACGTACTCGCGCGAGGGCAGCGGGTTGTCGTACTTGGCAGCTTCGCGTGCGTAATGCGGATCGCGCTGCCGCACCGCGGACATGACGCGCGGTTGCTTGGTCGCGGAGACTGGTTTCGGACCGTTCTTCGGCCCCTGTTTCATTGACAAAATCCGTTTTTCCTTTAGAATGCCACGCCTTCGCTGCCCAGATGGCGGAATTGGTAGACGCACTAGGTTCAGGTCCTAGCGGTGGCAACACTGTGGAGGTTCGAGTCCTCTTCTGGGCACCAAGATAAATCAAAGGCGGTCATGCGTGACCGCCTTTTTGTTTGTTCAGCCGTTGCGGCGCGCGCGCATCACGACTCGAACGGATGGCGCAAAACGATGGTTTCCTCGCGATCCGGCCCGGTCGAGATCATGTCGACCGGTACGCCACACAAGGCTTCGATGCGCGTCAGGTAGGCACGCGCTTGCGCCGGCAACTCATCATAGCGCTTGATGCCGACCGTACTGCCGTTCCAGCCCGGCATGGTTTCATAAACAGGCTCGCAACGCGCCACTTCATCCGCGCCCAGCGGCAGCAGGTCGGTCAGTTCGCCATCGAGCCGATATCCCACGCAGAGATTGAATTCGTCGATGCCGTCGAGCACGTCGAGCTTCGTGATGCACATGCCGGTGACGCCGTTGATCTGGATCGATCGGCGCAGGGCCGCGGCATCGAACCAGCCGCAGCGCCGCGCCCGCCCGGTCACCGTACCGCGTTCATGGCCGACGGTGGAGAGGTGGTGGCCGACCGTGCCTTCGTCGTCGATCGGCAATTCCGACGGGAAAGGACCGGAGCCGACGCGCGTGGTGTAGGCCTTGACGATGCCCAGCACATAATGCAGCATCCCCGGCCCCACGCCGGAGCCGGCAGCAGCCTGGCCGGCGACGCAATTGCTCGACGTCACGAACGGATAGGTGCCGTGGTCGATATCGAGCAGCGTACCCTGCGCACCTTCGAACAGCAGGTTCTGCCCGGCCTGGTTGGCCGCATGGAGCGCAGCCGAAACATCGCCGACCATCGGCTCGATCCGCGGCGCAAGCGCCATCGCCTCATCGAACGTCTTGCGGTAGTCGACCGCCTCGGCTCCGAGGTACCGGGTGAGCACGAAATTGTGGTAATCGAGCACTTCGCGCAGACGCTCGGCGAAGCGCTCGGGATAGAACAAGTCGAGCACGCGCAGCGCGCGTCGCGCGACCTTGTCTTCATAGGCGGGTCCGATACCCTTGCCGGTAGTGCCGATCTTCGCGCCGCCGCGCGCTGCCTCGCGCGCAACATCGAGCGCCTGGTGATGGGGCAGGATCAGCGGGCAGCCCTGGCTGATCTTCAGGCGTGCGCGGACTTCGATGCCACCCGACTCGAGACGGTCGATCTCACTCAGCAGATGCGAGGCGTTGAGCACGACGCCATTTCCGATGTAGCAGGCCACGCCATCGCGCAGGATGCCGGAGGGAATCAGATTGAGCGCGTACTTGCGGCCCTCGATCACCAGCGTGTGGCCGGCATTGTGGCCACCCTGAAAGCGCACCACGCCCTGCGCATGATCGGTCAGCCAGTCGACCACCTTTCCCTTGCCCTCGTCGCCCCACTGCGTGCCGACGACGACCACGTTGCGTGCCATTGATCTACTCTCCCTCGATCGGTTCGACGCACCAGCGCCCACCGCGCAATACCAGTTGCCTGTCACACCCCGCTTCGGCCCACGTTCCGTCGTGGCCCGGTAGCGCAAGCACCACGATCTCGCCGGCGGACCGCAGGGCCGCCACTGCCTCCTGCAGTGCGGGCGACGATTGCGCGGGTGCGAGCACGGCCTTGCGCTCGTCCGGCCATTCGACCAGACGCGCCAGTTCCCGCAAATCGAGACTGAAGCCGGTCGCGGCACGGCCTCGACCGAATGCCTTGCCCACCCGATCGTAGCGACCGCCGAGTGCAACCGCGGCCGGGTGCCCACCGCAATAGGCTGCAAACACCACGCCGCTGTGGTAATTGAAACCTCGCAGATCGGCAAGATCGAACGAAATCGGCAGATCGGCGAGCGAGCTTGCCAAGCCGCGCAGATCGGCAAGTGCCGCCGCCACCTCGGGCGTCTGCGGCAACCGCGCGGCAGCCTGGTCGAGCACCTGCGCACCGCCGTACAGTTCCGGCAAGGCAATCAGCGCCCCGCGCACCGGCTCGGCCACGCCCGCCAGGCGCGCGCGCAGTCCCGGCAGATCCTTGGTCTGGAGCAGCGCGAACAGTTCCTCTTCCAGATCGGCCGCGAGACCGGCCTGTGCCAGCAACGCACGGAAGAGCCCGACATGCGAGACGTCGATGCGCGAAGCGGATATGCCGGCGATGGAGAGAGAGCGGGCGAGCAGGCGGACGATCTCGGTATCCGCCTCGAGCCCGGCGTGGCCGTAGATTTCCGCTCCCAGCTGCAACGGCTCGCGGGTGCCCAACAGCATGCGTGGAAGCGTGTGCAACACGCTCCCGCAGTAGCAAAGGCGGGTAACTCCGCGGCGGTTGAGCAGATGCGCATCGATGCGCGCCACCTGGGGCGTGATATCGGCACGCACACCCATCATGCGCCCGGACGCCTGGTCGACCAGCTTGAAGGTTGACAGATCGAGATCGCGGCCGCTGCCGGTCAGCAGGGAATCCAGGTACTCCAGCAGTGGCGGGACCACCAGCTGATAGCCATGCGATTCAAATGAGTCGAGCAGCGCCCGGCGCAGGCTTTCGATGCGGCGCGCTTCGGCCGGCAATACATCCTCGATGGATTCGGGCAATACCCAGCGCTGCATGTCGATGACTCAGAGACTCACTTGGCGAGGAACAGCAGACCGAGACCGATCAGCATGGATGTCAGTCCGAAAAAGCGCAACTGACCGTCTGCCATCTCGGTGATGCGGCGAAATGTATCGCGCCACAGTTTCGGCGCAACGAACGGCATCACCCCTTCCAGCACCAGCATCAGCGCGAACGCCGCCAACAGACTGGTCACTTCGATTTGCCGGAGGATGCGCCCGAGCCCTTCAAATACTTGAAGAAGTCACTGGTCGGTTCCAGCACCAGGACATCGCTCTTGTTGCGGAAGCTGTTGCGATAGGCGTCGAGGCTGCGGTAGAACGAATAGAATTCCGGGTTCTGTCCGAACGCGGCAGAGTAGATTGCAGTCGCTTTGGCATCGCCCTCGCCCTTGATGCGCTGCGCCTCGCGGTCAGCTTCCGCAACGATGATTTCGCGCTGCCGATCGGCATCGGCGCGAATCTTCTCGGCCTCGGCAGCCCCTTGAGAGCGCAACTGGTTCGCCACTCGCTTGCGCTCGGCCTCCATCCGGCGGTAAACCGACTCGGAAACCTCCAGCGGCAGATCGACGCGCTTCAGGCGCACGTCGACAACCTGAACGCCGATGTTGCGCGCATCGGCGTCGGCCTTGCTGCGCATCTCTTCCATGATCTTGTCGCGTTCGCCCGAGACCACGTCATGCACCGTGCGTTTGCCGAACTCCTCGCGCAGGCTGGCATTGACGGCCTGGGTCAAGCGAATCTGTGCCCGTGCCTCGTCCCCGACCGACAGGTAGAACTGCTTGACGTCGATGATGCGCCACTTGACGAACGAGTCGACCAGCACATTCTTCTTTTCGCTCGTGAGGAAACGCTCGGGCTCGGCCGAATCGATGGTCAGGATGCGTTTGTCGAAGTAGCGCACGTTCTGTATCAGCGGCCATTTCGCGTGCAGCCCGGGCTCGCTGGCGACATCTTTGATCTCGCCAAGCTGGAACACCAGAGCGTACTGTCGCTGATCGACCGTAAACAGCGACATCGAGGCGACTATCAGCAGCGTCAGGGCAATACCGGCGATCAGAGCAAATTTCTCTTGCATGTCATCTCTCCGATCCGCGCTGGCGCATCGATTCGCGCGAGCGATAGTCGTCGCGAGACGTGTTCTGCGGTATGTCGGCCTTCGGCGGCCCGACCTGCGGCTCCGGCACATGAACCGGCGCCCGCTGAGCCGGCGGCACCTCCGACGGGGCGACCGACTGCGTGCTGTGCGCTGTGGCCGCGCCGGCGGACTGCATCAATTTGTCCAGCGGCAAGTAAAGAAGATTACCGCTGGAGCGCGAATCCAACATGATCTTGCTGCTGTTCGACATGACCTGCTGCATGGTTTCGATATACATCCGCTGCCGGGTGACTTCCGGCGCCTTGCTGTACTCAGCCAGCACCTGCTTGAAGCGGCTGGCCTCGCCCTCCGAGGTCGCCACCACTCGCTGCGAATATCCGTTGGCTTCCTCCATCAGGCGCGCCGCGGTGCCCTTGGCCTTGGGAATCACGTCGTTTGCGTAGGCTTGGCCTTCGCTCTTCTGCCGCTCGCGGTCCTGTCCGGCCTTGACGGCATCATCGAACGCGGCCTGAACCTGATCGGGAGGTTGGGCGTTCTGCATGGTCACCTTGCTGATCTGAATACCGGTCTCGTAGCGGTCGAGAATCTGCTGCATCGACTGCGCGGCGCTTGCCGCAACCTGCTCACGTCCTTCGTAGAGCACGAAATCCATCGTGCTCTTGCCGACGATCTCCCGTACCGAGGTTTCGGCCACCTGAATGACGGCCTCTTCCGGACTGCGATTGTTGAACAGGTAGTTCTTCGGGTCTTTGAGGATGTACTGCACCGCGAACTGGATGTTGATGATGTTCTCGTCATCGGTCAGCATCAAGGCCTCCTTGAGAACCTTGTTGGTGCCGCGGTAACCGATTTCCACGGTTCGAACACCGGTCAGATTGACCAGTTCATGCGACTCGATCGGGTACGGCATGCGCCAGCGCAGGCCGGGCTCGGTGATCTCCTTGTAGCGACCGAACTGCAGCACGACGCCTCGCTGGCTGGCGTCAATGGTGTAGAACCCGCTGGCGAGCCAGATAAGGAGTACGACGACCAACAGCACGCCGATGCCGCCACCCATCCGACGGAACGAAAATGGCGGACGATTGCCCGAATCGCCGCCACCGCCGCCATCGGCGCTGCCGCCCTTCTTGCCGAAGATGCCAGAAATCCGCCGATTGACGTCGCGCCAGAGTTCTTCCAGGTCGGGAGGACCCTGATTCGAGCCACCCTTGTTGCCGTTACCGCGGCCCCACTGCGGGTCGTTCAGGGACATGAGGATTCGTCGTATGATCACTTTGGTCTAGGAAAAGAAACGGGAGAGTTGCCGGCCAAACGGTGAATCGCCTGAATCAGGCCGCAGTCCTGACGATTCCATCGATCTGTTCCGGCCCGCTACAAGTCAGCAGGGTTTCCGCGATGGCCCGGCGCAACAGATCGAGGCCGGCGCCGGTTCGGGCACTCAATCGAACGCGCGAGATTTTACCATAGGCATCACGATCGACTCCGGGCGCGCCGTTGGTTGCATCGATCTTGTTCCACACGACGATCTGCGCGACGGACCCGGCACTGATCTCGCCCAGCACGCAATCGACCGCTTCGATCTGCTGATCGCGATCGGCGCTGGCGGCATCCACGACATGCAAGAGCAGGCTCGCTTCGGCGGTCTCCTCGAGGGTGGCGTGAAACGCGTCGACCAGCGAGTGCGGCAAATCCCTGATGAAACCGACAGTGTCGGACAGGACAACGGTACCGCCGCGCCTGTCTCCGCCATCGATCTCGTTGCCGAGATACAGCCGCCGCGATGTCGTATCGAGCGTTGCGAATAGCTGATCCGCCGCATAGGCCTCGGCTCTCGTAAGGGCGTTGAACAAGGTGGACTTGCCGGCGTTGGTGTAGCCAACCAGCGAAACGGTCGGCATCTGATTGCGCCCCTTGGCGCGGCGACGAACCGCGCGTTGGCGCTCGAGCCGGATCAGGCGTTCCCGCAGCAGTTTGACGCGCACGCCGAGCAACCGGCGATCGGTTTCCAACTGCTTCTCGCCCGGACCACGCAAGCCGATGCCACCGGTCTGCCGCTCGAGGTGGGTCCAGCCACGCACCAGGCGGGTCGACAAATGCTCCAACTGGGCCAGTTCGACCTGAAGTTTGCCCTCGTGGCTGCGCGCACGGAGAGCGAAAATGTCGAGAATCAGCGTATTCCTGTCGACGACGCGACAGTTCAGTTCACGTTCGAGATTACGCTGCTGCGCCGGGGAAAGCACATGGTCGAATATCACGAGATCCGCGCCGGCGGCCGCTATCGACGCGGCGATCTCGGCGGTCTTGCCCTTGCCGGCAAACAGTGCCGGATCCGGCCGTTGGCGACGTCCGCGCACGATCCCGACGACACGGGCGCCAGCGCTGGCCGAAAGCAGTTCAAGTTCTGCGAGCCGCTCGTCCTGTGCCGCCGGTCCGAACTCCAGATGAACGAGGATCGCCGCGTCCCCCGCCGAAGGACGCTCAAACATCTCTCGCAACCCCGCGCGCGGACAACGCCGCGCGATCCGCGAAATCAGGAAGGTTCGTTGCCGTGATCGTGTGGAATGGTGACCGGACGAGCAGGCACGACGGTCGAAATCGCGTGTTTGTACACCATTTGCGTGACCGTGTTCTTGAGCAGGACGACGTATTGGTCAAAGGATTCGATTTGCCCCTGGAGCTTGATGCCATTGACCAGATAGATCGATACCGGCACATGTTCCCTGCGTAGCGTATTGAGGAACGGGTCTTGTAGCAATTGCCCCTTGTTGCTCATGGTTGCCCCTCGTTGTGTTTTGAGTAGGTAATGTAATGTATTTTCAGTACTGCTGCCACACGCGGGCATGTGCGCCGAATCCGTACCCATCGGATTTGACCATCCACCAGCAAATCGTTCCCTCAACGAATGCGGGAACGGCTCGTGAAGACACGGATTATGCGCCTACTTCTCGCTAGCGTAGGGATTGCGGGCGCTCTTGACCTCCAGCCTCAGCGGCGTGCCCTGCAGGCTGAAGGCCTCCATGAAGCTACGCTCGAGGTAGCGCATGTACGATCCCGGCAAATGATTCAGCGCACTGCCGTGGATCACGATGATCGGCGGATTCGAGCCCCCCTGGTGAGCATAGCGGGGCTTGGGACGGAACATTCCGTGGCGTGGCGGTGACTGCTTGGCGACGGCCGCCAGCAATACGCGGGTCAGCCGCGGCGTTGCCAGCTCTACCATCGCGGCGGCATAGGCCGCGTCTACCGACTTCATCAGCGCGCTGATTCCCTCGCCCTGCAGCGCCGAAACATGGTGCACCTTGGCGAACGAGAGAAAGTGCAGCTTGCGCGCGAGGTCGCCCTTGATCCGTTCGCGGGCATAGTCGTCCAGACCGTCCCATTTGTTGACCGCCACCACCAGCGCCCGGCCGGCCTCGAGAATGAAGCCGGCGATATGCGCATCCTGGTCGGAGATCTCGGCCGCCGCGTCAACCATCAGGACCACCACATTGGCCTGCTCGATCGCCTGCAGCGTCTTGACGACGGAAAACTTCTCCACCGCCTCGAAGACCCTGCCGCGCCGACGCAGACCTGCGGTATCGATCAGCGTGTACTGCCGGCCGTTGCGCTCGAACGGAACGCTGATCGCATCGCGCGTGGTGCCCGGCATATCGAACGCAATAACGCGTTCCTCGCCGAGCAGCGCATTGACCAGCGTCGACTTCCCGACGTTGGGGCGGCCGACGATCGCCACCCGCGGACCATCGCTGTGCGCCTCTTCCCCGGCATGCGCTGCGAATTCGGCCAGAGCGATCTCGATCAACTCCCTGACGCCGTCGCCGTGCGCCGCCGATACGGCCATCGGCTCGCCGCAGGCGAGCTCGTGGAACTCTGCCGAAACGATCTCCCGGCGCATGCCTTCGGCCTTGTTCACCACCAGATGGAGCGGTCGCCCGGTCAGGCGCAAGCGCTCTGCGATTGCCTTGTCATGGGGCGTCAGCCCGGCGCGACCGTCGACGATGAACAGCACCGCATCCGCCTCGGCGATCGCCTGTTCGGCCTGTCGCGCCATCTCGTGCATGATCCCGGTCTTGGCGGCTGGATCGAAGCCGGCGGTATCGACCACGATGAACGGCCGATCGCCGAGCCGGCCGCGGCCGTACTGACGGTCACGGGTCAACCCCGGCAGGTCGGCAACAAGCGCGTCGCGGGTCTTGGTCAGCCTGTTGAACAACGTCGACTTGCCGACGTTGGGCCGGCCGACCAGAACCAGTGTGGGATTCAAGATGGCGTGTCGGCCGGGCTGCGAACTACGGGACGCTGAACGCAGACAACTCGCCATTGACACACTGCACGAGGAAAGCGGAATCCGATAACCGCACCAGATCGGCGCGCACGCCCGACGAGTCGACCACCATCCGCGCGGCGAACTCTCCGTCGCTGCGCCGCAGAAGGTGCACCAACCCCTTCGAGTCGGCGACGGCCACATAGGTACCGACGACCAGCGGCCGCGTCACGCCGCGCAACTGCAGTTTGTCCTGCTTCCAGACACTGGCACCCGTCTTGATGTCGAGCGCATGCACTGCGCCCCTATCATCGGTGACATAGATCGACTGTCCATCGGTGTCCATGCCGGCGAAGCTCGATATGTCACGCGTCCACAACGCGTTGCCGGAAGCGGGATCGAAGCAGCCCAGGCGGCCCTGATAGGCCGCCGCGCAGACCTGCCTGGGACCGAGCACCGGTTCGCTGGTCACATCGGCAATCCGTTCGAGTTCGGTCGCGCCGCGCGGCAGGGCCACCGTAACTTCCCACAACGGCCCACCATTGTTCAAGCTCAGCGCCAGCAGTTTGCCGCCGGAGAACCCGGCCAGCGCCGCCTTGTCCAGCACGACCGGCCCGGCTGCACTACGCAGCGACAATGACGGCGTGGCACGCTGATAAACCCATTTGCGCTTGCCGTCGGCGAGATCCAGCGCATGGATGCGGCTGTCTGCGCTGCGCACCAGCACGATGCCCTCGCCGATTGCAGGCGGCGCGAGCACTTCCGACGAGACGCGAGACTTCCACGCCAGCTTGCCGTCGACGCCGTAGGCATGGACCTCGCCCTTGGGCGAACCGACGACAACGATCTCTTCGCTTGCACCCACGCCACCGGAAATCGTAAAACCGGCATTGATCTTCCAGACCTCCCGGCCGCTATCGATGCGCGCGATCGTTCCGTCGCGGCCGGCGGCATACACGCTGTCAGCGACGCGCGCCGGCACCAGTACGTACTCTCCGCTCCTGGGCACACTGCTGCGCCAGAGCGTGGCCACTTGCAGTTCTTGCTTGACCGGCGCCAGTTCCGGGAGTTTGACCGACGACGAGAACGGATTGAGCTTGTCGATGGTCGAGCATCCGGCGCTCAAAACGATCGACAGCGCGGCCGCCAGCAAGGGTTTGCCGACCTTCGAATACCGCCTCATTGCTCGACTCCGAGCGACTCGAGCTTTATCTGAAGCAAGGTCTTCTGCCGGCCGTCAACCGTTCCGGCGGGTGAGGACTTGGCGGCTTCGTCGAACCTCGCGATTGCCGCCTGATAGGACTTCTTCGCTTCACCGACCTTGGCCTGCAGCGCATAGATATCGCCGCGCAACTCGTCAAAGCGCCCGCCAAAGCTCGGCAACGGTTCGCGTTCGAGCAGTTTCAAGGCATCGTCATAGGCCTTGTCGTCGAGCAGTAGGTTGGCCAGGCGCAAACGTGCAATCTCCCGCAGTTCGACCTCGCTGGCATGTTCGACCGCCCAGCCGAGCTGTGCTTTGGCCGTCTTCAGGTCGCCGCCGTCGATCTGCAACCTGGCAGCCGTCAGGACGGCGAGGGCAGCATGCACGGTACCCGGAAACTTCTCGATCAGTTCGCCGGCCCGCGCCGATGCCGCCTTCGCATCGCGTGCGGTGGCGGCCTTCTGGACTTCCGTCAAAATGGCTGACGCCTGCGCCGCCTGGTTGCGCTGATACCAGTTCCAAGCCTGCCAGCAGAATACTCCGATTGCCGCAACCAGCAGGCACGCCGTCACCGCATTGCCATAGCGCGCCCACCAGGCCTTGATTTCCGATATCTGCTCCTGCTCTTCCAGATCATAGACTGCCATCGTCGTCTTCCAGGTCGTAAAGGGTGCGTGCGACTTCTTCGCCCAGCAACTGGACATCGACGCGTCGCTGTTCACCGGGTTGTCCGTCGGCCGTGCGCAGCAGCTTGAGCGTCACCGCGTTGGACTGTACCTCATCCTCACCGATGATCAGCGCCGCTTGCGCGCCAGACGCATCGGCCCTCTTCATCTGCGCTTTGAAACTGCCGCCGCCGCAATGCACGATCAACGCGAAGCCATCGCCGCGCAGCCGTTCCGCGACTGAAAACGCCAGCCGCTGCGCGGCCTCGCCCTGATGCACGAGATACAGATCGGGCGCCGGGCGCTCGGCCTGTTGGCCGCATTCCTGCCACAGAAGCAGCAGGCGCTCGATGCCCATCGCAAAACCGCAGGCAGGCGCCGCTTTGCCGCCGAGTTGCGCCACCAGCCCATCATAGCGCCCTCCGGCGCAGATCGTGCCCTGCGCACCGAGACGGTCGGTGACCCACTCGAAGACAGTCAGATTGTAATAGTCGAGCCCGCGCACCAGCCGGTGATTGAGCTTGAACGGTATCCCGGCGTCCTTGAGCAACCCTTGCACACCATCCAGATGGGCGCGCGATTCGGCACCGATGTAGTCGTCGAGTCGCGGGGCGGCGTCGACCAGCGACTGCAGCGCCGGATTCTTGCTGTCGAGGATGCGCAAAGGGTTGCTGTGAAGGCGACGTCTGGCGTCCTCGTCGAGCCGGTCGATATTCTGTTCCAGATAGTCGATCAACGCCCCGCGGTGGCGCCCGCGCTCTTCCGATGAACCGAGCGAATTCAGTTCAAGACGCACATCGTCGAGCCCGAGATCGTCCCACAGGCGCTGGCACATGATGATGTGTTCGGCATCGATGTCGGGTCCGGCAAAGCCCAGTGCTTCGACCCCGATCTGGTGAAACTGCCGGTAGCGGCCCTTCTGCGGACGTTCGTGGCGGAACATCGGACCGCTGTAGTACAGACGTTGTGGCGCGTTGTAGAGCAGATTGTGTTCGAGCACGGCACGCACGCATGAGGCCGTGCCTTCGGGACGCAGCGTCAGGTTCTCGCCATTGAGCGCGTCCTCGAACGAGTACATCTCCTTTTCGACGATATCGGTCACCGCGCCGATGGCGCGCGAAAACAGCGGCGTGGCCTCCACCAGCGGCATGCGGATAGGACGATAGCCGTAGGCGCGCAACCAGGTCCGAGCAACATCCTCGAACGCTTCCCACAGGTCGGCCTGGTCGGGCAGGATGTCGTTCATCCCGCGCACGGCTTTGATCAATTGGCTCATTTTCTCAACGTCGAAACGCCGACCTGCCGCGAAAATCGGGAAATCTCCTCCCGATGACGGCATGCCGGCGCGTCAGATCTTCCTGCGAAACCTGCTCGCCACGTAGCTATCGACGATTGCCTGGAACTCGGCGGCGATGTTGTCGCCACGCAAGGTGACGGTCTTCTGCCCGTCTACGTACACCGGCGCCGCAGGGCTCTCGCCGGTACCCGGCAGACTGATGCCGATGTTCGCCTGCTTGCTCTCGCCCGGGCCGTTGACCACGCAGCCCATCACGGCCAGCGTCAGGTTCTCGACCCCGTCATACTGCTCCCGCCAGACCGGCATCTTGGCGCGAACATGGTTCTGGATGCGTTGCGCAAGCTCCTGGAAAAACGTGCTGGTCGTTCGGCCGCATCCCGGACATGCCGTAACCATCGGCGTGAAAGCCCGCAAGCCCATGGTCTGGAGAATCTCTTGCGCAACCACCACTTCCTGCGTCCGTTCGCCATTTGGCTCGGGCGTCAGCGAGACACGAATGGTATCGCCGATGCCTTCCTGCAGCAGCACCGCCAGGGCAGCCGTCGAGGCGACGATACCCTTGCTTCCCATGCCGGCTTCGGTCAGCCCGAGGTGAAGCGGGTAGTCGCAACGGCCGGCCAGGTCGCGATAGATCGCCACCAGATCCTGGACGCTCGAAACCTTGCAGGAGAGGACGATCCGGTTGCCGGCAAGCCCATACTCCTCGGCCTTGGCCGCGCATTCCAGGGCCGAAACCACCATCGCCTCGCGCATCACCGATCCCGCATCGAGCGGCGCGGCGCGCCGCGCGTTCTCGTCCATGATACGGGCAAGTATCGAGGGGTCGAGGCTGCCCCAGTTGACGCCGATGCGCACCGGTTTGTCATGGCGGCAGGCGATCTCGATGATCTGGGCAAACTGGGTATCGCGCTTGGCGCCCTGCCCGACGTTGCCCGGATTGACGCGCAGCTTGGCCAGCAATTCGGCGCAGACTGGATTGTCCGCCAGCAGCTTGTGGCCGTTGTAATGGAAATCCCCGATCAGCGGCACGCCGACATTCATCTTCGCCAGTTGCTCGACGATCTTGGGAACCGCCCTGGCTGCGTCTTCGTTGTTGACCGTGATGCGCACCAGCTCGGAGCCGGCCCGCGCCAGCTGGGCCACCTGGAGCGCAGTGGCGATGTGGTCGGCGGTATCGGTGTTGGTCATCGATTGCACGACGATCGGCGCCGACGAGCCGATCGTCACCCCGCCGACGTCAACCGCGCGCGTCATCCGACGCGGTGTCGTCGGCCCGCCGCGAACCGGTTCCAATGGCGCGTTCATTGCAGCGAAAGGCGCGCGACCGTCACCTTAATGAACGGCGCCAGATCGACTTCCTTGTCGTTGAAATGGAGCCTGACTTTTGCCGCGTTTCCGATCACCAGTGCATAGGGCGGCTTGGCGTCGACGGCCACGTCGTCGTTCGAGCCGGCCTTGTGGAGTTGGGAATGCACGATCTTTCCCTGTGCATCCCGGATCTCCACCCAGGAGTCCTGTTCGAACGCGAAAGCGAGGCGCTGCGCCCCAGGCGGCGCGGTCGCTGCCGGCGGCTCCGGCGCCGGCAGCGACGCGGCGGCGACCGGTGGCGGCGCGCTCTGCGATGGCGTCGGCACCGGCTGCGCCGCTGACCCGGCCGATGCGGCTGCCGGCGGACTCGTCTCGACAGGCGCCGGCGGCGCGACTGCAATTCGTTCCTCGCGCACTGGGGGCGAAGCGCTTTCTATCCTGTCTGTCGGGGCGGTCGGCATCGGCACCCGAAACCAGCCGAAATACCAGCCGGCGAGCGCGAGCGCGGTAAGCGCAGCAAGCGTGATCCCGGCCGGCAGCAGCGACCCCAGGGCAGAGCCCCCGGTTGGCATCTCGCCCCGTGCATTCGAAATCGGCGCCAGTTCGACCTGGGCGGCATCGCCGGCAGCGACGATGCCGTTGAGCAACGGTTCCGGGTCGATGCCCAGGTAGCGCGCATAGTTGCGCACGAAACCGCGCGCGAAAGTCAGCCCGCGCAACTGATCGAACGCGTCGGCCTCGATCGCTTGAACCTGGCGTGGCGCCAGCTTGAGCGCATGCGCCACGTCGGCGATCGAAAGCCCGCGCAGTTGCCGTGCATTGCTCAGAATCCCGCCGGGACTAAACCCTTCCGCGTTGCCCGACCCTATCGTGGTGATGCCGTTCGGATCGTTCACTCGAACTGTCCCTGCAAGAGCGCCCGGTACTCCGGCGTATCCTTGAACTTGCGCCGCAACTGGCTCGCGTAACCGCCCTCGGCTTCGCGATTGCCGAGCTTGCGTTCGATGCGCAGGGCCAGCCAGATCGACTCTGCATTCGGCTCGCCGCGACTGATCACTTCATCGACCAATTGCTTGGCCTCGTCGAGTTTCTTCTGCTGGTAATTGGCCAGCGCGAGCAGATACACGGCCTGGGTGTTCTGGCTGTTCGCGATCACCGCCCGCCGCAAATAGTCCTCGGCCGACTTGGCGTCATTGAGCCACAGCGCGCACATGCCGGCATTGGTGTAGGCGTAGCTCGGGTTCGGATAAAGGGGGTCGCGCGCCGCGATCATCAGGCGATCGATGCCCTCCCTGCCGCGGTTCTGCGAACACAGGAACAGACCATATGCATTGTTGATCTCCGGGTCGCGCGGTTGCAGCCGTATCGCCTGCTCGAAATGCATTTGTGCAGTAGACGTTTCCTTCAGATAGACATGCACCAGCGCGAGCACGTGGTGGGCCGGCGCGTAGTTCGGATCTGCATCGAGCGCCTTGCGCGCCTCCTCGATGGCGATCTTGAATTGCGCATCGGCGTAGTAGGCGAATGCGAGGTCGGTTCTTGCCTTGGCGCGCGCCTGCGGCGACGCGGGCTTGGGCAGGGGATCCTGCTGCGGTTCCGGCACCTGCTGCTGGCGTATCACCTGCGGCTGGCAGGCCACGACCGCGGCGGAACAGGCAAGCACGAGCAGCAATCGTTTCATCAATGCACCTGGGCAATCTGCGCGACGCGCTGGCTGCGTCGCGTCTTGTCCTGCACCCTGCCGGCGAGCTGCCCGCAGGCGGCATCCACATCGTCGCCACGCGTCCTGCGCAGCGTCGTGACGATATCGGCATCGAGCAGAATCTGTTGAAACGCGCGGATTCTCGTGTTGCTCGAACGCCGATAGGGCGACGCCGGAAACGGATTGAACGGAATCAGGTTGAACTTGCACGGCACATCGCGCACCAACGCCAGCAACTCGCGCGCGTGGGCATCGCTGTCGTTGATGCCGTCGAGCATCACATATTCAAAAGTAACGAAATCGCGCGGCGCCCGCTCGAGGTAGCGGCGACAGGCGGCCAACAACTCGGCCAGCGGGTACTTGCGATTGATCGGCACCAGTTGGTTGCGCAATGCATCGTTCGGCGCATGCAGCGAGACCGCCAGCGCCACCGGACAGGCGTCGCGCAGGCGGTCGAGCGCCGGCACGATACCCGCGGTGGACACGGTGACGCGGCGGCGCGACAGGCCGTAGGCATGATCGTCGAGCATCAGCCTGAGTGCAGCGACCAGATTGTCGAAGTTCGCCAGCGGCTCGCCCATGCCCATCATGACGATGTTGCTGACGATGCGCTGGGCGGAATCAATTGCCGCGAAATCGCCGAGCGCCTGCTTGGCGAACCAGAGCTGGCCGATGATCTCGGCCACGCCCAGGTTGCGGTTGAAGCCCTGCTTGCCGGTCGAACAGAACGAACAATCGAGCGCACAACCGGCCTGCGAGGACACACAAAGCGTGCCGCGGTCATCTTCCGGTATGAACACGGTCTCGATCGCGTTCGCGCCACCCACGTCGAGCAGCCACTTGCGCGTGCCGTCCTCCGACAGGGTGTCGCGCACGACTTGCGGCACGCGGATTTCGGACTCTGCCGCGAGCCGCGCGCGCAGCGACTTGGCCACGTCGGTCATTCGATCGACGTCGCTTTCGCCGCGCTGGTGCATCCACTGCAGCACCTGACGCGCACGCATCTTCGTCCGCGCCGGCTTCTCGCCCAGGTCGGCAAACAAGCGGGCGAGTCCGTCGGCGTCGAAATCCAGCAGATTGACCGTCATGCGGCGCGGCGAGTCCCGAAGTTCAGCGTGCGTAGACCTGGCAAGCCGGGAAGAAGTAAGCGATCTCCACTTTCGCGGTATCCGGACCGTCCGAACCGTGCACCGCGTTGGCATCGATGCTGGTGGCGAAATCGGCGCGAATGGTGCCCGGCGCGGCCTTTTTCGGGTCGGTTGCGCCCATCAGGTCGCGGTTCTTGGTGATGGCGTTCTCGCCTTCCAGCGCCTGGATCATCACCGGGCCGGAAACCATGAAGTCGACCAGATCCTTGAAAAACGGCCGCTCGCGATGCACGGCATAGAAGCCTTCGGCTTCGGTACGCGACAGATGAACCAGCCTGGCGGCGATGATCTTCAGGCCGGCGTCTTCGAAACGCTGGTAGATCTTGCCGATCACGTTCTTCGCCACGGCATCCGGTTTGATGATCGAGAGGGTACGTTCGACGGCCATTTGACGCTCCTAAATGCAAGAATTGAAAACGAATAACTCGTCCGGGGATCAACCTTGGATTGTATCAGGAACGGACTTCGTCAGCGTCGCCACGCCAGCCAAGCACCCGCGCCGCGCCGGGGCAATCGCCCGGGAACGTCTATCCATGCGGGTTTCCGGCCAGAGGCAGGCGTAGACCGCCAGTCCATGCGGTCTCCAGCCGATGTCACTCCACGGTGCCGAGCACCTCGCCGACGGTGCCGAAGATGCGCGCGATCTGCGCCGCGTCCACGATCAGCGGCGGCGAGATGGCGAGGATGTCGCCTGTCACGCGCACCAGCACGCCCTTTTCGTAACACTTGATGAACGCCTCGTAGGCGCGCGTGCCCGGCTTGCCTTCGCGCGGCGCCAGTTCCACGCCGGCGACCAGCCCCAGATTGCGCACATCGATGACGTGGCGCGTGCCCTTGAGGCTGTGCGCGGCATCCTCGAAGGCCGGCGACATCGCGGCCGCCTGCGCGAAGGTGCCCTCGCGCTTGTACAAGTCGAGCGTGGCGCAGGCGGCGGCGGCGGCCAGCGCATGGCCCGAGTAGGTGTAGCCATGGAACATCTCGATCGCACCGGCCGGGCCGGCATCGATCACCGTGTCGTGTATGGCGCGCCTGACTGCCACCGCGCCCATCGGTACCGAGGCGTTGTTCACCGCCTTGGCCAGCGTCATGATGTCGGGCATCACGTTGAACTTCTGGGCCGCGAATGCGCTGCCCAGGCGGCCGAAACCGCTGATCACCTCGTCGAAGATCAGCACCAGACCATGCTTGTCGCAGATCGCGCGCAGGCGCTCCAGATAACCTTGCGGCGGAATCAGCACGCCGGTGGAGCCGGCCATCGGTTCGACGATCACCGCCGCGATGGTCGACGCATCGTGCAGCATGACCAGCCGCTCGAGCTCGTCCGCCAGATGCGCACCCCAAGCCGGCTGGCCGCGCGAGAAGGCGTTGTGCTCTAGGTTGTGGGTGTGCTGCAGGTGGTCGACGCCGGGCAGCAACGCGCCGGAAAACGCCTTGCGATTGGTCGCGATGCCGCCGACCGATATGCCGCCGAAGCCCACCCCGTGATAACCGCGCTCGCGCCCGATGAAGCGGTTGCGTTGCCCTTCGCCGCGCGCGCGGTGGTAGGCCAGCGCGATCTTCAGCGCGGTATCCACCGCCTCGGAACCCGAGTTGGTGAAGAAGATGCGATCCATCCCCGCCGGCGTGATCTCGGCAAGCTTGGTCGCCGCCTCGAATACCAGCGGGTGGCCCATCTGGAACGTCGGCGCGAAGTCGAGCGTCGCGGCGGCATGCTGGATCGCGGCGACGATCTCGTCGCGGCAATGGCCGGCATTGACGCACCACAACCCGCCGGTGCCGTCGAGAATCTGCCGGCCGTTGTGGCTGGTGTAGTACATGCCCTTGGCCGACACCAGCAGCCGGGGCGCGGCCTTGTACTGGCGATTGGCGGTGAAGGGCATCCAGAAATTCGAGAGGTCGAGGTCTTGTGTCATGGCGGATTCCGGCGATCGAAGTTGATGATTGCGGTTCAGAAGAAATCAGCATAGCGCGCAGCAATTGGCGCGGACAGAGAAAAAAACGGCTGGCCATCGACATAGCCGTCGAGCACGATGCGCGCATGGTTGGGCAGCCAGGGCAGCGCGCGCGGTGTTCGCGTCGCTGTGACCGTAGTACTCGGCGCGCGCCTTGCAACGCGAGTTGCGCAATCAGCGGTTCGACCAGATCGTTGTCACGCTTCATCGCCTGCCGCAAATCACGCTTGGGCCGAGGCGCCGCGAATCGCCTGTTCGATGATCGCGAGGCCTTCCTCGAACACCGCGTCGGGCGTGGTCAGCGGGTAAAGGAAGCGCACCACGTTGGCATGGATGCCGCAGGTCAGCAGGATCAGCCCGCGCTCCAGCGCGAGGGCCTGCACGCGCCTGGTGAAGTCGGCGTCCGGCTTGCCGGTTGCGGCGTTGTTGAACTCGACCGCAACCATCGAACCGAGGCCGCGCACATCGGCGATTTGCGGCACTTCCTTCGCCAACGCATCCAGCCTACCGCCGAGCTTCGAACCCAGCACATGGGCGCGTTCGAGCAGGCCTTCCTGTTCGATCACCTCGATCACCGCATGCGCCGCGGCCACGGCGAGCGGGTTGCCGGCGTAGGTGCCGCCGAGTCCACCCGGTGCCGGTGCATCCATGATCTCGGCGCGGCCGCAGATTGCCGACAGCGTGGTTCCGCCAGCCAGGCTTTTTGCCATCCAGGTGATGTCGGGCAGCACGTCGTGGTGTTCCATCGCGAACCACTTGCCGGTGCGGCCGAAGCCGGTCTGCACTTCGTCCACGCAGAGCAGGATGCCGTGCTCGTCGCAGATCGCCCGCAGCCCCCGCATCAGGTCGGGCGGCGCGACGTAGAAGCCACCCTCGCCTTGCACCGGTTCGAGCATGATCGCCGCGACGCGCGCCGCTTCGACATCGGCCTTGAACAGATGCCCGATGTAGTCGAGCGAATCCTGCACCGTCACGCCATGAATCGCGATCGGAAACGGCGCATGGAAAACCTCCGCCGGAAACGGGCCGAAGCCCAGCTTGTAGGGATTGGTCTTGCCGGTGAGCGCCGCCGCCATCATCGAGCGACCGTGGAAGGCGCCCGAGAAGGCGATGATCGCCGAACGCCCGGTCGCGGCGCGGGCGATCTTGACCACGTTCTCGGTCGCCTCGGCGCCGGTGGAAAACAGCGCGGTCTTCTTGGCGTAGCTGCCGACCGTGAGCGAATTGATCTTCTCCGCCAGGGTGACGTAACCCTCGTAGGGCACCACCTGGTAGCACGAATGGGTGAAGCGTTCTAGCTGCGCGGCGACCGCAGCCATCACCTTCGGATGGCGGTGCCCGGTGTTGAGCACCGCGATGCCGCCGGCGAAGTCGATGTAGCGCCGGCCTTCCACGTCCCACAGTTCGGCGTTCTCAGCGCGGTCGATGAAAAAGCTGCCCATCACGGCAATGCCGCGCGGCGTGGCGGCGAGCCGCCGCTGATGCAGATCCAGATTGCTTGCCATTTTCAACGTCCTGTCGTTCATTCGAGCCTGATCCAGGTGGTCTTCAGCTCGGTGTATTTCTCGAGCGCATGCAACGATTTGTCGCGCCCGTTACCGGACTGCTTGTAGCCGCCGAACGGCACCGTGATGTCGTCCTCGTCGTACTGATTAACGTGCACCGTGCCGGCGCGCAGCGCGCGGGCGATCCTGTGCGCCTTGTTGATGTCGCGCGTCCACACCGAGGCCTGCAGGCCGTAGCTGGTGGCATTGGCCTGGCGCACCGCCTCGGCCACGTCGTCGAAGGCGAGTACCGACAACACCGGGCCGAAAATCTCCTCGCGGGCGATCGTCATGTCGTTGCGCACGTTGTCGAAGATGGTCGGCAGCACGTAGAAGCCACCGCTGTCCGCGCGCGCCCGCTCGCCGCCGGCAAGCAGGTTGGCGCCTTCGGCAACGCCGGCGTCGATGTAGCGCAGCACGGTGGCGAGTTGCGTTTCATCGACCAGCGCGCCCATCGCGGTCTTCGGATCGAGCGGATCGCCGGGCGCATAGCCGGGCACCCTGGCCAGCGCGCGCTCTAGGAATTCCGGCTTGATCGATCGTTCGACGAACAGGCGCGAGGGCGCGTTGCAGCTCTCGCCCTGGTTGTAGAAGATCGCGCCGATGGCGGTCTCGACCGCCCGCTCGAGATCGCCGACATCGGCACAGACGATCAGCGGCGACTTGCCGCCGAGTTCGGTCCACGCCCGCTTTAGGTTCGACTGGCCGGCGTACTGCATGATCTGCCTGCCGATGCGCGTCGAGCCGGTGAAGGCGATGCAATCGACATCCATGTGCAGCGCCAGCGCCGCGCCTGCCTCGTGGCCGTTGCCCGGCACCACGTTGAGCACGCCTTGCGGCAGGCCGGCTTCTAGCGCCAGTTCGCCAAGGCGCAGCGCGCTCAACGGCGATTTCTCCGAGGGCTTGAGCACCACGCTGTTGCCAGCGGCCAGCGCCGGGGCGATCTTCCACGCGGCCATCAGCATCGGGTAGTTCCACGGCACGATCGCGCCGACCACGCCGACCGGCTCGCGCGTGATCAGCGCCAGCGCGTTGTCCGGGGTCGGCGCGATCTGATCGTACACCTTGTCGATCGCCTCGCCGTACCAGCGCAGCGTGTTGGCGGCGGCATTGACATCGGTGGCGCGCGAGGCGGCGATCGGCTTGCCCATGTCGAGCGTTTCGAGCAGCGCCAGTTCGTCGCGGTGTTCTAGCATCAACTCCGCGAAACGGATCAGGATGCGCTTGCGCGCTGCCGGCGCCTTGCCGGCCCAGCGCCGGTCGTCGAACGCGGCACGCGCCGACGCCACCGCGGCGTCGATATCCTTTGCGGTGCCGCGGGCGATGTCGGCCAGCTTGCGACCGTCTACCGGCGAAATGCAGTCGAAGATCGCCCCCTCGATGGCCTCGACGCGCTTGCCGCCGATCAGCGCGCGACCGTCGATCTTCAGTTGCGCGGCCTGCTCATGCCACGATTTCGTCGACTCGCTCATGGTGTCTTCAGGTCTCCGCTATCACAAGTAGGCAGGCCTGGAAGCCGCATGGATAAACGATCCTGGCCATACCTTGCCGGAGAGCGCCATTGCATGCACCTCTCCGGCATGCCGGTCTGCAGATCGCCTATCCATGCGGCTTCCAGGCCATCGCCGCTACTGGTTGATGTCGCCGAGACAGAGGTATTTCAACTCGACGTATTCCTCGATGCCGTGGTGCGAACCCTCGCGCCCGAGACCGCTTTGCTTGACGCCGCCGAAGGGCGCGACCTCGGTCGATATCAATCCGGTGTTGATGCCGACCATGCCGTATTCGAGCGCCTCGGCCACCCGCCAGACGCGCCCGATGTCGCGGCTGTAGAAGTAAGAGGCGAGGC
>WBZP01002015.1_pt1 | contig 24028 bp, 27 predicted proteins | sample 5204301 | NCBI WGS metagenome assembly WBZP01 (sample SAMN12412401, study PRJNA552823) | activated sludge metagenome | isolation source: activated sludge from nitrification reactor of wastewater treatment plant... | place: USA: Pennsylvania | collected 2017 | reverse complement strand
GTTGATTTCATCGGAGAACAGCGCGGCTATCCACAGGCATTCCTGTTGCCGGAGTATGTGGATGAAAAGGAAATGGAAGGACGTGATTTTGACATTAACGACAAAGACAGTCTATTTGAAGATGCTGCCAGGCTTATTGTGAGCAGCCAGAGCGGCAGCACTTCTTTATTGCAACGCCGCATGAAACTCGGGTATAACAGGGCTGGCCGCCTGATGGACCAGTTGGAAGCGGCCGGGATCGTTGGTCCTAACCAGGGCAGTAAAACCCGTGACGTGCTGATCAAAACGGAATCGGAACTGGAACAATACCTGGCCGAGAAATTGTGATCGGCCGCTTAAACCGCTATTTTTACGCACGGAAGTCAAATCCCCATGTCTAAATTCCTACTTGTTGGTCTGGGCAATCCCGGTAACGAATATGCGAATACCCGTCACAATATCGGGTTCGATGTCATCTATGCCTTTGTGCAAAAGCATGGAGGCCAACTGGCGGTTGACCGTCTCGCTTATCATGCACAGGTGAGTTGGAAGGGCAAACAGTTTGTATGCATTTGCCCTACAACCTATATGAACCTCAGCGGCCGGGCGTTCAAATACTGGCTGGAGAAGTCCAGGGTACCGCTGGAAAACACCCTGACCATTGTGGATGACCTGTCTCTTCCCATCGATCGTTTACGCCTGAGGCCTTCCGGCAGGCACGCGGGGCATAACGGGCTCAAGGATATTGAGGCCATACTCGGAACCGACGTTTACCCAAAATTGCGGTTTGGCATCGGTAATGAGTACCCCAAAGGCATGCAGGCCGATTTTGTGTTGGGGAAATGGAAAAGCGAAGAGCTTCCTGTTGTGCGGTTTAAAGTGGAAAAATCAGTCGAGATCATAGAAGGATTTGCCTCCATGGGCATTGAAATGACCATGAGCCGCTATAATCATCTGCGTTATTCGCCCGAATAATAATAGGGCTCTGTATTTTTTTTTAATGTGTTTTTGTTTATTTTCGTTGCTGAAACTCGAAAACCCGCTAAAAACGTGCTATGAAGATAATTTGTATTGGAAGAAACTATGCTGATCATGCAGCAGAGTTGGGGAATGCCGTGCCAGATGAACCGGTGATCTTCATGAAGCCCAAGAGCGCCCTGCTACAGGCGCACACGCCATTCTATTACCCGGAATTCACCAATGAACTGCATTATGAATGTGAATTGGTTTTAAGGGTCTGTAAAAACGGAAAATATATCCAGGAAAGGCATGCTGCCAATTATTATAACGGTATCACCGTTGGTATTGATTTTACTGCCCGCGATATCCAGGATGATTGCAAGAAAAACGGGCTTCCCTGGGAAAAAGCCAAGGCATTCGACAATTCTGCCGCTGTGGGCAAATTCATCGACCTCACGCCCGATTTTAATAAAAAGAACATTGAGTTTTCATTAACCAAGAATAATGAAACGGTGCAGAAAGGAAATGCCAGCCAGATGATCTTCAGCTTCGACAGTATCATTTCTCATATCTCCAATTATTTCTCCCTGAATATTGGCGACCTGATCTTCACCGGTACGCCAGCCGGAGTAGGCGAGTGTGTGGTGGGCGATGAACTGGAAGCTTTCCTGAACGGGCAAAGCCTCCTTAAGCTGGAAGTAAAATAGGTGCCTCACCATAAATGATTCCGATCCCTCCAACCCGGGGGGATTTTTTTATGCCTTCCTGAGTAACTGCCGGATACATGCCAGGTGCGAAACAAGCACCAGGGGCACAATCACGCTTGGTAGCCAGGCAAAAGGAAAATACATCATGCCGGTATTCGGTTGTTCAAATGCCAGCTTTTGAAAAACCGTGGGGGCCGATAATATTCCGTGTAAAACAACATTGATCAGTAAAGCCAGGCATAGCAGATTCCAGGCGAGCATGACTGTCCTGCCCAGTTTTTGCCTGATGATGCCAAAGTAAACAACAAAAGGCGCCGTTATGCCCGAGAGGATATCGAGGTTCCTGCCTTCAAACGTCAGTAATTGAGGTACGGCCTTGTACAGGAAAAGCCAGTAAAGTACCAGTTCAACGGGTATCCTGATCGTATGCAAAATCATCAGTGTGGTAAAATCAAGTTGGTCGAGGTAGCGTTTACCCGTAGATGTAAAAAACAGGAAGATGATCAGGATAAGGGGAGGGGCGATCAATACAATAAACCTGGGCGGAACTGTGCCTGTTAGCTGATAAAATCCGGAATAGGCAAGAATGGCCTGTACCAGGGCCCATCCGCCAACGACCGCCAGGGTAACCACCGCCCGGCGTGAGGCCAGGTAAAAAAGAAATACCGTCAGTAGTGTCGTGCAAATGAAAACGGCACTGATATGCCATGGAAGCCCTTGCAGCATGTTCGGTTGATTACAGTGGATAATATCTCCTTCGGTTTGTAAATGTATTTCAATTGAAACAGTCGGCATCCTGAATTTGACCAATGGGCAAGTGCCGTGACCAAAGGGTTTCGGTTCGGATCGATCGGATCCATGCACGTTAGCCGGACTGTCAATTGACGGATAACCTGTAACTTCATCGTAATTTTTTAAACCATGATAATCGGGGACATCATCAGCCTGCTCGAAGGGCAGGCGCCACCATCGCTGCAGGAAGACTATGATAATGCAGGATTGATCACCGGTCAGGCAGACCAGGTTTGTACAGGCGTGCTGATCAGCCTGGATGCCACAGAAGAGGTGATCAGGGAAGCGGTCGACAGGAAATGTAACCTGGTGATCAGTCACCATCCCATTGTCTTTAAGGGATTGAAAAAGATCAACGGAAAGAATTACGTGGAAAGGGCATTGATTCTTGCTATCAAACACGATATCGCCCTGTATGCCATTCATACCAACCTCGATAATGTGATCAACGGCGTGAACGGAAAAATGGCGGATATGCTGGGCCTCGTAAACCGAAGGGTTTTATCACCCAAGCCGGGATTATTGGAAAAACTTGCCGTTTTTGTGCCACATGCGCACAGGGAAAAACTCCTGGAAAGCCTGTTTGCCGCCGGTGCGGGAAAGATCGGGAATTACAGCGAATGCAGTTTTTGGGTGGAAGGGGCTGGGTCTTTCAATGGAAATGAACAAAGTAACCCGGTGATCGGGGAAAAGGGTCGCCGTCATATTGAGCCTGAAACCAGGGTTGAAGTCATATTTCCACACTGGCTCCGCCATAAAGTGCTGTCCGCCATGCGCTCGGCCCACCCGTATGAGGAAATAGCCTATGATCTGTTTTCACTGCAAAATCATCACCAGATGATCGGGAGCGGCATCATCGGGGAATTGCCCCAAACCCTGGGGCGTGAAGCTTTTTTCGGGCAACTGAAAGAGGCCTTTGACCTTCCCCTGATCCGTTATGCCGGACCGGAAAAGAAGCTGGTGCGTAAAGTTGCCCTTTGCGGTGGCGCAGGCAGCTTCCTGATACCTGTGGCTAAGGCGGCCGGAGCCGATGCTTATGTTACGGCAGACCTGAAATATCATGAATTCTTCGATGCCGAAGAACAGCTCCTCCTGGCCGATATCGGGCACTATGAAAGCGAACAATTCACCATCGACTGGTTGTTTGACATTTTGCAGGAAAATTTCCCTAACTTTGCCGTCCTTAAAACCGGGATCAATAGCAATCCAGTCCGTTATTTCATCAGGTAATCAACGGGTTATAACGAAGGCCGACATTGCCACAATCCGGTAAACATAAAAAAATACACTATGGCTTCAGTAAAAGAGTTTTCAGTTGAAGAAAAATTGTCATCACTGGTCCGTTTACAGAAGATCGACTGCAAGCTGGACGAAGTCCAAATCCTGAAAGGGGAGCTGCCGATGGAAGTGAAAGACCTGGAAGATGAAATCGAAGGACTGCATGCCCGCCAGGTAAGGGTTGAAGAAGAGATCAACGGCATCCAGGAATTCATCGAACAGAAGAAAGAAGCCATCAAAGAAGCGCAGGCGCTGATCAAGAAGTATGAGAAGCAAAGTGAGAATGTAAAGAACAGCCGCGAATTCGAAGCCATCAATAAGGAAATTGAAATGCAGCAGCTCGAAGAGAAGCTGTGCGAAAAACATATTAAGGACGCCACGGAAGAGATCGCTGAAAAAGCCCGTCAGCTCGACCTGGCCAAGAAAGCCGTTGGCGCCAAGGAAGCCAACCTGTCTGCTAAAAAAGCCGAACTGGAAAAGATCATCGGTGAAACGGATAAGGAAGAGAAAGAATATAATAAGCAGGCCGCCGATGCCCGCGTACATGTGGAAGAACGTTTGCTGGGCAGTTATGACCGTATCCGCAATAATTTCCGCAACGGACTGGCTGTGGTACCGGTTGAACGCGACAGCTGTGGCGGATGTTTTCACGCTATCCCGCCTCAAAAGCAAAGCGAGATACGTCTCCGTAAAAAAGTCATGGTTTGCGAAAACTGCGGACGGATCCTGGTGGACACCGATCTTTTCGATGCAGTTGAAGTCAAGTAATGATCACTCATATCATTTATTAAGCCCGTTCCATCAACGGGCTTTTTTGTGTATAAAATCTTCCGGGAGAGTGCGGCCTTATGTCTGTTGCTCCCTGCTTTTTTACTAATTTGCCCGTACGATGATAGATAAACTCCAGATAAGGAATTACGCGATCATAGACGAACTGGATATCTCTTTTACCCCAGGCCTGAACATCATCACTGGCGAAACCGGCGCCGGCAAAAGTATTTTGATGGGAGCCCTGAACCTGGTGCTTGGTCAGCGGGCCGATACGCAGGTGTTGTTTGATACCAGCAGGAAATGCCTTGTGGAAGCGGTTTTCAGGGTGAAGAAGCAAGACAGGATCAACCGTTTTTTTAGTGAGAACGACCTGGATGAGGAAGATGAGATCAGGTTGCGCAGGGAAATCAGTTCGAATGGCAAATCGAGAAGCTTTATTAACGACACACCGGTCAATCTTTCACAACTCAGGTCGCTAAGCCATATGCTGGTTGACCTGCATCAGCAATTTGACACGCTGGAACTGGGCTCGGAAGACTTTCAGCGGGAAGCCCTGGATGCTTTTTGTGGCAATCTGACCCTTGCGTCAACGATGGCCGGCCAGTATGCCATTTACCAGTCAGCCAGGCATACGCTGGATGAACTCCGGGGAAAGCAACACCAGGCCAATCTTGAACTTGATTATAACCGATTCCTGTTTGATGAACTGGATACGCTGGCGTTAAAAGATAACGAAGCGGAAGAACTGGAAGCGGAAAGCAGGCTTCTCGAAAATGCTGATGCTGTCAGGGCGCAGCTTTCCGGTGCCAGCCATATATTGAAAGAATCCGAACAGCCCCTGGTTCAACAGATCAAAACCATCGTCAACCGCCTCCGGCCCTTGCAGGAATTCCATCCCGATCTGACGGCCATTACAGACAGGCTGCAGAGCGCGCAGTTGGAACTGGCGGATATTGCGGACGAACTGCAACGCATAGACGATCATATCGAATCCAGCCCCGGCCGCCTGGCATGGGTGCAGGACAGGCTTTCCTCCATCTATACATTATATCGTAAACACGGTGTAAAAACCACGGCAGCGTTACTTTCTATCCAGGAAACGCTGCAGGGAAAACTGGATGCGGTCATGAACCTGTCGTCCGGCATCAGCGAATGGGAAAAGAAAACCTCCGATGCGGAGACCGCCTGCCTTGAAACGGCCGCAAAACTCTCAAAAGCCAGGCATAAGGAAAAGGATTCATTGGGAGATAAGGTCGATCAATTACTGAAACAGGTTGGTATGCCCAATGCCCGCCTGAAGATAGATATTGAGAAATCTGCTTTAAGTTTTTCAGGAACGGATGATATCCGTTTTCTGTTTGATGCCAATAAGACCGATCGGTTCGAATCGCTCCAAAAAGTGGCCAGTGGCGGCGAATTGAGCCGGTTGATGCTGAGCATCAAATCGCTGGTGGCAGGTAAACTGCAACTGCCCACCCTGATCTTTGACGAGATCGATACGGGCATCAGCGGAGAAGCAGCCAGGCAGGTTGGCATGATCATGAAAGGCATGTCGGGTAACCACCAGATCATAGCCATCACCCATCAACCCCAGATCGCGGCCAGGGCTTCCTCTCATTTCTTTGTGTATAAAAAGGAAGAAGGCGGACGGATCAAGACTTCCATCCGTAAACTTGATGTGGAAGAACGCATCATGACTATTGCAAGGATGCTCAGTGGAGAAAAACCAACACCAGCCGCTGTGGAAAATGCCCGGGAACTGGTGGAAGCCTGATCGTATCTCTGACCAAGCATCATGTACAACCTCGTCAACATCCTGCTCATTCTCCTTGCCATTTGGGCTGGTTATGTGCTGCACGGAATCATCAAAAAGAAATTTGATCCGCGGTCTTCCGGGGGCAATTTGCTGATATATATTGTATTTCATGCGGCGATGATCTTTCTCCTGGTTTACCTGGCCAGCCTGTTGATAATTTGGAGCACCTATTGGTTCATAAAAAAATAACTGTCTTACTTTTACCGTAATTTCAACGCTTAAATAAAACCGATATGTCGAATAACCTGCTTAAAGGAAAAAAGGGGATCATCTTTGGGGCCCTGGATGAAAAATCAATTGCCTGGATCACGGCGATCCGTTGCTTTGAAGAGGGTGCGCAACTGGTGCTTACCAATGCGCCCGTGGCGTTGCGCATGGGAGAGATCAACAAACTGGCTGAACAGGTCAAGGCGCCGGTTATCCCCTGCGATGTCAGCAGTACTGAGGATGTGGAAAAACTGATCGATCAGGCCATGGAGCACTTTGGTGGCGGTTTTGATTTTATCCTGCATTCCATTGGTATGAGCCTCAATGTTCGGAAAGGCAAACATTATACGGATATCGATTATGGGTTTAACGCCAAAACACTGGATATTTCGGCCATCAGCCTTCACCGTGTGCTGGCCACCTGTATGAAAAAAGATGCCATTAACGATTGGGGCAGTGTGGTTGCATTAACCTATATCGCGGCTCAAAGGGTATTCCCCGATTATAACGAAATGGCCGATGCCAAATCGCTTCTTGAAAGTGTGGCCAGGAGTTTCGGATACCATTATGGCGTGAAGAAGCACGTACGGATCAACACCGTATCACAATCCCCGACACGTACCACCGCAGGATCTGGCGTGAAGGGTTTTGACGGATTTATCAATTACGCGGAAAAGATGAGCCCGTTGGGTAATGCCAGCGCGGCCGACTGTGCCAACTATTGTGTGACCCTGTTCAGCGACATGACCCGCATGGTGACCATGCAGAACCTGTTTCACGACGGAGGATTTTCTTTTACGGGTGTCACACAGTCTGTCATCGAACAAATGGAAAAATAGGCCGCACATGAACTGGCTTGACATAATAGGTCATATCGGATCGGCGCTGAGCAGCATCACGTTCATGCCACAGGTTTACCGGGTATGGAAAACCAGGAGTGCCGGCGACCTCAGTATGGCAACCATCCTGATCATATTCGTCAGCACACTGATATGGCTTGTTTACGGAATTGGCAAAGAACTTTGGCCGGTGATCATCTGCAACGGGATCATATGCGGACTGTCTGTGGTGCTGATCTATTTTAAATATGTATTCGGAAAAGATAAAAATGTTAGGTCGGCTTGAGGTGCCGGCACCCATATTGAAATACCATTTATACGGTATGGCTGAATAGGAAAGGTGACATTAAATTTAACCTGAAAAATAAACAATCAAATATGAAAACAGTAAAACTGACCATTCTCTCCCTTTTGTTTCTGGTGGCATTTGCCGGTTGCAGTAAAAGCAATGACAGCAATAACAACGCAAACACGAATTTCATGACGGCTAAGGTGGATGGGGCCTCTTATGTTGCCAATCTTGTCACGCAGGCCACGATCACATCGGGTTCACCCAGGGTATGCTCTTTTGCGGGAACGGGAACAAATGGCCAGATCAATATTGCATTGGGCAATTATGCCGGACCGGGCACTTACACAATTGGTTCATCCGACCCTGCAAACTCCGCTATTTATACACTGACGGCATCTCCTTTCACGGCATACACGGCCAATTTCATCCTGGGTTCCGGAACTGTGACCATTACTTCTGATACCGGAGGCATGGTACAGGGTACTTTCAGTTTCTCTGCCCAAAATAATTCCGGGGGCACCACTGTTACCAAAAATATCACGGAAGGTTCTTTCAAGATCAGTCTGTAACCATCATACTATACGACATAAAAAAAGCCCTCCGCTTTCACGGGGGGCTTTTGCATGTAAATGTTGGTTGATCGATCAGTACTCGTCTTCATTGAAGAAGAAATCTTCCTGGCTGGGATAATCGGGCCAGATATCATCCAGACCCTCATAAATCTCACCTTCATCTTCCAGCTCCTGAAGATTCTCTATTACTTCAATGGGCGCACCGCTGCGGATGCTGTAGTCGATTAATTCATCCTTGGTAGCAGGCCAGGGGGCGTCTTCCAGGTGTGAGGCCAATTCAAGTGTCCAGAACATCTTCTTAAGGGTTTAATTTTTTGCAAATGTAACCGTTCAGTTGAAATATCCAAAAGTGTTTATTAACAGCTCCAGGCTACTTTAACGAAACGTTTAATCGCCAGGATGCATACTGTCAGACATCCGGAACAGGCATTTGGTTGCCCCGATCGGGAAGAAGGGTCATATTCTCTGCCGGGCACTTCAATCCTTATCAATAATTGGTTATTTTCGGGCCATGTTAGAAGCCCGCCAGATAGAGAAATATTATGGAAAACTACACGTACTGAAAGGGGTGGATATGAGCATCAACCGGGGGGAGATCGTTTCCATCGTTGGGTCTTCCGGGGCGGGTAAAAGCACCCTGCTGCATATCCTGGGCACACTCGACAGGCCCGACAGCGGGCAGGTAGAACTCAATGGGCAAAGAACAGACAAACTGTCCGGTAAAACGCTCGCCAAATTCCGGAACAGGCATATCGGATTTATCTTCCAATTCCATCACCTGTTGCCTGAATTCGACGCGCTTGAAAACGTCTGTATCCCCGGGTGGATCGCCGGGGCAAATAAACGGGAAACCGAAAAAAGGGGAGAGGAATTGTTGGCTTTACTCGGACTCGAAAAACGCATGCATCATAAACCCGGTGAATTATCAGGAGGGGAGCAACAACGGGTTGCCGTGGCCAGGGCGCTGATCAATAAGCCGGATATCATCATGGCCGATGAGCCAACGGGAAACCTGGATTCTTCCAACGCACGCGATCTGCACAACCTGTTCATCCGGTTAAGGGATGAATTCGATCAAACCTTTCTCATTGTTACGCACAATGAAGAACTGGCCCAATTGAGCGACAGGATGGTGCATATGAAAGACGGGAAGATCGAAAGGGTTTAAAGTGCAACATTTGAACGAAGGCCATTGGTATGCCAACGATAGCTTTAAACTATCAACCGTTAACCTGAACCTTTTTATCCTTTCAGTAACAACCCGATCCTCTCAGCCACTTTCTCTTCATTTGGCAGCATGGCTCTTTCCAAAATCATATTCATCGGAACAGCAGGAAGGTTCAGGGAGCCGAGCACTTCAACCGGAGCATCGAGATAACGGAAACAAGTATGCGATATTCTTCCGGCCAGGGCTTCTGAAAATGAATTGTTTTGTTGTTCTTCGGTTACAATCAGGCATTTTCCGTGTTTGCGGACCGTTTCAAAAACAAGTTCTTCATCAAGCGGGAACAAGGTCCTGAGGTCGATGATCTCCACCTGCCCGGGGAATTTCCTGGCCGCTGCCTTCGACCAGTACACACCCATGCCATAAGTGATGATGCAACAAGTCTCGCCTGCATCTATTTTATCTTCATTTGCTTCCAATACCCGCCGTCCTTTACCCAGCGGAATGATGTAATCAGACGAAGGTTCTACGGTTTTGGCATCTTCTGTGCCCGGAACCTTACTCCAGTAAAGGCCTTTATGTTCAAGCATGACCACTGGGTTTGGGTCCAGGAACGCCGCTTTCAACAAACCCTTCATATCGGCTGCATTGGAAGGGTAGACCACTTTGATGCCTTTGATACTGAGCAGGGTGCTTTCCACGCTTCCGCTATGATAAGGGCCACCGCCGCCATATGCGCCAATGGGAACACGGATCAGCGTTTGCACCGGGAACTTTCCGCAACTGAGATAACAGCTTTTAGATATTTCCGTCACCAACTGGTTCAGGCCCGGATAGATATAATCGGCGAACTGTACTTCAACAATGGGTTTGGCTCCCACGGCGCTCATGCCAACCGTTGAACCAATGATATAGGCCTCTTGAATGGCTGTGTTAAAAACGCGGTGGTCGCCGAACTGTTCAGCCAGTGTGGCGGCTTCACGGAAAACCCCGCCCAGCCTGCGTCCTACATCCTGGCCATACAGAACCGCTTCCGGGTATTGTTCCATGATCTCGCGTATGGCGAAGAGCGCGGCATCTACCATGAGAACTTTATCCTTATGATCAGGAGCCCTTTCGCCCGATTCAATTTTGACGGGCGTTTCTGCAAAAACATGCGCCGATACGTCATTCGGGTCTGGTTCTGTGGCTGAACTGGCCGCTTCAAAATCTTTCTTCACCCGGGCATAAGCCTCCGCTTCCAGTTCCTGCAGATGTTTGTCCCCAAAGCCTTTTTGTATAAGGATATTTTTGAGCTTCGGACCCGGGTCGTTAATGGCATGTTGTGACAGGTCTTCATCGGTCCTGTAAAATTCTTTCCTGACTCCGCTGGTATGATGGCCAAGCAGGGGCACTTTGGCGTGAACCAGCCATGGCCGGCGCTGTTGCCTGACATCCTGGATGACTTCCTGCATCTTGTTGAAACTCTCTATGAAATCACTGCCGTTAATACGGATGCGTTGAATGCCTTTGAATCCTTCTATAAAATCATACGCATCACAGGTCCTGGCCTCACCGGAAGATACGCTGATGCCCCAGTCGTTATCCTGCACCAGGTAGATCACCGGCAACTGGTGCAACGCCGCAAACTGAAATGCTTCACTGACTTCCCCCTCCGTAACAGAGGCATCGCCCAGGGAACAGATCACCACCGGCATTTCGCCCTGCGGGCCCTTGGCCAGTTTGGGAGACCGGATCGCATCCAGGTATTTCAGCCCCTGCGCTATACCGGTAGTGGGGATGGCCTGCATGCCTGTTGCACTGCTCTGGTGAATGATGGTCGGCTTGTCTGCACCACGGTAATTCGGGTGATTATAATACTCCCGTCCACCGGTGAACATATCATCTTTTTTTGCCAGCAATTGAAGCATCAACTGGTAAGGAGAAAAGTCGAGTCCAAGCATGATACTCTCATCCCTGTAATAAGGACTGATATAATCGCAGGGTAACAGATGGAATGCCGTAGCCAGTTGAATGGCTTCATGCCCCCTGGATGTGCTGTGCACGTATTTGCAGATTTGCCTGTTGGCTTCATAGGTTTCGGCCATGGCTTTAGCAGTGCACATCAGCCGGTAAGCGCGGATGAGGATATCGTTGGAGATGGTCATGTGTTTGTTATTTCACGCAAAGCGCAGTGACGCAAAGTAAGTACAGTCTGTTTAATTGTACAATGGATGTCCGGGTTTGTGTCAACTTATTTCTGAAAGAGGCAACATGCAAAATAAAAAGCCCCGTCATGGCGGGGCTTTTCGTGATTATTTCATTTTGAAACTTTCCAGGAATTTAGTGGTGAAGTTTCCGTTCCGGAAGTTTTCGTCTTTCATCAGTTGCAAGTGAAAGGGTATGGTTGTTTTGATTCCCTCGATCACGTATTCACTCAGTGCGCGGCTCATGGTGTTGATGGCTTCTTCGCGGGTTTGCGCCACGGCGATGAGTTTACCGATCATGGAGTCGTAGTAAGGAGGGATGACATAACCGGCATAAACATGGCTGTCTACGCGAACCCCATGACCGCCGGGTTGGTGAAGGACCGTGATCCTGCCGGGTGAAGGCCTGAAATCATTGTATGGATCTTCAGCGTTGATGCGGCACTCAATGGCGTGCATTTGAGGGAAGTAGGCCTTACCTACGATCTTTTCGCCCATGGCGATCTTGATCTGTTCTTTGATCAGGTCGTAGTTGATCACTTCTTCGGTTACGCAATGTTCCACCTGGATACGGGTATTCATTTCCATGAAGTAGAAATTGCGGTGTTTATCCACCAGGAACTCGATGGTTCCGACACTTTCGTAATTGATGGCCTGTGCTGCTTTGATGGCCGCTTCACCCATCCGCTGGCGGAGTTCATCCGTCATAAAAGGAGAGGGGGATTCCTCCACCAGTTTCTGGTGACGGCGTTGTATGGAGCAATCGCGTTCACTGAGGTGACAGGCATTGCCATACTGGTCGCCGGCGATCTGGATCTCAATATGGCGTGGCTCTTCCACGAATTTTTCCATATAGATACCGTCGTTTTTGAAAGAAGCAGCGGCTTCAGCTTTGGCATTATCGTAATTTCTTTCCAGTTCACTTTCTTCCCATACCACCCTCATACCCTTACCGCCTCCGCCTGCGGTGGCTTTCAGGATGACGGGATAACCGATCTCTTTTGCAGAGCGTTTGGCATGTTCTGCATCCTGGAGGAGGCCTTCCACGCCCGGTACAACGGGAACACCGGCCTTGATCATGGTTTCCTTGGCAGTGATCTTATCACCCATGGCATTGATCATATCAGGGGTCGGGCCGATGAACTTTATACCATGGTCGCCACAAATTTTTGCGAATTTGGCATTTTCAGCAAGAAATCCGTAGCCCGGATGAATAGCATCCGCGTTGGTTATTTCCGCTGCAGCCATAATGTGGGCCATGTTCAGGTAACTGTCGGCGCTGGCAGGTTTTCCGATACAAACGGCCTCATCGGCAAACTTCACGTGCAGGCTATCTTTATCTGCCGTTGAGTAAACAGCTACCGTTTTGATACCCATTTCTTTACAGGTACGAAGGATACGCAATGCGATCTCGCCCCTGTTGGCTATAAGAATCTTCTTAAACATCCGGAAAATTTGAAAATGTGAAAATTTGACAATGTATCAAAGACAAGCAAGGCTGGCTACTGATACATATTTACAGTTGCTATCCCCGGCATTCATGCATTAGGCGGGGTTTACCAGGAACAGCGGTTGATCATATTCAACCGGGCTGGCATCATCAACCAATATTTTGACGATGGTTCCTTTCACTTCGCTTTCGATTTCATTGAAAAGTTTCATGGCTTCTATGATACAAACCACTTTACCAGGTGAAACTTCATCACCCACATTCACAAACATAGGTTTATCAGGGCCTGGCTGGCGATAAAAAGTACCGATCATCGGGCTCTTAATGGTAACATAGTTATCGGTCTTTTCAGGTGCGGCTTTCGTGGCCGGTGCTGCCGGGGCAGCGGGCGCAGCTGCAGGAGCCGGAGCAGCAACTGCGGCAGGGGCCGGCGCAGCTGCAGTGGCTACGATATGCTGAACTGGATCTTTCTTTTGTTTGATGGTGATCTTGGTGCCATCCTCTTCGATCGTTATTTCACCGATGGAAGTTTTGTTGATGAGCTTGACCAGCTCCTGGATTTGCTTGATGTCCATGGGAAGTATTTAAGTAGTTAATTTGGATAATCAAAATCGGGTAGCTAAGATAGGTAATGATTCTTCAATTCAACAAGAAAGATTTTAAGGTTTTTGCCCGATTTATATCAAAAATGATCGAAAAATGGGCTAAAATGGCTTAAAAATGACTGTTTTTGACATAAAATAAGGCCGGAGCTTTTATCTTCCGGCCTGGTATCGTTGGCTGTTTTTCAGCATTAATCTTTTACCCTTTCCACATATTCGCCAGTCTTGGTATTAACGCGGATCAATTCCCCTTCATTGACAAAAAGCGGTACGTTCACATTGGCTCCGGTTTCAACGGTTGCAGGTTTCAGGGTGCGGGTAGCCGTATCGCCTTTCATACCCGGTTCGCTGTAGGTAACTTTTAAAACGATCTTATCCGGCAGTTCAACGCCCATCGGCAGATCGGTTTCACCGTTGATCAGTACACCGACTTCCTGGCCTTCTTTCAGGAACTGAGGGGCATCGATCATGGTCTCCGCCACGGTGATCTGTTCAAAGGTTTCGTTGTCCATGAAACTGTATCCGGTATCATCTTTATAGAGGTACTGGTAGTTTTTCTTTTCCACGCGAACGGGGAAGATGGTTTCACCGCTGTTCCAGGTCATTTCTATGGTACGGGCATTGTCCACACCTTTCAGTTTTGCCCAAACCTTGGCTGCCGCACGGGCGGTCTTGTTCTGGCCGAATTCGATCACGGAATAAAGGCTTCCGTCGATTTTGAGGATCAGGCCCGAGCGCATATCTGCTGTAGTTGCCATAAATTAGTATTTACAGTTGCTGTTTTGTTTTGACGCTGCAAAAGTAGGTATCCTCACCGTAATTCCGAAATCATAATTGTCTTTCGCAGCCCCGGAAATCAGGCCCGTCGATTGGAAGGAGGCCACTTGTTCACCAGCCGCGTTTGGTGGATGATTTTGCTCAGTTTTCTTAAAATCCCTGACACCGGCATTTTGCTTCCTCAGCGAAACAGTTACCTTTGCTGCGCAAAAAATATTCATTTCATTATAAACCCAAGTACATGAAAGTAACGGTTGTAGGCGCCGGGGCCGTAGGAGCCACCTGTGCCGATAATATTGCCCGGAAAGAGCTCTGCGATGAACTGGTTTTGGTAGACATTAAGGAAGGCGTTGCGGAAGGCAAGGCTATGGACCTGATGCAGACTGCCCAGTTGGAAGGGTTTGATACCCGAATCACAGGAAGTACGAATGACTATGCTAAAACGGCCGGCAGTTCTGTAGCCGTGATCACGTCTGGCATTCCCCGTAAGCCGGGCATGACCAGGGAAGAACTGATCGGGATCAATGCCGGTATCGTTAAGACCGTTACGCAAAATATCCTGCAACATTCACCGGATTGTATCATTATCGTGATCAGCAACCCGATGGATACTATGACATACCTCGCTCTGAAAGCCAGCGGTCTTCCTAAAAACCGCGTGATCGGTATGGGGGGCATACTCGACAGCGCCCGATTCCGGTATTATCTCAGCCAGGCCATTCCCTGTTCTCCGAACGACCTTCAGGCAAACGTAGTTGGCGGACATGGCGATACGACCATGATCCCATTGACCAGGCTGGCCACCTATTGCGGAACACCCGTTGCAAAATATATCGATGCCGACAGGCTGAAAAAAGTTGCTGCTGATACCATGGTAGGCGGTGCAACACTCACCGGCCTCCTGGGAACTTCAGCCTGGTACGCACCCGGAGCCGCCGGAGCTGCCCTGGTGGAAGCCATCGTGCGCGATGAAAAGAAAATGATGCCTTGCTGTGTTTCACTGGAAGGCGAATACGGACTGAACGATATCTGCCTCGGTGTTCCTGTTATCATTGGCCGCAATGGATGGGAAAAGATCGTTGATTTTGACCTGAATGATGAAGAAATGGCCGCTATGAACAAGAGCGCCGAAGCCGTGCGTAACATGAACAGCGTATTGGCCACACTTAATTTGTGATCAGACGGGAAATGAATATGGAAGCCGGTCTCAGTGACCGGCTTTTTTTTGGCAGATTTAGCAATTTATTGGCGGGCTTACTTGATTATTTCTTTATTTTTCTCCTTTAAAACAATCAACATGAAAAATATATTTGGTTCGATACTGATTCTGGGATCCATATTACTGGCCTCCTGTAAAAAGGAATCCGTTGAACCATCAGCACCCAAACTGATCTTTAAATTCAAATTCGACAGTACGCAGGCACGCCTGAATAACCTCGGGCAGCCGTCTACGTTACCGGCAGGACATGCGGCGCAGTCGCCCGTTTTCAACAAGATGAGTGCGCATTATCTCGAGCTGGCGCCCGATGCGCTGACGCCCCTGGGAGCCGGTGATATTTTATACCATGCCCCTGAAGTGACCACCGGAGGAGCCAACGCGATCGATTTCAGCCAATCAAGTTTTGCGGGAAACGGGGAAACATTTTTGTCTGTTCCCCTGTCATCCGTAACCCCGGGAACATATAGCTGGATCCGCGTGTCACTGGCTTATCAGAATTATGATATTAAATTCCGTGCAGCCGGTTTCAACCTCACGGGAACCGTTGCATCATTCGTTGGTTTCCGCACGTATATCCGTTCCTTTAAAGTGAAGGATTCCACCATTACGGTCAATGCTAATAAAGACCAGGGCTTCTGGGCACTTGAAACAGGCGTTTCCGGATTTGGTTTTGTTACAAGTGGTCAAGCGCCTGCCGGTGCCACCACCGTGCCCAATCCGATCTTTGCCACTTCTCCCGTGCCTGCAGGTTCCTGCGTGGTTACAGGGGCATTCGCAGCCCCGCTGCAAATCACCGGAACGGAAACCGGGGATGTGATCGTGGAAGTATCTCTCTCAACCAATAAAAGTTTTGAATGGATCGATTCAGACAATAACGGTACTTATGATCCCCAGGCTGGCGACCAGGTTGTAGATATGGGACTCCGTGGTCTGATTCCGAGAAAACTGTAAGTTAGAAGAACGGTAAATGATGAAGTGAGAAGCAGGCTGTGCAGGGAATGTTACGGAGGAGTGCGCCATCTATGTGGATTGATTTCATGGTATATCGCACCATGGTTAACCCGTCCCTGGCATGTTGAACAGGTTATTGGTTCAGGGATATTTTCTCATTCGAAATAATCGACTTCCAAGCTATCCCTACATTCTTTATCATTCAATATTCCGTCGTCAGCTCACTCCGTTGACCTGGCTTTCTTTGTGGATCTTGCCAATCAGTCCCTGCAATACTTTACCCGGTCCGCATTCAGTAAAGATCCCGGCGCCGTCGGCCACCATGGCTTGAACGCATTGCGTCCATTTGACCGGGCCAGTCAATTGTGCCACCAGGTTTTCTTTAATGCTTGCAGGGTCAGTTACGGCGGATGCGTTGATATTCTGGTAAACGGGGCAAATGGGAGTGTGAAAGGTGGTTTGTTCGATGGCGGCTGCCAGTTCTTCCCGGGCAGGCATCATCAGGGGAGAATGAAATGCACCGCCAACAGGCAGGATCAGTGCTCTTTTTGCACCCGCGGCTTTCAGTCTTTCGCAGGCGATTTCCACACCTTGTAAAGAACCACTGATCACTAATTGACCGGGACAGTTGTAATTGGCGGCAACCACTACCTCTCCGCCGTCATTCATGATATGCTGGCAGATCTCTTCAACCTTTTCATCGGCAAGTCCCAGTACTGCGGCCATCGTCGAGGGGTTGATCTCGCAGGCTTTTTGCATGGCCATGGCCCTGACCGACACCAGTTTTAATGCATCGGCAAAATCCAGTGTTTTATTGGCCACGAGGGAAGAGAATTCCCCCAGGGAATGTCCCGCCACCATTTCAGGCCTTGCGTCTTCCAGGGTTGAAAAAGCGGCGATGCTGTGTATGAATACGGCTGGTTGCGTGATATTGGTTTGTTTCAGATCTTCTTCCGAACCGTTGAACATGATATCAGAGATCCGGAAACCCAGGATATCATTGGCCTGTTCGATCAATTCTTTGGCAGCATCATGGCTTTCATATAGCGACTTTCCCATGCCTGGGAATTGAGCGCCTTGTCCGGGAAATACGTAAGCATGTTTCATAATCGGTAAATTGTATCCCTGCAAAGAAAAGAAAAATCCCTCAGCGCGAGGGATCTGGATCAGGTAACTGTTATTTTTTAATGCAGGCGCGAACTGATGAGTTTCATGAATTCACTCCGGGTTTCATTTTTTTCAAATTCACCGTAAAAGGCGGAGGTGGTTGTAACCGAGTTTTGTTTCGATACGCCCCGCATCATCATACACAGGTGAGAGGCTTCAATGACAACGGCAACACCCAGCGGATTCAGGGATTGCTTGATCGATTCCAGGATCTGCGTGGTCAGCCTTTCCTGTACCTGCAGTCTGCGGCTGAAAACGTCAACCACACGGGCGATCTTGCTCAACCCGGTGATATAACCGTTGGGGATATAGGCAATATGTGCTTTTCCGTAAAACGGTAGCATATGGTGCTCGCACATGCTGTATAATTCGATATCCTTCACGATGACCATTTCGCTGACATCTTCCCGGAATAATGCAGATTCGAGGATCTCATTGGCGTTCATAGTATAGCCATAGGTCAGGTATTGCATCGCTTTGGCGATCCTCTCGGGTGTTTTAACAAGTCCTTCCCTGGTGCTGTCTTCGCCAAGCATTGAAATGATATTCCTGTAGTGTTCGCTCAGTTCTGACGTGACTTTTTCGTCGTACTCGTCTTTTCTCTGATAAGCCATGGTTGTGTATTGATGTGTTGTTCCTGACTATGAAGCGGGGTATTCAACAAAGTTTCGCTCTGTTTCGTATAGCCTTATCTGTAAGTCAAGCGTATGTTCGATCTTTTTTCTCAGTATCTCGTATATGATGATGGCGATGTTTTCGGCAGTTGGGTTGATGCCATCGAATTCGGGACAATCCTCATTCAGGTTTTTATGGTCGAACCGTTCAATGATTTCGAGCTTCACCAGGTCGCTGAGTTTTTTGAGGTCCATTACATAACCGGTTTGAATATCCGGCACGCCCGTCAGTTTGACGATGAGTTCGTAATTGTGGCCATGAAAATGGGGATTGTTGCATTTGCCAAACACTTCGCGGTTCGTTGATTCATCCCAGCCTGGGTTATGCAGCCTGTGTGCTGCGTTGAAATGTTCTTTACGAAATACCGATACTTTCTGGCTCATGCGCATATATTACAAAACTGGAACAAAATTGTTGTGTTCGGTTGGGTATTGAGATGTTTTTTCCGGTCTATGCCGGCGTTTAGCTTCGGGGTTCCCCATAGTATTCCACATAGATACGGGGTGTTTCATACATTTTCAGGGAGTGCAGGACGACGCCTTCGGGCAGGTTAGGTTCCAGTTGTTGCCAGATGCCCATGACCAGGTTTTCGATGGAACAAAGTTTGCCCTGCATAAAATCCACGTCCATGTTCAGGTTCTTATGATCCAGCTTTTCAATGACAAATTCCTGGATGATCCCGCTGAGTTTTTTGACATCGTACACAAAGCCGGTATCGGGGTCTGGCCAGCCTTTGATGGTGACATGCAATTCAAAGTTGTGCCCATGCCAGTTTTCATTGGCACATTTGCCAAAAACGGCTTCGTTTTGTTCACGGCTCCAGGCCGGGTTATAAAGCTTATGGGCAGCGTTAAAATGTTCTATCCTGGTAATGTAAACCATCGCCGGCTTTGAATTTTCGCAAAGGTAGCCCCTTATGAGTGAAATGTAAAGCAATAATGCGAAATTTGTGCGATGCAGGTATTGCTTACAGCAGCCACTGAGATGGAGTTGTCGGGTTTTATGCCCGGGCATCCCGCCATTCATACATTGGTAACGGGGGTTGGGGTGCCATCCACATTGTTTCAACTGACAAAGCGCCTGCATCAGATCGATTACGACCTCGTGATCATGGCTGGCATTGCGGGCACATTTCAGCACGATTGGCAGCCCGCTGAAGTTGTGTTGGTTGCGCAGGACTGTTTTGGCGACCTGGGTGCTCAGGAGAATGGTCATTTCAGCAGCATTTTCAGCATGGGTTTGTCTGATCCGGAAGTCTATCCTTATACCAATGGATTCCTGGAAAACCCCTTGCTTAGTGAAGGGGCCTGGCCTTATCGTTTGGTTCGCGGCATGACCGTCAATACCATTTCGGATGACAGGAACCAGACAGCCCTGTTAAAATCTACCTGGCGGCCGCATATTGAAACCATGGAGGGTGCCGCCCTGCATTTGGCCTGCCTGCAGAGCGGCGTTCCATTCATTCAGATCAGGAGTATCAGCAATATCGTTGGTGTGAGAGATAAATCTCAATGGAAGATCAGGGAGGCGGTTGCTTCTCTTGCCCCCGCGATCGATCAATGCATTTCACATTATTCAGTTTCTCATTAAAATACCGGAACCATTCATGAAGATCAGCATCGGATTTTCTCCCTGCCCCAATGATACTTTCATATTCGACGCCCTTGTTAACGGATTGATCGATACAGGTGACTTGGAGTTGGATGTGCACCTGCAAGACGTTGAAACACTGAACCAGTGGGCCGTTGAGGGACGATTGGATGTCACCAAACTGAGCTATGGAGTATTACCTGAAGCATTAAAACAGTACGTTGTTTTAAACAGGGGCTCGGCTCTTGGCAGGGGCGTGGGTCCATTATTGATCTCATCCGGTAACATTGATCCGTTGCAGGTGGAAGCACAACCTGTTGCCATTCCGGGCCGGCATACAACAGCCCACCTGTTGTTTTCGCTGGCGTATCCGTCGGCGCAACAAAAAGTGTTTCTACGGTATGATGAGATCGAGCAATTTGTGATGGATGGAAAAGGGTTGGGAGTTATCATTCACGAAAACAGGTTCACATACAAGCAAAAAGGATTGATGAAGGTGACCGACCTGGGTGATTTCTGGGAAAAGGAAACTGGCAACCCCATACCACTGGGCGGCATTGCGGTAAGAAGGGAAATCGACGTAACGGTGGCAAGGATGGTGGATGATTTGATCGGCGCCAGCCTTGAATATGCGTGGGGCCGATATCCTGTCTTGAGCGATTATATTCGGATGTATGCACAGGAGATGAGCGAGGATGTGATGCGTAAACATATTGATCTGTATGTCAATGAATATTCGCTCGACCTGGGCGATGGGGGTCGTTCCGCCGTGCAAAAACTGTTATCAGTTTACCGTGAAGTGAATCATATCAATGATGGTTGGCCGCCTGTGTTTATCAGGTCCTGAGATTCACCGCCATATTTATGCCATCTGTTCTTTTAAAGCTTTGGTATATACCTCCAGGCATCTTTTTCGGGCTGTTTCATGATTGACCATTGGCCTGGGATAGCTGAAATCTTCAAATTCGGGTACCCATTGCCCTATGTAAGACAGGTTCGGGTCGAATTTTTTTGTTTGAAGATGCGGGTTGAATATTCTGAAATAAGGGGCCGCATCGCATCCGCTTCCCGAAGCCCATTGCCAGCCTCCGTTATTGGCCGCAAAATCAAAGTCGAGGAGTTTTTCGGCAAAATAGGCTTCTCCCCATCTCCAGTCGATCAACAGGTGTTTGCAAAGAAAGGAAGCCACGATCATCCGGACCCGGTTATGCATGAACCCGGTAGCGTTCAGTTCCCGCATGCCCGCATCCACAATGGGATAACCCGTCTTTCCCTGGCACCATTTTTCAAAGTTATCGGGATCATTTCTCCATTCGATCAGGTCGTAAGCGGGTTTGAACGAATTGCCCGCATTGACCTGCGGGTAATTCCAGAGTATCATATGATAGAAATCCCGCCAGATCAATTCATTTAGAAAGGTTTCAGACAATGATTGGGCTTTGGCGGCCAGCATCCGGATACTGATCGTTCCAAAGCGGAGGTGCACGCCGAGGCGGGAAGTGCTCCGGATTCCGGGTATGTCGCGTCTTTCGCTGTAATGCCTGATCAGATCTTCATCGGGTACGGGTGAGGGAAAGTCGGTGTCGGATCGGTTGAATCCGATGTCCGTTAAACCGGGGATAGGCTGATTCTGCATGGCCAGGAAGGCATGGAATTGTTTTTCCGAGGGATATGGTTGTAATGACTGTTGGGTGAGTGTTGCCTTCCATTTCCGGCTATATGGAGTGAATACCGTATATGCGTTACCGTCATCTTTACAAATTTCCAGTTTTTCAAATATCACCTGGTCTTTATAGGTCTGAAAACCGATCCCTTGTGAAGCCAGAAGCGTTTTGATTTTATTGTCACGCACAGAAGCGTAATGTTCATAATCGTGATTGGTGAATACCGTATGAATGTCAAAACGTTTGATGAGATTGGGAAAAACAGATTCCGGCTTTCCGTGAAATACGAGAATGTCGGCTCCTGCTGCCCGAAGTTGTTCCTGAATCCTGATTAAGGCCTGGTGAATGAAGGCAACCCGCCGGTCGTTCTTATTTTCCAGTCTATCGAGGATGTTGGTATCAAAAATGAATATGGGTACAACGGGTAATCCCGCTTTCTGGGCATGATACAGGCCAGCGTTGTCTTCCAGCCGGAGGTCGCGTCTAAACCAGAATATGTTTACTTGTCCCTTCATGCATGGAGGATTATCCAAACGCTAACAAAATACATCAGGATTTGTTTGTTGGATCTGCCTGTAAATTTCCATGGTTGTCCGGTGATTATAGGTTGTTTCACCGAGGTGAGATACCCACCTCATGTTATAGATCGAATTGGTGAGAAAGACCTCATCGGCCTCCAGAAGCATTTCCCTTGTTATGCTGGTTTCCATGGTTTCCATACCCATTTTTCTGCAGGCCTGTAAAACAAATGACCGCATGATACCTGCCACGCAACCTTCTGAGAGCGCAGGGGTCATCAACACATGTTGCCTGATCAGAAAGAGGTTGGCAATGGTGGAATCACAGATCCTTTCGTACTGGTTTAGTATAAGGGCGTCGTTGCAGTGTTGTTCCCGGGCATACAGCGCCCCCATGACATAAGGGAGATAGTTATTGTGTTTGATATTGGCAAATCGGTCGCAGGATTTACGGGCATCGGGGTAAATGCAGAGCCGGAGCCCGTTACTGTTCAGGCTGGAGGCGGGGTTGGGAATATCCCAGGTTTGTATGATATAATGCGGGTAGAGGTTGATCGGGTCGTACAGGCCACCATCGCCCCGGAAAAAAGTCCAGCGAACCCTGGCATAGTGTTTTTTATTCTTAGCCAGGAGTTTGAGTGTTTCTTCCTCCAGTCTTTCTGGTGTTAGCAAAGCCGGAAGTTGAAATTGCAGATCTTTCAGGCCTTTCCATAAACGGGGCAGGTGTTCATCGGCCAGTATCAGTTTTCCCCCGGAAAATTTCAGGGTTTCAAAAAGGCCGTCGCCAAATCGAAGGCCTCGGTTATCTGCACCAACGAGCGGGGTGCTTTCATCCAGCATTTTTCCATTATAGATCAGGTATGGCATATCGGCAAAATAAAAAATCTCCGCAGGTGCGGAGATTACTGTTAAAGATATGGGAACAATTACATTTCCTCGATGATTTTATGTTTGACCGCATACATGATGAGTCCTGCCGTGCTTTTTGAACCGGTCTTTACTTTCAGTTTATCCCGGATAGCCTCAACGGTTCGGGGGCTAAGGTCAACGATATCGGCGATCTCTTTGGTGCTTTTTTCTTCGCACATAAGCCTGAGGATGGTCATTTCCTTTTCACTGAGGTTGGCTTCGGGGGCTTGTCCGAATACGGGTACTTGCGGTTCCTGCCTTTGTTTGAGGTTGTTCAGCAGTGCCTGGTTGGTCAGTGAGTTAAAATAGTATTCCTGTTCGTAGCAGGTTTTGATGGCTTCGTAAATGATCTCGCTGTCGCTGGTTTTGGTCAGATAGCTGTTGGCGCCCAGTTCCATGAGTTTTGTGATCATGCTGTTATCATCTACCATGGTCAACATGATAACTTTGATATGCGGGTTGATCTTTTTAATCTCCGGAAGAGTGGCAATGCCATCCATAATGGGCATCTGAATATCCAGGAGGATCACGTCAACGGGAATATTCTTAATGAGGTTGAGCAGGTGCATGCCGTTGTCGGCTTCCGCAATGACTTTGATGTCTTTTTTGGTGCTGAGCGCTGTTTTGACACCGGCGCGGTAAAGCACGTGATCGTCGGCTATGATGACTTTGATTGGTTCTGTTGATTCCGGTTTCATTGTATAAATATGGTGTGAAATTAAACTTTTTTTGAATAGTAAGTTTACGACAATATAACGTTGGCGCAAATGTCAAATTATTTGATTTTACAAGATAGAGGGTTAGTACCTGATCCCTTAGATGGGGTTTTTACTATCTTTTTACGGCTTACCCTGTGAGTGAGGACTTAAAAGCCTAATAAATTGGTATTCAGAACTGTTTAATACCCTGTTTAGCGTATTTCGGGGTAAATAGCAAGGATTT
>WBZP01002014.1_pt1 | contig 24048 bp, 22 predicted proteins | sample 5204301 | NCBI WGS metagenome assembly WBZP01 (sample SAMN12412401, study PRJNA552823) | activated sludge metagenome | isolation source: activated sludge from nitrification reactor of wastewater treatment plant... | place: USA: Pennsylvania | collected 2017 | reverse complement strand
CATGCCTCGCATCTTGATCGATCACGACTGCCTGCTCAGACTCAAACCCCGTTGGATTCACACCCCTCGCTCAGACTCAAACCCCATTGGACAATGCTCCGCGTTTTGCGATACGGGACTGACAAGATATAATCCACCGGTTTGCCGGCCGCTATGGGATTTACGCGGCGTCCGGTTCCGATCGCCTCAACGCCTTGTCCGGGAGCTTCGTCGTGCCTCACTTTCCGCCCGCCCTACTTGCCCTGGCCGACGGAACGGTGTTTAGCGGCAAGGGCATCGGCGCGATGGGCAGCAGTGTCGGCGAGGTGGTTTTCAACACGGCACTGACCGGATACCAGGAGATCCTTACCGATCCGTCCTACGCCCGGCAGATCGTCACCCTGACCTATCCCCACATCGGCAACTATGGCGTCAATCGCGAGGATTGCGAAAGCGCCCGCATCCATGCCGCCGGCCTGGTGATCCGTGATCTGCCGCTGCTGGCCTCGAATTTTCGCAGCGAGCAGACGCTCGATGCCTATCTGGCGCAACAGAACGTGCTGGGTTTGGCCGACATCGACACGCGCAAGCTGACCTGCATCCTGCGCGAGAAGGGTGCCCAGTCCGGCTGCCTGATGGCCGGCGACGCGCTGGATGCCGCCGCCGCCGTGGCCCAGGCGCGTGCCTTCCCCGGGCTGGCCGGGATGGATCTGGCGCAGGTGGTCAGCGCCACGGAATCCTTTGCCTGGAGCGAGGGGGAATGGAAACTCGGGACGGGATTTGCGCGTCCGGACAATTTCCGTTTTCATGTGGTCGCCTACGACTTCGGCGTCAAGCGCAACATCCTGCGCATGCTGGCCTCGCGCTCCTGCCGTCTCACCGTGGTGCCCGCCAAGACGCCCGCGTCGGAGGTACTGGCATTGAAACCCGACGGCGTCTTCCTGTCCAACGGGCCCGGCGATCCGGAACCTTGCGACTATGCGGTGGCGGCGATCCGCGAATTCCTCGAGCGGCGCTTGCCGACCTTCGGCATCTGTCTCGGCCATCAGTTGATGGGCCTGGCGGCCGGCGGCAAGACGATGAAGATGAAATTCGGCCACCACGGCGCCAACCATCCGGTCAAGGATCTCGAATCGGGACAGGTATTGATCACCAGCCAGAACCATGGCTTTGCCGTCGATCCGGCGAGCCTGCCGGCGAACGTGAAAGTGACCCACGTCTCCCTGTTCGACGGCAGCCTGCAGGGCTTTGCCTGGACGGACCGGCCGGCATTCTGCTTCCAGGGCCACCCCGAAGCCAGTCCGGGGCCGCACGACGTGGCCTACTTGTTTGATCGCTTCATTCAGTCGATGGCCGCGAGCTAGCCGATGGTCGATGGCATTGCCGATTTCGCAAGCCGCGTGTTGGGGATGATTCATGTCGCACCCTGGTCCGGTCCGGGTGCCTCGTACGCGCTGACGGGGGTTCCCCGGCGCGGCGTGCGCGGCGCCCATCGCGGCGCTTGCGGAGTCGCTGCGAGCTTTTTCGGATTTGGCGCGGGAGTCGCCGAATCGGCCTCGAATCAACAGATGGATATCTTGCCCAAGCGTCATGCCCAAGCGTAGCGACCTGCACAGCATTCTGATCATAGGCGCCGGCCCGATCGTCATCGGCCAGGCCTGCGAATTCGACTATTCCGGCGCCCAGGCGTGCAAGGCCCTGCGCGAAGAGGGATACCGGGTGATCCTGGTCAATTCGAATCCGGCGACGATCATGACCGATCCGGGCATGGCCGACGTGACCTACATCGAGCCGATAACCTGGCAGGTACTGGAAAACATCATCGCCAAGGAGCGGCCCGATGCCGTCCTGCCGACCATGGGCGGCCAGACGGCCTTGAATTGCGCCCTCGACCTGGCCCGGCATGGCGTGCTCGAGAAATACGGCGTCGAAATGATCGGCGCTTCGCGCGAGGCCATCGACATGGCCGAGGACCGAGAGAAATTCAAGAAGGCCATGACACGCATCGGTCTCGGTTCCGCCCGCTCGGGCATCGCCCACAGCATCGAAGAGGCGCAGCAGGTGCAGGGCGCCATCGGCTTCCCGGCCATCATCCGGCCTTCCTTCACGATGGGCGGGTCCGGCGGCGGCATTGCCTACAATCTGGATGAATTTTTCGAGATCTGCAAGCGCGGCCTCGAAGCCTCTCCCACCCGGGAACTGCTGATCGAGGAGTCGCTGCTCGGCTGGAAAGAGTTCGAGATGGAGGTGGTGCGCGACTGCAAGGACAACTGCATCATCGTCTGTTCGATCGAGAATCTCGATCCGATGGGCGTCCATACCGGCGATTCGATCACCGTTGCGCCGGCGCAGACGCTGACCGACCGTGAATATCAGATCATGCGCAACGCCAGCATTGCGGTGTTGCGCGAGATCGGTGTCGATACCGGGGGCTCCAACGTGCAGTTCGCCATCAATCCCAAAGACGGGGCCATGGTGGTGATCGAGATGAACCCGCGCGTTTCGCGTTCCTCTGCGCTGGCCTCGAAGGCCACCGGCTTCCCGATCGCCAAGGTGGCGGCCAAACTGGCCGTCGGCTGCACGCTCGACGAATTGAAGAACGAAATCACCGGCGGTGCCACGCCGGCCTCCTTCGAACCGTCGATCGACTACGTGGTGACCAAGGTGCCGCGTTTCGCCTTCGAGAAGTTCCCGCTGGCCAACGACCGCCTGACGACGCAGATGAAGTCGGTCGGCGAGGTCATGGCGATCGGTCGCAGTTTCCAGGAATCGATGCAGAAAGCCTTGCGCGGGCTGGAAGTCAGCGTCTATGGTTTCGACGAGATCGAAGCGGAGCGCGAAGAGATCAATCGTGAATTGGCCAGTCCCGGCCCGCAGCGAATCTGGTTTGTGGCCCAGGCATTCCGCGAGGGCTACACGCTGCAGCAGGTGTTCGATCTGACCAAGATCGATCCGTGGTTCCTGGTACAGATTGAAGACATCATCCGGACCGAGGACTGGATGCGTCAGCGCAATCTCGACGACCTCGATGCCGTCGCGTTGCGCGGCCTCAAGCGCAAGGGATTTTCCGATCGCCGCATCGGCACCCTGGTCAGCGCGACTCCGGATCCGGCCGGCGGCGCCAGCGGCGAGACCGCGGTGCGCCGGCGACGCCATGCTCTCGGCATCAGGCCGGTGTACAAGCGGGTTGACACCTGCGCCGCGGAGTTTGCCACGGCGACCGCCTATATGTACTCGACCTACGAGGACGAATGCGAGGCGCGGCCCAGCGCGCGCCGCAAGATCATGGTGCTCGGCGGCGGCCCCAACCGCATCGGCCAGGGCATCGAGTTCGACTACTGCTGCGTCCATGCGGCGCTGGCGATGCGTGAGGATGGCTATGAGACGATCATGGTCAACTGCAATCCGGAGACCGTGTCCACCGACTACGACACCTCCGATCGGCTCTACTTCGAGCCGGTGACTCTGGAAGACATCCTCGAAATCGTGCACATCGAACAGCCGACCGGGGTGATCGTCCAGTTCGGTGGCCAGACGCCGTTGAAACGTGCGCGCGAACTCGAAGCCAACGGCGTCCCGATCATCGGCACCAGTCCCGACATGATCGACGCCGCCGAGGACCGCGAGCGTTTCCAGCAGTTGCTACGCGATCTCGGCCTGAAGCAGCCGCCGAATCGCACCGCGCGCACCGAGCCCGACGCGATTCGCCTCGCCGCGGAAATCGGCTACCCGCTGGTGGTGCGGCCCTCCTACGTGCTGGGCGGCCGCGCCATGGAAATTGTCCATGAGCAGAAGGATTTGGAGCGCTACATGCGCGACGCGATCAAGGTTTCCTTCGATTCGCCGGTGTTGCTCGATCGCTTCCTCAACGACGCCATCGAGGTCGACGTCGATGCCCTCTGCGACGGCACGCAAGTGCTGATCGGCGGCGTCATGGAGCACATCGAACAGGCCGGGGTCCATTCGGGCGATTCGGCGTGTTCGCTACCGCCGTTCTCGCTGTCGCCGGCGATTCAGCAGGAGTTGCGGCGCCAGACCGAAATGATGGCCAAGCGCCTCAATGTCGTTGGCCTGATGAACGTGCAGTTCGCCATCCAGAGCGATGCGCAGGGCGGCGGGGCGGACGCCGTGGTCTATGTACTCGAAGTCAATCCGCGCGCATCGCGCACCGTTCCCTTCGTCTCCAAGGCGACCGGCCTGCCGCTGGCCAAGATCGCGGCGCGCTGCATGGCTGGGCGCCGTCTGGTCGACCAGGGGGTTATCCGCGAGATCGTTCCGCCGTACTTTTCGGTCAAGGAAGCGGTTTTCCCCTTCATCAAGTTCCCCGGTGTGGATACCATCCTTGGTCCGGAGATGAAATCCACCGGCGAGGTGATGGGGGTCGGTCGCAGCTTTGGTGAGGCCTTCGTCAAGTCCCAGCTCGCCGCCGGCGCGCGCCTGCCCAGCGCCGGCCGGGCCTTCGTCAGCGTCAAGCCGGCGGACCGGCCCAAAGCCGTCGATGTGGCGCGCGAGTTGCACGCGCTCGGCTTTACGCTGGTTGCCACGCGCGGTACCGGCGGGGCGATCGAGGCCGCCGGAATCCCGGTCGGCATCGTCAACAAAGTCACCGAAGGGCGACCGCACGTCGTCGATATGATCAAGAACGGCGAGATCGTGCTGATCGTCAATACGGTCGATGAAAAGCGCACGTCGATTGCCGATTCGCGCTCGATCCGCACTTCCGCGCTCAGTGGTAAGGTCACGTTGTTTACCACGGTCGAGGGTGCCCGCGCCGCATGCGCCGGAATGCGCCACGCCGGTCTGGAAACCTATTCGCTGCAAGCTTTGCACGCCGAGCTTAAGTGAACACGCGCCTCCTTTTCGCCGCCCCCTGGGCGGTGGTGACCCTTCGCCTCCCGCGCTTGGCAGGGAAGGATGGGGGAGTTCGTTGCGTTCCCGTGCCAGCGTGGTCGGCGCGCGGGAGATGACATGAGCGGAAAATTCCCGATTACCCTGCGCGGCGCGGAGTTGCTGCGCAAAGAACTGCACCGGCTGAAGACCGTGGATCGCCCGACCGTGATTGCGGCGATTGCCGAGGCGCGTTCACACGGAGATCTGTCGGAAAATGCGGAGTACGATGCCGCCAAGGAGCGGCAGGGCTTCATCGAAGGGCGCCTCAAGGAAGTCGAGAGCAAGCTCGGCAATGCGCAGATCATCGATCCGGCGTCGCTCGACGCCGACGGCCGCGTCGTGTTCGGCTCCACCGTGGAACTCGAGGACATGGAAAGCGGCAGCGTCGTCACCTATCAGATCGTCGGCGATGACGAGGCGGACATCAAGGCCGGCATGATTTCTCTGAACTCTCCGGTGGCGCGCGCGCTGATCGGCAAGTTCGCCGGTGACGTTGCGGAAGTGCACACGCCGGGCGGGCTGCGCGAGTACGAGATACTCGACGTCAAGTACATTTGAAATGAGACGGCTGGCTTCCGCAGTTTACAGCATTCTCGTCGCGGTCTGGGTCGGCGGCATGCTGGCGATCGGCTTCATCGCCGCGCCCGTGCTGTTCACCCAGCTTGCGGACCGCGGTGCGGCCGGCGGGCTGGCCGGTGAGATGTTCTCCGTCATGGCGCTGGTCGGCCTCGGCTGCGGCGCCTACCTGCTGCTCTTCGTGTTGGTCGGCAAGGGCTGGCGAGCGTTCCAATCGGGCGTCTTCTGGCTGGTACTGCTGATGCTCGCGCTTACCCTGGCCGGCCACTTCGGCGTGCAGCCGATATTGCTGCAACTGCAGGCGGACGCCCTGCCGCGCCGCGTGATGGAAAGCGCGTTGCGCGATCGCTTCACCACCTGGCACGGCGTGTCGACGGCGCTTTACCTGCTGCAGTCGGCGCTGGGGGTGGCACTGGTGATATTGCAGGATCGCGGCAAGGGGCGCTAGCGGTACGTCGGCGCGCCGGCTTCAGCGATTGCGGGTCTGGCCGCGCTCAGCCGCCTGTTTCTTGGTGATGGGCGTCGCTCCGCGGCGTTTCGCGGTGGCCGGGGCGCGGAGGTCGGGCGGGAACTCTTCTGCCGCGGGATCCTTGCCGGGATCCGGCCGCCAAAGAACCAGCAGGTTGCCGATGTGCTGCACGGTATGGCAATTCAGGGCCGAGTTGATCTGCGCAAACAGGGCTTCGCGATGTTCACGTTCGATGCCGTAAAGTCGCAGCTTGATCAATTCATGGGCCTTCAGGCACCGATCGATCTCGGTCAGAACCGCGGGCGTCAGGCCTTTCTGGCTGATCGCGACGACAGGATTCAGGTGATGGGCGGCGGCCCGCAGCGCGCGGCGCCGGGTGGGGCTTAGCGGGGTGATATCTTCAGTCATGACGGGATTGTAGCGTGAGCGGCAAGATCGACAGCAACAAGAAGAACAAGGCCAACAAGGCCTGGATCACCGAGCACGTCAATGATTCCTGGGTGCAACGTGCCAGGGCGGAAGGCTGGCGTTCCCGCGCCGCGTTCAAGCTGACCGAAATCGACGACAAGGACAAGCTGCTGAAACCGGGCATGGTCGTGGTCGATCTCGGTTCCGCGCCGGGCAGTTGGTCACAGGTTGTCGCCCGGCGCGCGGCGCCCGGTGGGCGAGTCTTGGCGCTCGATCTGCTGCCGATGGAAGACCTGCACGGGGTCGATTTCATCCAGGGGGATTTTCGGGAAGACTGTGTGCTGCGGGCGCTGGCGGATCGCCTCGATGGCCGCCAGGTCGATCTTGTATTGTCGGACATGGCCCCCAATATGTCCGGCATCGGGATGGTCGATCAGGCGCGCGTGATGCTCCTGGCTGAACTGACGCTGGATTTTTGCGCGCTGCACTTGAAACTTGGCGGCGATATGCTGGTCAAGGTGTTTCAGGGCGATGGCTTCATGGAATTGCGGCGTGCCGTGCAGCGGCAGTTCCTGACCTTGCAGATGAGGAAGCCCGCAGCCTCGCGCAGTCGCAGCGCGGAGATCTACCTGCTGGCGAGGGGCAGAAGGCCCGGTCCGATCGGCCGGGACCTGGAGATTCCGCCTTAAGGCGCGACTGACGCGGTTTGCAGGGCCGGTTGATCGGCATTAGAATGATCTGATATGCAGGCCCCACTGAGGGAAAGAGAGGCTTCACCTTGAATAACATGTTCAAAAACATGGCGATCTGGCTGGTGATCGGCATTGTCCTGATGACGGTGTTCAACCAGTTCAACACCCGACAGGCCGTTCTCGGGTCGCTGGAGTATTCCCAGTTCCTCGAAGAGGTGAAGCAGGGCCGTATCACCAAGGTGGTGATCCAGGGCCGCACCCTGGAAGCCACGACCACCGACGGCAAGCGGATTACGACTTACGCTCCGCCGGACCTGTGGATGGTGTCCGACCTGTTGAAGAACAACGTCAAGGTGGTCGCCAAGCCCGAGGAAGAACAGTCTTTCCTGACCAGTATTTTCGTCTCGTGGTTCCCCATGCTGCTGCTGATCGGCGTCTGGGTGTTCTTCATGCGGCAAATGCAGGGCGGCGGCAAGGGCGGCGCATTTTCCTTCGGCAAGAGCCGCGCGCGCATGATGGATGAATCGTCGAATACGATCACCTTCGCCGATGTGGCCGGCTGCGACGAGGCCAAGGAAGAAGTCTACGAAATGGTGGACTTCCTCAAGGATCCTTCGAAGTTCCAGAAGCTCGGCGGCCGCATTCCCCGCGGCGTGCTGCTGGTCGGCTCGCCGGGCACCGGCAAGACCCTGCTGGCCAAGGCCATTGCCGGCGAAGCCAAGGTTCCGTTCTTCTCGATCTCCGGTTCCGATTTCGTCGAAATGTTCGTCGGCGTCGGCGCGGCGCGCGTGCGCGACATGTTCGAACAGGCCAAGAAGCAGTCTCCCTGCATCATCTTCATCGACGAGCTCGATGCGGTCGGCCGCCAGCGCGGCGCCGGCCTCGGCGGCGGCAACGACGAACGCGAACAGACCTTGAACCAGATGCTGGTCGAAATGGACGGTTTCGAACCCTCGGTGGGCGTGATCGTGGTGGCGGCCACCAACCGCCCTGACGTGCTCGATCCCGCGCTGCTGCGCCCCGGTCGCTTCGACCGCCAGGTGGTGGTGCCGCTGCCGGACATCCGCGGCCGCGAGCAGATTCTCAAGGTGCATATGCGCAAGGTGCCGGTGGCGCCGGACATCGACGCTTCGATCCTGGCGCGCGGCTGCCCGGGGTTCTCCGGCGCCGACCTGGCCAACCTGGTCAATGAAGCCGCGTTGTTCGCCGCGCGCGGCAACAAGCGCCTGGTGGACATGGAAGACTTCGAGCGTGCCAAGGACAAGATCATGATGGGCGCCGAGCGGCGGTCCATGGTGATGCCCGAAGAGGAACGCAGGAACACCGCGTATCACGAATCCGGGCATGCCGTGGTCGCCAAGCTGCTGCCCAAGACCGACCCGGTGCACAAGGTGACCATCATTCCGCGCGGCCGGGCACTGGGTTTGACGATGCAACTGCCGGACCAGGAGCGCTACAGCCAGGATCGCGAACGCCTGCTGAGCACGATCACCGTATTGTTCGGCGGCCGTATCGCCGAAGAGCTGTTCATGCAGCAGATGACCACCGGTGCTTCCAACGACTTCCAGCGCGCCACCGATTTGGCGCGCCGGATGGTGACCCAGTGGGGCATGTCGGAGAGCATGGGCATCATGGTGTATGGCGAAGAGGAGGGCGAGATCTTCCTCGGGCGTTCCGTGACCACGCACAGAAACGTCTCGGAATCGACCATGCAGCAGGTCGATGCCGAGATTCGTCGGATTCTTGACGAGCAGTACGGGCGTGCGCGGCGGCTGCTCGAAGAGAACCGCGACAAGGTCGAGGCGATGGCTGCCGCCCTGCTCGAACTTGAGACCATCGATGCCGACCAGATCAACGACATCATGGCCGGCCGGCCGCCGCGTCCGCCCAAACCTTCCAGCGCGCCGCCCGTGCCGCGGGGTGACAGCGCGCCGGGCCCGGAGCCCACCGCAACCGCTCCCGCCTGACCGCCCGCGCCAAGGGCGTGAAATGTGAACCCGGAGCGGTGAGCTTCGCGTCTCACGTTCAATTGCGCTGCCGCACGGATTCGGTGATTCGATGACCGGGCAATTTCACTGTGGCCGCTTTGTGCTCGATGTCGGGCGACCGCTCATCATGGGCATCGTCAACCTTTCGGACGATTCGTTTTCCGGTGACGGCATGCGCGGCAACAGCGCGGACGCCATTGCCCACGCCCTGCGGCTGATCGAAGAGGGTGCCGACATCCTCGACCTCGGCGCGGAATCCTCGCGACCCGGCGCACAGCCGGTGCCGGCGCAACAGGAGATCGATCGCCTGCTGCCGGTGATCGAAGCCTTGCGCGACTGCGGCGCGCCGCTGTCGGTCGACACCGTCAAGCCGGAGGTGATGCATTTTGCATTGGCGGCCGGCGCCGACATGATCAATGACATCAATGCGCTGCGAGCTCCAGGAGCCATGCAGAGCGTCGCGGCCAGCACGGCGGGAGTATGTCTGATGCACATGCAAGGCGCTCCGGGCACCATGCAGGACAATCCGCGCTATGCCGATGTCGTTGCCGAGGTTGCCGCATTTCTCGCCGCGCGGGTCGCCGCGGCGCAGGCGGCGGGCATCGCCGCGAACCGGATTGCCATCGATCCGGGGTTTGGCTTTGGCAAGAGCTTGGAGCACAATACCGCGCTGTTGCGCCGCCTCGGCGAACTCGTGGTGCCCGGATTGCCCCTGCTGGTGGGTCTTTCGCGCAAGTCGATGCTGGGCCAGATGACCGGACGCGCGGCGCCCGAACGCATTTACGCCGGCGTCGCCGCGCATATGCTCGCGGTGCTGCGCGGCGCGCGAATTCTGCGCGTTCATGAGGTTGCGGCCATGCGTGACGCGCTGGCCGTCTTGAAATTTGTGGAGGATTACTGAATGGGACGCAAGTATTTTGGTACCGATGGGATTCGTGGCCGCGTCGGCCAGGGCCCGATCACGCCGGACTTCATGATGCGCCTGGGTTTCGCCGCCGGTTCCTCGCTGGTCGGGCGCGACGGGCTGCGCGAGGGGGATCGCCCTGCGGTCCTGATCGGCAAGGACACCCGCGTTTCCGGCTACATGCTGGAAGCCGCGCTGGAAGCCGGGTTTTCGGCAGCCGGCGTCGACGTGATGCTGTGCGGGCCGATGCCGACGCCAGCCGTCGCCTATCTGACGCGCGCCTTGCGCCTGCAGGCGGGCGTGGTGATTTCCGCCTCGCACAATCCGTACGACGACAACGGAATAAAGTTCTTTTCGGCCTACGGCGCCAAGCTGCCCGACGAAGTGGAGCTGGACATCGAGGCGCGGCTTGAGCAGCCGCTGGTGTGCAAGGAGTCCGCGCGCCTGGGCCGGGCGCGTCGCGTCGATGACGCCCCTGGTCGCTACATCGAATTCTGCAAGAGCACATTCCCGAATGATGTCGACCTGCGCGGCCTGCGGATCGTGGTCGACAGCGCCCACGGCGCGGCCTATCACGTGGCGCCGAACGTGTTCCATGAACTCGGCGCCGAGACGGTCGGCGTCGGCGACGCGCCGAACGGATTGAACATCAACAAGGACGTTGGTGCCACGTCACCCGATGCCTTGCGCCGCACCGTGCTCGAATCCCGCGCCGACTGCGGCATCGCGCTCGACGGCGATGGCGACCGCCTGATGATGGTCGATGCGGCGGGCGTGCTCTACGACGGTGATCAGCTGCTCTACATCATTGCCCGCCATCGCGCGTGCAGCCATGCTGTCGCCGGCGTCGCGGGCACGCTGATGAGCAACCTCGGCTTTGAGCACGCGCTGGGACGCCTGGGCATCCCGTTGGGTCGCGCCAAAGTCGGCGACCGCTATGTGCTGGCAATGATGCAGGAAATGGGCTGGCAGCTGGGTGGCGAGAACTCGGGGCACATCATCTGCCTGGATCGCCATACCACCGGCGACGGAATCATCGCCGCCTTGCAAGTGCTGGCCGCACTGCGCGCGACCAAGGAAACCCTGGGCGAGGCGTGTGCCGACCTGGTGCTGTATCCGCAGACCTTGATCAATGTGCGGCTGCCGGCCGGTTTTCAATGGGCGAACAATGACGGCATCCGCTCGGCGGTCGAGTCGGCCGAGGCGATGCTGGAAGGCAGCGGGCGGGTTCTGCTGCGGCCTTCGGGCACCGAGCCGGTACTGCGGGTGATGGTGGAGGGGCGTGATGCCGGCGTCGTGAATGCGCAGGCCGAGGCGATCGCCACCGCTGTGCGGAGTGCGTTCGGGCAGTAGGGCTGGCGGCGGCGGGCGGCGTGCCGGTCAGCGCGCCATTCGATGGTTCACGGGTTGTGCACGGCACGCAGAATCGTTTGGGTTTCGTCATGGCGAACGCGGTTGCTGAACCACCAGATTCCGGCCTTCTTGATGGTCCAGTCGGCGGCGGCGCCGGCAAGCAGTAGCGAGGCCACTCGGCCCAGTGCCGGCTGGTGGCCGACGAGGACGACCGCGCCGGAGTGATCGGGCCAGTCCGCCGCCGCCAGCAGATCGGCAATGCCGGCGCCGATGCCGATCTGCTTCTTGACCTTCACCGGCAGACCCAGGGTTTGCGCGGTTTGCAACGCGCGTTTGGCCGGGCTCGACAGGACCAACACCTTGGGCAGGCGTTGGGCACGCAGCCACTCAGCCACCTGTCCGGCGTGGCGCAGGCCCCGCGCGGTGAGTTCCCGGTCGCCATCGGCAATGGACCCCTCGGCTTCCTTCGCCTCGGCATGGCGCCACAGTATCAAATCCAATCTGCTCTCCCGTTGCGTGAGGCGGGAAGAGTACGCGACGGATGTGACAAAGGCATGACCGCGACGGATCCCGGGCGGACCCGACCGAATCCCCGCGATGCTTGTCAGCCCGCGTCCTGGCTCAGTCGGGGCAGGTTCAGGCCGCGGATTCGATCCAGTTTGTCGGGAATGTCGTCGAGCAGGGCGGCATGACGCGGTCCGTGCCAACCGCCGATCAGCGTTACCGCTTCGCGCAAATCGGGGTCGCGGCCGGCGCAGACCATCAGCAGGTTGCCGGCGCTCGCCAGATCGTTGAGCTGCCCCAGTTCATCCTGGAGACCCGCCAGCCGCTTGATCGCCGCCGCGCCGGACTTTGGTGGCAGCATCGAGCCGAAGAACTCGATGGCATAACGCAGGCGCTTGATGCCGATGCGCAGTTGATGCAGCGATGGCGGGTAGTCGATCCGCGCAGCATCGGCGAGTTCCAGAATATTCTTCAATTGGCGACGCAGGCGGCGGTCGGCGAAGTGCAACAGGGACGTCGCCTCGACATCGGCACCCGGCGGCTCGATGAAGGGCGCGCGCTGCAGCAGGCTCCCGGCGGTCAGCAGCAGGCGGCCGTAGCCGGGTTGCCGCAGCACGTGGCGGATGTTGGCGCGCGCGGCGTAGAGCCGATTGGTGATGGCGCCCGACAGGTCGGTCAGGCGCGGTTCGTCCGGCAGCGCGTTGGCCACCGGGGCGACGATCTCCGCCATCAGCACGTCGAGGTCGCGGGCCTGTCCCAGCGCGCGCATCAGTTCGCGCATCGGCGGTACCAGTTGCTCGGCGAATCCGGCCGGCAGCACCGGGCGGAACATGCGCAGCGCGGCACGCAGGCGGCGCGTCGCGACGCGCATCTGATGCACATATTCCGGATCGTCGCCGCGCGCGGCGCCTTCATGGTTCAGCTGCAGATGCGACAGGCAGTCCAGAGCGATCATGCGGAACGCCGCCAGCGGTGTGTCGGTGGCATCGATCGGCACCTCGCCGGCCTTCACCGGGGCGGCCGGCGTGTCGAGGAACAGCCGATAGCCGCGCTCGGCCTTCGACAGCAGCAGCGGCGGCACGGACTCGCGTTGCGCCAATTGCAGCGCCAGGGCGTAAAGGCTGTCGATGCTGCCGGAAACCAGTTGCAATTCCAGTTCGGAAATGGCTTCGCGACGGCCGCTGGAGGCGGTCCAGCCGCGATCGAGCTTGACCAGGAGGCGAGTGTTCGGGTTCGGATCGAGTTGCCAAAGCGTGCGCCGGAAATTGGTTTCGAATACCGCGGCCAGGCGATCGGCGATCTTGTCCCGTTGCAGCCACTCGCGCAGGTCGCTGTCGTCGATATGGGAAAAATCGAAGTGGTTGAGGTAGGGCGCCTGCCATTCCGGCCGCCGTGTCAGGCCGCCACGCGACGGGTGCTGGAGTTTGACCGTCTGCAGCCACGAGGCACCTTGCTTGCGCAGGCGCAGCAGGATCCCGGCGCGGCGCAGCGCGAGGCGCCCGGTGTCATAGTAGATGCTGACCAGTTGGTGCTGCTCGCGCGTGGTCGCCGCCGCCATCGCGGGATGCCTCACCACGGCGCCGTGGCGGTCTTCGGCAACCGCCAGTTTGAGAGCGATTTGCTGAGTCATCGGGTAGCGGCCTGGGGGAAGGACGCCAAGTGTAGTCCCGGACCCCGAAAAGATTATTACAGTCGTGTTACATGGCCGGCACCCTGGCTGGCGGCATGCGGCAGCGCCATCGGGTCCGGCGCCGGGATCGCAACGGCGCGCCTCGCGGCAGGCACTTCCGCCGTGGCGTTGCGGGTCTCCCAGGCACGGACCAGTTCCAGGCGGCCATCATGGTGCTCGACGATCGCCGTGCAGCTATCCACCCAGTCACCGCAATTGACATAGACCAGGCCGCCTACCCGGCGCAGCGCGGCACTGTGGATGTGACCGCAGATCACACCGTCCAGCCCGCGTTCGCGGACGGCGCGGATCACCGAATCCTCGAAATCGAAAATGAAGGAAACGGCGCGCTTGACGCGGTTCTTGGCATAGCCGGCGAGCGACCAGTAGCCCGGGCGGCGCAGCAGCCGCCGCAGCCTCGACAGTACCGCATTGAGGCGCACCAGCAGGTTGTAGCCGACATCGCCGAGGACGGCCAGCCAGCGGTGATAGCGTGTCACCTGATCGAACTCGTCGCCGTGCAGCAGCAGGTAGCGGCGCCCGTCGGCGGCGACATGGATGTGTTCGCGGCGGACCAGGATGTCGCCGAAGGACACACCGTCGTATTCGCGCATCGCCTCGTCATGATTGCCGGGGATCAGCATCACATGCTGGCCATGGCGGGCACGGCGCAGGATCTTCTGAACCACGGTGTTTTGCGCCGGGGTCCAGTGGATGGAGCGGTTCATCGACCAGAAGTCGATGATGTCGCCGATCAGGAACAGGTTCTCGCTATCGTAGTCGCGCAGGAACTCAAGCAGCCGCTCGGCCTGGCAGCCACGCGTGCCCAGATGGACATCGGAAATGAATATCGAGCGGACGTTCATCGACGTGACGGGCGAAACGTGAAATGTGACGGAGGTCGCGGGCAGCGCGCATGCCACGTTTCAACCTCGTGCCCGGCGAGCGTCAGCGTCATGGGCCGGAGTCGGCAGCGTAGGAACCGATCGAATCGTCCGCCGCCGCAGCGGCAGGCCAGGCGATGGCTTCACGCAGGACGTCCACCAGGCGGTCGTGGATGATCTCCCAGTCGAGCGCGGCGACGCTCCACGGCGCGGCCATCGAGGCGCGCCGCAGCGCGCCGGGACGGGTGACCAGATCCAGCGCCGCGCGCACGAACTGGTCGCTGGTGCCGGGGTCCGCCAGCATGCCATTGTCGCGGTGGCGGATCAGCTCGGCGGCCGCCGCCAGGCGATAGGCCACTACCGGCAGGCCGCTGGCCAGCGCCTCCAGGGTCACGTTGCCGTAGGTTTCTGTCATGCTCGGAAACAGGAACAGGTCGGCCGAAGCGTAATGCGCGGCCAGATCCTCGCCATGCCGCATACCCGCATAGATGTGCTCGGGCTGCCCTGATGCCAGTCGCTCGCGCGATGGCCCGTCGCCGACCAGCAGAAGGCGTGCCGTCGGGGCGTGCCGCCGAATCGCCGCAAACGTGGCGAACACCAGCGGCAGGTTCTTTTCCGGCGCCAGGCGGCCAACATGGGCCACGACCAAGTCGTTGTCACCGACGTTCCAGGAGGCGCGCAGTGCGGCGCTGCGGCGCGCGGGGTTGAACAGTGCGGTGTCCACGCCGCGCGCGACCACGCGCACGCTGCGGTAGCCGCGGCATACCAGTTCGACAGCGAGGCCTTGGGAGGGTACCAGCGTCATTCGGCTGCGGTTGTGCAGGCGCCGCAGGTGCGCGGCGACCAGGCCTTCCAGCCAGCCGAAGCCGTAATGGCGGCTGTATGCGTGGAAATTGGTATGGAACTCGGACACCACCGGTATGCCCAGTTCGCGCGCGGCGGCAATCGCCGACGCGCCCAACGGTCCTTCGGTCACCACCTGCACCACGTCGGGCCGCTCGGCGCCCCACTGGCGGCGCAACAGCCGGCGCGCCGGCAGGCCGAACTTGAGGCCGGCATAGCCGGGGATCGGCAGACCGCGTACCAGCGCCGTCGAGTGTCGCGGCGAGGCGGCGGGGCCGTCCTGCGCATGCTGGCGCGGCCGCGTCAGGCTGACGCGATGGCCGCGCGCCAGCAGACCTTGCACCATCCGGCCCAGTGTCATGGCGACGCCATTGACTTCCGGCGGGTAGGTCTCCGAGACGATCGCGACGTGAAGTGGCGGCGTCATCCCGAGCTCAGGACACCAGCACCAGCGACCAGGTCGCCAGCACGTTGATCAGCGTGATCAGCACGGCCGCGCTGCCGATGTCCTTGGCGCGCTTCGAGAGCCGGTGACGGTCCAGCGAGATGCGGTCGATCGCGGCTTCCACCGCCGAATTGAGCAGCTCGACCACCAGGACCAGCAGGACGCTGCCGATCATCAGCGCGCGGGCCGTGCCGGAGAGCGGAAGCAGCAGCGCGATCGGGATCAGCACCGCCGCCAGCAGGCTCTCCTGGCGGAAGGCGTCCTCATTGCGGTAGGCGGCGCGCAGACCGGCCAGCGAATAGCTGAAGGCGTTCCAGATGCGGCGCAAGCCGGTCTGGCCCTTGAAGGGGCTTTCCTCGACGCCAGGTTCGGTATTCATCGGGCAGCGGCCAAGGGCAGGGTGCAATCGGTGGCGACGGTCGCTCGCGCCACGTTGCGGTACAGTGCGGCGAGCCGGGCACCCTGGGTGGCCGCATCCCATTCGCGGGCGAAGGCGATCGCCTCGCCGGCCATCGCCGCCAGATTGGCCGGGCGCTCGAGGAGTGCCATCAGTTGCGCAGCAAACGCCTCTGGCGTGGCGGCCGCGGCGACGGCGCCGCGCTGGGGGCCGACGATCTCCGCCGCGCCCAGCGCCGGAATCGCGAGCACCGGCAGGCCGATCGCCATGGCTTCGAGCAGCACCAGGCCCTGGGTCTCGGTGGTTGAAGCAAAGGTGAACACATCGGCCGCGGCGTAGCAGTCACGCAAGCTACCCTGGCGGGGCAGATAGCCGACGAAGCGGACGTTGCCGTCGAGGCGCAGGCGGCTGGCCTGGCGGCGCAATGCCGGCAACGCCGGGCCCTCCCCGGCGATCACCAGCAGCAGTTCCGGATTGCGCCAGCTGGCGCGGGCGATCATTTCGAGGAGGAAGCCGATGTTCTTTTCGAACGCGGCGCGGCCGACGAACAGCGCCACCTTGCGCTCCGGCGTGATGCCCCAGTTCTGCCGGAAGCGCTTGCCGTCACCGCGCTGAAACTGGCTCTCCGGCAGGCCGGTGGGAATGACGTGCAGCGGCGCATTGACGCCGTAACCGCGCAAGGTGGCGGCCATCGGCCGCGAGGGCACGACAACTCCGTCCAGCGCGTTGCACTGGTGCCGGGCCAGGCGGCGAGCCAGGGACCGCAGCGCGGCTTGCGGCAGGAAGCGGATGTAGTGAGACAGGTATTCCTCGAAATGTGTGTGATAGGTGGCGATGCACGGAATGCCCCGCGCCCGCGCCAGACGCAGACCGGCATAGTGGGCGGCGAAAGGGGTCTGAACATGCACCAGGTCGAAATCCGCGCCGGCCAACAGGCGATCCAGGCCGGCGAGAAAGCCCCAGCGCATCAAACGGTCCTCCGGGTCCAACGGCACGGCGCGCGAAGGCAGCCGCACGATATCCGCCGCCAGGTCGTTCTCGCTGTCTGCGCCGGGATAATGCGGCGCCACCACGGTGACGCGGACGCCCTGGCGGGCCAGCTCGCTGCGGAAGGTCTGGATCGACGTGGAGACGCCATTGATCCGCGGAAAGTAGACGTCGCTCACCTTCAGTACGTGCAGCGAGCGCCCGGCGCGGGCGGTGCCGGCAGCGGCGTCGCCGTGCCAGCCCGGTGCCGGCGCGAGCTCCGGCGGCTTCATGCCGCGGCGGTTTCGGCGGGCTTGACGAAGTGGCGCACGTAACGCGGATTGGCGCGCGACATCGGCAGCAGAAGCAACAGGTCGGCGGTGTTGAAATCGGGATCCCATGCCGGTTCGCCGCAGACCCAGGCCCCGGCTCGCAGGTAGCCCTTGATCAGCGGCGGGATCAATGCCGGCCGGCCGTTGGCGAGGCGCTCGAAAGGCAGGCCATGCCGCGGGAATGCGCGGTATTCCGCGGGCGCCATCTGGGCCGGATCGATCTGGGTGAACAGGTTGGCGGCATTGTGTCCGCCGTCAGCCATGCCGATCGAGGCGCATCCCATCAGGTATTCGTAATTGTTGCCGATCATGTAGTCGGCCAGCCCGGCCCAAAGCAGGGCGATCACGGCACCGCTGCGGTGGTCGGCATCGATGCAGGAACGGCCGACTTCCACCATGCGGCTGCGCAGGTTCTGCAGCCGGTTGATGAAGAACTCGCTTTCCGAGTAGTAGCTGCCGACCCGGCGCGAGGCGGCCGGCGACAGGATACGGTAGGTGCCGACGATGCGGTCGGCATGGTTTTCGCGGACGACCAGGTGTTCGCAGAAGGGATCGTAGAGGTCGATGTCGTGCCCCGGCGTGCGGGACTGGAGGTGAGCGCCGAGTTCCTCGACAAACACCCTGTAGCGCAGGCGCTGCGCTTCGCGAACTTCCTCCTCTCCGCGGGCCAGTGCAACGCTGTAGGCGACGTGCTGGCGTGCTGCTTGGCTTTCGATCAGATGCTCTTGCATGGCGCTCTCCTGTGGGCTGCTTGGGTCGCCTGCATTCTCGAAACGCCGCGTTACGGGCTGATTGCCGCTTGGTTACGGAGAGGTTGCGCGGCGTCGTTTGAGAGGTTTTCCCCTCTATTCGTCGGATCGGACTCCGCCGCGGGCCTCGCCCGAATGAACCCGGGCGACGCCGCCAGCGCGGTCGCGATCGCCTGGTGGCTAAGTCGGGCAAGGTCGCGACGCGGCGCCAGCGGAGGGCTGAAGGTCCGCACCAGTGCGACGCGCGCCACCAGTCCGCCGGCGCTCAATGTGCTGACCATGCAGTCCATCAGGCTCATGTCGTCGATGTAGGCCGGCGCTTTGGAAGGCGCGCCGCTCGCATCGTGATAGCTGATCGCGATCGCATGCACCGGCACGGCGGCGTCGATGGCGCTTTGAAACAGCGCGGCGTGAAACGGCAGCGGCTGGTCGCCGTTCGTGGTGGTGCCTTCCGGGAATATCGCCACGTTGTGCCCGGCGCCCAGAGCCTCCCGGATATGGCGATGTGTTCGATGGGCCGCCTTGAGGCTGCCGCGCTCCATGAACACCGTATCGTTGTGGCGGCTCAGCCAGCCGATCAGCGGCCAGGCCGCGACCTCGCTCTTGGCGACGAAGCCGCAAGGGAACAGCGCGTTGATGACGTAGATGTCAATAAAGGAGATGTGATTGCCAACCAGGAGTCCGCCCTCGATGCGCGTCCGAGGGTCAGCCACCGGCTCGACGCGGATGCCGAGCAGCGCCAGCAATTGGCGCGACCAGGTGCGCCGCAGCCGCAAGCGCCGCGGGGTGCCACAGAACGGGAACAGCAGCGCCACCTGGATCACGGCGGAAAGGAGATGCAGCCCGATCAGCAACAGCCTCGGGCCACACCTGATGGAAGGCAACGGCATGCGCCAACAGTACCGGCGGACTGTTGCAGCCGCGTGACAGCCGGGCGGCCACGTGTCTTCAACGGCCGGGCGAGGTTTCATGCTGCTGTAACAATTCCTGCCTAGACTCTGCCGCTGTGCAACATAGCAAGCCGGCGCGCCGGCCCGTTCCACCACTTCACAGGAGTAATGCCATGCTGATTCGCAGCCTCAGAACCGCAGGGATCGCCGCCGTTTCGCTATTGGTCATGTCGTCCGCCAACGCGGCCGATGTGACCGGCGCCGGTGCTTCCTTTCCGGCGCCGATCTACGCCAAGTGGGCCGATGCCTACCAGAAGGCCACGGGTAACCGGGTCAACTATCAATCGATCGGCTCCGGAGGCGGCATCAAGCAGATCACCGCGAAGACCGTCGATTTCGGCGCCTCCGACATGCCGCTGAAGCCGGAAGTCCTCGAGAAGGACGGCCTGATGCAGTTCCCGACCGTCATCGGCGGTGTCGTGCCGGTGGTCAACCTCGAGGGCGTCAAGCCCGGCCAACTCAAGCTGACCGGGCCGGTGCTGGCGGACATCTACATCGGCAAGATCACCAAATGGAACGACAAGGCGATCGCCGAGTTGAACCCCGGGGTGCCGCTGCCGGCCAGTGACATCGGTGTCGTGCGCCGCGCCGACGGATCGGGCACGACCTTCATCTTCACCAACTATCTGTCCAAGGTCAGCGCCGACTGGAAGCAGAAGGTGGGTGAGGGTACCGCCGTGCAATGGCCGATCGGTTTGGGTGGCAAGGGCAACGAGGGCGTATCCGCCTTCGTCCAGCGTCTGCCCGGGTCGATCGGCTATGTCGAGTATGCCTATGCCAAGCAGAACAAGCTGACTCATGCGATCCTGAAAAATGCTGCGGGCAGCTTCGTCGCGCCGAATGACACCAGCTTCAAGGCCGCGGCGGCGCATGCCGACTGGAGCAAGTCGGCGTTCTACGAAATCCTGACCGAGGAGCCCGGCAAGGATTCCTGGCCGATCACCGGCGCCACCTTCATCCTGATGCACAAGGTTCAGGACAAGCCGGCGCAGGCGGCCGAAGTCATCAAGTTCTTCGACTGGTCCTACAAGAATGGTGCCAAAATGGCCGATGAACTCGACTACGTGCCGCTGCCTGACAGCCTGATCAAGCTGATCCATAGCTCCTGGGGTCAGCTCAAGGATGCTTCCGGCAAGGCTGTCGTCGCCGGCAAGTAAGTTGAGACCGCAACTGTCCGCGTCGCCACCCGGCGAGGCGGACGCTTTTCAATCGTCCGTGGCGATTTCGAGCATGAATGCGACACCGGATTCGTCCCTCTTGGGCGCCAGTGGCGGGCGCAAGTTCGGCGACTGGTTGTTCTTCAACCTGACCCGTGCCTTCGCCGCGCTGACATTGGTGCTGCTGGCGGGCATTGTCGTGTCGCTGTTCGTCGGTTCCTGGGAATCCATCCAGAAGTTCGGCTTCAGCTTCATCTGGCGCAAGGACTGGAACCCGCCGATGGAGGAATTCGGCGCGCTGATCCCGATCTACGGCACGCTGGTGACTTCGCTGATCGCGCTGATCATCGCGGTGCCGGTCAGCTTCGGCATCGCCCTGTTCCTCACCGAGTTGTCGCCGGTCTGGCTGCGCCGCCCGCTCGGCACCGCGATCGAACTGCTGGCGGCGGTTCCTTCCATCGTCTATGGCATGTGGGGACTGATGGTGTTTGCGCCGATCTTCGCCAAGCATGTGCAGCCCCTGCTGGCCGCCACGCTGGGCAAGCTGCCGCTGATCGGCGCATTGTTCTCGGGTCCGGGGCTGGGTATCGGTCTGCTCGCCGCGGGCATCATTCTCGCCATCATGATCATCCCGTTCATCGCCTCGGTGATGCGCGACGTGTTCGCCGTGACCCCGGCCATGCTCAAGGAGTCGGCCTATGGTGTCGGTGCCACAACCTGGGAAGTGGTCTGGAATGTTGTCCTGCCCTATACCCGGGTCGGCGTCATAGGCGGCATCATGCTCGGACTGGGTCGCGCGTTGGGCGAAACCATGGCGGTGACGTTCGTGATCGGCAACAGCAATTTCCTGTCCGGCGTTTCCCTCTACGCGCCGGGCAACAGCATCACCTCGGTGCTGGCCAACGAGTTCGGCGAAGCGACGCCGGGCATATATACCGCGGCGCTGATCGAACTGGGCCTGATCCTGTTTCTGATCACGCTGGCTGTGCTGGTGTCCTCGAAACTGCTCCTGCTGCGCTTGTCGAAGCACGAGGGAACCAAGACCTGAGTTGACGATGGAACTGCTGACGATACGCAAGTTGATCAACAAGGGTGCGCTGACGCTGTCGATGATTGCGATGGCATTCGGCCTGTTCTGGCTGGCGTGGATCCTGTTCACCACGCTGCAACTCGGCGTCGCCGGAGTATCGGTCGACCTTTTCACCAAAATGACGCCGCCGCCGGGGGCCAGCGAGCCTGGCGGCCTGCTCAATGCGATCACCGGCAGCGTGATTCTGGTTGCGCTGGCTACCGCGCTGGGCACGCCGATCGGCGTCCTCGCCGGCGTCTATCTCGCGGAATATGGCAGGCACACCTGGCTGGGCAACTCGACGCGCTTCATCAACGACATCCTGCTCTCGGCGCCATCCATCGTGATCGGCTTGTTCATCTATGCCGTCTACGTGGCGAAGGCCGGAAATTTCTCCGGCATTTCCGGCGTGTTCGCCCTGGCTCTGATCGTCATTCCGGTGGTGGTGGCGACCACCGAGAACATGCTCAAGCTGATTCCCGATTCCTTGCGCGAGGCGGCATTCGCGCTGGGGGCGCCGAAGAGCACCGTCATCATGAAGGTCACCTTGAAGGCTTCGACCGCCGGCGTCATTACCGGCATCCTGCTGGCGGTCGCGCGCATCGCGGGCGAGACGGCGCCACTGCTGTTCACCGCGTTGTCGAACCAGTTCTGGAGCCTGAACCTGAATCAACCGATCGCCAACCTCCCGGTCACCATCTACAAGTTCGCGATGAGCCCGTTCAAGGAATGGCAGCAGATCGCCTGGGCGGGCGTGTTCCTGATCACGCTGGGCGTACTCGGCCTGAACATCGCCGCCCGGGTGATCTTCCGCGACAAGCACAAGAATTGAAACCGGTCCAATTATGAACGACGCGAGCAAGACGATGATGATGAACGAAACGGCGGTGCGACTCGAGGCCCAGATGGTGTTCAAGAACCTCGATTTCTACTATGGCAAGTTTCACGCGCTGAAGAATATCAACCTTGAGATCTACAAGCGCCACGTTACGGCCTTCATCGGCCCCTCGGGTTGCGGCAAGTCGACCTTGTTGCGGGTCATGAACCGCATGTACGACCTCTATCCCGATCAGCGCGCGACCGGCGAACTGCTGCTCGACGGCCGCAACATGCTCGACCGGAAGATGGATGTCACCGTGCTGCGCGCCAAGGTCGGCATGGTGTTCCAGAAGCCAACGCCGTTCCCGATGTCGATCCACGAGAACATTGCCTTCGGCGTGCGGCTGCACGAGCGGCTGGACAAGGTCGAAATGGAGGAACGCGTCGAATGGGCACTGCGCAAAGCCGCGCTATGGGACGAAGCCAAGGACAAACTCGGCCAGAGCGGCATGAGCCTTTCCGGCGGCCAGCAGCAGCGGCTGTGCATCGCCCGTGGCATAGCGGTCAAACCCGAGGTGCTGTTGCTCGACGAACCGACTTCGGCACTGGATCCGATCTCGACCATGCGCATCGAGGAACTGATCACCGAACTCAAGGAAGAGTTCACCATCGCCATCGTCACCCACAACATGCAGCAGGCGGCGCGCATCTCCGACTACACGGCCTACATGTATCTGGGCGAGATGATCGAATTCGGGATCACCGACCAGATCTTCATCAAGCCGCAAAAGAAGGCCACGGAAGACTACATTACGGGCCGATTCGGCTGAGCGCCGGACGATATGCGGGGCGGCGGACGCGCGGTCGCTCTATTCCCTTCGTCCGGTAACGGGTGCGGCCAGACTCGGGTCATAGCGTTGGACCCGGTTTCGGCCCAGGTCTTTCGCCTGATGCAAGGCCATGCCGGCATGCTTGAGCAGTTCGTCTTCGCTATCCTTGAAGCTCTTGAGCAGCACCAGGCCGATGCTCGATGAGCACTGAGCCTCGACGCGAGCCTCGCGTCCCAGTTCGCGGCGAACCGAAATGGCATAGGGCTGCGCCAGCCGGGTGCGGACTTTTTCGGCCACCATGCAGGCTTGGGCCGCCGACTGATCTTCAAGCGGATCCAGTTGGTTCAGCAGGACGACGAATTCGTCGCCGCCAAAGCGTGCCACGGTGTCGATCTCGCGCACGCATTCGGCAATCCGTCGTGCCGCTTCCTGCAACAACAGATCACCCACGCCGTGCCCGTGAGCGTCATTGATCGACTTGAAGTTGTCGAGGCCAAGAAACAGCAGCGCCCCGAAGCGACCGCTGCGCCGCGTTGCCGCCATGGCCAGGCGCAGACGATCGCTCAGCATGCTCCGATTGGGCAGCTTGGTCAGGAAATCGTAAAAGGCCAAACTGTAGATCTGCGCTTCAGCCTGCTTGCGCCGGGTGATGTCATTGGAAACGACAACCACCCGAAACGGCGCCCCATTTTCGTCGCGAATGACTCCGCTGCGTGATTCCATCTGCCGCACGCCGCCGTCGGGAAGCACGAAACGAAACTCGGCCCGCTGACCGACGCCGGATCGTATGGTTTCGAAAAACACCTTGCGGATCCGCTCCCGGTCGTCGGCATGAATCTCGGCGAACGAATCCGTGCCGGCCAAATATCTGGTATCCCCGAAAAAATCCCGATAGGAGGGACTGTTGTAGACGCGTCGACCGTCCAGGTCGAGAACCGCGATGAAGTCGCCGCTATTTTCCGTTACCAGGCGAAAGAATTCCTCCTGTTCGCGCAGTGCGGCTTCCGCACGCTTGCGATCGCTGATATCCCTGACGACGGCCCACATCGCGTCCGGGCCGCCGGTGTCGCTGCGCAGCAGGTGCACCTTGACTTCCACCGGAACGACACTTCCATCCTTGCGCAAGTATTCCTTTTCGTACAGCGCCGACTCGCCATCGAGCAGCACCTGCTGCT